>WNEZ01004219.1_pt1 | contig 12464 bp, 14 predicted proteins | sample 5400521 | NCBI WGS metagenome assembly WNEZ01 (sample SAMN13153339, study PRJNA577476) | soil metagenome | isolation source: 120 cm saprolite under Douglas fir tree site 2 hole 1 replicate 1 | place: USA:California | collected 2015-04-18
GAAAAGCATCGCCCGCGGCACGTTTCTCTGGTCGGCGGCGAACCTATGATCCGGCACCGCGAACTCAGCCGCATTCTTCCGGCGCTCAGCGCGCAGAATATCTTTACCCTGGTAGTGACCAGCGGGATTATTCCGATACCTGCGGAATGGATGGGGTTGCGCCGGAGCCGGGTGGCCGTGTCCATTGATGGACTGCCCGAGCATCATGACCCGCGCCGTAAGCCGGCGACCTATGCTCGCATTCTGGAAAACATTCGCGACCGGGAGGTGAACATCCATTGGACGATCACGGGCCCGATGATGAAGCGGTCCGGATATCTCGAGGAATATGTCGCATTCTGGCAGGCGCGGCCGGAAGTGAACCGGATCTGGGTGAGCCTTTACAGCCCGCAGCAAGGGGAGCATACGCCGGAGATGCTGACCCTGGAGGAGCGGCAACGGGTGGCGAGCGAATTGCCCGGCCTGCGCGAGACCTATCCCAAGCTGCTGATGAGTCCGGGGATCGGAGAAGCTCTGCTGGAGCCGCCGAAAAATCCCCAGGAATGTCTCTTTTCCAAGATGTCGACCAACTTCTCGGCCGATCTGACGACCCGCGTCGAACCTTGTATCTTTGGCGGCACGCCGGATTGCAGCCAGTGCGGCTGCGTGGTTTCAAGCGGTCTGCATCATGTCCAGAAGCGAAACGTGTTGGGACCGCTGACGATCGGGCACCTGGTGCGTGGATCGACCGCCATCGGCTCGCTGATGAATCGGCTGCGCTCGGGTGCGGCGAACCCGTACCGCTGGAACCTCGGAGCAAGGCCGTCGCCTCCCGCCGAGCTGGTACAGATTCGCCACAGCGGGTCAGACTAGCGACTCAGGCTTTTTTTAGCGCGCGGACGATAACGACCAGGAGCACTGCTCCCAGAATCGCAACCAGGATGCTGGGAATCAGGCCACCACTGGTATAGAAACCCAGGATGCGCAGCACCCAGCTACCCAAAATGGCGCCCGCGATGCCCAGCAGGATGTCGGTGATGACGCCGTAGCCCGCGCCCTTCATAATCTTGCCCGTCGCCCAGCCGGCGACTAAGCCCACCAGAAGGATGTAGATCAAACCGCCGCCCATGAACATAGTCGCCTCCAGACACCCTATGCCCAGCAAGGTGTCGCGGCAGCGTATGCCTGGGAGGGAGGGCTGTCAAGCCAGGGTCCAAGTAGAGGCATTCCAGATTGCAGATTTGAGATTTCAGATTTTTCAATCATTAATCTGAAATCATCAATCTGACATCTTCCCCAGTGTGGTTAAATTGCGACTGATGTTTGCCCGCAGGATTCGCGTGGAGTATGAGGAGAGCGGTCGGCGCTTGCCCTGTCCGCTGAAATGGCTGGACAGTTTTTCCATGCGCAATTTCACCAATGCCAGCGTTTTTGACAACACTCTTCCCGTGGCCGATGGAGTGATGGAAATCGGAACCGCCGTGCCCATCGCCGAGTTGAAAGCCGCGATGGAGGACTGGTTCCGGAGGAAGAGTTATCTGGCGAAGGGGGCAAGTCTGGTCATCGAAGAGTCGGCACAAAATCCACCGCCAGTCACGCCGAGCCCCGCGTAAGGCTTTGTCGCCGGTAATCGCAGACTGCGAACTGACATCTTGGAACTGAGGACCGGTTTTCAGAGAGCAGTTGTCAGTTCTCAGTTCTGAATTGGCGAACGGTAGACTGAACGAACAAATACCCTACTGGTCGTAATGCAGCAGCGAGAACACGTCGTATTCCCGTAGTTTGTCGCGTCCCTTGAGGAAATCGAGTTCGACCACGAAGCCCAGCCCGGCGATTTCTGCGCCGAGTGAGCTGGCCAGCCTGGCAGTTGCGTTGGCCGTGCCGCCCGTAGCCAGCAGATCATCCACAATCAAAACGCGCTGGCCTTTCTGGATGGCGTCTTTGTGGATCTCCAGAGTGTTGGTGCCATATTCCAGTGCATAGTCGAACTTGGCGGTTGCAGCGGGAAGCTTGCCCGGCTTGCGGAGCGGAACGAAGCCGGCATTGAGGCGATAGGCGAGCGCCGGAGCGAAGATGAAGCCGCGGGCTTCCATCCCCAACACCAGGTCGACGTCCTGTTTAATGTAGTGTTCCGCCAGCGCATCAATCAGCGTGGCCAGGCCGAGCTTGTCCTTGAGCAGGGTGGTGATGTCGTAGAAGAGGATGCCCTTTTTGGGAAAATCGGGAACTTCGCGGATCAGCTTTTTCAGCGGTTCGCAGTCGAGGCGGGAGGGCTGCGGCGCGGGGTTCGGCATTTACCAGGCTCCTTCGATGCGGAAAGTCGTCAGGCCGGCGACCGGCCTGGCTTCGAGTTCCTCGACGTCATCCACCCGCGCGGCGCGCGGACCTGCCCGCAGGCGTGATTGCAGGGCGAGCAGTTGATCGCGCGATCCCATGGCTAGAACTTCCACGCTGCCATCGGCGTTATTGCGCACCCAGCCGGTGAGGCCCAGGAGGTGCGCCTCACGTTCAACAAACCAGCGAAAGCCCACTCCCTGCACCCGTCCGCGGACGAGAAAGCGGCGTGCCAGGGTAGCTTTTTCAGTGGACGTCATTCCTAACTCAAAATTGCTTGGTTCCGTTCTTTGGCCACGGGTTTTTTACGCCCGGGACAAATACGCGCCTTCTGCCGTATCTACGCGGATTTTTTCGCCTTCGTTGATGAACGGCGGAACCTGCACTACCAGACCGGTCTCGGTCTTCGCCGGCTTGGTGACGCTGGATGCGGTGGCGCTCTTCAGTCCGGGCTCAGTTTCGACCACGGTCAGCTCCACAGTCTGCGGCAACTCGATGCCCACGGCTTTGCCGTCGAAGAACTCCACTTTGATCTGCAGATTGGAAATGAGGTAATCCACGGCGTCGCCCAGAATTTCCCTGGACAGGTGGGTCTGCTCGAAGTTGGTGGTGTCCATGAAGTAATAGCTGTCACCGTCGGCATAGAGAAATTCCATCTCGACTTCGTCGACATTAATTTTCTCGATGGGATCGGGGGAACGGAAGCGGTGCTCGAACATGGCGCCGGTTCGCAGGTTGCGCAGTTTGGCCTGGATGAAGGCCCGCAGGTTGCCCGGTGTGCGGTGCTCGACGCTGAAGACGGAATGCAAATCATTGTTGTGCTTGATGATCATGCCGGGGCGAAGCTGCGTGGCGGGGATAGCCATTGCGGGGTAAGTCTCCTTAAAATTATTGCGCTATCGCGATTAACTTGGTTCGATTAACGTCGGCGGAAGGCGGGCAGGCCACATTTTCCGCCGGATACGAGGGTCCGACGCTTTATTTTACACGGGCTTGAGCTGATTTGGGAACTGAACCGAGCGGGTTACGCGGAAAAACGCAGAAAGAAAGCCACGAACCGGGGACGGGCAGCTAAAATCAGAGGAACGGAATCAAACCGAACCGACTTTGAAAGGATCCTGTATGCGTACTGGAAATTACGAGGCTTCAGAAGGCGGCAGCTCCGCCGGTACCGCCGTCACTTTTTTGCTGATCGGGTTGGGCGCCGGTGCCCTGCTCGGCTTGTTGCTGGCTCCCAAAGCCGGCAAGCTGATAAGAAAAGACCTGCGCCGCAGCTACGAAAACGCAAAGGAGACGGTGGAGGAGTGGACCGACGAGGCCAAGGAATTTGCCGAGGATGCCATGGAACGCGGTGCGGAAATCGCCGATGAGTTCAAGGAAAGAGTGGCTCCCCTGACGAAAGCCATGCGGCGGTAAAGAGCGGCGTCGGACCTCGGGCGTCGGACCTCAGACTTTACCCGCCCCAATCAACCGTGTTTTTAGGCTGAGGTCTGGGGTCTGAAGCCTGAGGTCCGAGGTCTGAAGTCTGACGTCCGAGCCTAATAGAGCCGGAAGTTGACTTCCACGTTGACTTCAACAGCGACGGGTTGACCGTTGAGTGTGGCAGGTTGAAAGCGCCAGGTGCTGACCGCGGCAAGCGCCCTCTCGTCCAGGCCCATCCCCAGCGAACGCTGCACGCGAATGTTGTGTGGCCGGCCTTCCGGGCCTACCACCAGCCACAGCAGAACCGAACCCTGATATTTGGCTTTGCGGGCGGCGTCGGAGTAATCGGGATCGGGATCATAGATCGGACGCGGCTGGGTCACGCCACCTCGACCCGGACGGAAGACGTTGCCTTCGTCATAAGGTCCAAAGCCCGGTCCATTGCGGGGCCCCACGCCACCGCAGCAATTGCTTCCGATTCCTCCACCACTGCCTGGGCCATTGGAAAGCGGTCCCTGAACCGCAGAGAGCGGATCGCCGACTTGCGCGAGTTGCGGCAGCTTGATGTCGGACAATGCCATCACGCTGGGTGGCTCGGGCAGCTTTGGATCAGGATTTAACGGCACCGCTTCCGGCGGAGTGAGCTGGTCCTCCAAAGTCAACTTGGGCAAAGCTCCCCGGGAAGCTGAGGTCTTGTCGTGAGTACCACCTCCGCCGTGCCCGCCCGGGTCCGGAAAAAATGAAATCGTCCCGACGTTGATAGCGTGGAAGACTTCAGGGCCGACACCGGGAGGGCGAGCGGGGATCCAGACAACCACCCAGAAAACGAGTGCCAATCCCATCACGTGGAGGAGAAATGAGGCCAGGAAATTGGCCGGCTGGCTGCGGTAAAGACCAACGCTATTGGCGAAAAGCCCCATGGAACCCGGCGTCGGCGAGCTAGCAGAAACAGTCATAGCCACTCCCCCGAGGAAGTTGGACCGATTTCCTGGTGAGACGCAGGCTGTGGTCAAAAGGATACCCAGGGCGGACGTCGAACCTCAGGCGTCAGACCTCAGCCCTCCCGCCTTGCTGAAGTCTTGATTTTCTTAGCCGAAGCCCGAGGTCCGACGTCCGAGGTCTAACTTCTGCTTCACTTGAACAAGCCGGAGAAAAACCCCCTAACTTTGCCCATCACGCTCTTGCGTTCCTTGGTGTCCGCCGGCGGTGGCTCTGCAGTCGTAAGCAGAGGTGCCCGGCTGGTGGAATGCGACATGGGCAGCGTGCCTGCCTCGAGATCGGGTGCCGCTGACGGAGGAGAGTCGGTGGCCCGGAAGACAAACGGAGCTTCTACCTGCACATGGGGTGCGCTGGGTTCCGGGGCCGGCAATTCGGCGGTGTCGGGAGGAGTCACGGTAAGCGTGACTTGCGAGTTGGGCGCCTCGCGCGACGGCATCCCGGATGGTTCCGGGGCCGGCGGCACTGGCTTGGCTTCATCTCCGGGCTGGGCCAAGTGCAGCGACGGCGGCAGGTCTTTTTCTGAAACTGTCGGCGCAGCCTCCGCCGAGGCACGCATCGCCGGAATTGGTGGAGTTGGACAGCCACAATCGTCGGGCACGGTCGCGTCGATCAGGTTGAGCCGTCCGGAGCGGAAAACCACCTGCTCGGTAGGCTTCACCTGATAGGTGCCATCGCCCATCAGTTCAGAAACGATCACCGAAGCGGTATTTCCGGGCAGGGCGCGGACGCAGGTGTCGCCACGCGCATCGGCGCTGATGGCGTAGTGGAACTCACCCGGGCCGGCGAGCAGCATGCGGAAGTCCGGTGTGAGCACCGAATCGGCGGAAGTCTTTAGAGTGTAATTTGCTTCCAAGGCGCCAGTGCTCATGCCCAGCATCAGGTCGCCGCCACTCTGCGAAGTGGTCACTGACAGGGTGGTTCCGGGACACACCCGTACTTCGCCTCCACGCGCCAGATGCAGAACGGTCGTTTCCACGCCCGCAGTCACGGAAGAATCGCCCGCCATTCGGCTTCCCGCCTCGACCACGGCTCCTGAGCTCGCCGAACCTACGGGGACGACGGCCGGCTCCACCCCTTTTGTGAGGGCAGTCACGGATGGCGGTTCAGGAATTGCCTGCCTCGCCTCTGCCATCGGATGCAAATGCACCAGCAGGCGCTGCCCGGTGCCATCTGTGCTGTAACCGACCGGATGAAGAAGGTCCACAACCAAGCGCGTTACCGGCGGCGAGTCTTGAAACTGATTGATGCGCACTCTGCTGATCTGTTCGCTGCCGACGGCAATCCGTTTGTTCGGCAATCGCGTGCGTGTGTTCGGAAGATCGATCACCAGTCGCGGCGGGCTCTCGAGGCTTTCAATCGCAGGACTCGGGGCCTGGCTGGAGATGATCTCGATCGCGGGGCCTTCCGCGTCGGAGATCACTTTCACCGAGCGCAGGATGGCCGCGGCGCCCGGGTTGGGCCCGGTTGATGCGGACGGCGATTGTGCCAGGCCCAGACCAGCACCCAGCAACCCCGCCAGCAGCGAAAGGCGGAAAATGTGGCGGCCGATGCGCAGCAAAGACTTCATCTCTCGGGGAAAGGTTTTGTAGATAGAACGATATCACTGCGGCTCGGAGCTGGAGAAGTGACGGAAGGCGGACGCCGGGCCTCGGACCTCGGACGTCTGACGGCCGGTTCTATGGTTCGGCGAGAAATTCGTATTCATCAATCACGGCGGCTACGGCTACTTTGCCATCGCCATCATCCACTCGTACGACTTTGCCTTTACAGCGGACCCGAATACTTTCCGTGAGAGTAATTTCAGGTGGGAGGGTTAGAGTGAATTCGATGACCGAGCCGGGGGCGATTGCCGAGTCCACGTAAAAGCAAATGCCACGTGCACTGACGTCGCGAGTCTGTGCTGATTTCTCCTGCGATCCATTGTCTGTGTAGGTGACGGCCACGGGCAGCCGCAACGCAAAACGGCGGGTCGCCCGCTTCTCAGGTTCAGCTTCGGCCATGCGCTCTCCGGGAAAACTGCATAAGCATGGCGTCTTGAGTCCGGCGTGTCAAGACTGTACTTTGGGCATGTTTTGATCCGAGATTCGGCAGGCGGCGAGCGATGCGCTGTTACGACGCCGGCGCGTCCTGGCATGCAAAGTTTTACAACATGAATGTCCTACGTCTGCACTTATGGGCTGATTCCGCGGCTTTGGCGGTTTAAAGACTTTGACCGCAGAGTTCGCGAAGGCAACGCAAAGATCGCAAAGAAGAACGTGAGCCGGCATAAGTACCGTTGTGTCTATGAGCCTCGGCGGCGTTTTTTCTCCTGGTATAAGCTAAAGACTGATCTCTAGGCGGATGGTTTTCGTCCTCGACAACTACGATTCGTTTACCTACAACCTGGTCCAGTACCTGGGCGAACTGGGGGCTGAGGTCGAGGTGCGCCGGAATGACCGGGTAACGCCTGCGGAAGTGGAGGCGCTGCGTCCGGAGCGAATTGTGCTTTCGCCGGGGCCGTGCACACCGCAGGAAGCAGGAATCACCATTCCGTTGATCCGGCATTTCGCGGGCAAAGTGCCGTTGCTGGGCGTTTGCCTGGGGCATCAGGCGATTGGGGCGGCCTTCGGAGGCAACGTGGTGCGCGCGCCGCACCTGATGCATGGCAAAACCAGCGAGGTGCAGCACGACGGGAAAACTATTTTCGAGGGTCTTCCGGTTCCCATGACTGCGACCCGTTACCACTCCCTGATGGTGGAAGAAAAAGACCTGCCGTCCGATCTGGAGGTGAGCGCGTACACCATCGAGCGCGATGGATCACGCACCATCATGGGCTTGAGGCACCGGAAGTTTCCCATTGAAGGCGTGCAGTTTCATCCCGAGAGTGTGCTGACGGCGGCGGGCAAGAAGCTGGTGGAGAATTTTCTGGGAATCTAGCTCTGCTCGCGATTTGGTGTAGCAAGCTGACGGTTTTTTGGGCGGGCGCGACTTCAGTCGTGCCGCAGTAGGCCTGATGTAGCTGCGGCTTCCAGCCGCTGAGGTGTGCTGGTCAATTCGATCTAACTCTGACAACCCCGATCTCAGCGGACCAAGACAACCCATCAATTCCGACTTTCCGGGCGCAAAAATACCGGATAGAGCGCGAACCGCTAACCTCAGTCGCTAAAGCGCGACCAGGCGACTTGGCGGCACGACTGAAGTCGTGCCCTTCCCGAAGCTTATCCACCTTTTTCCCCCGGCAGCGAGTCGCACCTAATCTCCGCACTTTCGGGCTTAGTTTAAGACGGCGGAACGTTGCTCCGCCGGCGGACAAGGACGTCTGCCGCTACGTGATTCGTGATTAGCCTACGCGCGGAATGCCAATGCCAGGAGCCAGGCGTTCAGGATCGCGATCAATATCGCGGCGAACCAGGCGAGGAATTTCAGCCATGCAGGGTTGGCAAATTCACCCATTTTTCGTGGATCGTTGGTGAACATTACCAGAGGAAAGACGGCGAAGCTTAGCTGCATGCTCAAGACGACCTGGCTCAGAACCAGCAGCTTGGCGGTCCCACCCGTTCCCCAAAATGCTGTGACTACGACTGCGGGAATAATCGCCACCACGCGCGTAATCAGGCGGCGCAGCCAGGGACGTAAACGGATATTGAGGAAGCCCTCCATCACAACTTGACCTGCCAGGGTGCCGGTCAGGGTGGAGTTCTGGCCGGAGGCGAGCAGGGCCAGCGCGAACATGGTGCTGGCCCCCGTGACTCCGAGCAGGGGGGTGAGCAGTTTATGGGCGTCGTTGATCTCGGCCACGTTGTTGTATCCGTTGCGGAAGAACGTGGCGGCGGACACAATCAGGATGGCCGCGTTCACCAGCAGGGCAAAGGTGAGGGCGATGGTGGAATCGATGGTGCCGAAGCGGATGGCCTCGCGCTTGCCATCGGGAGTGCGTTCAAAATTGCGCGTCTGCACCAGCGCCGAGTGAAGATAGAGGTTGTGCGGCATCACCGTAGCCCCCAGGATGCCGATGGCGATGTACAACATGCCGGGATCGCGGATGATCTGTGCCGAAGGAATGAAGAACCCCTGCGCGATGCCCAACAAACTCGGCTTGGAAAACAAAATCTCCAACCCGAAGCAGACGCCGATGGTGCCGATCAGGGAAATGACCAGCGCCTCGACGAAACGGAAACCCTTCTGTTGCAGAAAGAGAATCAGCAGCACGTCAAGCGAGGTTAGGCACACGCCCAACAGCAGCGGAATGCCAAACAGCAGGTTCAGAGCGATAGCCGAACCAATCACTTCGGCCAGGTCGCAAGCGGCAATGGCAACCTCGGCCATGATCCACAGCACAAACGACACCGGACGGCTGTAGTGGTCGCGGCAGGCCGATGCCAGATCGCGTCCCGTCACCACGCCCAGCCGGATGGCCAGGGTCTGCAGCAAAACCGCCATCAGATTGGAAAGCAGGATGACCGACAGAAGGGTGTAATTGTATTTCGAGCCGCCGGCCAGGTCGGTGGCCCAGTTGCCCGGGTCCATGTAGCCCACGGCCACCAGATAGCCCGGACCAGCAAAGGCCAGAAGTTTGCGCAAGAAGCCCGCCGATTGCGGGATGGGCAGGCTGCGGTATATCTCGGGCAGACTGGGAGTGCTGACCGCATGCCGCCATCCCGGCTCCGCAGGGATTTCCGGGCCGGTCATGACTTGAGGTTCAGGCGGCGACAACATTAGCGCAAGTATACACGAACATGTAAACCATGGTTAATTACTTTTGCGGCAGGCCGGAGAGGTGTTTTGCGGAAGATGACGGCGGGATGAAGTTGCGCCGGTTTCTGCGGTCCGCCGCCGTGACCCAGACTCTTTCAGCCGCTGACCCGCCCAGGGAGACGGTTCCGGCATCGGTAACCAGCGTCAGCGTGTGGTCGTAATTTCGTCCTGAGACATGGACCTGGGCGCCCGGCCGGATGCCGCGCTGCTCCAGAAACTCCAGCAGGCGGCGGTCACGCTCGTAGATGCCGCTGACCCGGTACCCGCTTCCGGCTGCGGCGTGGGCGAGGAGCAGCAGACCCCGGCGGCGCCGGCTAGTGGGACTCTCCAGTTCGCTGAGATTGCCGTGAGGGCACGCGCCTCCGCGGCCCAGCTTGGCCAGCAGTTTGGCCTCAAAATCAGTGGAGACGGCGTGCTCCAGCCGCTCCGCCTCGTCGTGCACCTTGTACCATTCCATGCCGAAAATTTCGGCCAGCATGCGCTCGATCAGGTGATGGCGCAGGGTGAGCTTGCGGGCAATCTTGCGCCCCGCTGCGGTAAGGCTGACCTCCCCGCTGGTCTGTACCCGGACCAGGCCATCTTTTTTCAGACGGCGCAGGGCCATGGTGACGGCTGGGGGCGAAACCGAAAGCCAGTGCGCCAGCGTGGCGGAGATAACGATCTCGCCCTCGCTTTCGGCCTCCAGAATGGCCTTGAGGTAGTCCTCTTTGGAGACAGTGATCATTCGAGGAGTATTATACGTTAAGCATAGTTAACGCGATTTCAGATTGACGATTTCAGATTGTAGATTCGGCCGCCCGAGGCCGGGAAAATCTAAAATCTGAAATCCACAATCTGAAATCTGCTTTCCAGCGTTTGACATCGCCCGCACGTCCCCCTAACCTTGTCGTCTCCGGCTATGAAAGTTCTCGTGATCGGAAGTGGGGGACGCGAGCACGCCCTGGTGTGGAAGCTGCGCCAGTCTCCGCGCGTTTCGCAGGTGTATTGTGCGCCCGGCAACGGAGGCATTGCCGAAGAGTCCGAATGCTTGCCCGTAGATGTGAAGAGCATCGGCTCTTTGGTGACGGTGGCCAGCCAGGTCCGTCCGGATCTCACTATCGTCGGGCCGGAGCTGCCTCTGGCCCTGGGAGTGGTGGACGAGTTCACCCGTCGGGGTTGGCGCACTTTCGGTCCCAGCAAGGCAGCCGCGCAACTGGAGTCAAGCAAAAGCTTCGCCAAGGAATTTCTGCAGCGGCATCGCATTCCCACTGCGCACTTCGCGATTTGCGATTCCATCGACGAAGTTCAGGAAGCTCTGCCGCATTTTCATACGCCGGTGGTGGTGAAGGCGGACGGGCTGGCGGCGGGCAAGGGCGTGGTAATTTGCAAGACGAAAGAAGAGGCAGCGTCGGCGGCGGCCGAGATGTTCAGTGGAAAGAGCCTGGGTGAGGCGGGGCGGCGGGTGGTCCTGGAAGAGTGCCTCACCGGGGACGAGCTTTCGTTTCTGGTGCTGAGCGACGGAGAGAGAGTGGCGCCACTGGTGGCGGCCCAGGATCACAAGCGCATTGGAGATGCCGACACCGGTCCGAATACGGGCGGGATGGGAGCTTTTTCGACCCCGAACATCGTGGACGAGCAGATGACCCAGTGGCTGTTGCAGCACGTGGCGCGGCCGGTGGTGGCGGGGATGAAGGCGGAAGGCGCGGAATACAAAGGCATCCTCTATTGCGGGCTGATGATGACGGCGCGCGGGCCCATGGTGCTGGAATTTAACTGCCGCTTCGGCGATCCCGAAACCCAACCGATCCTCATGCGGCTGGAGAGCGATCTGGTTGAAGCTCTGGAAGCGTCAATCGACGGCCGGGTCAGCGAAGGGGATTTTCGCTGGTCGCAGGATGCCTCGGTCTGTGTGGTGATTTCTTCCGGCGGATATCCCGGCACCTTTGAAGTTGGGAAGAAAATTGTGGGGCTCGAAGATGCTGGAAGAATCGAGGGTGTCAGAGTCTTTCATGCCGGTACGACCCGCCATGACGGCGGATTTTTCACGGCGGGCGGGCGAGTGCTGGGAGTAACGGCAAGAGCGGCAGATTTGAAAACTGCAGTGGATCGGGCCTATACGGCTGTCTCGACGATCGGGTTTGAGGGAGCGCATTACCGCACTGATATCGCGGCGAAAGCATTGAAGAAGTAGTCTTCAGTTTCTGGTTTCCAGTTTCCGGTTCAAGGACATTCATGAGCGCGAAGCCCCGGGTTTCGATTGTGATGGGAAGCGATTCCGATCTCGAGGTCATGCGGGAGTCCGCGAAGGCGCTGGACGAGTTTGGGATCGAGTACGAGATAGACGTCACGTCAGCGCATCGTTCTCCTGAGCGCACGGCTGAGTATGCGCGCAAGGCTGCGGCGCGTGGAATTCGCGTGATCATCGCCGGAGCCGGTGGTGCCGCGCACCTGGCGGGCGTGATCGCCGCGCACACTTCGCTCCCCGTGATTGGCGTGCCGATCCCGTCCACGTCGTTGCAGGGCATGGATTCCTTGCTGGCGACAGTGCAGATGCCCGCCGGCATCCCGGTGGCGACCGTGGCCATCGGCAAACCCGGCGCGACCAATGCGGGAATCCTGGCGGCGCAGATTCTGGGGCTTTCGAGCGAACCGCTCGCCCGGAAGCTGGAAGCGCATAAAGAGAAGCTGGCGAATAGCGTAGAGGAAAAATCCAGGAAGCTGAAGATTACGCTGGGAGCTTCGTGAAAAGTGCAAGGCACTTCAGATTGCAGATTTTGGATTTCAGATTTTTCAATCATCAATCTGAAATCTCAAATCTGAAGTCCCCGCCAGAGCCGGACGCTAGCGCCCATTTTTCTTTTACAAGTTCAGGCTCTTGAGATACTGCCGCAGGGGTCCGCCCAGGTCGGGGCGCTTGAGGGCAAATTCCACCGTGGCTTTCAGAAATCCCAGCTTGTCGCCGGTGTCGTGGCGTTTGCCTTCGAAAACGTAGCCGTAGATTTTCTCTTTCTGCAACA
>WNEZ01020467.1_pt1 | contig 12458 bp, 13 predicted proteins | sample 5400521 | NCBI WGS metagenome assembly WNEZ01 (sample SAMN13153339, study PRJNA577476) | soil metagenome | isolation source: 120 cm saprolite under Douglas fir tree site 2 hole 1 replicate 1 | place: USA:California | collected 2015-04-18
CTACCCCGAAGGGGACCCCGGCCTTGATCCCTACCCGAAGGGGACCCCGGCCATAAACCTCAACGGCATCGACATCGCTAGCGCGCTGGTGGTCTGCGCCCACCCCGACGACGCGGAGTTCGGCGCCGGCGGCACCATCGCCAGGATGGCGGCCGAGGGGGTGGCGGTGACCATCTGCGTCGTCTCCAACGGCGCCATGGGCTCCAACGACCCCGCCGTCGCCCGGGAGGACCTCATCGCTGCCCGTGAGGTGGAGCAACGCGCAGCGGCCGCCGCCGCCGGGGTCGGGGACGTGGTGTTCCTCGGCTACGAGGACGGGTACCTCGAGGACTCGCACGAGATCCGCCGCGACATCATCCGGGAGATCCGCCGGCGCAAGCCCGAAGCGGTGCTCGGCCCGGATCCGTCAACGTTCTTCGTGGACCAGCGCTACCTCAACCATCCGGACCACCGGGCGGTCGGGCTCGCCTTCAGTGCCGCCGTCAACCCGGGGGCCACCACAGTGCCGATCTACCGGGCCGAGCTCTACGACCAGGGTTTCGAGCCGCACCCGGTGAAGATCTGCCTGCTGATGACCCCCATGAGCCCCGATTACTTCGTCGACGTCTCCGCCCACATGGACACCAAGATCCGGGCCCTCCGGGCGCACGTCTCCCAGCTCGGGGCCTACGAGGGCCTCGACGACCGGGTGCGGGAGATGGCGAAGCTCACCGCCGAGCGGGGAGCGACTGGCACGGAGTACGCAGAGGCATTCAAGGCCTTCTTCTTCGAGCAGCGCCCGTCCGGGCAAGGCGAGGTCATGCCCGGGATGTTCGTGGCGGACACTCCTCCGGGAACCTAGGGCCCAGCGTGCCTCGCCGCAGCCGTCGGGATGCCGGCCCGGCCCGGCGCCAGCGCGGGGCGCCGGTACCACCCGCCATCGAGGTCGCCGAGATCGCCGCCCGCATCGCCGGCTCGCCGGCGCTCGCCCTGGAGGGGTTCGATGTGCGGACGACCACCGGGGACCGCCGCTACCGCTGCCCCTACTGCCAGGGTTGGGTCGAGCCCGGCACGGCCCACGTCGTGGCCGTCCCCGTCGGGAGGGCGGAGGACCGCCGGCACTACCACGCAGGCTGCTGGGTGAAGCAGCGGGGCTCCGGCCGCTGACGGCCGTCGTGCCGTGGGGGCCGTCGTGCCGTCGTTGCTCAGGCCGCTGACGGCCGTCGTGCCGTGGGGCCGTCGTGCCGTCGTTGCTCAGGCCGCCTTGCGGGACCGGGGCCGGGGCCGTGAGCCCCGGACTGGCTGGGGGCGGCGGCGATCGACGTGCTGGCCCATTCGCCACATCGTGCGGCCTGCCAGGCGCAGCGTCAGGTCCATGAGCTTGAAGGCGGGGGCGAAGGCCGCCGACAGGATCAGGAATCCCCCGAGGACCAGCATCGGTGGGCCACTGCTCGACGAGAGGCGATCGACGCCCATCCAGGCGAGGACGACCCCGGTCCCGACGGCGAGCACCAGCGCACCGAGGCCGATCAGGAGTGTCTTTGGGATCGGGAGCCGCACCTTCCGCCGGTGCCGCTCGACGAGCATCCGTGCCGCCCCCGCGTCCCAGGCCAGCAGGGCCACGACGGGGAGGGCAACGAATCGGGGCATCGCTCCGGCCAGGATGACCACGATGGCGACGAGGCCGAGCACCAGCGGGGCATAGACCAGCCAGAGCCAGCGGTAGAAGACGCTTCGCTGGCGGATCGCGCGCTGAATACCATCTTGTGCACTCTTCGTCACACGACGAACTCTAGCGCGGTTGCGCCTCGACCAATTCCTTGAGCAGCGCCAGGTCGCGGTTGAAGATCCACGCCATCACCGGTCTCACCACCTGCATCCCAACCCACCCGAGCCACCCCAGGGGCGGCTGGAGTGTCTCTCGCCACCACAGGTAGGTCCCGTTGGCCGTCGGGCGGCAGTGCATCAGCCCCCGGCCCCCCACCCAGCCCATGTGCTCGATCTCGAACCATTCCGGGGGCTCCCAGCGCCGTACGATCACGGAGTCGGCGGTGGTGATCCCCGCTACCCGCACCTTGGCCTCCGCCTCGACGCCCACGCCCTCGCGATGGCGGGTCGTGACGCGGAAGTCCCAGGCCTCCTTCATCCACTGGCCGAGGTTCTCCCAGTCGACGAGCCGGTCCCAGACCACCTGAGCTGGGCCGTTGATCTCGACGGACATTTCGATGATCACCGGCGGCGCCATGCATCCCCCACGGTACCAGCAGCTACGCTGGGCACATGGCACCATCGTCGTTGAAGGTGTTCGAGCAGCTTGTGGTCGGGGCGCTGCAGTGCAACTGCTACCTGGTCGGCGACCCGGCCACCCGGCAGGCGATCGTCATCGACCCGGGCGACGAGGCGGACGACATCCTCGCGGCCGCCGACCGCCACGGCCTGACCCTGGTCGCGGCGGTCGCCACGCATGCCCACTTCGACCACATCCTGGCCGCCGACGCCATCCGCCGGGCGACGGGCATCCCCTTCTACCTGCACGCCGAGGACATCGCCACGCTGGCCCTCAACCAGGAGGCGGCCCGCCTGTTCCTCGGGATGGAGGTGCCGCCGTCGCCGGAGGTCGACCGCACCTATGCCGACGGCGACGAGCTGGTGGCGGGGTCCCTGCACCTCGGGGTGATCCACACGCCGGGCCACTCCCCGGGCAGCGTCAGCCTCGTGGCGCCTGGCGAGGCCCTGTTCTCGGGCGACACGCTCTTCTACGCCTCCGTGGGCCGGGCCGACCTCCCCGGCGGCGACATGGGCCAGGAGCTGGCCTCGATCCGCGAGCGCCTCTTCCCCCTGGGGGACCTCCCCGTCTTCCCGGGCCACGGCCCGCCGACGACGCTGGACGAAGAACGGGTGTCGAACCCCTACGTGGGGACCGGCACCCGCCTCTGGACCCCCTAGCCGCCCAAAGTCCACCGACCTGCGGAAGAAATAACGCGCATACGCGTGGTTTCCTCCGGACCTCGGAGCCACACTTTGCCGGAGATCCGCCCCCGAGCGCGCCAGAGGCCGTAGCATCGGCGGACATGGAAACCGAGCTCATCTCCCTCTCGCCCTCCCGGGCCGCCGACTTCAAGGCCTGCCCGCAACTGTTCAAGTTCCGGGTGATCGACCACCTCCCGGAGCCCTCGGACCCCTCCCGGGCCCGGGGCACGCTGGTCCACGCCGTCCTGGAACGTCTCTGCCGCCTGCCGGCCCCCGAGCGGACAATCGGGACTGCTCGGGGGCTCCTGGGCGAGGTCTGGGCGGAGCTGAAGGAACGGGACGAGCTTTCAGGGCTCGACCTCGACGCCGAGCAGGAGGCATCCTGGCTCACCGAGGCCGATCGCATGATCCGCAACTACTTCCGGCTCGAGGATCCGGCCCTCGTGACGGTGCACGACGTCGAGGCCTGGGTGACCCACGAGGGCGAGCGCACGGTTTTGCGGGGCATCATCGACCGCATCGAGGTACGGGACGACGGCGAGTGGATCCTCGTCGACTACAAGACCGGCCGGGCCCCGTCGGCACAGTGGGCGCTGGGCTCGTTCTTCGGCCTCAAGTTCTACGCCCTGGTGTGCTGGCGGGCGTTCGGCAAGATGCCGAGCGAATTGCGCCTGCTCCAGCTCGGTCAGCCTGAGGTGATCACGCTCCGGCCGAGCGCCCAGATGCTCGAGGGCCTGGAGCGACAGCTCGACGCCCTCGGCACGGCGATCCTCCGGGCCCTCACGACCGGAGACTGGCGCCCGCGCCCGAGCTGGCTCTGCGGCCACTGCGCCCACCAGGCGGTGTGCCCGGCGTGGGCAGCGACCGACGGCTCGCCGGAGGAGCTGGCCGGCTAACGCCTCCGCGCCTCTGCGGCCGCGATGATACGGGCCATCAGGGCGACCAGCCGCACCGGGTTCCGGATCTGGACCGCGGTGACCATGACGATGATCCATCCCTCCCCGAACAGTGCCAGGTTGCGTTCGGCATCCCTGGCGAACGCCGTCAGCGTGGAGTGGTGCTCGTAGCTGTGGGCCTCGAAACCGATGTCGACGTGGGTGAACGCAACGTCCGGGTACCTCCAGGTCCCGTCGGAGAGCCGCACGGGATACTCGAAGTGGGGCTTCGGCAGCCGCCCGGCCTTGTACGCGTCGAGGGCGATCTGCTCGAACTCTCGCTGCAGGCCACTGTCCACGTGGCGCTTGCGACCCCGGCGCTCCTCCAACATGGCGACCAGCTCCCCGGCGCTCCTCCGACCCCGGGTGCCCAGCGACGACAGACGGTTCTCCAAAAGAGCTAACGGCACCTTCCGCCTGGCGAGGACATGGTCGACCAGCACCGGGGCAAGCCTCGGGACCTCAAGCGACACATCGATCACGGTGCGGGCCAGCGACGTGACGGGGATCCCGCTCCGATGGGTGCGGTCGACCCGGTCCAGGTGGGCCGTCCGGTGGATCTCGAAACCCTGGAGCGCGACCCGGCGGTGTTCGGGAATGACGATCTCCAGCCGCGGCTCGATCTCCGGCAAGCGCCACAGGACCCCGGCGGCGCGGTGGGATGCGATGGCGTCGGCGGAGAGGCACCCGGCCATGAGTGACTGCTCCCAGGTCACGGGTGCGCCCACCCGGCGGTAGATCCCGGCGTAGACCCGCTTCCAGTCGTCGCTCCTGGCTATCCAGCCCCATTGTCCGGCTGTCATGCCCGCCCTCAGCGCTTGCGAACGAGCGATGAGGCCATGTTGTGATGCGACAAGATCATGTAGATCATTGTTCATGCTTGTAGTATGGATGAACCGCCGAGGGATTGCGAGGTCCGGAAGAAAACACGCGTATACGCGTTATTTCTTCCAGAGAACGCCGGACGCCCCTAGGTGAGCGAGCTGAAAGTATTGAGAATGATTCTCGCCAAAAAGGGGCCGCTGTAGTGCCCCCAGACGCGCGATCCGGCCCGTCCCCAAGCAAAATGACCTGCTCCGGAGACGCGGGTGTCTGAAAATGCCACTTCCTGCGGACTCACCTAGAGCCCCACCAGCTCCTCCACGGCGGCTGCCGTCTGGGGGGGCGCGAAGTAGTACCCCTGGCCCAGGGTGCACCCCATGCTGCTCAGCAGCAGGGCCTGCTCCCTCGTCTCCACCCCCTCGCCCATCGACTGCAGGTGCAGCCTGTCGGCCAGGTGGATGACGGCTTCGACGATGGCCGAGTCCTCCGAGCCGGAGCCGAGGCCCGCAACGACGGAGCGGTCGATGGTCACGGTCTCCACGGGGAGGCCCTTGAGATGGCGCAGGGCCGACGGCGTGGCGCCGAAGTCGTCCACGTGCAGCCGCACGCCGAGGATGTCGAGCGCCGCCCACGTGGGGGCGAGGCGGACGGTGTCCAGCACCGCCGACTCGGTGATCTCGAGGCGAAGGCCGCTCGGCGGGAGGCCGGAGGTGCTGAGGGCGCTCGCCACCTGGCTGCCGAAATCGCCCTGGGCGAGCTGCTGGGTGGCGACGTTGACGCTTACCGTGAGCGGGGAGTGGTCGCGCCAGCGCGCTGCCTGGGCGACGGCCTTGGTCAGCACCCACCGGCCGAGCTCCAGGATGAGGCCCGTCCTCTCCGCAGCCGGGATGAAGTCGGCGGGCATGAGGACCCCACGCTCGGGGTGCTGCCACCGCACGAGGGCCTCGACGCCGGCGATCCTGCCGCTCCCGAGCTCCACCTGGGGTTGGTAGACGAGCCGCAGCTCGCCCTTCTCGATGGCCCGCCGCAGGTCCCGCGCCACGCCCCCGAGGCGGGGAGCGGGGGAGGGCCGCTCGTTGTTGAACAGTTCGTAACGGCCCCCGCCGAAGGACTTCGCCCGGTACATCGCTCGGTCGGCATGCTCCACGAGGACCTCCGGCCGGTCCTCGCTGCCGGTGGCGAGCGCGATCCCGACGCTGGCGGTCGTCGTCGCCTCGCCGAGCTCGAACGCGAGCGGGGCGGCCACCGCCCTGACGACCCGTTCCCCGATGGCCCGGGCCGTCTCCTCGTCCTCGACATCCTCGCAGAGCATCACGAACTCGTCGCCACCGAGGCGGGCCACGGTGTCGTGTGCCCGGGTGGCGGCCCGGAGCCGGCTCCCGATCTCGGCCAGGAACTGGTCCCCGACGTCGTGGCCGAGCTCGTCGTTGATGTTCTTGAAGTGGTCGAGGTCGATGAACAGCACCGCCACGGAGGACTGTCGTCGCCCGGACCGGGCAAGGGCCTGCGTGAGCCGGTCCATGAGCAGGCTGCGGTTGGGCAGGTCGGTCAGGCCGTCGTGGAACGCAAGGTGCATCAGGTCCTGCTCCGTGCGCTTCCAGCCGCTCAGGTCCTCCGTCTGGAGGAGGATGAGGTCGGGCTGCACCGTCTCACCGATGGCGGTCGCCGACAGCGAGACCCAGACCTCGCGCCCGCCGGCGGCGCTGAAGCGCTTCTCCATCCGGTAGCTGCGGATCCGGCCGGCGAGCAACTCGTCGAGGTAGACGCGCTCGACCCCGATGTCGGACGCGTTGGTGAACGTCTCCACGCGAGCCGCCAGCAGCTCCGGCGGGGGGTAGCCGAGCAGCATGCTGAGCGACCGGTTGACCTGGACGAACCTTCCCTCCCGGTCGACGACGGCCATGCCCACCGGTGCGTTGTCGAACGTGGCCCGCAGGTCGGCAAGGATATGGCCGGCCGGCGGCCCCGCGGCGTCCGGCCCCGCCGCCATGGCGACCAGCGAGGCCCCGGCTGGGCGCTGGCGGGCATCCTGGATCGGCGTGACGGTCAGCGAGACATCCAGTGGCCCGCCCCCCTTTCGGATGAGCTGGGTGGCCTGGGCTTCGGTGTGGATGCCGGCGAAGGCCTCCTGGAGGACACCCTCGATCTCCGGTAGGCGCTGGGTCGGGATCAGCAGGGTGAGCGGGCGCCCCAGCATCTCACTGGGAGGGTAGCCGAGGAGTCGTTCGGCCCCCGGGTTCCAGCTTGTGACGAGCCGGTTCCGGTCAACGGTCATCACGGCGAGTCCGAGCATCCAGCCGGTCCTCTGCACCATAGAAGCGATGTCCAGTCCCGTTTGACTGCAGGTCAGTCGGCTCGGGCAGGGCGCGCGCGGAGTTTCACCTACACCCCCGACCAAAGTTTGCCCAGCGACGATCGTTCAAAACCAAAAAAGGTTTTGAGGATGATTGTTACGAAGCAGTTAACCGAGGAAGCTGGAGCGGGAACAGGTGCAGTTGCCGCACTGCCGCCGCCCGCGCCGGCGGGTCCTGCACGGGGACCCGGTGCACCGGGTCCGGGGTCTCCCACAGGGGTGGCTCGGGAAGGAGGCTCGGCTGCCTCGGCTCGGGATCGGCCTCGGCGAGGAGCATCTGAACGGGGCCGAGGCAGAGCTGCCCCGGGCACGCCCGGGCGGGTTCCGGCGAGTGATCGCCCGAGGCCAACGCCGACGCCGACGCAGAGGCCGGTTCCCGCGTGGCCGCCTGCATGCCGCCGTCGTGGGGGATGCCGGGGAATGAGATCTGCTCGTCGCCGAACAGCAGCAGGGTCGCTGGTGCGCTCACATCCGCCTCCGCCGCTCGGGACCGTCGTCGGGGACCTCGGGGGCGTGACCCCGGGCGGGAGCCGAAGTATAGGGGCGAGGCGCACGTACCGCTCGGATTCTTCCCGCTCTGCCCCCTGTGCAGGGAGGGGTGCGCGGACGGGTGGGCTCAGAGCCGGAGCGGTGGCGGCCACAGGGTCGTCCGCGGGCCCATGCGGTGGACAAGCCGGCGGGCGGGTGGGTACCAGGCGGCGAGTGCGAGGACCCCGGACAGGGTCGTGGCGATGAGCAGCGCCCCGACCACCTGGGTCCCTCCGGTCAGCTTGTCCCGAAGGAAACCCTGCCAGACGGTCTCGGTCCCGAGCAGCAGGGCCGCCGTCACGAGGGAGACCACCGCAGCCCTGAGGACCAGGTGCCTGCCCCGGGCAGTGCGACAGAACACGCACGTGCAGTCGCCCTCCCGCCGTGGCGGGACGAGCCGCACATCGCCCTGGGTGACGTTGACGAATCCGGCCAAAACGCTCCTCCCCAGCAATAGTCGCACGCGCGGCGAAGGTGCGACGGAAGGCGCCGGCAGAGAACGGGGCTTCTAGACGGCGTCCTCACCCGCGGCGCGGGCCTCGAGGATCTTGCGCCGGCGGGCGAGGCGGGCGTCCCGCCGGATCCCGGCCTCCCGCATGCGGCGCTTCTCGTCCGGCGTCTCGGCGATGAGGCGCGGCACCGGCCGGGGCTTGCCGCTTCCCTCCTCCAGGGCCACGAACACCAGGTAGGCGCTGGCCGTGTGGGCCCGCTCCCCGGTCAGGACATCCTCCGTCTCGACCCGCACGCCGACCTCCATCGAGGTGGTGCCCACGTAGTTGAGGAAGGCCGCCACGGTGACGAGGGCGCCGAGCTGTACCGGTTCGATGAAGCTCATCTCGTCCACCGCCGCCGTGACCACCGGGCCACGGGAGTGGCGGATGGCGACCAGACCTGCCGCGTTGTCCACCAGCTTCATGATGACCCCGCCGTGCACGAACCCCAGGAGGTTGGCATCCTCGATGCCCATGCTCTGGGACAGCACGACCTGCGACTCCCGCACCGCACGTTCTTCCACCGGCCTAGACTACTTGGGGGGACTCATTGGGGAACTACTTCCGGGGACCGTGCGGGATGACGATCAGGAGGTTCACGACGTGAGTGTGCAGACCATGACGGGGGCGGATGCGGTCGCCTGGGAGCTCGGCGACCTCTACGCAGGCCCGGACGACCCCCGCCTCGAAGCCGACCTCTCCCGGGCCCTCACCGACGCCACGGCCTTCCGGGAGCGCTACCACGGCCACGTCGCCGAGCTCGACGCTCCCGGGCTCGCCGAGGCGGTCGCCGAGCTCGAACGCATCCAGTCGGTGTTCGTGCGGGCCGAGTCCTTCGCCTTCCTCTCGTTCTCGACCGACACGGCCGACCCGGCCCGGGGCGCGCTGCTGCAGCACGTCGAGGAGCGGTCGACCGTCCTGTCCACCGAGGTGCTCTTCTTCGGTCTGGAATGGGTGGCCGTCGACGACGCCAAGGCCGATGCCATCCTGGCCGACGCCTCCGTCGCAGCCCACCGCCATTTCCTCGCCTCCGCCCGACGCTACCGGCCACACCTGCTCTCCGAGCCCGAGGAGACGCTGATGGCGGAGAAGGCGATGACCTCGAGCTCCGCGTGGGGCCGCCTGTTCACCGAGCTCACCTCGGCCCTCAAGATCCCCATCGACCCCGATGCCGAGCCTGTCAGCCTGGAGGAGGCGCTCTCCAAGCTGCAGCAGCCCGACCGGGAGCTGCGGCGCCGCACGGCCGAGGCGCTCACGGAGGCGCTGCAGGCCGAGTTGCGCACCCGGTCCTTCATCTTCAACACCCTCCTGCTCGACAAGGCGACGGAGGACAAGCGCCGGGGGTACTCGAGCTGGATCGCCTCGCGCAACCTCTCCAATGAGGCCTCGGACGCCTCGGTGCAGGCCCTCATCGACGCGGTCATCAGCCGCTACGACATCCCGCAGCGCTTCTACCGGCTGAAGGCCAAGCTGCTCGGCCTGGACCGCCTTGCCGACTACGACCGCATGGCCCCGATCCTCGCCACCTCCACCCCCACCTCGTGGGACGAGGCCAAATCCATCGTGCTCGACGCCTACTCCTCCTTCTCGCCGGTCACCGGCGCCATCGTCTCGGACTTCTTCGAGCGGCGGTGGATCGATGCGGCGGTGCGGCCCAACAAGCAGCCCGGGGCCTTCTGCGCCACCACGATTCCCGGCGTCCACCCCTACGTGCTCCTCAGCTTCACGGGGGAGCGGCGGTCGGTCCTCACCCTGGCCCACGAGCTGGGCCACGGCGTCCACGGCGTGCTGGCGGGCGAACAGGGCCTGTTCAACGCCCAGACGCCGCTCACGCTGGCCGAGACCGCCTCGGTGTTCGGCGAGGCCCTGACGTTCCAGCGCCTGCTGGCCGCCGAGTCCGATCCGAGTCGCCGGCTCGAGCTGCTGGTTGGCCGCCTGGAGGACGCCATCGCCACGACCTTCCGCCAGGTGGCCATGAACCGCTTCGAGGACGGCATCCACAATGGCCGCCGCACCGACGGCGAGCTGGCCCCCGACCGCTTCAACGAGCTGTGGATTGAGGTCCAGACGGCGATGCTCGGCGACGCCGTGGACATCTCCGAGGGCTACAGGATCTGGTGGAGCTACATCCCCCACTTCATCGGGGCGCCGGGCTACGTGTACGCCTACGCCTTCGGCTACCTGTTCTCGCTCGCCATCTTCCGGCGCTACGAGAAGGAGGGGCCGGCCATCGTGGGTCCGTACCTCGACCTCCTGCGGGCCGGGGGCTCGGACACGCCGGAGACCCTTGCCAAGATGGTGGGCCTCGACCTCGCAGACCCGGCTTTCTGGGCCGGGGGCCTCGAGTCCGTGGACCAGCTTCTTGCGGAGGCCGAGGCGCTGGCCGCAGACCGGCCGGGCCTAGCCGGCGGTGTCTGCAAGGAAGCCTGAACACTCGACACGGCCTGGCAAATCCGCGAGCCTAGGGCGGTGAGAGTGGTCCGGATCGCCGTCATCGTCGCCGTCGCTGCGGTGCTCCTCGGCGAGGTGGCGTACCGCTTCCTGCTCCAGACCGAGTTCGTGGCCGCGGTCGCGGCACAGGACCCGAAGGCGCTGGACATCTCGGCCGCCGTCAGGTTCCCCCTGACCCCGGGACTGGTTCTCCACCATGCGGCGACGGTCAACCTGTCCGCCCATCGCCTCGGACTGGGGTCGATCACGGCCGGTGTCGTGACCGCCCGGGCGACGGGCGTGCACCTCAAGATCCTGCAGTCCCTCGCGAGCCGGCGGGCGGACGTGACCTCCGTCGACCGGGTCGACTTCTCCGTGACCTCCGTCGACCGGGTCGACTTCTCCGCCGACATCAGCCAGGACGAAGCCTCCCGGACGCTCCCGTCCGGCTACTCGTACGTCTTCCAGGCCGACAAGGTGATCCTGAAGGGCCCCGGCACGACGAACCTCGTAGGGCGGCTCGAACTGCGCGCCCCTGCGCAGGTCATCTTCATCGTTCCGGGCCTCCAGACGCCGCCGGCGATCGCCCTCTCCGGCTATCCGTTCGCGGACTGTGTCCAGAGTGTTACGGTTACCGCCGGCAGGGCGACGATCACCTGCACGAAGGAACGCCCCGGAACGGATTACTTCCCGCGCTCCTGAAGCCTGTAGGTTCTTAGGTCGGGATCTTCGCAATGGTGAGGAAACTCTAATGGAAATTGGGTGGATTGAGGGAGACCGAAGTGAAACAAGTGTGCGAGGGTAGGCCACGGATCCGTCATCAGTGGGGGGCGCATGAAGATCCTGATCGTGAACGAGAACACTCTCGTGTCGCAAGCGATGCGTTGCATCCTCGAACTGCATGACTTTGAGGTGACGCTGCGCCGGTACGCGGGCGCCGGTCAGAGTGAGCAAGCAAGCTCGGGAATTGCCGGCCGTCCGGATGTCGCCCTGGTCGACATCCGCGTGCCTGATTCCGGGGGTATAGAGGCCGGGAAGCAGATCATGCGGGATCACCCAATGACCAAAGTCCTTGCGTTGACCGCTCAGGAGGACGCCGCCGTACTGACCGCGGCCTCCCACGCAGGGTTCCACGGGTGGGTGCTGAAGGACGCATCGGTCTCGCAACTTGTCGGCTCGATCCGGGCGGTCCTCGAGGGGCGGATGACCCAGCCGGTCCGGACCATACTGCGGCCCGCAAGGGTGCAGTCTCCCGAGGCCCGCGACGCGGCCCTCCTCGCCAACCATCTCACCCGGCGTGAACGGGAGGTGCTCGGCCTGCTCGTCGAGGGCCAGACGAGCCAGACGATCTCCCACTCGCTCTCACTGAGTCCGCACACGGTCAGGACCCATATCCAGAACATCCTGACCAAGCTGCAGGTGCACTCCCGCTTCGAGGCGGCGTCGTTTGCCGTCCGATTCGACCTGGTCGCAGAGCCTGGTCGTTCGCGCGTCTCCGAAGCTGGAGGCGAAGGAGCGGCCTGACTCGCCGGCTGGTCACGAGGTGATCTCTAGGGATCCCCGCATCCCGTAGGCGTAGTGACCAGGCATGTGGCACGCATAGATCAGTTCGCCGGTCGCCTGCTTGGGGAACGTCACCTGGGTCGAGGCCGTCGTCAGTGCCGACACGGAGACCATGCCGGGGACCGCACCATCGTGGACGTTGTCGGTCCCCGACTCTTCGTGGTTCTGCACGGCCTGGGCGCCGAGGATGAACTCATGGTCGATCGGATCCGAGAGGCGCTCGCCACAAGTGCAGACCCAGCCCAGGAAGCGGGCAGGATTGCCGGCCACCAGGGCGTGCGCGGCGACGCCGCGGGCAACGACCGCACCTGCTGCCACGAAGGCGTGCTCGCCGATGGTGACGCCGCACACGATCGTGGCGTCCGCCCCGATGGTGGCGCCTCGGCG
>WNEZ01004225.1_pt1 | contig 12456 bp, 9 predicted proteins | sample 5400521 | NCBI WGS metagenome assembly WNEZ01 (sample SAMN13153339, study PRJNA577476) | soil metagenome | isolation source: 120 cm saprolite under Douglas fir tree site 2 hole 1 replicate 1 | place: USA:California | collected 2015-04-18
GCTGGCCCGCTACCAGGCGGGACCGCGGGGCGGGATGATCCTGTCCGATCTCGGCGCCGAGGTCATCAAGATCGAGCCGCCGGGTGGTGAGGAGACCCGCACGCATCCGCCGATGGTGCGCGGCCAGAGCGTGTACTTCTCGGTCTACAACCGTGGCAAGAAGAGCGTCTGCATCGATCTGCGAAATCCACGGGGCCAGGAGCTCTTCGCGGCGCTCGTCAAAAAGGCGGACATCGTGCTCGAGAACTTCCGCCCGGGCGTGATCGCGAAGATGGGATTCGGCTACGAGCGTCTCCGCGAGCTCAATCCCGGCATCATCCTCGTTTCCGTCTCGGGCTTCGGCCAGTTTGGTCCCTACACCGAGCGGCCGGCCTTCGATCCGCTCGGCCAGGCCATGAGCGGGCTGATGACCCTGACCGGCCAGCGCGACGGTAAGCCGATCGGCACCGCGTCGTCGGTAGTGGATCGCTACACCGCGCTGCACGCGACGATCGGAACGCTCGCGGCGCTCCGGCATCGCGAGCGCACCGGCGAGGGGCAGGTCGTCGACGTCTGCCTGCTCGACTCGGCGCTCACGATGGTCGAGATCCCGACCTCGTACTATCTCGCGACCGGCGAGGAAGGCGGCGAGGGCGGGCGCCCGCCCTATCGGGCGAAGGACGGCTTTGTCGTCATCAGCGCCGGCGCGCGCGAGATGGCGGGGCGTCTCATGCGCCTGGTCGACGGCGGCGCGGCGAAGGGCGACGATGCGCCGCTCGTCGGAAGCTCCGGCCCCGACGCGCGCCGCGCTCGGATCGAAGCGTGGTGTGCGGCGCACACGGTCGACGAGATCTGTGCCGAGCTCTCCGGAGTCGGCGTACCGGTCGGGCCCGTGCGCACCATCCCCGAGGTCGCTCGCGATCCGCACCTGTGGGACCGGGAGATGCTGGTCAAGATGGACGATCCGGTGGCCGGTGAGATGTACCTGCCCGGGGTCACCATCAAGATGTCGAAGACGCCCGGCCGGATCGGTCCGGTGCCCACACCCGGCCAGCACACCGACGAGATCATCGCGAACGTGCTCGGCTACGACTCGTCCATCATCGGCAGTCTGCGGAGCGCCGGCGCGATCGCGTAGCTTCGCAGACGTGCGAGAACCAGCCCCCGATCCTCCGCGCTTTCGCCGGCGGTCGCGGCCCGATCGTCACCGCCACTGTCGAACCGTCCAAGCTCGGGCGGAGTGTGCGCGATGACGCCATCCATTGACGAGTTCCGTCCCGAGACCTTCGTGGCCATTGACGCAGTGAAGCGAGCGCTCACGATCGCTCGGCGTGACGTCAGCGCGGACGACATCACGGCCAAGGGCGGGCGCGATCTGGTGACGGTCACGGATGTCGCGGTCGAGGATGCGGTCCGACGCATTGTGGCCGATGCGCTGGGCTTCTCGGTGATAGGCGAGGAGCGTGGTGGGGAGGCGTCGGCCGATGGCTCGCCGTACTGGCTCGTCGATCCCATCTGCGGGACTCGGAACTTTGCGTCGGGAATCCCACTCTACTGCGTGAACCTGGCTCTCGTGGAGGGCGACGAGGTCACCATCGCCGTCGTCGGCGATCCATCACATCGATCTCGCCCGTTGGCGAGGCCGGCTACAACGCCCGGCAAAAGGTAGGCGAGATCTCGAAGATGTGCAAGGACGGGAAGATGGCCGAGGCGCAGAAAACCGCCACGGACACGATGGCGACGCTTGGTAGGCTATGCGCCGCGTCGCGAGCCTCGTGCTGGCGATTCACATACAGACCCGGCGGCAACCCCTGAGCCTCGCGACCGTGAGCCCCGGCGCCGTGATCGCCGCGCAGCACATCAACGAGATCCGCCAGAAGATCCGCTCGCTCGAGTAGCCCCGCCGACTTTAATTTACGGGCGCGCCTCGGCCGGCGGGGCCCCGGCCCCGCGACGGCCTGCGGCGCGCACCACCACCTGATAGACTACGACCCGCCCGCGACGAGCCACGAGCAGCGCGCGCGTTGAGGCTGCTCCACCGGAAAGGACACGCGATGAAATTCGGACTGCACTCCGTCAATCTTCACACCTGCGGTTACCCCGACGCCGCCGCGCGCATCGGCCGGGCGGCCGAAGCCGCCGGATTCGACTCGCTCTGGGTGGCCGACCACGTGGTGCTGCCCGACCCGCCGGTGCCCGGGCGCCCGATGGCGCCGGATCAGCGGCTGCTCGATCCGATCGTGGCGTTGACGTTCCTGGCCGCGCACACGACGCGCATCCGCCTGGCCACGGGCGTGATCATCCTGCCGCAGCGTCAGGCGCTGGTGCTCGCCAAGCAGCTCGCGTCGCTCGACGTGCTCTCGAACGGCCGGCTCATCTTCGGACTCGGCGTCGGCTGGTGCGAGCCCGAGATGCGCTCGGTCGGCGCGCCGTTCGCCGAGCGCGGGCGCGTCGCCGACGACTACCTGGCGGCCATGCGCGCGGTGTGGACGCAGCCCAAGCCGTCGTATCGCGGCCCGTACGTGTCGTTCGACGGAGTCCAGGCGATGCCGCGCCCGGTGCAGACGCCGACGCCGCCGATCGTCGTCGGTGGTCGCACGGCGCCGGCTTTCCGGCGCGCCGTGACGCAGGGCCACGGCTGGTACGGGTTCGGGCTGAACGTCGACGAGACGCAGAAGCTCGTCGCGTCGCTGCGCGACGCCGGCAAGAAGCACTCGCGGCCGGCGGAGCTGGGGCGGCTCGAGATCAGCGTGACGCCGCCGGGCTACGACGTTCCGGACAAGGCGACGCTCGATGCCTATGCGGCGGCCGGGGTCGATCGGCTCATCTTGAGGCCGCGCCCCGAGATGGACGCGCCGGCGCTCGAGCGGTTCGCGACCGAGGCCGGGCGCACGCTCGGCCTTCAGGCGTCGTGAGGCGGCCATGAAGATCGCGCGCGTCGAAGCGCTGCATTGCGACGGCGGTTGGCGGCCGTGGACGTTCGTGCGCATCGAGACCGACGACGGCCTGGTCGGCTGGGGTGAGTGCAGTGACAACCGGAGCCCCTACGGCATCGCGGGCTCGGTCCGCGACATGGCCGACCTCCTGGTCGGACAGGACCCGCGGCCCGTCGAGCGCCTCTACTGGGACATGCTGCGCCGCATGCGCCAGAACAGCGGCGGCATCTCGCACAAGGCGATGGCCGGGATCGAGCTCGCGCTGTGGGACATCAAGGCCAAGGCGCTCGGCGTGCCTGTCTACGAGCTCTTCGGCGGCCCGATGCGCGACCGGATGCGTCTCTACTGGTCGCATTGCGGGACGACGCGGGCGCGCATGGGGACGTTCCTCGGGACGCCGCCACTTCGCACCTACGACGACATCGCGGCGCTCGGACGCGAGGTGGTGAAGCGCGGATTCACCGCGCTCAAGACCAACATGGTCATCCCTGGGGATCCCGCCACCGTGTACTTCCCCGGGTTCGCCAGCGGCATCAACACCACCGACGGCGCGCCCACGGTCGAGATCCTGGATGCGATCGACCGTCTGATCGGCACGTTCCGCGAAGCCGTGGGCCCGAAGGTGGGCCTCTGCCTCGACCTGAACTACAACTTTCGCACGGAGGGCGTGCTGCGGATCGCCAAGCTGCTCGAGCGCTACGACATGCAGTGGGTCGAGTACGACAACTGGGATCCGGACGCGCTGCTCCAGATCAAGCAGTCGACGTCCACGCGCCTGGCCTCGTGCGAGAGCCTGGTAACCTTGCGCCAGTACCGGCCTTTCCTCGAGCGCCACGCGGTCGACGTGGCCATCATCGACGTGCCGTGGAACGGCTTCTCGCAGGCCGTGCAGATCGGGCGACTGGCGGAGGCGTGCGAGATCAACATCGCCCCGCACAACTACTACAGCCACCTCGCGGATCTCCACTCCTTGCACCTCTGCGCCGTGCTCCCGAACGTGCGCATCATGGAGATCGACATCGACGATGTGCCGTGGAAGGGGCCGCTCGTCACGCGGCCGCCCATGATCCGCGACGGCCACATCTGGTTGACCGACGCCCCGGGCTGGGGCGCGGACATCGACGAGCGCGTGCTGCGCGAGCATCCCTGGCCGCGGCCGGGCGACGGCGGCCCGCAGCTCTTCTACGGGATGGACCCGGGGCAGATGGCCGCGCGCCCGCGGTGAGGGCGACGCTCTCAACGTGTCTCGAGCGATGGGCACCCTGCCCATCTGGGTGGGCAGGAGGCGAGGCCACGCCTGAGATGACGATCGCGAAATCCTCTTGCAGTCGGCATCGTCGTCGACTCGTCGGCTGGCATCGCTGCTGCACTTCGCTCGAGCATGCCCCACGCCGCGAACGCGCCGGTCGCGCCGTCATCACGCATTCCTCGGTCCGCCAGGCTCGTGGGCCTGAGTCTCTTGATGTTCCTGCCCTCTGCGGCGCTCGCTCCGAACGTCGGCGACAACTCCCCGGTGGCGCTGGCACCGGTCAGCGTCTGGGCGCGCGGATTTCTCCAGCCGCGGGGCGTCGCGGTGGACGCACTGGGCGCGGTCTACGTGAGCGACCGCACGGCCGGGACGATTACTCGCATCGCTCCGGATCGGTCGACGACCGTCGTGGCCAGCGGGCTCGAACGACCCGTCGGGCTCGCGTTCGATCTCGAAGGGCGCCTGCTCGTCGCTGAGGAGCGAGCCGGCCGGGTCGCGAGGCTGGAAGGCGGCGCGCGCACCGCCCTGGTGTCGGGAGTCAAGCAGCCTCGCTGGCTCGACGTCGGGGAAGACGGGACCGTGTTCATTGCCGCCCGTCGGCTGACGCGCGGCACAGACCCCGAGCCGGACGATGAGTCCGCCGAGCCCGAGGCCGTTCTGGCGCTCACTCCGACCGGCGCGCTCACGATCTTCGCCGACGGGTTCCGGGCTCTTCGGGGGATCGTGGCCGGTGATGGAGTTCTCTATGCGGCGACGGACGGCCGCCGCGGCGAAGCGAGGACGGACGGCGCGGTGTTTCGCATTCCGATCCTGCCGGGCGCCCGTGCCGGCGCACCGACTCTGCTCGGATTCCCCGGTAGCCTCACGAAACCGACGGGCCTGGCGCAAGACCGACTGGGTGCACTGTTTCTGACAACCCAGGTGCTGAGCTCTGACGGACAGCGGACCGAGCGCGCGACCGCGAAGCTGCACCCGGACGGGCGGATCAGCTTTTTCGCGGGAGGGCTGGATCATCCGCAAGGCCTTGCATTCGACTCGGCGGGCAACCTGTACCTCGCCGACGGAGCTTCGGGACGAGTGCTCCGCTTCCTCGCACCTCAGGCGCCCGAGCTGGATCCGCTCGCAGCGATCACGAACGAACCATCGATCCGGGTGCGCGGCACCGCGCTTCCTGAGTCGCGGCTGGATGGTCGCGTCGATAGCGGAGGCAGCCTGTTCACGACCCAAGGCGACGCCGGTGGCCGGTTCGCGCTGACGATTCCGTTGAGCTTGAACGCCGAGACCACGATCGAGGTCTTTACCACGGCCCACCGTGGCGACGGCTTGACCGGCGCGCCCGCCGAAGCGACCGTCAGGCACGACGACGTGCCACCGGAAACCACTATCACGAGCGGACCGACCAGCCCGACGGACGAGACTACGGCCGCGTTCAGCTTCACGGGCGTGGACGACGTCACGTCGCCCGACGGCCTGAAGTTCGCGTGGCGTCTCGACGGCCGGGCCTTCAGCGAGTTCTCCGACGCGAGGTCGGTCGCGCTCACCGATCTCGCGGATGGGGCGCACACGTTCGAGGTGGTGGCGCGGGATCGAGCGGGGAACGTCGATCCCACGCCGGCGACGACCACGTTCACGGTGAGCCGGTCCCGGATTGCGCTCGTCGAGCCCGCGGCCGGAGCCACGGTGCCGGCGGGGCTCCGTCTCGTTCGCGGCACGGTCGCGGCCGGGGGCCAGGAGCTCGCCGTGACCGTCAACGGTGTTGCCGCGGCGGTCTACGGAGACGCCTTCGCCGCGCTCGTTCCACTTGCTCAGGCCACGACGAGCCTTCAGATCGTCGCCACCACTGCCGCGGGCACCGCCGCCAGCCAAGAAGTGCCCGTCACCGTCACGGCCGCGCCGGACTCTCCGTTCCTGCTCGTCGCCAGTCCCCCGAGCGGAGTGGCCCCGCTGACCGTGGGATTCTCGCTGCTCGGCGTGCCGGCGTCGGCGACCATTCAGGCCGATTTCGACGGCAATGGCACGGTCGACTTCACCGGCCCGCGCCTGGACGGACAGGCGTTCACGTACTCCCAAGCCGGTCTCTACGTTCCCCTCGTGACCATCACCGACGCCCAGGGGCAACGAACGGCGATCCCGGCTGTCATCCAGGTTTTCGATCCTGCCGTCCTCGACGCGCTTCTCCAGTCCAAGTGGACCGCCTTGAGGGCCGCATTGCGTCGCGGGGATATCGCGCAAGCCGTGACCCAGGTCTCCGCGCGCTCGCGCAGTCGCTATCAGCAGGCCTTCACAGCGCTCAGCCCGGATCTTCCCGCCATCGATTCGATCCTCACCGACGTCAGGTTAGTCCGCGTGCGAGGTCTGGAAGCAATCTTCGAGATGAGTCGAACGGACGCCGGCATTCTCAAGTCCTTCGAAGTGCGATTTCACGTCGACGCCGATGGTTTCTGGCGCGTCCGATCGTTCTGAATGGTGATGCGAAGAGCCGCGCTCGTCGCCCTGGTCTCGACGATCTCTCTGGTGCTTCCGCTTGGCTTGCTTCCCCACGCTGACGCGGCCGGGCCGTGGCAGGCGCAGGTGGTCAGCGCCGAGACGAAGCAGCCAGTCGAAGGTGTCGTGGTACTGGCCTGGTGGACGAGGCACGTCCGGAGCTTCGGAGGACCCAGCGAAGAGTATCGCGACTCCCAGGAAGTCCTCACCGACAAGGACGGCCGCTTCACGATCGCTTCCCGATGGTTCTTCAGCCCCAATCCGCTGGTGTTCTTCCGCGGGCCGGTCTGCGCGATGTTCAAGTCCGGATACGGAGAGTTCGGATGGCCAGGTTACGAGGGATCGGAGAAATGGCCCAAAGAGAAACGGGAGGCACTCCGAACCGCTGCCAAGCTGCTGCAGCTCGACGGTATCGTGTTGGAACTGCCGAAGCTACAGGATGCCGAGCAGAGAAGTGAATATCTGAAAAGGATAGAGATTCATGTCCTGGCCGTTCCGATCGAAAAGAGACCGCTCCTGCAGAAGGCAGTCGTCGAAGAGCGAAGGGCACTCGGATACCGGAGCCGGGTTCATCCGTAGCGGAGGTGTTGTGAATCAGCCAGCAAAGTTCGTGGTCACCGTGAGCGCGGCCGGCGTACTCGGCCTGCTGCTCGGAATCATAGAACCTGCGCGATCGTACGCACCCGGCACTCATGCCGAAATCGGCGCCACCGCGGTCGACCGGTCAAATCTGGACGCTATCCTGAAGACCCAGTATGGCGTTGACCGAGGATCGACGTTCGCCATCAACGGACAAACCGTTCAGGGTTGGATCGCGATCGGCGCTACGCGCGAGGATTTTCCCGAGGTCCGGTCGCTCAACCACTTCCACAGCCCGCTCAAGCCCTGGGCCGACGCGGGCGGACCTCTCGGGCAATCGTCCGTGTACTGGCAGCAGAACCCGAATCAAGGCTTGGGCGGAACCTGGTCGTGGCCGGTGGCTCGCCAGCGCTTGTTCGACTTCCTGACCCTGCCCGGTCCGGCGGCGCGCGAGCAGGCGCTCGCCGACACCGCCCGGGCGCTCGGGCAGGTGATGCACCTGGTGCAGGACGCGGCTTCGCCGGCGCATACGCGCGAGGATCCGCATCTGATTCACGACGGGTACGAAGCTCGAATCGAGGAGCTCCGGGTGAGCCTCGACGCCACTCTCCGCTCGCGCTTCGCCGCGCTCCTGGCCGCCCCGTCGACCCTGACGGCAACTACGGTCTTCACCTCGACGGGAGATCCACGGGCGCCGGTTCCCGTCGCGAGACTGATCGACGGCGATGGGTACCGGGGAACCGTGCAGACGTATGCGACCGGAGCCCAGGCCGGTCTGGCTGAATATACGAGCGGCGGCTACGTGAGTGATGACACGATCTTCCTTGGGTTCGCACTTCCTCGCCGTGAGAGCTTGGGCCCCGCGACCTTCGATCCACCGGTGGACACTCCCGGTGCGCGGCGGTACTTCCCGAAGACAACGGATGGGGACGTCATTACCCACTTCGTCGCCGAGGGAGCCTTGTACGAGCGCCTGCTGTTCCGAGGGCAATTGGTCGGCGGGTTCATCCTCGACGACAGAGTCTACGAGGACTACGCTGCCCAGCTCATCCCTCGCGCCGTCGGCTATTCGGCGGGCCTCCTGGACTACTTCTTCCGAAGCAACTTCGACTTCACGGTCGACGTGAGCAGCAACGACCCCGGCAAGCGTCTGTTGACGATCAGCATCCCGCCCGTGCTGTCCGCGGAGACCATGGACGGGACCTTCACTCTGTATGCCGAGGACAGGGATGGGCTGCGCAGCGCCGTTCCCGGGGCGTCCCTCACGACGGTGCTTTCCAGAGGAGCGCTTGCCCAGACCGTCTTCACGCCCGTCGCCGGAGTGCGGGCGTACGTGCTCGTCTTCAGGGGTAGCCTGGGCAATGAGCCGGGCACCGTGACTGGAAAGGTGAAGCCGATGGGACCGTTCGTGTCCGTCCTCCAGGCGACGGCCGAGTTCGCGGGCGAAGAGGAGCGGACGACCGTGACGGAGGTCGACAACGCCTCGACTCTCATACTCCTGGAGAGGCGGTCGAAGGACGAGCGGCAACAGCGGGCGAGGGGGACGTTCGTCTCTTCCACGCCGAGCGATCCCGGTCAGCATCTGAAGCGAGTGTCGCTGGAGTTCGACCCCCGCATGGTCGGCGCACCGAATGTCCGGCTGCTTCTGGACGATGTCGACGTGGGCGTCGCATGGAATCGAGGAACGTCTATAGTCGAGAATCCGAGCAGGTGGGAGGTTCGAGTCGACCTGCCGGCTTTCTATGGCGGTGGCGGAGGAATCCTCGTGCCGAACGCTCCGCGGTTCGTGGCGGTCGAGACAGTGGAGGGGATCAAGACCAGGACTCCGCTCGTCTGGTGGCGCCGCGCCGCCTCGCTCGCCGAGGCCAGGGCAGGGCGGGAGTCCGTGACCGCGTGTCCGCCGGAGCTCCAGTGTGAAGAGGTGGTCAGCGTCAGCACGGCCCTGCAGGGGCTCGTGTTCTTCGGCGACGGGAACGGAGAGGGACGCGACACGACTGCTGCGGGGCAGCGTCAACCGCTGACCGCCGCGCACACCTCCGTCGGCTTCATCCCGACCGGGGTGATCGCGGGTTATTCCGTAGGAACCGTGGAGCAGAGCGGCAATCTGAACTGCTTTGGCGGGTGCACGCCCGCCGCCTCCTGCTCGACCAGCACCGTCAGCATCTTCACCCAATCGGCGGCCGAAGGGCCGGTGTGGACCAAGGACGAATTTTCGGTCAGCCTCGGCAATCTGAGTGGCGTGCGCAAGCCCGGCAACGCGTGTGCGCGGCCGGCCGCGGGTCAGCCCGCCGCGCCCGATCTCCCCGAGTTGCGCTTCCGCCGGGACTATCTCCCGGCGGAGCTGAGTCGGTTTCAGGAGCTCGGCGTGACGCCGCCCGAGTACGAGATCACGCTCCGATGAGCGTTCGCCGCGGATCGATGGCGCGTGGTCGAAACCGCCTCGCCCTGCTGGTCGCTGCGGTGCTCGTTGGTGCCGCCGGGTGCTTCTACCCCGGCGCCGACGTCCCGTACGTGCAGACCCCGACCGAGGTCGTCACGGAGATGTTGCGGCTGGCCCGCGTGGACGGAAGCGACGTCGTCTACGATCTGGGCTCGGGCGACGGGCGTCTCGTGATCGCCGCGGCGCGCGACTTCGGCGCGCGCGGTGTGGGTATCGAGATCGATCCGCGGCTGGTCGCGCAGAGCGCCGAGTCGGCACGACGCGCCGGGGTCGGCGACCGGGTGACGTTCCGCGAAGGTGATCTCTTTCAGATCGATCTCTCGGACGCCACCGTGGTGACCTTGTACCTGTCGCCCGAGCTCAATCTTCGATTGCGTCCGAAGCTCCTGCGCGAGCTGCGGCCGGGCGCGCGCATCGTCTCGCACGATTTCGAGATGGGCGACTGGGCGCCGAGCCGAACGATTCGCGTGGCGTCGCATGACCGCTCGTCGAACGTGTTCCTCTGGCTCGTTCCCTCCAGACCGTAAGCTCGCGTTCCGCGGAGAGGAAACACTCGCGTCGGACGTCCTGTTCCGCAGAGGGGAATTTCTGATTCACCCGGGCGAGCTGGTGGAGTCGATCGTCGGCGAGCTGATCGATCTGGTCGAATATCTGAGGAAGCTCGAAGGCGCCGGTTCGTCCGAGACGGAGCGACCAGCTCTCAGACGCTGAGCCGGGTTGCGCTCAGGCGTAGACGCGGTCGATCCGGGTCCCGACGCGGCAGACGATCTCCCACGGGATCGTTCCAATGGTCTCCGCCATCTCGCGCGCGTCGATCGTGTCCCCGCCCTGGCGCCCGATGAAGACCACCTCGTCGCCGGGCGAGGCGTCGAGACCGGTCACGTCGATCATGATCATGTCCATGCAGACCGAGCCGACGATCGGCGCGCGGCGGCCCCGGATGAGGACCGAGCCGCGGCCGGCCAGCCGGAGATCGAGCCCGTCGGCGTACCCGGCCGGCACGATCGCGATCGTCGTTGGCTTCTTCGCTGTGAAGCGGGCGCCGTAGCCGGTGACCTCGCCGGCGCGCAGGCCCGTGACGGCGGTGACGCGGCTGGCGAGCGTCATCACGGGAGCCAGTGCGATCGTCGACTGAAGCGGCGGCGGCACGATGCCGTAGAGCAAGAGGCCCGGCCGTACGCGATCGAACCAGACGCGCGGGTCGCGCACGACCGCGGCGCTGTTGGCGGCGTGCCGGTAGCGGGGCCGCGCGCCCAGGGTTTCCAGGTTAGCCAGCACCTGGTCGAAGCGCCGGCGTTGCTCGTCGAACAGCGACGATCCCGGGTCGTCGGCGGTCGCGAAGTGGGTGAAGACCGCGTCGAGGTCGAGGTTCTCGCTCCGGAGGAGCTCGGGCAAAGTGCGGCGCAGGTTGTCGAAGCGGAACCCGAGCCGGTTCATGCCCGTGTCGATCTTCAAGTGGTAGCGCAGGCGCTGCTTGTGTCGCGCGGCCGCCGCCTGCACTGCGCGCGCGGCGCCCGGCGACGAGATCGTCGGGGTCAGGCGGCAGTCGAACAGCCCGTCCAGATCGCTGACGCTGAGCGCGCCGAAGATCAGGATGTCGGCGCGAACGCCCGCCGCCCTCAAGGTGGCGCCTTCCTCTATATCCGCGCACGCCAGGAGATCGGCGCCGGCATCTTCGAGCGCCCGCCCGACCTGCACGGCCCCATGGCCGTAGGCATTCGCCTTGACGACGGCGATGACTCCCGGCGCGGCTGCCGACCGCTCTCGCGCCAGATGCTCGAGAATCGCGCGATAATTCGACTTCAGCACGCTAAGATCGACGCGCGCCACAGTCGGCCGAACCCGCTCAGCCACTACGCCCATGCCGTCCTATGTCCTCTCCTCGCTCTAGGTCCTGCCCCTTGCTCCATGTTACTGCGAGCGAGGCGTCCGGCCGGCCAGGTGTGTGCGGTCGGGGGTTCTGGGACCCGTTCCCGAAAAGCGGCGGCGGACGCCAAGTGCCCGGATGGAGCCCAGTCGCAGAGGAGCAGCGCACGCGCGCCGCGTGGTCCCAGAGCCCCCGACCGCACACACCTGGCCGGCCGGACGCCGTTGGGTAGGTGAGAACTAGATAGATCCTTCGGCAGCCAGCTTGTCGATCTGGGCCGCGGTGTACCCCAGCTCGTTGAGGATCTCCTGGCGGTGCTGGCCGAGCAGGGGAGCCGCCGAGATCTTGGTCGGCGAGGCCGACAGCTTGATGGGATTGCCGGCGGTGACGTAGCGCCCGCGCACGGGATGCGTGACCTCGACGATCATCTCACGCGCGTGCAGATGAGGATCGGTCAGCACCTCGCCGGTGTCGAGGCACGCGCCGCACGGCACGCCCGCGCCGGCCAGGACCTTCATGACGTCGTGCTTGGGGCGCTTCGACGTCCAGCCTTCCACCATCGCGTCGACCTCGCTCTTGTGCTGCCAGCGGGCCTCGGCTGTTTCGTAGCGCGCGTCGCCCACGAGGTCGGCGCGACCGATGGCGTGGAGCAGCGGATGCCACATCTGCTGCGGCACGAAGAGAAACACGTAGTCGTTCGGGCCGCCGGGATGGCAGCGATACGTCGTGCCCGGCACGCCGGAGCCGAGCTGGTTGCCGGTCCGCGCCATCGGCGCGCCGAGGCGTTGGTGGTCGCGGAGGCTCACCCGGATCAGGTTGACCACGGCATCTTGCATCGAGACCTCGACCTGCTGGCCTTCGCCGGTGGCGTGCCGCTGCATGAGCGCGGCGAGGATGCCGATCACGCAGTGCATGCCGGTGC
>WNEZ01004227.1_pt1 | contig 12451 bp, 13 predicted proteins | sample 5400521 | NCBI WGS metagenome assembly WNEZ01 (sample SAMN13153339, study PRJNA577476) | soil metagenome | isolation source: 120 cm saprolite under Douglas fir tree site 2 hole 1 replicate 1 | place: USA:California | collected 2015-04-18
TCACTCACTATGCCGATCGTCGCTTCCTTGCCGACCTTGGATACGACGGTGAGCCTCACTTTGCCTTTCTGGATATAGAAGACGGCGTCCGCCCCGTCCCCTTGTGCGAATATTAATTGCTTTTTCGGAACAGCCACGGTTTTCCTGCCCTCGCCAATCGTCGCAAGGAAAGTGCCGGGGTCGAAATCGCGGTTTTTCCTAGCCGCTGTGGTAGCACTCATTTATCTCTAATTTTAGTCCCAAAAAGCGGGTTCATTCGCATAAATCATGACGCTTCCATCCGGGCCGATCCCCCTTGTTCCAGTTCCGAAGTGTTCGAGGGTTTCTTCTCCGAGGTAACACATATCGGGAAATCGATCGTGATAAAGGGCGAAGCTTCCGGAAGCGAGAATGTCTATCCGGACGGCGAATTGGAAGGCAGTGTTGAGTTAGTCGCAGGCAACCTTACTGTCGGGTCTGACGGGCGCATCCGCGCCAACGTGCAAGCACGCAGCATCGTGGTTCATGGTCGAGTGGACGGAAACCTGTACGGCATCAAGCGCGTTGAGCTGAAGAAATCGGCGGTTGTGGTGGGCGACATCTATACACCCCGCATTGTCATCGAAGATGGTGCGTCCCTGAAAGGAAGCGTGCTGGTCCAGAAGTACACTCCCCGTCCCCAAACAAAGAAAGAGGACGCCGCGCGGCCACCGTGAAGGAGCGGTAGTGGTGCTTTAGCGTGGGGAGTTCAGCAGCCATGAGTTTTTGAATGCAGGTTCAACGCCAGTCTTGCCTCCTCCGCATCCTGTCGGGCCTGTTCGGCGTGCGCCAGCGCTTCCCTGAAAGCCGTGCGATTGTCCTTAGCTACATCGGATAGAGACTTCACAGCTTCAGCCTGACGATCCGTTGCCGTGACGTAGGCATCAAGCAGACGAACTTTTTCTTCGCAGAACATCAGGCGTTTCATAGTTCCGACAGTTCCCAAACGTGATCTGCAATCCTCGCTTCCATCGCGGGCGTAACACGCACTGCAGGGTGGACTCGGCAGTGATTGCAAGCTCCTACGCAGCGCGATCTACCGCCCGCGGCTGGATCGTAACCTCTAGTCCCTCGCCCTCGCTATCGACCAGCGTGATCCTGAGCGGAAGGTACGCTAGCAGAAGACTCAGCCCTGGGAGACACGTCCTCTCCGGGCAGGATCTGGCCTTGCTCGTCTATCTGACGCTGGAAATGGTCACAGTTGGATCCGGTCAGGTGCAGGTCGAACGGGGGAGTCATGTTGCGTCGAGCAGCGGTCCGCTTCAGTTCTTGCAAACGCGGGGTTAGAAACTTCGTGACTGACTGCATAAATGCCTTACTGCGACGTTCTTCAGGCAGCCTTCGATTCCTTGAGTAAACCACCGAATTTGGTGGTGGGCTACTTTGGAATTGGCCTCTTGAAAATAACGTAGGAACTCTCTCTGCTTCCCCAGCTAGTAACGGCCTCCCAGCCTTCGGCTCCTAGCGTATTTAACATCAGCATAATTTCCGGCTTGGGGTCGCGGGAAGACACGTACAGATCGATAAACTCTATTCGATATTCCCATTGCGTCATTTATGCTGCTCTTTCTGCCCTCTGCTCGTAAGACTCCTAGAGGGCAACCAAGTCTGCCACATCGCCGAGCCGATCTGTGACGCCAGCCGAGCAGTGGCTACTTTGGAATGAGTATCGGTTCCACAGCGATGCGGTAGTGATACTCGTATCCGGAAAGTCCATCGGCTTCCTCTTCCTCGCGCTTCGCCTCCGCATCTTTCATCGATGCATATGGCCCGAATTTGGTGTGTAATGTTGGCTTGCCCGCCTGGGAGCTCTTGGCGTCTTTATAGAGGTAGTATGCTACTGGCCCGATTCGCTTTGCCTGTATCCGGCCCATTTTATGCCGCTCGTTCCGCCCTCCGCTCGTAGGATTTCCACAGGCCACTAGCTAGATCATTCACATCCCAGAGCTGTTCTGTAACGCCGGTGGCCATTGCCGGACTCATGCGAAGCGTATCTGAAGATCGCGGCGCAACGGGCGAGGTGGGCAAAGGTCAAGCGGGAGAAGAGACCAATGCTCCCGAAATAACTAACTGTCCACTTGGAATCCGAATACTTTCAGCAAGTCCGTTGGTACATATCGGTGGTCTTTGTTTCGACGCACCCACTCCTTCAGCTCAGGCGAACTTCGGTATTCCTCGGGCGAAATCTTGAGAGACCTGACGATTCGCTCAAATGAACTCGGAGAGAAAACAATTGGTCCGATTGCTCCAGGCTTCGTAAAATTGCGGTTCACGGTACGCGGCATGATGCACCTCAGAATCTCTAATCTGAAGTATATTCCCTTGCTCGGCAGAGTGCGCGGAAGGGGTTTGGCGCTGCGGCTTCCGTAAAATGAATAGGCGCAGGTCTTTCACAGACCCCAAACGAAAACGCCCCAGACGGTTAAGTCATGGGGCGGTCGTCAAACAGCTCCTCCCCCGAGAAGCTGTCTCTTCGGCTTAGTTAATTCTTGTCCGCAATTCGACCGCTCGCTTCCGGTGCAGGCGTTGTTCAGGCTCTCGTATTCCGTACTCACTGTTTTGTGTTCTACGTGATGCAAGCGCCTGCTGATTGCTCGCTTTGAGCAATCTGTCAGCGACACGCAACATGCGGCTCCGCTTGAGATCGTCTTGTTCCCTTTTAGAACGTGTAACAAAACCTCCCTGCTGCGATCTTCTAGTAGTAGCTTGGAACATACCTGTTACTCGAACGGAGCTTTCATGTCTAGTGCTCTTCTTCCCGCTGCCTTGTGGGATCTGATCGAACCGCTTCTTCCAACTCCACGGTACAAACCCAAAGGTGGCAGACCACGTCGATCGGACCGGGCTTGTCTGACGGGCATTCTGTTCGTACTGCGAAGCGGGATTCCTTGGCGGATGCTGCCGAAAGAGTTGGGCTGCGGCTCTGGCATGACCTGTTGGCGGCGTCTGCGCGACTGGCAAGAGGAAGGCATCTGGCAACTGATCCACTTCGTTTTGCTGGACTGGCTCGCCCGCTATGGGCAGATTGATTGGTCACGAGCTGTACTGGACAGTTGTTCGATTCGTGCGGTTTTTGGGGGGTCCAAACGGGTCCCAATCCGACCGACCGGGCGAAGCTGGGCAGCAAGCGCCATCTAGTCTGCGACGGTCGTGGTATTCCGCTTGCCATCCAGCTCACCGGCGCGAATCGTAACGACTCGCAGCAAGCACTCGCACTTGTTGATGCTATCCCACCTTTGCAAGGAGAGCGAGGACGACCGCGCCATCATCCTGATTGCGTGTTGGGCGACCGTGGTTATGACGCGGAGGCAATCCGGCAAGGTCTGCGTGTCCGGCACATCTCGTCTTTGCTCGCCAAGCGAAATACGGAACACGGCAGTGGACTGGGTCGATGGCGGTGGGTAGTAGAGCGAACCTTCGCCTGGCTTAGCCAGTTTCGCCGTCTGCGTGTGCGCTATGAGAAGCGGGCGGATATTCATGAAGCATTTCTGAGTCTCGGGTGCGCCCTGATCTGTTGGCGCTTCCTGGCTCCAAGGATGACTCTGTCACACGGATAGGCAGCACCTATCCCTCCTGCTTTGCGGACTTCGGCTTTGCCAAATCTGGGGTGATCACCCAACCCGTGGCGATTCGAACCCAGTGGCAGGTGTCCGAGTTCATGCGCCATTACATCCCTAATACTCGTGCCAAACCGACATGCCAGTCTCGGTCCAGTTTCTCCACGGAATCATAGGATACGTGGCTGTAAGCCCCAGTTCCCTTTGAGGAGAGGAATGCAACACGAAAATGCCGTCGCTCGATTTCGAAGCGTGGGGACAATTCGCAAGTTTAGACGCATTGCCGAAGGTGGATCCTGGCATCGCAAATCGGGTTCGGCATCCATTTTCGACGACTTGCACCCCATCCACGAGACAGTGACTCCAGCTTTTTGGTAGACGCTTGTCGCCTCATCTTCGGTGTCGGCCAACATTCCCGGGGAAAGTTGCACATCCTGGTGAATAGCGACGGGGATCGCCGGGACAGCCGCTCCCAGTTCCCAGCAGAACCTGCGGTGTTCAAAGTCAAACGCGATCTTCCAGAACTGAGGACCCCTAACGCCCAAAACACCGTCAAAATTGTCGCCGTCGTCTTTCCGGTCATCCACGACAGATGCGATCTGTGCGCCGATTGTTTCTTTGCCTAGATATACTTCAGGAATCCGCACCTTCCTGCTCCGAAATGTTCCACTCACGTTGGCCGCCTTTTCTGTCTCAAGCGTCTGCCAGCTCGTGGAGTCGGGCATTCGACTTTGGAGCAGCATCAGGTCAGGAGTGCCCGTGTCGAGCATGAGGCGTAGCTGTCGATCTTCGAATCGCGTTCGAATCGTCACGAGAGGTGTATCGGTTTCGAATGGGGCGGAGAAGGTCAGGCGTTCGACCGGGCCGAAAAGCATTTCCTTCGTTTTATAGTTGATGGTAAAACTGCTTTTCCTGAGGACATCCAGACCGACAATTGCATCCACTTTGTAGCCCAGGGCCTTCCGCAGAAACGAGAGGTCTTCCGTCAGAACAGGGAGAGCCTCAGCATGAAGCGGGCCAACGAGTAAGGAAGGCAGGACGACGAGGCGGGTTTGGACACTCTTGTTCGCCAGGTTCACTCTAGCGGGTTGTTCGGCCAGCCCAAGATTACGTGCGATTTTCTGGTCGACGGCACTTGGATAAGCCCCGGTGTCCACCAGGAAATGTAGCTTCTGGGTATTGCCAATTGATCCCTCAACGATTACCAGGTAGCCCCAGAACAGGCGAATAGGGAGTTTGACGGTGACGTGAGCAAGTGGTTCTGCTTCCGTCGCTACAGGATCAGCGGGCGCAATCGCCGGTTGAGACCAACTAAGGGCGGCGTGTGACAGTGTTAGGATTACCAGCAAACAAGTAGAGAAAAGCGATCGGTTCATGGCGTTCACCTCTTCGGCCTTCGCGATGACGCCAACGGTGAATTACAACGACAGGTACCTCAATGGACGCCCCATACATTGCTTATTCATTTGTTCTTTATCGGTAAGTTGTTGTCGGCAAGCGGTTTGGATGAAGCACCTGCACAGGTCCGAGTTGGAGAATCTGACCAGCGGTGCTAGAGTTCCAGTACACAGGCTGGTGTTTCCCATGGACGAGGTCGCTCGTTCTGCGCGGATTGTTTGTTTCGGAGTCTTTGAAGCGGACTTACAGAGTGGGGAACTGCACAAGAATGGGGCAAAGGTGCCATTGCAGGGCCAGCCGTTTCAAGTCTTTGCCATCCTGCTGGAGCACTCGGGCGAGTTGGTTACTCGGGAAGAGCTGCGCCATCACGTCTGGCCCGAAGACACCTTCGTCGATTTTGACCAGGCGCTCAATACGGCTATTACCAAGATCCGGCTCGCATTGGGAGACGAGGCCGACAATCCCAGATTTGTGGAGACTCTCCCTCGCCGCGGCTATCGCTTCATCGGCCCCGTGGAATCGGAGACGAATGGAAGGGGCAGGAGTGCGCTGCCAGGCATTGGGTCGACTGTTCCGCCAGGACCGACGCCGGTTCCTCAAACGATTCCGTCGGGGCGCAACTGGAAGCTGAAATCGGCCACAGCACTCGCTGCATTGGCACTGATGACCTCAGCCGTGCTTTTGTCAAACGAGAACAGCTACCTTTCCCACACCCGGTTGGGAGCGTGGCTACGCCAGGTCGTCGTTGAGCGTCAACCAGAACCGCGACTTGTCTTCAGCCAGCGCCGGCTGACGGCCAATCCTGATGACGCGCCCCTGACCGGCGGCGTGATCTCGCCGGATGGTAAGTATCTGGCCTACACGGACGCAAGCGGATTCTACCTGCGACAGGTGGACGGGGGAGAGACCCACCCCGTATCTTTACCGAAAGGTTTTGAACTACTCCCGGAGAGTTGGTTCCCGGATAGCGCCCACCTCGTCGCTTCCTGGTTTAATTTTCAGAAGAGTTCACCTCGTTCTCTCGGAAAGGGCCCGCCCAGCCTATGGAAAATCTCGGTCATGGGCGGAACGCCGCGAAAGCTTGCGGATGAAGGCTCCTCCGCGAGGGTCTCACCAGATGGATCGAAAATCGCGTTTTTGGCGGGCATGTGGGATAACGAACAGATCTGGCTAATTCAGGCAGATGGGAACGGCGCGAGAAAAATTGTCGATGGCGGCCAGGAGAGTTTTGGGGCGGTAGCCTGGGCGCCTGACGCGAACCGATTTGCGTACGTCAGAACGAAAGGTTCGGACCGGCCTGGTAAGCAAATCGAAATTTATGATATGACGAGTGGGCTCAGCGAAGTGATTTTGTCGGAGCCTCGGCTCGGGGACAAGCTTGCATGGCCGAACGCAGGGCGCCTGATCTATTCATTGCGGGAGGCTGAACCCAACCAGGGCGACTCTAATCTGTGGTGGGTACAACTCGACCCCCGCACAGGGCGTTCGTCGGGCTCGTCAACCCGCATTTCAAATGATCGAGCCTCTACCGCCCGTATCAGTGTATCTGTTGATGGAAAGCGAATGGCCTTACTTCGCAGCAGTTTCCAGGCGGACGTGTACCTTACGGAGGTTGAAGCGCAAGGTAAACGTTTGAGCACGCCCCGTCGCCTCACCCTGGACGAAAGGGAGGATTGGCCGTCTTCGTGGACACCAGATAGCAAGGCTGTCCTGTTCCTCTCTAATCGCGATGGACCTGCCCACATTTTCAAGCAACACATTGACGAGACACAGCCGGAGCTGTTGGTTGGCGGAAACGACGTTCTATGGGGGTGCCCCGAACTAACTCCGGACGGCTTAAGCGTGCTCTACCTGGCCAGTGCCAAACCGGGTGAACCTTCCGACAATGCGCGGCTAATGCGCGTTCCACTCGCTGGCGGTCCTTCACAATTTGTTCTGGAAGGGCAGGGTATTACGAATTACCAGTGTGCGAGGCTACCCTCCACTGTGTGCGTCTACGGCCAGATCCAACCCAAATCCGAATACTACAGATTTTTCACCTTTGATCCCGCCGGGGCAAAGGGGACGGAGCTTTTGGCGGCGAAGATGACAAAAGAGGATGCGGATGGGCCGAACTGCTGGGGCCTTTCCCCCGATGGAAAATATCTGGTGACCTCGAGGTCGCAAAACCCATACAAATACAAAGGGGCCGCAGTACGGATATTTAATCTCGCCGACGGCACAGAGCGATACATTCCAGTGTCAGCGGCTGGACTCATCATGGGCATGGATTGGGCTGCGGATAGCAAGAGTGTGTGGGTGAGTGCCTACATGGGCAGGGGTGCTTGGGGCACACGCTCGGGAGTGCTGAATGTCGACCTTGCCGGCAGGGTCAGGGTGGTACTAGAAGGGCTCGACCTAGGGATCTGGTTCGCCATACCTTCTCCGGATGGCCACCGCCTAGCTCTTTTGGAACATAGACAGAGTTCCAACATGTGGTTGTTGGAGAACTTCTGATCCCCCTACTGCCTCGGAGCAGCTAAAAGGGACACGTATCACCCGACGAGAGATCAATTCTCTCCGATCAAAATGAGTTGGCGAGATCTAGCATCATGATGGTGAAGAACTTCCGTTGGCGCTCGCCGAGAAGAAGGTTGGCATGCGGCAACGAATGTCTGCAGGTGTTGTGATGCCTAAGCCCTATTCGACGCGGGCAGCCTTAGCCCTTGCCCTATTGGCGGTGTGCCTCGGGGGCGAGCACCCGGCCTGGAGCCAGGAAGTAACGGCCACTATCACCGGCAGCGTTGTGGATCCCACAGGCGCAAGTATTGTTGGCGCGAACTTCAACGCGAAAGATACAGAACGTGGAACCGTCTACACGGTACAAACGAATAGCGTCGGTGTTTTTAACCTACCGCGCGTGCCCATCGGGACCTATGACCTCAAAGTTGGAGCGCCGAGATTTCAGACCGCCGTCTACCGCTCGTTGACACTGGTGCTCAACCAGACCGCACGCGTCGATTTCCAACTGAAGCTGGGACAAGCGACAGAGACCATCGAAGTCAACTCGGCGGCGCCTTTGCTGCAGACCGACACTACACAACTCAGCACCGTCATCGATTCACACGCTAATATTAATCTGCCCCTGCTATCACGCAACTATGTTCAGTTGATCCTGCTCGCGCCCGGCAGCGTGCATCCCGATCCTCAAACGTTAACCAGCGGAGACGGCCCATTCGGTGCCGGCAGACCTTATATCAACGGGAACCGTGAGCAGGCGAACAACTTCCTACTCGATGGCATGGATAACAACCAAGTGTCGGACAACCTGATTGGGTTTTCTCCGAGTGTGGACGCGATTCAGGAATTTAACCTGACTACTCAGAACGCTTCCGCCGAGTTCGGAAATTTTCAAGGCGGCATCGTCAGTACTTCCATCAAGTCCGGCACCAATAGCTACCACGGCGATGTCTTCGAGTTCTTCCGGAACGATGTACTTAACGCCAACAATTGGGCCAACAATTTTCAGGGTTTCCCCAGGCCTGCACTCCGCTGGAACATGTTTGGCGCCACGTTTGGCGGTCCCATCGTGAAGAACAAATTGTTCTTTTTCGTCGATTATCAGGGACAGCGTTTCGACCACCCTGCTTCCAGTACCCCACTCACGCTCTTCACCGCAGCCGAACGGCAGGGTGACTTCTCGCAGCTCCTGACAGCGAAAGGCATCCAGCTGTATAACCCATTTCAGCTTGATGCGCAGGGCGCCCGGACACCATTTCCGAACAATCATATTCCGTTGAGCATGATGGATCCGGTGGCCGGAAACCTGTTTTCCTCGGGTCTTTATCCTCTGCCCCTGAATGGCGATCTGGTGAACAACTTCGTCAACACTACTCGAACTTACAACAATGTGAACCAAGGAGATGTGAGGGTCGATTACAAGATCACGTCAAAGGACCGGCTATACGGTCGGATTTCGGAGAGCTCTCAGGATAACCCCGAAATTAACTCCTTTAAATTGCTTTTCGATACGTTCAATCAAGCCCGCCTGGAAAATGGGGTGATCAATTGGACCCACAACTTTAGTCCCAACGTATTGAGTGAAACGGTTGTAGGCGTGAATTACGTCCGTTTGAATCGGGGTGGGGTTGACAACGGTTTCGGCAATCTCGGCGAGAAGCTCGGTATCGCCAATGCGAATGACCATGGTCCGGGCCTTTTAGCTATTAGAATCTTTGGCGGAGCGGGTATTTTCTTCGGCAATCAAAATATTGGTACGGCGGAGCTCTTTGCGGACACGGTGTTTCAATACAAAGAGGATCTCGTTATCACCCACCACCGCCATCTATTCCACGCTGGTTTCCAGTATTGGCGGCAACGCGTCAACACCTATGAAGCAGGCACTAATGGCCGAACCGGGTTCATGAATTTCGCCGGACGCTTTACAGCAGGTCCCGACCAGCTGACCCTGGCAGGTGGTGGAACCGGCGCCGGGGAAGCTGATTTCTTCCTGGGGCTACCGGACTCCTTCGGCCGGGGGATCAACAGCACTGGACCTTGGGGCCAGCGGGCCAATGTATTCGGCATTTATTTCCAGGACGACTGGCGTGCGACGGACACGCTCACCTTGAATCTGGGATCGCGTTATGAAAATCACAGTCCCTGGGTAGAGGTGCAGAACCGCCAGGTTAACTTCGCGCCAATCACAGGGCAAATCCAGTTCGCAGGTCAGCCTTGCATCTACAGCAATTGCCGCGCACTCTACAATTCGTACAACGGCGGCCTGGACTTCCAGCCGCGGATCGGCTTCGCTTGGACTCCGTCGTTCCTCGGCAGAAAAACCGTGCTGCGCGGAGCATTCGGGATCTCCTCGTATCTGGAGGGTACGGGCAACAATCTCAGGCTCCCCATGAACCCCCCGTTTACCAGCCCTGAGTTTCAAACGAATTATCCTAATAGTAATCTGCCGGCAACCAGAACTGAGCAAGGTTTGCTGCCGCCGACCACCGATCTATTTCAGAACGCCGTGATTCGCTTGTGGGATCCGGACATCCGACCCGCCATTTCGCAGCAATGGAATCTGTCCATTGAGCACCAGTTCACCGATTCGACGACGCTTCAGGTGGGCTATGTCGGCCAGCACGCTACCCACTTGATGGTCGCCATGCCCTACCTTCAAAGCCAGTTGCATGCGGACGGAACTATCACTCCGAGTCCATTCCTGTCCGGAAACCCGACCCTCAGGTCCGAGTTATCTGAGATCTCTGGAACTGCCTCGATCGGGAACATGCGCTACGACGCGCTCCAGGCCACCTTGCAGAGACGCTTCAGCAACGGCTTGCAGGGGCAGATCGCATACACCTACTCGAAGTGCATGACCGATTCCATCGGCTATTTCGGCTCAGGGGGCCAGGCAGCGGCGGCGTCGGCCTACTGGCAGAACCTTTACGATCGGCGGGCCGAGTGGGGGCCCTGCTACTACGATGTTACACATGCACTCAGTGGGTATGCGATCTACGAACTTCCCCTCGGCCGCAATAAGCGATGGGGCAAGAATTTGAATCCGCTAGTCAATGCGCTTATCGGGAACTGGCAAGTTGGCGGTATCGTCCAACTCCGTGGTGGATTTCCGCTCACGATTTTTACCTTCGACGACGCCTCCGGGACCAATTCGCGCGGGTCACGCGCCAACTGCGTTGCGCCACCGCACGTATTTGGGCGAAAACCCGCTTTCGATGGTTCGAGCGGACAATTCATTGGCTTCCAATGGTTCGATCCCGCCTCATACGGGCCGGCCGCTCCAGGCACGTTCGGAACTTGTGGTGTGGGCACAGTGCGGGGTCCGGGTCTGCGCTCCGGAAACCTAAGTATCCAGAAGGAATTTCCGCTCAGCGAATCCAAAAGGTTGGAGTTCCGGGCTGAGTTCTTCAATGTTACAAACACTCCGATCTTGAATGCTCCCAATACAGCGCTTAACCTTAATCTCGGTCTGGTCAACAGCTCGCAAGGCGAGCGCAACATACAGTTCGCGCTGAAGTTCTACTATTGACCGCTGGACAATTGGGGCAGGCGCCGACGCGCGTGCCCCCGTCATGTTCAGACCGTCTGTCCAATCGGTCCCCTTCGCGGAAGCAATGGCTGCCCCTTGCTATGAATTAGAACTGCGCTGACACGCTCTTGCGCACGCCTTCGTCGGGGCGCGAGCGGATTACTCCGCGTAGACACGCCAGTGTTTACTGGGCCGGCTTTTCATTCGAAGAGAGGTTTTGTTACAGGCTCTTTAAGGCTTCCCATACTATCTGTAACCATTTTGTGAGTTTCAGATTGTTCATTTTATCTGCAACGGTGCACCTCCTTCGTGACTCGATATTTAGGCAGCAAGCGCATATCGACTATCGGCACATGCCAGAAGAGCCATCATTTCGTCGAGCGTGGGAATGTCGAATTCCGAGAGCGAGCTGACCAGTTCCAGCCTTTCACGCACGGATCTGGATGGATTGAACAGCTTTAATCGGATGTCGTGATCGCGAGCCCATCGCTGCAGGAATACGAGCATGCCTAGACCGCCGCCTTCCAAGGCGTGTACTTCGGACAGCTCAAGTACAACAGTGCGAGCATCGCTTTGGGATGTAACAGCGTCGCGCAATTTGAAAGCGGCGTCGCTGCGCACGATTCTGCCTTCGCACTCAACAATCGCGAGGTCACCAATGTTGTCAATATTTATCCTCAGCATGATTTCCCTCCAGTTCTCTTAGAGAGCATTCTCTTAAGAGAGCACGAACCGTGCCATCCTGTATTTTGTGCAAGTTGAGTTGCTCATCAGGCGCGGCACCGGAAGTTCCGCTCAGGAACCGAGAAAAACTGCCGTACAGGAAATGCTGTACGACCGCCCCTGACTTTGTGAGCAGTCAGCCGGAACAAGTTTCAGACTCTCTGGAGCCAAGAGCCGAGAAGTATTCTATGAGCTTTGGTCCTGAGCCGGACTGGGCGATCCGTCGTCTGAATAGAAGAACATTTCGTGGCGAAGTAAGGCCTCAATCCCCTTCAGAACTTCAGTGCCGCTGCTCTTGGTCACAGCGCCCCTGTAGCCGGCATTACGAGCTTCCCAGGCGAGTTGCTTCGATACTTCCTGAACGCTGATCAGTAGCATGGGCAGCCGCGGGTGGGTTTTCGCGATTTCGGGTGCAGCCTGCAGTCCGGTCATGATCGGCATGCCAAGATCTATGACCACAACATCGGGTTCGAGTTGCTCGACTTTTTCAATTGCCTCAGCGCCATTGCTGGCATCACCGCATACCTGCCAATCCGGTTGCTTCTCCAGCAATCTGCGCAATAACAAGCGGATGGTGGGATCGTCATGTGCGATCAGAATCCGGGTTGGCATAGCGTACCCTCTCGACAGCATGAGGAGGCGGGACAACGTACGCTCGCCTTCAGGAGTCCGACCAGCAACCACAGACGGACAACAGGGCGATCTGCTGCCGGGCCATCCGGGACCG
>WNEZ01016767.1_pt1 | contig 12450 bp, 6 predicted proteins | sample 5400521 | NCBI WGS metagenome assembly WNEZ01 (sample SAMN13153339, study PRJNA577476) | soil metagenome | isolation source: 120 cm saprolite under Douglas fir tree site 2 hole 1 replicate 1 | place: USA:California | collected 2015-04-18
TCGGAATGGTCGCCGAGAAGATCGCCTTCTTCGGCGGCGTCGTAGAGGAGGTCGGCGAGCACCACTTGCTCGCGGTGTTCGGGCGTGACAGCGCAGAGGAGACGTCCCGGCGCGCCGCACTCGCGGCGAGCGCAGTGCGGCGAGCGCTCGCGGCAGGCGCGGCGTCCGGCGCCGCCGTCACGCAGGCGATCCACGTGCGCGACTCCCTCGTCGGCGTGGTGGGCGAGACAATCGCGATCGACGAGGACAGCCGTCGCGACCTCTTCGGCACCGTCCGCTCGCTGCTGGGCACGGCGGCGGCAAGCGCGGTGGTGGTGAGTCAGGCCGGGGCGACTCTCCTCGAGCGCTGGTTCGACATCGCGCCGGCCGGCGACGCGCAATTCATCGGCGGCGTGTACGAGCTCACCGGACCCGCGCGCGCGCCATTCGGTGTTCGCGGACGCGTGACGCCGTTCGTCGGCCGGAGCGTGGAGCGGGAATGGCTCGCCACCCGGCTCGCCGCCGCGCGCGACGGCGCCGGACAGGTCGTCGGCATCGTGGGCGATGCCGGACTCGGGAAGTCGCGACTCGTCGCGGAGGTGTGCGATAGTGCCCTCGGCCGCGACACCGCGCGTCTCGACGGAAGGTGCTTCTCGTACGCGACGACGACGCCATACCTGCCGGTCGCGACGATCCTCCGCCAGCTCTGCGGAATCGCCGAGATGGACGGGCCCGCCGCGATCGCGGCGGGCGTCGGGGCCACACTCACGGCGTTCGACATCGAGCCGCGCAGCGCCCCATACCTGATCGAGTTGCTTGGGGTGCCCGGACACATCGTCGGCGTGAGTCCAGAGATGGTGAAGACGCGCACGTTCGAGACGGTGTGCACGCTGGTCCTCCAGGCGAGTCGCCAGCGTCCGTTCGTCGTCGTGATCGAGGACGCGCACTGGATCGACGAGACATCCGACGAGCTGTTGACTGCGCTCGTCGACAGCGTCGCGCGCACACGCCTCCTGCTCGTACTGACCTACCGTCCCGGCTACCAGCCGGCCTGGCACGGCAAGTCGTACGCCGCCCAGCTCACGCTGCAGCCACTGTCACGAGATGAGAGTCTCGAGATCGTGCGGTGGTCACTGGCGACACACCCAGTCACCCCCGCCCTCGTGGACGGCATTCTCATGCGCGGCGAAGGCAATCCGTTCTTTCTCGAGGAGTTGAGCCGCGCTGTCGAGGACGGCACGAAGGCCGGCGGCGCGCTCGCCGTGCCCGGTACGGTCCACGACGTGCTCGCGGGACGGATGGCAAAGCTCGACGCGGGCGATCGCCGCCTACTCCAGACGGCGGCCGTGGTGGGCAAAGACGTGGAGCACGCCGTCCTACGGGCGATCGCGGATGTGGCCGACGAAGTCCTTGGGTGCCGCCTGCGCCTCCTCCAGCGTGCCGAGTTCCTGACCGCCACCAGCGTCGGCGCCAACCCGGAGTATACGTTCAAGCATGCCCTCACCCACGATGTAGCCTACGGAAGCCTTCTCCACGAGCGCCGGCGCATCCTTCACGGCCAGATAGTGGAAGCTATCGAAAGACTCTATCCTGAGCGGTTGACCGAACAGGTCGAGCGGCTGGCGCACCATGCCATTCGCGGCGAGGTGTGGGACAAGGCCGTTTTGTATTCCGAGCAGGCTGCAGCAAAGGCTATGACACGTTCCGCGCTCAGGGAGGTCGTGGCATCCTGCGAGCAAGCGCTGGCCGCTTTGCGGCATCTTCCAGATAACCGCGAGGCGCTAGAACACGCCATTGACCTTCGCTTCGATCCTCTTCGACATGCGCTGTGGCAGCTCGGAGAACACGCACGGGTTCTCGATCACCTTCGGGAGGCCGCAGCCCTCGCCGAGGCGCTAACCGATCAACGGCGGCTTGGGTGGGCCCTGGCCTATATGGCCAACGGACTCTGGGCGATGGAAAATTATGAGGACGCCATTGTTTCCGGCCAGCGCGCCCTCGCCATCGCTTCGACCCTCAAGGATTTCGCCCTCCAGATGAGGAGTCATCTATCTCTGGCTCAGGCCTACCATGCCCTAGGTAGCTTTCGCGTGGCGGTAGATTTGCTCAAGAGCAATATGGAATCTCTTCACAGTGAACTGCTCTATGCTCGATTTGGTCAAGCTGGCCTTCTCTCTGTTCTTTCCCTTAGTTACCTGGTTTTGTCCCTTGCCGAGCTGGGGGAGTTTACCGAAGCGACCCGCTATGCAGAAAAATCGACCCTGATTGCTGAAGCGGTTGATCGGCCGTACGAACTTCTCTGCGCATATCGAGCTATCGGCCTGGTTCGCCTCCGAAAAGGCGACCTTCCCGGAGCCGTATCCATGCTTGAACGCTCCCAGTTGATCTCGCAAATCGTTCCGGGTTGGTCTTCGCTTATCGCTTCGAATTTGGGCTACGCGTATGCACTGTCTGGGCGTATCGCTGAGGCCTTCCCGTTTCTGGAGCGGGCCCTGGAGCAGAGCGCCTCCAAAGGACTCCTGGGCGGTCATTCGCTGTGGATTACCTTTCTAAGCGAAGCCCATTTGTTAGCCGGACATCTAGAGGACGCCATGGAGCTCGCCCATCGCGGTCTCGATCTTGCGAGCGACCGCAAGGAGCGGGGGCACCAAGCGTGGGCTCTCCGACTCATCGGCGAAATCGCCGCTCGAGGCGACGCCCACGAGACAGAGCACGCCGAACCCTGGTATCGACGTGCGCTCGCTCTAGCGGAAGAACTGGGTATGCGCCCCCTCATCGCCCACTGCCACCTCGGCCTCGGCAAGCTCTATCGGCGCACGGGCAAGCAGGACCAGGCTCGCGAGCACCTCACCACGGCGACGACGATGTACCGCGAGATGGACATGCGGTTCTGGCTGGAGAAGGCGGAGACGGAGGTGAAGGGGTCAGCGTCAAGCTGATCGATTGTTGGTAAACATTCAATGCGAAGGTTAGAGCTGGCTGCGGCGCTGGCGCGAAACCCGGCCGGCAGAACGCCAGCTCAGCAGCTTCGCCTAAAACGTACGTGGGTCCGTCCTATCGAGCGAGGATCTCCCGAACCTTCAGAAGGAGTGCCTCCACGGCGAACGGCTTCGAAAGGAAGGCGCCCGTGGGCGTGAGGCGACCGCCCTCGAATTCTGGGGCCGCATAGCCGGATACGTACAACATGCGGAGTTGCGGATACCGCCGCGAAATGTGGTCGGCGAGTTCACGACCGCCCATTCGCGGCATGACGACATCGGTGATCAAGAGATCGATCATCCCGCCGTGGCGGTCTGCGATCGCCTCCGCCTCCTCGCCGGCCCGCGCCTCAAGCACCGTGTAGCCGTTCTCCCGGAGAATCTCAGCGATCAGGTCCCGGACCTCGTCCGCATCTTCGACCAGGAGGATCGTTTCCGAACCCTGGAGCGGCCCGGCGCGAGTCGGACGCGTACCCGGCGTGACGACCTCGCCCTCGTGGTGCCGGAGATACACTGTAAATGCCGCACCCTCGCCGCGTCGGCTATCGACCGCGATGTAACCGTCGTGCTGCTTCACGATCCCGTAGACGGTCGACAGTCCCAAACCGGTCCCTTTGCCGACGTCCTTCGTGGTGAAGAACGGCTCGAAGATCCGCGCCCGCGTCAACTCGTCCATGCCGACACCACTGTCGCGTGCGGTCAACGTCACGTGCGGACCGGGCCGGGCGCCGGGGTGGGCCTTGACGAAGGCGTCATCTAACTCCACGTTCCGCGTTTCGATGGTGAAGCGGCCGCCGGACGGCATGGCGTCGCGCGCATTCACGGCGAGGTTGAGGATGACCTGATCGACCTGCCCCGGGTCGGCCATGACCAGCCCCACACCGTCGCTCAAATGCACGGTAAATTCGATGTCCTCCCCGAGAAGCCGGCGCAGCATCGGTTCGATGTCCGCCACCACACGGTTGAGATCGACCGGCTGGATTTCGAGGACCTGCTGGCGGCTGAAGGCGAGGAGTTGCTGCGTCAGGGCGGCGCCGCGGCCGGCGCTCTTCTCGATCAGCTCGACGTCACGCCGCGCGGGGTCGTCCGCCCCGAGCCGGTCCGCGAGATGCCGACTCCGGCCGATGATCACAGTCAGGAGGTTGTTGAAGTCGTGGGCGATCCCGCCGGCCAGGCGCCCTACGGCTTCCATCTTTTGCGCTTGGCGCAGCTCGCGCTCGAGCTGCTTGCGTGCCTCTTCGGTGCGCTTGATCGGCGTGACGTCGGTCACGAATCCTTCCAACGCCTGCAGCGATCCGTCCTCCCCATACACGCCGCGCCCCTGTTCCCACACCCACTTCAGCTCACCGCTCTTGACGAGTATCCGGTACGAGCACTGGTATGGCTCGCGCGCCGCCACGGCCCGCTGGACGAGGTCCCACACGGCCCCGGCGTCGTCGGGGTGGATCTCGCGTCCGCACGCCGTCACGCGCGTGACGAGATACTCCTCCTGAGTGTAGCCCGTGATGGTGACGACGCCCTCGCTGATGAACTCCGCCGTGTAGTCGGGGTCGTTAGCGACGCGGTAGGTGTAGCCGGGCAGGTTGCTCACGAGCGTGGCCAGACGCCGCGCGTTCTCGCGCGCGGCCGCCTCGGCTGCGAGGCGCTCGCCGAAAAGCCGGGCATTCGTGATCGCGATGGCGGCGGGCCTCGAGAAGAGGGCGAGCGTCTCGCGGTCCGCCTCGGTGAACGTCCGGCCTTGCGTCTCGTGACTGACGAGGATGACGCCGAGCAGCTGGTCGTGATAGAGGAGTGGCTCGGCCATGAGCGCGGTGATCGGCGTCTCTTCGGCGAAGCGGCGGACCGCCAGCGGCCAGGTCTTGTAGTCGTTGACGACGACTCCCTGGCGTCGCTGGGCCGCCACGCCGGCTACGCCTTCACCCAGAGCGAGGCGGACTTCGGGAATCCACTCCGGAGCGTCGACCGAGACCCGCGGCTGGAGCGTCTCCGTTTCTGTGTCGAAGAAATAGACTGCCCCGGACCTCGCACCGACCAGTTCCATGGCCCGGCGGATGAGAAGGTCGAGCACGCGGTCGAGGTTCAGCTCGCGCGTGATCTCCGTGGTGACCGAGCTGAGCGCTTCGAGGCGCCGGGCGCGCTCGATGAGCCACGCCTCTTCTTTCGCGTCACCCACCGGGTGATGCCCTCCGCACCAGCGAGGAGCCTCAGGAAACCGCATCTTTCGCGGCAGTAAGACAATTATGTGCCGGTACGGTCACCGTTCAAGTCGGAAAATATAGGTTGAGGTCCCACTAAATTAATTGCTTGCTTTCCGGGCGAATTGGGCCGAGGGCAGCCCGTGTCCCGGTCATAAACATCGTCGGCGATGCGATGGCGATAGCTTGACCAGGCCGGCGTGAAGGTCTGGACCGCAGGGGGGCTGGGAACGGGGCGAGTCACCACCCCAGCGCATCACGGCCTCTTCTCGATTATGCGGCGACTGGCCGTGAAATGGCCGGCGAGGCGAGCGAGGCGGTGGCGCATAGGGCACGCAGCCCCCCGATCCGCTTGGGGGACACGTCGATCCCTGGGGACCGTACGCACCCCGGGGAAGGGCGATGAGATGTCGCTGGGACCGTCCCCACACTCATTTCACACTCAGTCGCGCCCCCGCGTCTCATCCTTGAAAAAGCGGCCTCGAACTCGCTCGGTCCACGTGCCTCGAATTTTTGAAGTTCGACTTTCAATGATCCCTCGCTCGTGGCGGTCTGCTGGTCGAGCGACTCGGTCAGGCAACGCTGCACGTCCTCATACGACGGCGCCGGCTTGGCACTGCCGTCGAGGCGGTGGAAGGGCGCGCCACACTTCGGGCAAAACAGAGCGTGTGAAGGGTTGTCCTGCTCGCACCGGGGACACTTCATGCAGCGCCCCTAAGGTCGGGAATCGCGGGCTGAGCTCATCAGCGGTCAGCCCTCCCGAGGACCTTGTACGCGAGGCCGCGAAGCTCAGGCGTACAAGCGCCCTCTTCGTCAAGAATCTCGATTACCCGATCGGCCCGCGCCCGAGAGCCGACGGGGAGGGACCTGACCGCTTCGAGTTCGTCGGGCGAGAGAGCGTCCGAGAGGTAAGAATCGACATTGCTCGGACCGGCGATAGAAAGCAGCAGCCGCCAATTTGGGCGGGAGCGAATGCGCCTCAACAGGGCCTCTACGGTACTCACCGAGGGTTGCCTCGTAGGCCGCTGACACGCTGGCGGAAAACCATTGATGAAACGAACGAATGATTGCCGTGTATGGTTTGAAAAGCTGCACGCGCGCCGAGGTCCCTCGGCGGTGGCATACCGGGTAGCTGAGGCTGCACAGCCCTGGCCTTCTGGCGCTTCTTCTCGGGGCGTGCGCCACGCTCAGCCACGGGTCGCGGACGCGATGGCGTGGGCGACGAGATGGTCCAGCTCGCGCACATCGAACGGCTTGTGCAGAAAGCCAACTGCCCCCTCGATCAGCGCATCGGCCTCCCTCCGACTGTCCCAGTCTCCGCTCATCATGAGGACCGGCGCATTCTCGCCAAGGTCGCGGATGCGCTTTAGCAGGTCGAGGCCCTGTCTCCGGAGCAAGGGGTCGCCTATTCCCGGCATGACCATGTCCAGCAGAATGAGGTCGAAGCGCTCCCGTTGAAGGATGACGAGCGTGTCGGCGACAGAGTGCGCCGTCGTGATCTCATAAGCGTGCCTGTGCTGGAAGGAGGCGAGGGTCTCCCGCAGCACATCGAGCACTCGTGGCTGGTCGTCGACGATCAGGACTCGCTTCGTTGCCTTCGTGTTGATCGTCACTTCCCCTTCACCCCGCGCGTGTCCACGGTGTTGGGGAGGCAGGTGAACATGACATCACACCACCACCGCGGCCCAGGCCGATAGGCGCATGGCGAGCGGGGCCTGGGCGCCACTACCGCGACTACAAGCGAGAACGAGAGTCCACGATTACTGTTTCCCCGGTGGGTTGGTACGCTTCCGACGAACTCCCTGAAAAACTCGATCTCGTCCGAAACACCCAAGTCGGTCGTGGTAGCGGTTTCTCCGACATTCTGGCCGACCGTCCCCTGGTTTACGGCCTCCCCACTGACCACCCAGCCAAATGCACTTGGGTCCGATCTACCGTCCGACTTTCGGTGCAACACGCCCCGTGACTAGAACCGTGGGCGCGACGGGGGCGTGAGCCCGCACTCGCCAATCTTGTGGAGGAGCGTCTTGTAGCTCACCATGAGAATCCGTGAGGCCTCGGCGCGATTCCAGTGCACGTGCTCGAGCACTTCGGCGAGCGCCTTGCGCTCCGCCGCCCGCGCCGCGACACGCGTGATCTCGCGCAAGCTTTTGGTGACCATCGGTCGCTGCGCCGGGCCATGCCCATTCCGCCCGCGCACCAGCGCCTCGATTGCCTGCTCGACTTCCGTGAGGACGACCAGCCGGCGAATCACGTTCTCTAGCTCGCGCACGTTGCCCGGCCACGAGTAGTCCATCAGCCGGGCCATCGTCTCAGGGGAGAGCTCCTTCTGCCGGCCGTATTGCGCGTTGAACTTGTCCAGGAACCAGGTCGCCAGCCCGGGGATCTCTTCCCGCCGCTCCCGCAGCGGGGGTACCCTGATCTCCAGGACACTGAGCCGGTAGTAGAGATCCTCCCGGAACTCGCCCCGACTCATCGCGTCCTCGAGGTCCCTGTTCGTGGCGGCGATCACACGCGCGTCGACGTGGATCGGTCCGCCGCCTACTCGCCAGAACGTAAGATCCTGAAGCACCTGGAGTAGCTTCGCTTGGAGTGCGAGGGGCACCTCTGCGATCTCGTCCAGGTAGATCGTGCCCTTGTTTGCGAACTCAAACTGCCCCGGCTTCCGGCGATGCGCGCCGGTGAACGCCCCTTTCTCGTGGCCGAAGAGTTCGGATTCGAGCAGCTCGGACGGAATTGCGGCGCAGTTGACCTTCATGAACGGACCGGCACATCGCCCCGACGCGGCATGGATGGCCCGTGCGACAAGGTCCTTCCCAACGCCGCTTTCGCCACGGATCAAGACGGTTGCATCAGTGTCTGCGATGTTCTTGATAACTGTCCGGATCGCCCGCATCCGAGGGCTTCCGTCGAGCAGTGGGTAGTCGGCGTCGGTGAGACGATGCTTTTGAACATCCTGCGGTACCAGCGGCCTGTCCGCTGAGTCGACTTGATCAGTCTTCACGGGCACCTCCCTCACGAAGCGAGCGCGCTGCGGACCCGGCTCCACGCGGCGGCCGCGCCGAGACTGACGCGCTTCGTCGGCCGCGACGCCGCGGCTCTCACACCCGACTTCGAGGTAAGAACCTTTTGACGCTGGTTGAATGGCTCCGGCCGATCACGGCGTTGTCAGCCACACCGTGTCGAGCTGATTGTTGAGGTAGTGGCTGGGCGTTATCATCCAGCCGCGCACGCGGGAACTGTGCGGCACGATACGGTGCCACTGGAGCGTATAGATGTAGTGCGCCTCCTCGTCGAGGAGACGCTTTTCGAAGGCGCGGATGTATCGCCGGCGTTGCTCGGGATCCACCGTGCGACTCTGACGGACGTAGAGGTCGTCCAGCACGGGATCGGTGTACCGGCCGTAGTTGGCGTCGCTCCGGCCCCGGGACTGGAACTTGTAGAGGTCCAGGTCGGGATCGACCACGTAGCCGCATTGAAAGTCGGTGCTGAGCTCGAAGTTCCCGGCACGGAGATCCTTGAAGTACTGGCCCGAGTCCTGGATTTCGTGGCGCACCTTCAGCCCGATCTGACGCCACTCGTCCACGAGCCATGTGCCGATGAGCTGGTAGGGCATCGGGATGTCGCGGTTCTTGAGGACGAACGAGAACCCATCGGGAACGCCTGCCTCGGCCAGCAAGCGCCGTCCCTCGGACCGTGATTCGCGGATGTCCCGCCAGTAACCGGCGAGCTTCATCAGCTCCGCCGGCGGGGTGGCGAGCGGCGACCGCGGCACCTGCACCCCCGCGACTTCCCCGACGATGGCGGTCTTCGACATCGCGCCGGCGGCCCTATAGCGGTCGAGCGCGAGCGAGAGGGCGCGGCGCACGCGCCGATCGTGAAACGGCTCCTTCTCATGGTTGATGGCGACTAGGAGCAAGCAGTTCCACGGGCTCTCCTGCACGGTGACGTTCTCACCAAGCGCACGGACGATGTCGTCTCGCTGCGCCGGGGAGAAGCCGCGGAACTGGATGTAGGCGTGCCCTGAGCTGATGGCAGACGCCTGAGCCGTGTCGTCACGGATGAAGAGCGCCCGGTAGCCGTCGAGATATGGCTTGCCGCGGTCCCAGTACTCCGGGTTCCGTCGGCCGACCCAGCGCGAGCCCTTGACGTACTCGACGAAGACGAACGGCCCCGTACCCATGATGTTCTTCTCGTACCAGCGGACGTTGCGCTCGAGGATGTCCGCCTTGTATATCCAGTTCCACGGCGACGCCAACGAGTGGATGAACGAGGGCGATGGCCACTTGAGCTTGAACGCGACGACGTACGGTTCAGGCGCCTGGACGGTCTCGATCTGGAGGTACTCGCCCTTGCGAGCCGACGTGATCCCCGGAGGGGGATTGATGATCTTCTCGTAGGTCGCGCGCACGTCCCGCGAGGTCATCTGGCTGCCGTCGTGGAACTTCACCCCACGACGAAGCCTGAGAACGTACGTGCGCCTGTCCGGTGAGACGGTCCATGACGTGGCCAGGTCCCCGACTACCCGGGTGCCCGTCGGGTCGAGCGGGTCGATGCGGAGCAAGGTATTGTAGTGCGGCGCCGCCGGGTGTATCAGCGCAAACGTCTCCTCCCGGTGGGCGTCGTATGAAGGAGGTTCGCCCGAGACCACGAACGTCAACTCGCCACCGGCGCGAGGGTTGGCCGGAGCGACGGCCGGCGACTGCTCCGGCGCGGCTGGAGGCGGCGCGCCCTCGTGGTGATCCGGCTGGACGGTCAGGTCAGGAGGGCCCGTTCTCGTCGGCGCGCTCTGGGCGATCGCTGCAGACCCGCTCTCTTCAACTCGTTTGGCGATGAGACCCCGTGCGACAGTGCCGATGAACGGTGGCGGGTCGGCACGCGGCGTCGCGATGTGAGTACGGACGAGAGCGACGCCGAGGACACCGATCACGACGCTCACGCTCACGGTCCCCAGCCACCCCCACGCACGTCGCCGACGTCGACGTCGCTTGAATCGCTCGATCTGCTTGAGACGCTCGGCGTCCTCGGCTTTGTCCGCGACCAGCTCCTTGCCACTCTCCGCCGTCCACGGAAGCGGGTCGAAAGAGTCCGGTGCATCCGAGCCTTCGGTCGCTGCCTTGTGCGCCGGCACGAATGGTTTGGGGGGGGCCGAGGCTGAGTCCGACTCGGGTGCAGGCGAGCTGTCCGGCGACGGTCCGAATGGACCGATCGATGGTGTGGCGTGCGTTTGTCGCTCGTCGTGCAGACCGATTCCGCAATTGCTGCAGAAGTTTGCCTGTCTGCGGTTGATCGCGTGGCAACAAGGACATTGCATCGGCAACTTGACGCCGCACACATCACAGAAGTGAGCGCTCGGTGGATTACGGTGCCCGCACGGCGTCACGAGACCGTCCAGCACGCCACTGTCTTTTTCGTGCATGACGATGCTCCTCTGCTAGCGCGGCTTCACGAGAAAGCGCGATCGCCGGTTCTGGCTCCAGCACCGTTCGCTCTCCTCGGTACACTGCGGCCGCTCTTCTCCATAGCTCAGGATGGTGATGCGGCTCGGGTGAACACCCTGTGCAATGAGATGATTCATTGCGGCTTGCGCCCGCCGCTCCCCAAGATCCATGTTGAATTCATTCTTGGTACTCGTGGTGCCCCGATTGTCGCAGTGCCCCTCGATCAGTACGAGCTGGCCTGGATTGGCGCGCAGCCAGGCCGCGTTCGCGTCCAGGATCTTCCCGTCGCCAGGCCTGATCACCGCCGTGCTGAAGTCGAAGAAAATGTCCCGCAGCTCCGGAATCGGCTCGTAGTCCCTGACCCGCGGCAGGCCGATGGGCTGGTCTGGAGGGGCCGCGGGAGCTATCTGGGCTGTCGGCGCCGAGTGCGCCTGCGCCAGGACTGGTGGTCCCGGTAAGGCAGCGCCGGCGGGAGCCGACGTTCTGGCCTGGGCAAGGGCTGGGCGACACCCGGCGAGGATCGGGCACGAGGCGAGCACCGCGATTGCGATGACGCGCATTGCATAGCTGTTCATTAACACCTCCGCCCGCGGCCGGAATCGAACGCTGCTGAAGCACCGCGCCGCCACCGTCGAGAACCGGACTCCCGCTATCGTGATGACATTGCTGTCGTCTCCGTGCAGTTGCCAGGTCCACCCGTTACCGACGGTACGAGGGCGAAACTTCATAGGCTGTCCACCCGGTGATGTGCCTCGCGAAGCCAGCCAGAGCCGGAGTCTACGCCGCCCGAAAGGGTAAGTGGTTGAGAGCCGCCTGCCCACGATCAGCATCACAAACTCTCGGCGAGGGCGGCTAGTAGCTTGTTGCCGAATCTTTGCTACTTGTTGCTGCTTTCGCGAAGGCTCGAAGAGCGGTAGGCGGAAGGGGTGAAACCAGTATAGCGTTTGAATACCTTGTCGAAGCGCGGGAGGTCGCCGAAGCCAACATCTTGGGCCACCTCGGTGATGGACACGTGACCGGCAGCCAGAAGTATCTTGGCTCGCTCAAGGCGTACCTTCAGGAGGTAATCGCGGAACGTGACACCCAGCACCTCCCGGAATCGATGAGAGAGACGATACTTGCTCATCCCAACCTGGCGCGCTAGCGCGGAGAGGGTGAGCTGGTCCCAATAGCGTTGCTGGATCAGGCCGATGGCCCTCTGGATAGGAAGACAGAACGGAGTGGGCAAATCTCTTGGTACCTGACCTTTGCTTACGGATTCGCTTCTGTCGACACCTGGTGAAAGGATCCGCTGCATGGCCGCGACGAGGTCGACGGCGCTAACGGGCTTCTGGAGGTAATCCGTCACACCCAGTTTGAATGCCGAGGCACAGATCCACTCTGAGCCGTACCCCGTCAGCATGACCACCGGGAGCATGGGGTGAATGGATCGCAGTTCGATCAATACTTCGAGTCCGGTGCGGTCTGGGAGCCGATGGTCGAGGACGACTACGTCGACTCGGTCACGGCGCAATCTGACAAGGGCCTCGGCGCCCGTTGTCGCGGCCGTGATCTCGTACGCCTTGCCAAGGAAGAATCTGATGATTTCCGGAATGATCACGTCGTCGTCTACCGCCAGGATTTGCTGCCGCCCGACGGTCACCCCGCGATTTCCGCGATTTGGATAAGTTCTCGGCGAAAGCGCGGGCTTTCCAGACGAAGGTTCGGAGACGTGAACGCCCCCGTGAACCATTTGCATGGTCAACGAGTACGCCAAAAAGCTATTCCGACAGCGCGGATCATCGCTCCCCCTGAGACGAGGGAAGGCTAGACGGCCCCGAGAGAGCTCGTCAAGCTCTTTCTTGCTCCATGCCGCTG
>WNEZ01004230.1_pt1 | contig 12449 bp, 6 predicted proteins | sample 5400521 | NCBI WGS metagenome assembly WNEZ01 (sample SAMN13153339, study PRJNA577476) | soil metagenome | isolation source: 120 cm saprolite under Douglas fir tree site 2 hole 1 replicate 1 | place: USA:California | collected 2015-04-18
TGCGGCTCAGGCGCCGCGCTCGGCCGTGGTCCCGTCCGAGACAGCCGCGGTACCTTCCACGGATTCGAGTGGGAGGGGCGCTTTCTTCGTGGGCGTGGGAATCCTGCTCTCGCGAGTTGTCGGGGTCGTTCGAGAGACCATCTTTGCCCACTACCTCGGCAATTCCGTTCCCGCCGCCGCGTTCAGGGCGGCAATGCGAATTCCAAATTTTCTGCAGAACCTGTTCGGCGAAGGAGTGCTTTCGGCGTCCTTCATTCCGGTCTACGCCGAGCTCATTGGAAAGGGGGAGCGCGAGGAGGCCGACCGCCTGGCCGGCGCGGTGTTCGGCATTCTGTCGGTTTTGACCTCGGCGTTGGCTATCGCCGGCGCGTTGGGCGCGCCGCTGCTGATCGAGCTTTTCGCCCCCGGCTTCGAGGGCGAGGCGCGCGAGCTGACCATCCAGCTGGTCCGGATTCTTTTTCCGGGGGTCGCCTTCCTCGTGATGTCCGCGTGGTGCCTGGGCATCTTGAACAGCCACCGCCGCTTCTTCATCTCGTATGCGGCGCCGGTGATCTGGAGCGCGGCGCAGATCGCGGTGCTGCTCGGATCGGGCAAACGGACAACCCAAAACCGGCTCGTTGAGTACCTTGCCTACGGAATGGTCGCGGGAAGCTTTCTGCAGTTCGCGATCCAGCTTCCGCCCGTGCTGCGCTTGATGGGGAGATTCCGGCCGGCCATTTCGGCGGCCCGAGCCTCCGTCCGCCAGGTGTTCCGCGGATTCGCACCGGTCGTGCTCGGCCGGGGCGTGGTGCAGATCAGCGCCTGGGTGGACGGGGCATACGCCAGCCTGATCTCCGCGCGCGCGGTCTCTGCGATTTCCTATGCGCAAATGTTGTCCTTGCTGCCGGTCAGCCTTTTTGGCATGGCGATCTCCGCCTCGCAGTTGCCCGCGATGTCCCAGGCGCGGGGATCCCCGGAGGAAATCGCCGCGCAGCTGCGGGCGAGGGTCAACCAGGGCCTGGCGCGGATCGCGTATTTCGTCGTTCCCTCTTCGGCCGCCTTTCTCCTCCTCGGCGATGTGGTGGCAGGGGCTGTCTTCCAGACGGGAAAGTTCACCTTCTCGGACACCCGGTACGTCTGGTATCTGTTGGCCGGTTCCGCGGTCGGACTGCTCGCCACCACCTCGGGGCGGTTGTACGCGTCGACGTTCTACGCCCTGAAGGACACCCGGACGCCTCTCTACTTCGCCGCGCTTCGAGTGCTGCTCACCGCGGCCTTGGCCTACCTGTGCGCGGTGAGGTTGCCCTCCGCGCTGGGCGTGCCTCGTGAGCTGGGAGGGGTGGGCATCACCGCGACCACCGGAGTGGCTGCCTGGCTGGAGTTCCTCATGCTAAGACGCGCGGCTCAACGCCGCATCGGCAAGACCGGGCTGGGCATGAAGAGACTTTTGGGCTTGTGGGCGTCTTCCCTGGTCGCCGCCGCCATCGCGCTGGGATTGAAGTTGGCGCTCGCCCGTCAGCTCGGTGCCCCGGCTGCCGACGCCGCCCATTGGGAGGGAACTGCCCTTGCGGGGCCGTCACTGCCCCCACTCCTCACCGGAATTCTCGTGCTCGGCACCTATGGCGCGCTGTATTTCGGGTTGACGGCGGTTCTTCGCGTGCCCGAGAGTGCGAGTGTCTTTCGCCGGCTGAAGCCTCGCTGAAGACCGTTGGAGCAATCGGACGGAGCTCAGCCGCGTATCGGGCGCTGTCTCAAGCCAAGGAGAGTAGACCGTGAATGCAGCGTTCCTGTTGTTCGTGTTGGCCGCATCGGCAGCCCCGCAGAGTTGGAAGTTCAAGACCGGAACATCTCCACAAGTGAGCGTCTCCAACGTGGACGGCTCCATCTCCGTGGAGGCGGTACCCGGCGGCGAGGTCTCGGTGGAGGCGACGATCGTCGCCGGTGAAGAGAACGGCTGGACGGTGGAAGTGAAACAGGATGGCCCCGAAGTCCACGCCCGGGCGTGCTGCGGCACTTGTGACTCGCACCAGGGCGGGAAGTGTCGGTCTGGAAAGGTCCAGTTCGTTCTCAGAGTTCCTCCGGACACCAAGCTCGATGTGCGTGCGGTTTCCTCGGACGTCACGGTGGACGGTCTGTCCGGCGCGCAGAGCATCCATACGGTCAGTGGGCGGATCGAAGATCGGGGAAGCGCCGCCTCGCTGGACGTCCACTCCGTCTCCGGCGCAGTCACACTCACCCCCAAAGCCATCGCTCAAACCCAGGTCCAAACGGTCTCCGGAGACGTTCATCTGAAGCTTCCGCCCAACGCGGATGCCAAAGTGCAGCTCTCGACGGTGTCCGGGAAGCTGAACGGGAAATCCGTCGGAATCGGCAAATTCACCGACGCTTCCTTCGGAAAAGGCACCGTCGCGATGAACATCCATACGGTCAGTGGCTCGGTGGAAGCGCAACCGGGGAAATGAGCGGCGGACACCAAGGGGCGGGTATTACCAAATCCCCCTTCCTGGGTGACCGCTCACTTGTGTAGATTGCCCGCCTCCAAAGGGCGCCGCGGCGACGCCCCGGTACCAAAGGTTTGCAAGTGAGTGACGAAAAAAGCGGCCCTGGCGGTAAGCGCGGTTTTGGGCCGAAAAAGCCTCGAGCCACGTTCGGCGATGTGATGCTCGGAATACCCGCTGGGCGACCGGGGGAGCGCGAACGCGGCCGATCAGACGACCGAAGGCGGCCGGGGGAGAAGGATGCCCCGCGCCAGAGATCACGGGATGGCCGTGGATCGGGGTCCCCCCAGGCTCAAAAAAGACCGGAAGCGCCTGCCTCCCTGGAAAGTACTGCCCCGGCCGAACCGAAGGAGGGCGCGCAGAATGCCGCCGCAGAGGGCCCGGCATCGCCGGCGCCGGCGAGCGCAGACCTCCAACCGACGAGCGGCGGGCGAAAGCCGGATCGAGGCGCCGCTCGCGTCAAATCTCCCGAGCGGAAAAAGAAGCGGCCGCTCGGACCGATGGTCGTGGTCAAGCGCCTGACCGGTGCGATCGAAACCCGCCCGCTGAGGGCGCCCGAGGAGCCGGCAGATACCGAAGGCTCGAGCCATCCCGGCCAATCGGGACAACGGGCGTCTGGGGTTCGCGTTAACGGAGAGGCGGTGGGAGCAACGCCTCCCACCGACCGGGTGGAGGTGGAAGCAGAAGTGCCGCCCCCGATGGAGGCAGCTGCCGACAAGGAGTCCTTCGCGGAGCTTTACGAAGCATCGACGAAGCACGAAGGCGGGGTCGCCCGTCGCATGCCCCGAGTCGGGGAGAAAGTGTCCGGGACCATCTTTCAGCTCGGTGCGGAAACCGCTTTCGCGACCTTGACCACCAAACACGAGGTGATGATCGACCTCGACGAGCTCAAGGACGAGGAAGGGATTCTCCGCTCCGGCGTTGGCGATTCAGTCGAGGCCTACGTCATCGAAGCGGGGGCAAAGGGGATCTACCTCAGCAAATCGCTTCCCAGGGGGATGGCCACGCTGGAGATGCTGGCCAACGCGCGATCGACTGGAATTCCGGTCGACGGCCTGGTGCTGGCGGTAAACAAGGGCGGGCTTGAAGTGGCGATTGGCGACGTTCGGGCTTTCTGCCCGGTGAGCCAGATCGACGTGCGCTTCGTGGAGAAGCCCGAGCACCTGGTCGGCGAAAAACACAAGTTCAAAGTGATCGAGGTCCGGGGCAAGAAAGTCGTCGTCTCGCGCCGGGCACTCGTCGAAGAGGAACAGAAGGCGCGCGCGATCGAGACCCGCAAGTCGCTCGCCGAGGGAAAGGTGGTCAAAGGAAAGATCACCCACGTGCGCGACTTCGGCGCCTTCGTCGACCTTGGAGGCATCGAGGGGCTGATTCCCGTTTCGGAGATCTCGCACGTGCGCATCGCTCGACCGAGCGAAGTTCTGAAAACGGGCGATGAGGTGGAAGTCGAGATCCTTCGCATCGAGCCTGCCAACCCGACCTCTCCGGACAAGGCGAAGCACAAGGAGCGGATCACCTTGTCGATGCGCGCCCGACAGGAAGATCCCTGGAAACTGGCGGTGGCGGAGCTCAAGGAGGGCGATCGCCTGCAAGGCAAGATCGTTCGCCTGCAGCCGTTCGGGGCTTTTGTCGAGCTGCGGCCAGGCGTCGATGGGCTGATCCACATCTCTGCTCTTTCCGACCGACGGATTGGGCATCCCAAGGACGTGGTGAAGGTCGGACAAGAAGTTCCGGTGCTGATCGAAAGGATCGATCCGGCGGAGAAGAAGATCGGCTTGCGATTGGTGCGTGAGGAGCCGGAGGAGCAAGTCGCGGTCGAGAAGGAGGCCCCGCCCAAGGAGGCGCCGCCTAAGAAGGAGGCTCCGCCCAGGGTGGGCCAGGTGGTCGAGGGAAAGATCGACCGGATCGAGCCCTACGGTGTCTTCCTGGTGTTTCGCGGTGGAATGGGGCTGGTGCCCGCAAGCGAGACGGGCACCGAGCGAGGAACGGATCTGAAAAGACACTTTCAGCTGGGCCAGGAGCTGAAAGCCGCCGTGATCGAGATCGACGCCTCGAGGCGAATCAAGCTCTCCGTCACCGCGGCGGAGAGGGCGGACGAGCACGCGGCGGTCGAAGGTTGGCGCCAGAGTCAACCCAAGGGCAGCGGTGGCAAGGGGTTCGGCACGTTCGCGGACCTCTTGAAAGACAAAAAGATCTAGCGGAGAGGACTGATCGGCTCTGCGGCGCGAAGCCGCAATTGAGCTCCAGGCGAAAGTCGCGCTCGACTCAGATGAAGAAGTCCGGGAACAGCTCCGCCCCTGGCACCGCCTGGTATTTCGAAAAGTCGGTCACTCCCTCTGAGCGAAGGACTTCCTCATCGATGCAGAAGTTCCCGGTGAACTCCCGACTCGGTCTGGTGAGGATGGCATAGGCGGCGTCGGCGACGATCTCCGGCTTACGGCTGCCGCGAATCGTCTCATCGCCACCAAGAAGGTTCTGCACCGCCGCGGTGGCGATCACCGTCCGAGGCCAGAGCGCGTTCACCGCAATGCCGTCCGAGCGGAGCTCTTCGGCCATGCCGAGCACGCACAAGCTCATCCCGAATTTCGACATCGTGTAGGCGACGTGGGGAGCAAACCAGCGGGCCTCGACGTTCAGCGGCGGCGAGTTGTTCAGGATATGCGGGTTGGAAGACTTCTTCAGATGGGGGATGCACGCCTGCGAGCAGGCAAAGGTCCCGCGAACGTTGACCGAGTGCATCAGATCGTACCGCTTCATCGGCGTGTCGACGGTCCCGGTGAGGCTGATCGCGCTCGCGTTGTTCACCAGGATGTCAATGCCGCCGAAAGTCTCGACGGTTCGTGCCACCGCGGAGGCGATCTGAAGCTCATCGCGGATGTCCACCGCGCAGGCCAGCGCCTTTCCTCCCGCCTGTTCAATCTCTTCCGCCGCGGAGAAGATCGTCCCGGGAAGCTTCGGGTGCGGTTGGGTCGTCTTTGCGGCGATCGCGATGTTGGCCCCGTCCCGAGCAGCGCGAAGAGCGATCGCCTTGCCAATGCCGCGGCTGGCGCCGGTGATGAAGAGGGTCTTCCCGCGAAGGTTCCTCATGCGCTCAGCGGCTTAGGGGACGAAGAGCTCCTGGCAGCGGCCGCCCTCGGCGGGGTGGGGTGAAATCGTTCCGCCCCTCGGAATGCACTGGTTCGGCGGCAGCGGCCGATGATGCTCGACATGCTGCACCAGGAGATCAAACGCTTGATGCGCGTGGGGCTGAATCAGCTCGAGCTGCGGGAAGAACCCTTTGTAGGTCTCGATGTGGTTGCCGTTTTGGACCTCGTAGAGCCGGTATTGAGAATGCCGATCGTCCTGCGAGTCGGCGACTTTGTCGGCGTATGCTCGGGCGTGGCGCGCAATCGGGAGCAACGCGTCCATCGTGCCCGCGACGGTGATCAGCGGTCTTCGGATCTCGCCGGTGGTCTCGAAAGCCTCTACCTGCTGCGCGACATCCGTCACCTCGCTGCGCGCGAAGTAGTCGTAGTTGCCCGGCCCCGAGCCGTAGGTGTCGTATCCAGGGTCCAGACGCTTCTGCCACTGGCACTGAGTCACCTCCCAGAACTGAGCGAGGTAGCGCTCCCAAAGCGAGAGGGGATCGCCGGGGATGTCGGGCGGGTAGCCCGCAGCGCGGATCCTCTGGGCCGCCGGGCTGTTCGGATCGTGTCCGGAGGCCACGTAGTCCGGCATGTTCCGGATCGCCGGTGGAAGGTCGATGAGAATGTTCGGCCCTTCCGGGTCGACGAAAGTCCCCTCCCAATCCACCCCTCCATCGAACAGCTGAGGAGCCTGCTCGATTGCGCGGCGGACTTGATAGCCGCCGTTCGAAGTGCCGACCGCATAGGTTCGGCGCGGATGGCGACCGTAGTGGGCGTTGACCGCTCCGCGCGCGAGCCGCGCGCCGCGAATGATGAAGTGCTGCCATTGCGTGAAGGGTTTCTCCGGATCGTTGTCGAAGAAGTGCACGAAGACCGGCGAGCTCGGATTCAGCCGGCAAGCGAGTGGGTCGGCGGCGGTCGAGAGGAAAAGGTTGAGCACGCCCTTGTTTTGTGAGGCGTACGCGTAGCCGCGTTGCACCACGTAGTCGCTCCAGGCGAAGTCGCCGTTGAATTCGCTTCGCGTACCGGAGGCTCCCGCGACGACGAGTCGGCCGTTCCAGTCGCTCGGAAATCGCAGCAGGAAACGGGCCTCACCGGTGGGATCATCCGCGAAGCGACCCTGGACCTGGATGCCTGGAACGGCTCGGAAGATCGGCGTGCGATCCGGTGGAGCGGGCGAGATGGTGTCTCGATCGGTCCGGGGCGTGAAGGCGCCGCCCGGCAGCCCGGCGATCGAGTTGTCCTCCGGCGTGGTCGGATGTACGGGGTCCGTATTGTTGGTGGTGAGGTCAGGGCTCTCAAAGCAAACGACGTCCGTGGCCCGGTCGCCGAGAAAGTTCTGGATTTCACCGCAAGCGGACTGTGCGTGAGCGCGAGCTCCAATCATCAGTATCCCCAACGTTGCGTAGACAAGGTGTGCGTTCATAGGTGCCCCTCAGCGCAGGTGAGCGTCGATGCGTGCGCAGTCCTTTAGGGCCAAACGCCGAGCCGATCAAGCCGAGCCGCGTTATCGGCGGAGCCGGGCGGGTTCGGAAAGAAGCATGGCAACGAGCGTTGGAGCCCCCGGAACAATCAGCTGGGGTGCTTCTTCTTCGACTCTTGGATAAGGCGAACGTATGCCGCGGAGGCCGCGCGCGTGAGGGTCCCCAGCCCCGCCATCAGACGATCCGGGAGCGGCCCGCCATCTTCGGCGTGGCCGTACACCAGATTCACCACGCGATCCCGAATGATTACGGGAGATACGATCACTTCCTTCGGAACGGACGAGCGCAACCTCTCCGAGAGTTGGCGGTCAATTGCGACACCATCCAAAGGAGGTGGTCCACGAAATGTGCTCTGTTGCTGGTGGGCGATCTGAAGCGCGCTGGGCGCCGCGAGGGGGATCGCCAGACCCTCGATCTCCGCTGCGCCAACCCCCGGGGCGAACCCCTTCCAGCCCATTGCGACCTCGTGCTGGACGATCAACACCAGGCCCACGCCGCAAGCAGAGCGAAGGTAGTTCGCGATGGCCTGTCCGACCTGGTCGCGATTCGTCGCGACTGCAATCGCATCGACCGCTTCCACCGTGGACCAGGGCAACGGAGCAGATTCGCCAGTTGCTGGGTGCGTTGAATTCGAATCGGCGCCGTTGGACGCTGGCTTGGCGAAGGGGGATGTCGCCACCTCCGACGAATCGCCGTAGGAATCGGCAGGCTCGCTGAAGGCGCTGAGAGCCACGCTGTGATGTCCATCGACTTTGGGTGACGCTGCGGGCTTGGGCGGCAAGGCCGCCGATTGAAAGCCGCTCGCCGAAGCGGGGGCTGCTTTGCCTGCCGACGCGCGCGCCGCTGGCGGCAAGGGCGCATCGATCTGGATTGTCGTTGCCGAGCTTGAGGCGGAAGGCTCGAAAGCTCCCGAGACAACTTCCGGTCGAAACTGCATCGGCTCCGGTTCTTCGTCGACGATCGCGAATGAAGGAATGTCCGGGATCGTCGGCGCCCGGGAGCTCGCGTCCGTACGGTCAGAGCGGCGCTGGAGAACTTCAGGTGGTTTGCGCCAAGGGGGCGGGGTTGGGAGCGAGCGAGGGTTGGACGCGGGCGTGGCGGCCGTGGGAAGGGTAGGCGGCGGGTTCGCCCGGGGCGGGGGTCTCGAAGCAGATCCTATTGGCTGTCCGCTTGTTGCAGATCCGGGGACGGGAGCTACTGGCGCTGGAGCAGGAACGAGGGGCACTGCATTGGGCGACGCTGCAGGGTTGGTGAATGCAGCAGGTGTGGCGCGCGAAGCGCCGAAGCTCGATACCGCCTCGGTGGTCGGCGGTCCGGCTGGCCGTGGTGCGACGGGGGCGCCGCGGGGCGGCATCGACACGGTTTGCCGCGCGGCAGGGATCGACGTTGCAGGGCGAGAAGGGTCGGGCTTGGTAGAGGGTGTGGCCCGCGGAGCGTTGAGGTCGGAGGCTGTCTCCGCTTTCGGTGGCTCGGCGGCTCGCGGGAGCGCGACCGGTGCACGTGCCGGCGGCGGCGATCCGGGCAGAGCCTCGGTGAGCAGGATTGCCGATCCCGGCCGCCGTTGGGAGAGATCTGGCCGGGTCATGTCAAAGAAGGAGTTGGGGTCGTCGGTTGAATTGCCTTTGGGCGGCAACCGGGCCGGGGTGGACGTTGAGCTCGGGCCAGATGTCTTTGCGTTGGCGAGATCGAGACGCAGGAATCGCATCGGGCGCGGAATCCAGTAGAGCTTTTCCAGGTAGAGGACGATGCGCAGCTCGGGCGCGATCACCGGGTAGACCACCGAGTTGGAGGCGGATTGAATCTCCTCGATCGCCCCGGGCTTGGTCGGATCCAGAAACGCCACCGCAATCGTCCGGGGGCTGCGCGCAGTGAATCCGAGCGGAATCGCGCCAAGCTTTTCCGCCAGTTGGGCCGGCACCAGCCCCACGGCTTCGCCGTGAATCGAATCGAAATGCTTTTGCAGGGCTGCCGGGACGCCCTTTTGTCGCGCCAATGCGCGTGCGAGCCCGTCGAGATCGATCGCGCCAAGCTCAACGAGGTTCGTGCCGATTCGCCCGCCGTGCAATTTCTGCTGCCGGAGCGCTTCGTCTCGCTGGAAAGGCGTGATCAGCTTGTCGTCGATGAGGATGTCGCCGAGTCGACGGGGCACAGTCGCCATTATGACGCGGACCTCGTGGGGTAGAAACTCTTGACGGATCGAGTACCTCCCAGTACAAGCGTTCTCGATCGCGGGGTGGAGCAGCCTGGTAGCTCGTCGGGCTCATAACCCGAAGGTCGCTGGTTCAAATCCAGCCCCCGCAACACTGTTTTCCGGGCGGTTGTCGTCTTTTCCCAGGAAGACCGATAGGTTGAAGGCCCCGGTCGCGTGATATGCGCGGTTGGGGCCTTCGCCTTTCGGGGTCAACTGGACGGCTCCCAGGCGCTGGCGGAGCAGCTCGCGGCCTTCCTCCGGGTTGGCCTCCACGGTAGCCAAAAGGTCCGTGACGTAGCCGGTGATGAGGTTGGGGTGGGGAAGGCCCTTGGTTTGGGCGACGGACTGCCCTTGAAAGGCCTCCTCGTTCCGAAGGACCTGAAGCCGTCCCTCCTCCTCCCGGAGGCGATCGCCAAGAGTAGCGGACCAGCCGGCTTGTGCCACGGCCTCGGTAATGTTGCGGACGCGAGCCTCCGCGCGTTGAATCGACTCCTCCAGGGCCTTCGCCTCCGAGGGCATCGCTTTCCTCGCGGTGATCAACCGCTCGTTGAACGCCTTGATGAAGTGCTGAAGCACCTCGGGGCGGAGCAGCGTATTCCGGAGTGCGCCCAGGACCGCTTCGTTGACCTTCTTTTCCGAGACGGTGAGGCTGTTCGCGCAGATTGCCCTACCCCGTGAGTGGTAGGCAGCACAGCCGAAGGTAAAGTATCGGACACGGTTCTTTGTGCTCGTCCCGGTGATCGTCATCGGAGCAGTGCAGATCCCGCACCGCAGGACCCCGGACAAAAGATGCACGTAGCGCTTGCTCGCGCCAAGGGGACGGCCGCGCTTGAGCCGTGATCCGTCCGGGGCCTTGAAGCGCGCCTGAACCAAGCTCCACACTTCAGAGGCGATGATCGCCAAGTCTGGTCGCTGGGTGACTTTCCATTCGTCGCGTGGGCGCAAGATCGCGCGCCGGCTGTGACGGCCCTGAGCACGACTGAACTTCCGCTTGTTCCACACGAAGGTCCCGCAGTATCGCTCGTTCATGAGCATCGCCCGGATGGTGGACTGCGACCATCCGCGACCGCGCTTCTTTCCGACCACGCCGTCATAGGGAGCGGGAATGCCGCCTTGGTTGAGCGTGTCGGCAATCTTGGCAAACCCTGTTCCTCGGGAGGCGAGCTCAAATATACGCCGGACGACCGCCGCCTGTTCCTCGTTTACCACGACGATCGTTCTGGGATGTTCTGGATCCGGAGGGTTCGGCTCCTGCACGGTGGAGTAGCCGTAAACGCGGCCGCCAGTCCAAAAGCCCTTGATCGCCCGACCTTCGAGCCCGCGATGCGTTTCCGACCGGACCAGTTGGAGGAACGTGTCGTTGACGAGCGCCATCGCGCCGAAGGTCACCCTCGCGCCAGCGCCGTCCGATGCCATCCCCGTGGTGCAGTCGATCACGCTCACGTTGGTAGAGGCCAGATCCTCGAACACGATCCGCCAGGTATCTCCGAGATCGCGAGACAAGCGCGACAGATCATCGAGGAGAACTGCACTAAACGGCGCGCCGCCGCGCCGCTTGACGTCAGCGAGCAGTCGCTGCATGTCAGCGCGGTCCAAGGTCGCCCCGCTTTGGGCCGCATCCTTGTACTCAGCCAGTACCTGCCAACCGCGAGCCGATGCGAACTCTCGGCACCTTCGAAGCTGATCGTCTATGGAACGCGCGTCCTGCCGATCACTTGAGTAGCGCGCGTAGACGGCCACACTTTGTTTCCTCGTCCTCGGTGCGATCCCGGTCTCGTTCACGACTGCGACCTCAATGAACACCAAATGAAGTACCCAAAGGTATCTGTGGCTATCTACCCAGCTTCCCGGGGAACTTGCCAGCCACGAACAGCTTGACGCAGTACTCCGCAAAAGCGTCTGCAAAACCCAAAACGTCGGGTGGAGGACCGCTGGGAGGTCCTCCGTCACCGGGTTCTGGGTCATCGTCACCTTCACCACCACCCCCACGGGTAGCGGTTTTGGTGCTCGACGACCTGCGTTGAGAGGATCGGCGACGTGATCGCGACCTTGACCGCCGCCGAGCGACGGCGGCGGTCCGCTTAGCTCCCTTGGGCTCAATCTTGCTTCGGAGGGGAACTGGAAAGCTCACCACGATTCCAGGAAGGCCGCAGTCGGCGGGTCTGGTGCGTATACAGCGAATCCCGCGTCGAAAACGGATCCTCTGCTCCAACCTCCGCTCAAGTTCGCGCCGACCCACCGGACGCCGCCGGCGCTGTCCCATCCCTCGCTTCAGTGGCATGCAGGTCCTCCCAGCTCTTCGGAATCGAGGCAGAGGCTCTCAGAGAAATTTTCTCCTCGGCCGGGGATTTGGTCCTGGTCATCGCGCATCACTGTCTTCAACTCCTCAGCGACCGTCCGCGGGCGGACCGGAGGACAAGCTTCACCCGCAGGCGCAATTTATTATTCCATTGAATTGTTTCAAGTTGGACCTTGACCGCTCGCGCCGAGGCACCGGGAGCCAATCAGCCGACTTGAGCAGCCAGCGCGAGGTCGTCGAATCCCGTCCGGGACCTCCAGTTCGAAGTTGCCGAGCCGAAACCTCCTGAAGGACGAGCTCGAGGCGCGCGCCCACGCGAAAACCCGAATCGATCCCTCTCGAGACACCCCTCGAAACAGACAGAGCGCCCGACAAAAGACAAACAATTGAGTTGTTTTCTGGTTGTGTTCCCGAGCGCACCAACGTTCGATCACCGCGCCCTGCCAGCGGACAGCTATGTCTTACTTTTCTTCTCTGCGAGCGCCCGATGACATCGTCCCGCGTTCGGCATCGGTACCCCGTCGCCCATTCACGTCCGAGACGTGCCCACTCGCCACCGACTCACAGCGCAACTCGATCGGTGACGTCATGCAAAAAAATAGTCCGGATGTCAAATTTCAGTGATCCAATGGACGCCCTGCGGTTTTTTGACGCTCCTTGGCGCGATTGAACCCGACGAAGGCGGTTCGGTCGAACAGCGACCCCGGGGTAAAGAGGATAACGCAGCACCTGCGCCGCCTCAGCCCGGAAGCGGTGCGCCGCGTGGCGGCAGTCATCGAGCTGATCGAACCCCAACCGAGGCGTCGTTGATCGAGGGGCTGAACCGAACGCACGGGCGATCGGTGCCCCCGCGCCAGGAGCGCAGGCGCTTCG
>WNEZ01005035.1_pt1 | contig 12449 bp, 12 predicted proteins | sample 5400521 | NCBI WGS metagenome assembly WNEZ01 (sample SAMN13153339, study PRJNA577476) | soil metagenome | isolation source: 120 cm saprolite under Douglas fir tree site 2 hole 1 replicate 1 | place: USA:California | collected 2015-04-18
GGAGTTTGCGTTTGCGCGTGATGTCGCCGCCATAGCATTTGGCGAGAACGTTTTTCCGCATCGCGGCGACCGTTTCGCGCGCGATGACGCGGCTGCCGATGGCCGCCTGAATGGGCACCTCGAACATCTGCCGCGGAATCAGTTTTCGCAGGCGCGTAACGAGCTCGCGGCCGCGCTCGTAGGAAAACTCGCGGTGAATGATAAGCGCAAGAGCGTCGACCGGCTCGCCGCCGACGAGCACGTCCAGTTTCACGAGGTCGGATTCTTTGTACCCGGCGAGGTGGTAGTCGAGCGAAGCGTAGCCGCGTGAAACGCTCTTCAGCCGGTCGTAAAAGTCGAGCACGATTTCGTTCAGCGGCAGTTCGTAGGTGAGCATGACGCGCGTTGGCGCGAGGTACTCAAAATTTTTCTGCGTGCCGCGTTTTTCCTGGCAAAGCTGCAAAATTCCGCCGACGGATTCGTCGTTGGTGATGATCATGGCCTTGATGATGGGCTCTTCGATTTTTGCGATGTCGCTGGGGCCCGGAAACTTCGCCGGGCTGTCGACTTCGATCACTTCGCCGGTCACACGCGTGATGCGGTAGCGCACGCTCGGCGCCGTGGTAATCAGGTTCAGGCCGAACTCGCGCTCCAGCCGCTCCTGCACGATTTCCATGTGCAGCAGGCCGAGGAAGCCGCAGCGGAAACCGAAGCCCAGCGCGACGGAATTCTCCGGCTCGTAGAAAAAAGCGGCGTCGTTCAACTGCAATTTGCCGAGCGCGTCGCGCAGCGGCTCGTAGTCGTCGGCCAGCACGGGAAACAATCCGGCGAACACCATCGGCTTGATGGCTTCAAATCCGGGGAGGGCCGACGCGGGCCGGTCGGCATCCGTAACGGTATCGCCCATGCGCGCATCCGCCACGCGCTTGATGTTGGCGACGACAAAGCCCACGTCACCGGCGGCCAGTTCTTCGAGCGCGATCGGTTTCGGCGTGAGCGTGCCGAGGGTTTCCACTTCGTAGACTTCGTTGCTGTAGCACAAACGAATTTTCATGTGCTTGGTGATGCGGCCTTCCATCACGCGCACTAGAACGACGGCGCCGCGGTAAATGTCGAACCAAGAGTCAAATATCAGCGCCTGCAGCGGATTTTCCGCGCTGCCTTTCGGCGGCGGCACGCGATGTACAATCGCCTCGAGAACGTCCTCGACGCCGAGGCCGCTTTTCGCGCTGATCAGCAGCGCATCTGCTGCGGGAATGGCGAGCACGCTTTCGATCTGTTCTTTGACCAAGTCGGGTTGCGCTGCGGGCAAATCAATTTTGTTGATGACGGGAAGAATCGTGAGGTTGTGCCCCGCAGCAAGAAAAGTGTTGGCGACGGTCTGCGCCTCCACTCCCTGACTTGCGTCCACGACGAGAAGCGCACCTTCGCACGCCGATAGCGCGCGCGACACTTCGTAGGAAAAATCGACGTGCCCCGGAGTGTCGATCAAATTGAGCTGGTAGGTATTTCCATCCCTGGCGGTATAGTGCAGCCGGATGCTTTTCGCCTTGATGGTGATGCCGCGCTCGCGCTCAAGATCCATGGAGTCGAGCACCTGCTCCTGCATCTCGCGCGAGCTGAGCGCGCCGGTCATCTCCAGCAGCCGGTCCGCCAGCGTGGACTTACCATGGTCGATATGCGCGATGATGCAAAAATTGCGTATGAACTTCGGATCCATTCGGGTCTGTTACCGCCAGGAATTCTCTTCTGCCTGTTGGATTATTAACGGCGGGCCAACGCTCCGGGGCAGGGACGCCGCACGTCGCTCGAAACCATGCCGTGTGAACATTCAGTTTGCCACAAATCACCGCACCGCGCAGCCCATCGACAAAAGTTCGCGCCGCGGCTCGCTGTCCCTTGCCAATACCGCATCTGCGCGTCGCAGGTGTTTTGCCCGCCTCAGCCTTGCGGTATATAGTTAAAAAAGGGCGGTTCGCCCCACACCGCGCACAGCCCGGCCCCATCACCCGAAAGGCACCGCAAAGGCAACCAGGACGGATGGCCGCAGACGTCAGCAAGCATCTGGATCGCGCCAAGCGCTTCCTCGAGAAGAACCGCATCGAGGATGCCGTCGAGGCCTACCTCGCCGCACTCGATGAAGCGCCTCAGCACCAGGAGGCGACGCAGGCGCTGGGTGATCTTTACACGCGCCTGGATCAAACGGACCGCGCGGCGATTTACTACGGCATGCTGTTTGACTTGTTGATTGAGCCGCGCGACGAAACCAAAGCGCTCGCAATTTACAATCGCTTTCTGCGGAGCGGCTTAGCGCAGCAGCCCCCCGAGCGCATTACGCGCTACGCGTTTCTCCAGCAGAAGCAGAACCGGCCTGATGAAGCCATTGATCAGTACACCAAAGCGGCGGAGCTATTCACCGCCGCGGGACGCCATGAAGACGCGCTGTTCTGCTGGGAACGCGTCGCGCAACTGGACCCGGATAATCTTTCGCGGCAGCTCCGCCTGGCGGAGACGGCCGAGCAGATCGGCAAAAACACGGTGGCGGCGCGGAGTTTCCTGCGAGCGGGTCAGATGGCGGCGGCGGCGGGCTCCAACAGCGAGGCTCTCGAGCTTCTGGGCCGCGCTCACACGCTGGCGCCACAGGAACGCAGCGTGGCGCTTCTCTATGCGCAGGGAAAACTACGCGCCAACGAAGCGACGGACGCCGCTTTCCTCCTTGAACCCTTCGCCGCAACAGAGAAAGACGCGACTTTTCTTGAAACATACGGTGAAGCGCTGATGCGCAGCGGAAGCCTCGATCGGGCGCGCGAAATCCTCGAAGGCTTGCTGCGCGAAAAGAACGCGGGCATGGAACGGCTCTTCGAGCTTGCCGATGCCTACGCGGGAGCGGGCCAGGATTCGAAAACCATCGAACTGCTTCTCACACTCAAGCGGCGGATGTTTGCGGACAGAAGACAGAATGACTATGCCGCGCGGCTCGACGCGGTTGCCGGGAATCATCTGCGTTCGCAGGCGCTCATTGAATTCTGGGCTTCCGTTTACAACGAGCTGAACCGCGAATCACAGTATTTTGAGATCCTCATCAAATTGTTCGACGTCTACATGGTGAACGGCAATATTCCGAAGGCCAGCGAATCGCTCGAGAAGCTGGTGGACATTGACGCTTACGATTTCCGGAATCAGCAGCGGCTCGAACTGTTGCGCGGAAAAGTTGACGATGCGTTCCTCAAGCGGGTGGGGGGAAGAATGGCGAAGTCCCTGGCCGGGGCTCCTCCTCCGTCCAATACGACTTCCGGGACGGGAGTGGCGCAGGGTCAGCCCATCACCGAAGAAGCGCGGCACGCGCAAGCGCTCGAAGACCTGATCGTCCAGACGGAAATTTTTTTGCAATATTCGCTGCAGGGCAAGGCCATCGAGCGGCTACAGAAAATAGCTTCGACATTCCCCGGTGAAGAGGATCGCAACACGCGGCTCTACAATCTTTATCAGCTCGCGAACTGGTGGCCCCACGGCGCTCCGAAGCCGCAACCGGAGACGAAACCGGCTGCCCCGGCCCCACCGCCACCCCCGGCGGTGGAGGCCGCGCCGCCGAATCTCACAGGCAAGACCGGGGTGTACACCGCGGAAACGCTGCGGGACCTTTCCAAAATCTCCGAAATCAATCAGAAGATTTTCCGGCAGCAGACTCCTCGAGCCATGCTCAATACCGCCGTCAACGAGGTAGGAGCGTACCTGCATGCAACTCGTGCGCTGGCGGTGGTTGGCGCGGCGGGGCGCCCGCCGGAGATGGCCGCGGAGTTTTGCGATTCCGGAGTGAAAGCGGCGCAGGGCGCGCAAGTGGTTTTGCTGGTGTCGCACATGGAAAAAGCGAAGCCGGATGAATTGAGCGGGCTGGTCGTAGAAGCCGCAGAAGGGTCGATTCTCAATGAGCTAGGGTTGGCGACTGCGCTCGGCGTGATGATCACGGATAAAGAGACGCAAGCGCCGGCGGGAATGCTCATCGTCGGGCATGACGCGCCGCACAAGTGGAAGCCCAACGAAACCTACTTCCTCCAGGCCATCGGCGATCAAATGCTCATGAGCGTGAGTCACACGCGTCTTCGTTCGCTGGTGCGGCGCATGGGCGTTTCCGACGAACGCACGGGCTTGCTGAGCCGCAGCTCTTACCAGAGCTGCTTGCTTAGCGAAGCAGACCGCGCGCGGACGCAGGGGACGCCGCTAGCGCTGGCTATTCTGCAAATCGACCGCGGGGCAGAGCTGCTTCGCCAGCAGGGCGAATCGCCGCTGGAGAGGTTTCTCGAGCAGCTCGCCCGCTCGCTGCAGCCAATCGTGAGACAAAACGACGTCGCGGTAAAATATACTTCGTGGTCGCTGGCTTTCATCCTGCCGGATACGACGCTGGGAGGGGCGAAGAACCTGGCCGAGAAGTTGCGGCGGGCAGCCTCGGGATTGCGGCCGCCGTGGGACTCGACGCAAGTCACGTTGAGCGCGGGAATCGTCGAGGCCGTGGCGAAGCCGGACTTCGACAGCGAAGACATTGTGACGGACCTGATCAATCGCGCCGAATTCTCGATGGATGAAGCACGGAAAAAAGGCGGCGACGCGATCATCGCGCTGGAGACGCCGAAACTCTGAAGAGGGCGCTCCGCGGGATTCCGGAACAACTCGTGAAATGGGTACGAGGGCCTGGCATTAATAACCAAAGACCGGAATATCCGGCATTGCAGAGAGGTCAAGACCATCTGGTAAGGAGCGCTGGCATCCGGCGTTCTATGCAGGCTGATCCGCTGGCTCCTGGTTCGTTCTGTTGAGTTTGGGCGGTAAACTAGTGAACTGCGATTTCTGTAAAGTGAGGGAAGAATGTTTCCGACGGATGTAGTGATTGTGGCCGGAGCGCGCACGCCGATGGCGCGTTATACCGGAGCGTTTTCAGACGTGTCCGCGATCGACCTGGCTGCGCATGCTTCGAAGGAAGCGATTCGCCGCTCGGGCGCCAATCCGGCGGAATTTGACCATGTGATTTTCGGGAACGTAATGCAGACCAGCGGCGACGCGCTCTATGGCGCGCGGCACGTCGGGCTCAAAGCGGGCCTGAAGATCGAAACACCGGCCGTGACCGTGAACCGTCTTTGCGGCTCCGGTATCGAAGCCGTGGCGCAGGCGGCGCAGCGGCTGCTGCTGGGTGAGGGCGAGTTGATTCTCGCCGGCGGGATGGAGAACATGACGCAGGCGCCGTTCGTGATTCGCGGCGCGCGCAATGGGTTGAAGCTGGGCGGCGGCGCGCTCGAGGATTCGCTGATGGTGGGACTGACGGATACGTATTGCGGATTGCCAATGGCGCTCACGGCGGAAAAGCTGGCCGAGCAGCACGGCATCACGCGGAGGGATGCTGATGCGTACGCGCTGCGCAGCCAGCAGGCCGCCGAAGCCGCCTACAAGGCGTGCCGGATCAAGGAAGAACTTGTGCCTGTCGAAGTGAAGCAAGGAAAGAAGACAATTGTGGTGAGCGAAGACGATCATCGGCGGCCGGAAACGACAATGGAGACACTGGAAAAATTGCCGCCCTCGTTCAAGAAAGATGGCATCGTAACCGCGGGGAATGCAAGCGGGATTGTGGACGGCGCAGCGGCGGTTGTCGTGACGCGAGAGAAAACGGCGAAGGAGCGGGGGCTCAAGCCGGTGGGACGCATTGTGGCGTGGGCGGTTGCCGGAGTGGATCCGAGCATCATGGGGATCGGGCCAGTGCCGTCTTCGCAGAAGGCGCTCAAGCTGGCGGGGCTGACGCTGGCGCAGATGGATCGCGTGGAAGTGAACGAAGCGTTCGCGGCGCAATACCTGGCGGTGGAAAAGACGCTGGGCCTCAACCGGGATAAAACAAATGTGAATGGCGGGGCGATCGCGCTCGGTCACCCGCTGGGGGCTTCCGGAACGCGATTGTTGATAACAATTCTGAATGAATTGCGGCGCAACAACCTGCGCTACGGCCTGGCAACAGCGTGCATCGGCGGCGGGCAGGGAATCGCGATGATTGTCGAGGCGCTGAAGAATTGAGGTAAATGAGGCAGAGGAAGTTAAGGACGTGAGTGGAGTTCGTCTCTGGTAGACTTTGGTCGTTTGCCAAAAGGCACGGCTTATTGTGCACATATTGTTCGCGAGCTTTGTAGGGCTCCTACGCGGTAGTTGGCGGGCGGGATTTCCAAGAGGAAAATATGACGATTCAAAGAGTGGGAGTCGTAGGGTGTGGCCTGATGGGTTCCGGAATCGCGCAAGTGGCGGCGGCCTCGGGATTCAACAGCGTGGTGCGCGAGCTAAGCCGGGAACTCTTGGACAAAGGCCTGAAAAGCATCGACAAAAACCTTGCGCGGCTGGTGGAGAAGGGAACGATCTCGGAGGCCGCGAAAAATGAAATCCGCGGGCGGCTCAAGGGCACGACCGCGATAGCGGACCTGAAAGATTGCGACGTCATCGTCGAAGCAATCATTGAGCAACTGCCAGCAAAACGTGAGCTCTTCTCCGCGCTGGATGCGCTCTGTCCGGCGTCCACGATTTTTGCGAGCAACACTTCGTCGCTGACGATTACGGAAATCGCCACGGCCACGAAGCGGCCGCATCGTTTTGTGGGCTTGCACTTCTTCAATCCGGTTCCGGTGATGAAACTTGTGGAAGTGGTGAGAACGATCGCGACAGATCCTGCGGTGTATGAGGAGATGGTCGCGTTCGGCGCGAAGCTGGGAAAAACGACGGTGCGCGCGCACGACAGCACGGGGTTCATCGTCAACCGGCTGCTGGTGCCGTACCTGCTCGATGCCATCCGCGCGCTGGAGGAAGGCGTCGGATCGATCGAGGATATCGATAACTCGATGAAGCTCGGCTGCGGCCACCCCATGGGGCCGTTGACGCTCCTGGATTTTGTGGGGCTGGACACGACGTATTATATTTCGCAGATCATGTTTGACGAATTCAGGGAGAAGCGATTTGCTTCGCCGCCGCTTTTGAGGCGCATGGTGCTGGCGGGATGGAACGGGCGCAAGTCGGGACGCGGATTCTATGATTATTCCGATCCGCAGAAGCCGAAAGCGATGAAGCTCTAGAAGTTAGATGTGTGAGGTTAGAGGTTAGAAGAACCCAGATGGCTTACGAGAATCTGATTTTCGAAAAGCGAGACGGCATTGCGTTCATCACGTTCAACCGGCCGAAGGTGCTGAACGCGCTGAACCGGAAGACGATCGAGGAACTGCGACACGCTCTTCTCGATGCGCGCGAAGACGCCAGTGTGCGCGTGCTGCTTTTGACAGGCGCGGGGGAAAAGTCGTTTGTCGCCGGAGCGGACATCGGCGAGCTGGCATTGCAAACGCCAGTCAACGGAAAAGAGTTTTCTCTGTTCGGCCAGGGAGTGATCCATCTCCTCGAAACAATGGGCAAACCCTCGATTTGCGCGATCAATGGATTTGCGCTGGGCGGCGGGTGCGAAGTGGCGCTCTCCTGCACGATTCGAATTGCGAGCAAGAACGCGAAACTTGGGCAGCCGGAAGTGAAGCTGGGTATCATTCCTGGCTACGGCGGCACGCAGCGCCTGGCGCGGCTGTGCGGGAAGGGAGTCGCGCAGGAACTGTGCCTGAGCGGAGAGATGATCACCGCGGAGGAAGCGCAGCGCATTGGCTTGGTGAATCATGTTTACGAGCCGGCGGAACTTTTGCCCGCTGCGGAGGCGCTGGCGAAGAAAATCATTGCGAACGCGCCGCTCGCGGTGAAATACACGATGGAAGCCATCGAGCGCGGAGTTGAGATGCCCCAAGAAGAAGGGCTGTTCCTCGAGGCGACGCTTTTCGGACTCGCATGCGCGACGGAGGACATGAGGGAAGGAACAAAGGCGTTTTTGGAGAAGAGGCCGGCGCAGTTCAAGGGGAAGTAAAGGAAGCAAAGGAGCACATTCAGCCGGTGGCAGGGAAGCAGTAACGATGGGATGCTTGACGAGAAGATTTGATTGGAAGAATCGAAATGGCGGGGAACCTGGCGCCCAACAAGATAGACGGCGGATTGACCGCCGGAGGATTGCAGATTGGAATTGTTGTGAGCCGGTTCAACAGTTTCATCACCGAGAGGCTGCTGGCCGCGGCGGTGGATGCGCTGGAGCGAGCCGGAGCCGCAAGCCGAGATGTGGACGTGGTGCGAGTGCCGGGTTCATTCGAATTGCCGCTGGCGGCAAAAAAACTTGCGACAACCGGGCGGTATGACGCGCTCATAGCCATCGGCTGCATCATCCGAGGGGAAACCTCGCATTATGATTACGTCTGCTCAGAAACGGCGCGGGGATTGCAGCTTGCGCAGATGGACACCGGTGTGCCGGTGATTTTTTGCGTGCTGACCTGTGACACGCTTGAGCAGGCGATCGACCGCGCCGGACTCAAGGGCGGCAACAGGGGATTCGAAGCGGGGCTCGGGGCGATCGAAATGGCGCATCTTTCGCGCAATTTGCGCGGCCCGCGCCCTGCGCCAGCCTCCCCTGGAAAGTCCCGGCGCAAGTAGCGTGTCCCTCCGCAGAAAAGCCCGCGAGTTTGCGATGCAAATGCTCTTCCAGTGGGACATGAGCCAGCAGGAGCCGGCGAAACTCGAAGCAAAATTCTGGCGAGCGGCGAAGGCGGCGGATACTACACGAACTTTCGCTAACGGCCTTTTCGAGGGCGCGGCAAAAGACGTTGCCGCTCTCGATGAGATCATCGTGAAGCAGGCCACAAACTGGCGGTTCGAGAGGCTTGCGGCCATCGACCGGGCGATCTTGCGTCTCGCGATTTACGAATTGCGAGTATCCGATACCCCTCCCAAAGTGGTACTAAACGAGGCGGTGGAGATGGCAAAAAAGTTCTCTTCGGAAGAGGCCGGGTCTTTCGTGAACGGGATCCTTGATGCCGTCCATAAATCATTGAAAATACAGTAGTTAGAACGATTCTTGTTTTGGTCAATCGGTCAATAAAAAGCAAGGCACAATTGGCCGAAACTTTCCTCGCGGGGCGGTGTTTTCGAGTCAGAATCCGTAACAGGTCACGGAAAGTTTCTTCAGGAGAGAAAATTATGAACCCCGAACGAGTGATTCGACGAACTGTGCTCGGACTGGCGTTTTCCGGCCTGCTGGCCGGCGGCGCGTACGCTCAGAGCCAGGACCCGTCGACACAGCAACAGGACACAACGCAGGACAAGAAGGATATCCGGCAAGACAAGAAAGACCTGAAACAGGACCGCAAGGACCGCAACGCGGACCAGCGCGACATCAATCAGGACAAGCGCGATGTGCGGAGCGACAGGAAGGATATCCACCAGGACAACAAGGACATCCGCCAGGACCAGCGCGACATCCATGCGGACAATAAGGACATCCGCACGGACAAGCGGGACCTCTCGAAAGACCGCGCCGACCGCAACGCCGACCAGCGCGATATCAACCACGATAAGGCTGACCTTGCGAGAGACGATAAGAAGTTCGGGGCCAACAGTTCACAAGCCCAGGCGGATCGCAAAGACCTGGCCACGGACCGCAAAGACCGCAACGCGGATCAGCGCGACATCAACCACGACAGGAAAGACCTGACCGCCGATCGCAAGGACCGTACTCAGGACGTGAAAGACCTGCACAAGGACCGCACAGACCGCAACCAGGACGTCAAAGATCTGCACAGCGACAAGAAGGACCTGACCGCGGATCGCAAGGACCGCAATGCGGATCAGAAAGACATCAACAAGGACAAGCGCGACTTGCACAAGGACCGCAAAGACCTGCGCAAGGATCGCCACGGGAAGGGTTAAGACTCGCAAATTACAGAAGAAGAAGGGCCGCTCGATTCGAAACGGGCGGCCTTTTTTCTTATGCGAGATATTTGATTGGTTCAGACGCGAATCGTGCCTTCAAAAACTTTTACGGCAGCGCCGCTCACGCGCGGTACGAGTTTCTTGCCGCCCTGCGTGACCTCCACTTCGATGTGACTGGGCCGCCCCATCTCCGAGCCCTGGAGGATGCTGAGGGTGTGACCCGGCGAGAGTTTGCCGTGCCGCACGAGATAGGCCCCAAGCGAGCCCGCGGCAGAACCGGTTGCGGCATCTTCGTAGAGTTCCCATGGCAGCATGCCGCGGGAGAAAGCCTTGCCATTGCTGCCGCAGGCGAAACAGTAGGCCATGGTGCCGTTATTCCCGAGTAGCCGGCGGAGCTCTGTCATGTTCATGGCGATCTTGCCGAGGGCCGCGCGGTTGCGGAGCGGCACCATGAGGTTAAAGATGCCGGTTGAAACATATTCCGGCTCAAGTGTCGAATCGAAATCACTTGCGGAAATTCCCAGAGCTTTGGCGAGGGCGGACTTCTTGACCTTTGCCGGGCGAAACGCGGCTTCCTTTTGCGTCATGGTTACGCGCTGGGGCCGCCCGTCTTTGAAGCGAATCTCCACGGGCAGAATGCCCGCACCAGTTTGCTGCAAGACGTGCACGCCGCCTTCCTGAGCGGGAACGACGCCGAGCTCTGCCAGCAAAAACCACGAGCCGATCACCGGATGGCCGGCGAGCTTCAGCTCCTCGCGCGTGGTGAAAATGCGCAGCCGCGCCAGGGCCTGGTCGTCGGTCGGCTTTTGTACGAAGACCGTTTCCGAAAGGTTCATTTCGCGGGCGATGGCGAGCATGGTGTCGTCGGAAAGACCGTCACCGTCGGTGATGACGGCGAGCGGGTTGCCTTCGAAGCGCGTGGTGGTGAAAACGTCGAGCGTGTAAAAACGATGTTCCATGGGGTCGCAAGTCGCGGCTGGAGCAACTGACCGGTTCAGATGCGTTCGAGCTGGGCGACGGTCCTTTCGTTGTTGATATTACCCGTGTTCAATGTCGATTTCGGTTCGATCAGGAGAATGTGAACTTCTTCCTCGGCGACGGGAAGATGATCCACTCCGCGAGGCACGATCAGAAATTCTCCCTCGCGCACAATGGCTTCGCGGTCGCGGAACTTCATCTGGAGCCTGCCTTTGACGACGAGGAAGAGCTCGTCCTCGTGGTCGTGGTGATGCCAGATGAATTCGCCTTTCAATTTAACGGCCTTGACGTGGCAATCGTTTACCTCACCGATGATCCGGGGGTTCCAGTAGTCGGAGAAGAGGCTGAACTTTTCTTCAAGATTTATGGTTTGCATCGGGACACCTAGAGATTGTGAACCATTTCGGTCACCGCTCCAAGGACGCGCTGTGTCGTGCCGGGTTTGGACGTCTCCGAGTATACGCGCAGAAGATTTTCCGTGCCGGAGGCGCGGACCAGCACCCAGCCGATTTCGCCGAGATAAAGTTTGATGCCGTCCATGTCCTCGCGGCGCACGATGGACCAATCCAGTATGCGAGCCAGTCTGCCGTTGGAGAAATGGGCGACGGCTTTTTCCTTTTGTCCCGGCTTCAGGTCGAGGTCCACGCGGCCGTAGTGAAATTCTCCGAACTCCGCGTACAAATCGCGAATCAGCTCGCCGAGCGATTTGCCGTGCCAGGCCATGAGCTCGGCGAGGAGGAGCGCGGAAACGGTGGCATCGCGTTCCGGCAGATACAGACTGGTGCCGATCCCGCCGCTTGAGGGCCAGTTTGTCGATCAGCTTGGTTACAGAAAAAGTCTTGGCGATATCGCCGGGCAGCTTGCGCGTGCCCGCAAGATGCCAAACGAGCAGCGCAAGAATCTGGTGGGGATTGACGAAAGTGCCGTCGCGATCGATGGCCCCAATACGATCACCGTCGCCGTCGGCGGCGAGGCCCGCGTCGTATTTTCCGGCGCGCACCGCCTGGCGGAGCGCTTCAATGTGCGGTTCGATGGGTTCGGGGTGCACGCCGCCGAAAAGAGGGTCGCGCGTGCCGCGGATTTCGCCGCACGCGATGCCGTTCCGAGTGAAGAGCTCGTGGAGCAGGCCCGCGGCGGAGCCGTGCATGGGGTCGCAGACAAAACGCAGCTTCGCATTGCGCAGGCGCGGCCAGTCCACCAGTTTTTCGATTGTGTCGAGATACGGCACGCGCGGATCGAGCGGTTGAATCAGGCTTTTCCGCGGCGGGAGGGGCGGCACGCCGCCATGTAATACACCTTCGAGTTCTTTTTCGAGCTGGGCGACGATCGAAGGCAACGCGCTGCTGCCGTAGCTCGCCTTGTACTTGATGCCGTTCCAGCGGCGGCAATGCGGTCCGAGGTGAAGCGATGGTCATAGCCGATGATCACGCCCTTGCGCGCGTCCTCGCCGCGCACGACGTATCGCGCAATCGCCTGCGCCACAATGCGCGCGTTCGCAAACGTGAAATCTTCGGCGATCACCCCGCGCCAGCCGTCGGTGCCAAACGCGATCGAAGTCATTAGGTGTGAGTATACGCGATGCGAACTATTCGAAAACAGCCGGATTGGCCTGTACTAGAGAAGGTCTTTGCGGCGATTCTCTTCCAGCCATTTCACGATTTTCCCGGCGTCCTGGGCGCGGTCGCGCGGGC
>WNEZ01017525.1_pt1 | contig 12449 bp, 12 predicted proteins | sample 5400521 | NCBI WGS metagenome assembly WNEZ01 (sample SAMN13153339, study PRJNA577476) | soil metagenome | isolation source: 120 cm saprolite under Douglas fir tree site 2 hole 1 replicate 1 | place: USA:California | collected 2015-04-18
AGCGATCTGCCACAAGACCAGGCCAAGACGGCCTGGTATCAGATGCGCTTTTGGATTGAGGATGAGTACAAAGATGGCAAGCGCGGGTGGTTTCATTGGGAACAGACCAAGATGACCAACCCGCAACGGGCGAGCCGTCTGTGAGTGGTGTTAGCCATCGTCCTGCACAAGGCGATCCTGCTGGGGGGACAATTGGAAGCGCAGGAGCAGCAAGCCAGACACAGGAGCAAGAGGCACCAGCCGGGCCCCAAACGACGCCGAGGACGGCCAGCCTTGTCAGAAGGCGGCGTCCGCGGGGAAGGGAGCAAAGTGTGTCGACTAGCGCGGAATCATGGCCATGCGGGCAGCCGAGTCCGGCGGGAAGAAACTCTTGCCCAACGGTCAGGTGAGAGCCGAGCCACTGCCATCCCGCTTGTACGCCGTGAGACGGGTGTGTAAAAGTCACCAGGTGAAGAAAAAACGCCGAGAGGAGAAGAAGCGCAACAAACACAGCGCCCAGGCCAGGGCCAGACGAGAGCAGCGAGCGCAGGAGCGGGCGGCCAAACAAGCTGCCATGCAGGCGCGCAAACTGGAGAAACGCGAGCGGCGGGTGGTCAAACAAGCTGCCCTGCAGGCGCAGAGGCTGGAGAAACATGAGCGGCGGGCAGCCAAACAAGCCGCCCTGCAGGCCAACCGAGAGCAGAGAAAAGCCACCCCACGTCCACCAGTCAACCAGAGCGCACTCGGCTCACCACGGCAAGAAGCTCAAGCCGGGTCCAAAGGGAGCCAGACGAGCCAGGTGAACCCGGTCCGAATCCCCTCTCTCGTGGCGAAGCGAACAGAAGCCGTCCCTCGGCTCGCGTTTGCGCGATGGTCGCCTCCAGCCGCCTGGCAAGCAAGAGCCACCGCCATTGGGACACCCCGGCGTTTCCTGGAGCCAACCCCATCCCTTGACTGCGCAACGTCCTCCAAGAGAGGCTCCTCTTCTTCGGCTCTCCCGAGGACGTCTCCAGCTGCCACAGAGGCTCGTACGCAAGGAAATTCACCTAAAGAGGGATCATGGACCCCCTCCACAAGCGGGTCCATGAATAAACCTACCCGTGAAAAGTCTGGGGGACAGGTAAGCCCTGGGGCTTTCCAAATGTGTTATGCTTTCTAGCAAATAGGAAATGATGGCGTTTCCAACAACATCCAGAGAAGGAAGTTACTATTCTATGGCTACTAAGCATATGCATATGACTAAACATGCGCCTGGTCAGAGTGTCTACGAGCGTTACCTGCGTACTGAGGAACTGCTTTCACTGCAGAAACCAGAGCAAGAGTTAGCACACCATGATGAATTACAGTTTCAAGTAGTCCACCAGGTCTTTGAACTGTGGTGGAAGGAGAGTGCGTTTGAGCTGCGAACCATTCGTACGTTGCTTCAGCAGTTTAACCTGCCACCTGCCCTACGCCTGCTGCAGCGTGTAATACGAACGCAGCACCTGTTGTTGGATAATCTGCGCATGCTGGAGACAATGACTCCGTGGGATTTTCATGGTTTCCGCAAGGTACTGGGCGATGGTGCAGGTACCGACTCTCCGGGCTTTCACGCATTGATGAACATCTCGCCGCTACTGTGGGATGATTTTCAGGCATTACTGCTGCACGAGCAAGTCACGCTGGTTGACGTCTATACTCATGCCGACGAGCATCCATTGCTAATGGCCTTTGCCGAGGCGCTGACCGATTATGATGAAGTGTTTCAGATGTTCCGCGCCCAACATTTCAAACTGGCGCAGCGCATGATCGGTCCTGGCGCTATCGGTACTGGTGGCACACCGATGGAGTTGCTGGAGCGCACCCTCAAGGATGTCTTTTATCCTGAACTGTGGGAGGTGCGCAACCAGTTGACCGATATTGCGAATGAGCAAGGATTACGCTAGCGCCTGCCCGGCCCCTGGTACCCGCAAGGGGCACCAGTACATCTTGTGATCAGAAACCAGGTCAATCCGCCAATGCCTGGAGCATATAGCAGTTGAACTGTACAGCTCTGTGCAAATCTTCGAGGCGAACGTGCTCGTTGGGAGCATGCGCGCCGTTTGCCCAGTATGTCGCATTGCCAGGTGCACAAAGGCCGGGGACGCCGACATATCGGCGTAAGGCTCCCAGCAATGGGAGGGTCCCCCCGGTAATTGGCATCACCGATGGGCGTTTGCCAGCAAAGGTCTCTGCAATCTTAATGATACGCTGCACGAAGGGAGCATCGATTGGCGTTACGACCGGCTCCGCAGCCGCGAAGGTTGTGAGCTGGATGTCACCATAGCCTTCAGCCGCCAGGTGAGCACGCAACTTTGCCAGAATGTCGTGCGGGTCCTGGTCGGGGACGAGGCGAAAGTCAATCTTGGCGCTCGCTTTAGCCGGCAGAACCGTCTTTGTGCCTTCCCCGGTGTACCCACTGACGAGACCTGCGATGTTGCAGGTCGGAGAGAATGCGGCACGTTCGCGCAATGCCACACCCGTCAAGCCGTCCACAAATCGCTCCACGCCATAGGTTTCGCGCAGTTGCGCCTCCATATCCGTCTGATCGGCCAGCGCCGCCAGTTGTGCTTCTGATGGTGCCCGTACCAGGTCGTAGAAGCCAGGGATGCGCACGCGCCCTTCCGGCGTACGAAGAGTGGCAAGTGCTTGAACCAGTCGCCAGGCAGCACTCGGCAGAATAGGAGCCATACCAGAATGAGCGTCTCCTCCCGTACACTGCACGTCAAGTTGCACGTAAAGCAGACCTTTGGTACCGAGTGTTAAAATCGGACGACCGGCCGGATCGAAACTCGACCCTTCCCATAGGCACCCATCGGCCTGCAACAGAGTGGAGTATGTTGAGGCGATGGCCTCGAAATGTGGGCTGCCGATCTCCTCTTCGCCCTCGATAATCCAGCGCAGCGTAATCGGTAACTCGCCATAAGCGGCTCGCAGAGCGCGAATGGCTGCCAGGCGAGCTGCAATCTCACCCTTGTTGTCACTTGCGCCACGGGCATAGAGCTTGCCATCGCGTACAGTTGGCTCAAAGGCGGGTGAGTGCCATAATTCGAGCGGCTCAGGAGGCTGGACGTCATAGTGGTTGTAGAGTAGGATCGTATAGTTGCTGCGGCCACGTAGTTCTCCGTAGACCGCAGGCGGCGCACCTCCAGCCACGAGTTGCTGTGTCCGAAAGCCTGCTTCGCGCAGCAGAGATTCGGTCAGGTTGGCCATCTCCGCTATACCCAGGCCTTGTGCCGCTATGCTCGGCTGCCGGCAGAGTTGCTCAAGCAGCGCCTGTGCTTCACCTGCCTGGCTTTCGAGATAAGATGTTAATGGGTTGGTGTCGGTCATTATAGCTCCTTCACATTGGGTGACGGATGGGCCGTAGGGGCCGGTTTACCGTGCCCATCGCCGATTATGAGTTTTAACAAGCAAGATCGGGAGTGATTTGTCACCCTGAGCCCTTCGCTTCGCTCAAGGGTAAACTCCGCGAAGGGTCTGTCTCGATGGGCCGACAGATGCTTCGCCTCGCTGATCCTTCGCTGCGCTCAGGATGACACTACCGGTTTTGGTCGTTAAATTTCATTATCGGCCCCTGGGAAATCTACCATATGGCTGGATCGACAATGTGTACGATCTATTGGCGACGGAGGCCGATAAATCGGCGGTGGGCACGATGATGCATATTAACAAATTGATCTGGACATGGCATTGGGTTTGCCAGGGCCGATAAATCGGCGGTGGGCACGATAAATCGGCCCCTACAGGCGTTTTATCCCCTTTTACGGTGTCCGGGGTATTTCGTTAATGTCCATAATGGTGTCCGGGGTATTTCGTTAATGTCCATAATCGGCCCCTACACAGGTCGTTTGCTCACTACCCGAGCTTCTGCAAGAAACTGGCAACGGTACGTATCCCCTTGAAGAACTGCGAGAGGGAGTATTTCTCATTTGGAGCGTGCAGATTATCGTCTGGCAAACCAAATCCCATCAATACAACAGGCACACGCAGGACCTCGTCGAAAAGGGCCGCGATGGGGATAGAGCCACCTTCACGAATAAAAACGGGGTCTTTGCCGTAGACTTCGCGCAGAGCAGCCGCGGCAGCCTGCACCGGTGGCGTATCTACAGGAACTAGCACGGCTTCACCGCCATGTAGATTATGCACCGTCACCTCGACTCCTGGCGGAGCAAGTTCTTTCACGCGCCGTTCGAACAACGTGAATACTTCGGCCGACTTCAGATCGGGTGGCAGGCGCAGGCTGATCTTGGCTTTTCCCACGGCGGGGATGACCGTCTTGGCTCCCTCGCCTACGAAGCCGCCGATAATACCATGCACCTCCAGGGTTGGACGTGCCCAGAGACGCTCGAGTGGGGGATATTCATTTTCACCGGACAACTGCGAGACACCCATCTCCTCACATAGCGTCTCGGTACTATTCAACGGGTCATCACGCCAGAAAGCTCTCTCCTGTGCTGACGGTTGGCGTAGCTTGTCGTAGAGTCCTGGAATGTGTATATGGCCCTCGGCGTCTTTCAGGCCAGCGATTATCAGGGCCAGCGCGTGAAGCGGATTGGGTGCAACACCGCCATACATACCGGAGTGAAGATCACGTTTAGCACCGCGTGCCTCGACCTCGGTATATGTAATACCGCGCAGGCCGTAGGTGAGTGCCGGAAGGTCCCTGGAGGGCATGCCTGTATCGCAAATGAAGGCGGCATCGCATTTCAGGCGTTCGGGAAAGGTTTTGACGTAATGTTCGATCGACTCGCCTCCAGCCTCTTCCTCTCCTTCGATGAGTACACGCACGTTGACGGGCAACGCGCCATTGACCGTCATCAAGGACTCTAATGCCTTGAAGACGAGCATCGTCTGACCCTTGTCATCGCAGGCCCCACGACTATACAGGTTGTCGCCGCGTATCGTTGGCTCAAAGGGAGGCGATTCCCACAAATCCAGTGGATCAACCGGCTGGACGTCGTAGTGCCCATAAATAAGCAGGGTAGGTTTGCCAGGGAGCTTGAGCCAATCGGCATACACGAGCGGATGGCGCTGGGTTGGTATGACCTCTATATGCTCGAAGCCAATGCGCTTCAGTTGGTCGGCGGCGTATTCTGCTGCGCGGCGGATGTCGCCAGCATGCTCTGGTAGTGTGCTGATGCTGGGGATACGCAGCCAGCCTTTCAAATCTTCAAGAAAACGCCTCTCGTTTTCTGTAATGTAGGTTTCTAGTGGTGTTTGTGCCATGGTGTGTCCTTTCGTTGAGAGTGCAAATGTACGCGCACTATGGTAGCAGGGTAGGGGATGATTGTCTAGGGGTTGGAATGACCTATCCTCTTTTTTAAGAGGACCGCCCTGAAGTATTGATTTTGGCGCCATTCTATAGTATGTTTAACAGTAACACCATGAAACCTGCATGCATGAAATTTGATAGGACTTCCGTAAAGTGTCATACCACTGCTAAACTTCTACTGGCTCGCCTAGTAATATATATCTAAGCGTGAGATTTCTATACAACGCAAACGTAGGACATGAAAGGGGGGATGTGAGCGCAGCACTTTCCGAAGGAGTAAATTTATAGAAATGTGCCTCGTAGCGCATGATTGAGTGAGTAGGCTCTACCTTCCCCATCTTCCTTGACAGCAACCATGATGGGTGTTCTAGCCCTAGACTAGAGTAAGGCAAGTAGTCGATAATCTTTTCAATAGGGACTCATATTTAGGGCTCGGTGAGGGCTGAAACAAACGAGCAGGGAAGATCAGGGAAAGCACAGAAGCTTCTAACACCCAGATTTGAGCTGGGTGAGAATAGTAACGTCGATCAATCCGAAGGAGGATTCTAGATGAACCCTGAACAGCGTGAAGTCCTTGATGAAATTGTAGTCAAGATGCGCGCCGGACGTATGACGCGCCGGACGTTCCTTGAACGCGCAATCGCTGTAGGTCTGACCACTACAGCCGCTGGCTCGCTGCTCGAAGCCTGTGGCGGCGGTGGCGGTGGCGGTGGCGGTGGCGGTGGGCCGACGACCATTGTCTGGCAGACTGAGAATGATAACTCGGGTACTTACCCGGCACTTGTAGACACCTACAACAAGACCAACAAGGACAATGTCCACGTTATCTGGCACATTGGCCCATCCAACGTCGGTGATCTCCTTACCATTTATGATAATACACTGCGTGCCCGGAGTAGCAGTATTGACGGCAAGCGACCGCGCAAATTACCTTCCAGGGCCAATTAAGTCCTGTACCTACAACGGCATGGTTGTGGCTGCGCCACTGCGTACAGACCTGGGAATACTCTACTACCGTACAGACATTATCTCCACGCCCCCAAATACCTTTGATGACCTGACGAACATGGCAAAGAGTAACGCATCCAAGGCCAGGTACGGCTATGTCTGGCAGGGCTCCCAGTACGAAGGCCTGGTGTGTGACTTCGTCGAGGTCCTGGGTGGCTACGGCGGCGCAGTGCTTGATCCCAACAATTCAAAGAGCGTGACCGTCAACAGCCCACAAGGAGTGCAGGCTCTCACAGAGATGGTCAGCTGGGTCGGCACGATTTCCCCAATTTCTATCACCACATTTACGGAGGAACCAAGCCGCCAGGCCTTCCAGAACGGTGACGCCATCTTCATGCGCAACTGGCCGTACGCCTACTCTTTGGGCAACGCCAGCGGTTCAAAGATCGCCGGCAAGTTTAATATCCATGCCATGCCCTATGGCGGAAGTGGCACCGTCGGGCATTCTTGTGTTGGTGGCTGGAACATGGCCATCAATGCCTTCTCCAAGAATCCCGATGCATCATGGAGTTTTATGAAGTACATGCTCGGTGCAGATGCGCAGAAACAGTTAGCCATTAAGGGCTCGTTTACACCCTCCTTACAGAGTGTCTACAACGATTCTGATGTGCAGTCGAAGCAGCCGCTCTTCACCAAATTGGCGCCAATCCTGCAAAATTCCTTGCCACGCCCGGTCTCGCCCGTGTACCCGGACCTTTCGAATATCATTCAGAACCATGTACACCAGGCGCTCACAAAGGTGGTCAGCCCTGCCGCAGCACTTAGTGCTCTCCAGTCTGAACTGCAAGCGCTCGTCTCGAAGTAATGTTTCGTAGCTTGGTAACAGCGTAGGGGCAGGTCTTGCGCCTGCCCTGAGGCAGCGTCTGGCCGGGTTGCCTCATCGGCCTAAACCTCGGGCGGTTCATTTGCTGCTATCCAGTCATTTCAAGTAGAAAAAAATTGGAAAGGGGAAAAGCGTCATGGCGACTACAACACAAGCGGCTGTTCTACCTACTAAGCGTAGATTAGGCCTGCGAGAGCGCTTAGATTTGGGCAATGGAGTGTTTCCTTATTTCCTGGTGGCTCCCACCATTATCATTATCGCACTGGTGGCCGTCTATCCCATCTTAGATTCGATACGCCTCAGTCTGCTTGATAATCCATTAGTACCGGCTGGCACGGCGTTTGTTGGCTTACGCAACTATCTCCAGACCATCGGTGATCCGGCATTCCGCAGCTCAATTGGCATAACGATCGTCTTCAGCGTGGTGAGCGTGGCACTGGAGACCCTCGTCGGGTTTGGCGTCGCTTTACTGATGAACCAGGTGTTTCCAGGTCGCGGCCTGGTACGCACAGCCATTCTCATTCCCTTCGCATTTCCGACAATTGTCTCCGGGCAAATCTGGTTTTTGATGTTTAACGCCCAAAACGGCATCCTTACTTACCTGATGCAGAAAGCGCATCTCCTGGCACTAGGAGATTCCTTACTGCGAACGCCCAGTGGCCTGGTTACAGCCGCGATCATCATCGATGTCTGGAAAACAACGCCATTTATGGCACTTTTGTTGCTGGCTGGTCTGCAAGTCATTCCCAGCGAGATATACGAGGCCGCAGGTGTGGATGGCAGCAATCGCTGGCAGTCGTTCTGGACTATCACCTTTCCGTTGCTCAGGAGTGCGCTTTTGATTGCACTCATGTTCCGTCTACTGGACGCTCTGCGTGCATTTGACCTGTTCTACATACTCACCGGTGGTGGGCGTGAGATACAGACAATAGCACTGTACTCGTATGCCAATATGTTTCAGGGTACGACGCTGGACTTTGCTCCTGGAGTTGCAGCCGCTGTCATACTCTTTATCATCTGTGCCGTAGTTGGTATTGTTATCGTCTCGGCGACGCGTCTAAGCCAGAACTAGGACACGTCTACAGAAAAGGAGGTCTATCATGGCAGTACGAGAGCAAGTCGTCCCCTCGGCACAGGCGAAGGCTGCTACAAAACCAAAGCCACGAACGAACTTGGGAGCCATTGGTCGCTATATTGCGGTGATCGTTGTGCTCTTCATCGCGCTTGCCCCATTCTATTGGACAGCGATCACATCGGTAAAGATCGACTCAGAAATCAACGGGTCACCCACACTCTACCCACATTCTTTCACCACGAACAGCTATTCTCAAGCCTTCTTAAGCGTTCAGCCAGCATTTGCGAGAGATCTTTTGAATAGCACGATTGTGGCGATTTCGACGACCATCCTGGCATTGATCTTCGGTTCGATCTGCGCTTATGCCATCGCACGCACGAAATTCAGGGGGAAAGCAGGCGTCCTGGCAATTATACTCTCGGTCCAGATGTTCCCGCTCATTGCGCTAGTAGGGCCGCTCTTTGTATTTTTTACCAGCCCTTCTTTCAATGTCTATAATACGTATGTGGCACTGATCATCCCCTACCTGGTCATTGCCTTGCCCGTCACGGTTTACTTCTTGACTTCGTTTTTCCGTGATTTGCCCCCGGACCTTGAAGAAGCTGCATTAGTTGACGGGACGACTCGACTTGGGGCGTTGTGGCGCATAGTCCTGCCACTGACTGCACCAGGAGTCTTTACCACCGCGATTCTTTCGTTCATCACGGTCTGGAACGACTTTCTTTTCGGTTTGACCTTGACGGAGGATTACCATGCACAGACGGTGACGGTGGCCATTCCACTCTTTAACGGAGAGCACCAGATTGCCTTTGGTGAGGTCTCTGCTGCCGCTATCATCGTGACCATTCCACTGGTGATTATGGTGCTGTTCTTGCAGCGGCGCATTGTATCCGGGTTGACTGCTGGGGCTGTGAAAGGATAAAGGTGTTAGCTCATGAAAAACGGCACCTGCAGAGTGCCGTTTTTCATCGATCGATAAACATTGACAACCAGGCAGTATCCGACTATACTTGCAACAGATAAAATGTCATAGCTCTCCAAGGGAGAGTTTATAGGGTCACGCAATACGCCATCTTTCCCTGTGGCGTCACAAAAATGACAAAACGAACAGCGCAAGAAAAGTCAATGTCCCAAACCCCTCGCGGGCAGAAACCTTCATCATCTGCGGTGAAAAAAGAGCATCGCCTATCACCAGTGCATCGCATACTGCGTGACGTGCTCAATCCACACCCCATTCGCTATGAAGGTGGCTGCTGGCCTACCGCTGTACCTCGCAAGTAATGAGCTGGCCTGGTATCAGGGAGCTTTCCACACCTGGACTGTGCCGTCGCCACTTACGGAGGCGATGCGTGCGCCGTCGGGTGACCACGCCACTGCATTGACGTCAAAGGAATGATGCCGATAGGTGAAGACATTACCGCCTGTGGAGGCATCCCACACCTGGACTGTTTTGTCAACACCGCCGGAGGCGATGCGCGTGCCATCTGGCGACCACGTCACAGCAAACACCCAAAGGGAATGACCACGATAGGTAAAGGCGTTCTTGCCTGTCGTGGCATCCCACACCTGCACCGTCCTGTCAGCGCTGCCAGAGGCAATGCGTGTGCCGTCGGGCGACCATGCTATGACATTGACAATTTTGGGATGGCCAAAGTAGGTGAAGATGTGCTTTCCACCAACGGCATCCCACACCTGCACAGTTTCATCGTCTCCAGCAGAGGCAATGCGTGTGCCGTCAGGTGACCATGCCACGGTATTCACTACGTCGGAATGACCATGATAGGTGAAGAGAGTATCCCCGGTGGCGGCGTCCCACACCTGCACTGTCTGATCCCCGCCGGCGGAGACGAGGCGCGTGCCATCGGGCGACCATGCCACGGCCAGCACCCAGCCAGAATGACCACCATACACCAGCACGCTACCATTGGGAATAATCACATCCTCTGGCCCAACAACCTTGCAGACCTGCACCGTCTGATCAGCGCTGGCTGAGGCGATGCGCGTGCCATCGGGTGACCACGCCACGTTCAGAATAATTTGAGCATGACCATGATTAGTAAGCAAATGGTCACCGGTTGTGGCATCCCAGACCTGTACTGTCTTATCAAGGCCTGCCGAGGCGATACGCTCACTATCGGGCGACCATGCACCGGTCAGCAACCCACCTCTATGACCACGATATGTAGAATGGTCGCCAGAGGTGTATGGAAAGGGGGAGGAGACATTACGCTGAACTGGTTGGTTGTGCAAGCGTTGCAGCCAGAGTAGAGTTCCACCTGTTCCGAGCAGCCCAGCCAGGCCAAGCACAACCATGCGCCGCGATGGGCGAAAAGCATCCATGCACCCTGCTCCTTTGTTGGCTGGACACATACTACGAGGATTAGCAGCGCCGGTTGTATGGTAGCATCCAGAGCGAAAAGGTGTCAAGTGACTTTCTCCTGGGTAGCCTTGTCTCACAGTAGAGAACGTGATACACTACTATTGGCATTCAAGACGTTGCATCGTCACAAACGATAATGACAAGGAGGAGGCGCTTCCCCTCAAGCCTATTTACGGGTACGGGGTTCTGCGCCGATTATTTGTGGGAAAACAGATACTCGTTGTTGATGATAAGAATGAACTCCTTCATCTGATGCGTAGGGTCCTGGAGGACGAAGAGTACGAGGTCTACATTCTGCAAGATGGCAAAGACGCTTTTATGAGAGTTAAAACCCAGCTGCCAGATTTGCTGATTCTTGATCTGAAATTGGGCGATATCTCTGGACAGGACATATTGAAGCAGTTGAAGGCTGACCCCATCGTGGCGGAAATTCCTGTCATCGTTTACACAGCGGCAGTGCTTGAAGCCGAACAGGTGACCAGGTCGGTAGAGAGCAATCCAGACCTCTACCAGAGCGTACATGTCGTGCAAAAGCCCTTCGACCTGGAGAGTCTCCTTGCTCTTGTAAAGAAGACTCTGGAAGAGTCTGAGTAAAGAATGGAGGACAACGGTGAAATTTTTCTGGGGGTTATTTATAGGATTTGCGCTGGGAGTAGCTGTTGGCTTGCTGCTTGCACCTCAATCAGGTGAGGCGACGCTGGCACAGCTTAATGAGCAGGGCATTACCCTGCGCGAACGCACTGGTGGGCTGCGAGAGCAACTGCGTACCCGTGCCACCGAAGCGTTGGCTCAGGGCCGCGAACTGTACTCTCGTACCAAGGATGAGTTGACTGACCAATATAGCAAGGCAAAGTCAGGTCAATACTAGTACCACATCGAGCGAGGCAGGCAGCGCGGCAAACTCGCCTGCTGCCGGGACACGCAGGTACTCGGCATAGGACCCCCCGCCCCATGCCGTGCCATACACCTGGGCGTCTTCCCTGACCGCCCTCACCTGCTTGCCCACCTGGGCGACCGTGCCCGCGAAGTCCGACCCCATGATCGCCGGGAAGCTCAGGGGCACCCTCTGGGCATAGCGCCCTTCGCGGAAGCTGATATCGGCCGGGTTGACACCCGCCGCCCGCACGCGAATCAGCACGTCGTCGGGACCGATCTCGGGAATCGGCAGGTCCATGAACTGGAGACGCTCCTGTCCCCCATATGCATGAATAGCGATTGCTCGCATAGTACGCTCCTTTCATAGCATAGGTCAAGAGAGAAGCCCACGCTCCTCAAACAAGAGGGTAGAAGAATGCGAGGAAGAAGTCAGCGTGCATGAGATGGCATGTCACTTCAACCCACTTCACTTCTGGAGGACAGACAGCGGTGGAGCGTGAGTCACCTACTCCTTGTTGGTCAGCACATGTGCTATCATAGGGGGAAACCATCGTAGAGGTGGGAGGGAGTCGCTTGACCTTGCCCTCCATCCCACCCCAGACAGGCGTTGACCCGCATGCAGGGCACATCCGCTCGCTCTCAGTCGAGCTCTTATCCAGCGAGCCAACGACGCTCGCATAGGCTCTTGTTCAGATCGGAAACGACGCTGCGCGTCTGAACTAAGCCAGCTTGCCAACGGCGCTGCCGCGCCTGGTGCTTCGCACTCAAGCAAGCTGTAAGGCATAGCGTTCGCGGTCATCCGCTCTGAGAGGACGTGCCTACCTTTCGGGTCAGGCTTGCTGAAAGGGAGTATACCGGAGGTGGGAGGCGGAAGTCACTGTACAACAGGTGACATTGCACTTCCAATCGCTTCCTAGTGGAGTGCTGTGCTGGGTCAGGCGGAAGGGAGACCTCCCATGAACCGGTCCTTGTATGGTGAGCGCGACTATGCCTTCGGGAAGCTGATCCTGACGCT
>WNEZ01004231.1_pt1 | contig 12448 bp, 15 predicted proteins | sample 5400521 | NCBI WGS metagenome assembly WNEZ01 (sample SAMN13153339, study PRJNA577476) | soil metagenome | isolation source: 120 cm saprolite under Douglas fir tree site 2 hole 1 replicate 1 | place: USA:California | collected 2015-04-18
CGGATGTTTCCGACTTGCGACACTTATGAAGAAGTGCCGGAAGTCGGGAATACCCGACTTCCGGTGCGCTGCACCGCATCCGGGACACACCGCTTAAATTAAATTAGCGCCCATGGAGGTCAAGCCGGCAATGACGACCTTAACTTGGCGCCCGGGCGCCGTCCGGCCGGCAGGCCTCAGGGCCGCGCCATCTTGCAGTGGGGGTTATAGGCCCAATCGCGGTCGAGCCCGACCACGCACCATTCGATGCCCCAACCGCCGCCCATGAACCCGGTGTCCTCGGCGATCGAGTAATGGATGGTGCGCCGGCGGCCGTCGGAGACCTCGACCATGCCGCTGCAGAAACGGCGCGGGATGCTGTTGGCGGCCCAGGGACGGAACGCGGTCTCGCGGACCTTCTGGAAGGCGAGGATCGCGAGCTCGGAATTCCAGAAGGTGTCTTCCTTCTCGTTGAAGCGGCGCCCGATCCGGCTCAATACCTCCGGGTAGTCACAGGGCGGCAGCACGCCTTCGTAGCGCGGGCCGGAAAGATAGAAGTTCATCTCGAGCCAGCTGGCGGCGCCGGCGGACGCGGCCGGCAGCGCGACGAGCGCCGCCGCGAGCGCACAGCAGATGAGCGCGGCGCGACCGGACATGATCGACCCCCGAGATCCCCTTGCGACGACGGTGATCTCCGGCGCCGGCGGAATCAAGGCCGGGGCGGGCCGCGCACGCGAACAAAGCCGCGACTGTGGCGTTTCGGCCACGCCTGCGCGCGCATTCGAGTCCGGCCGCTTTCCGCGGGCCGGGCCGGGGTCTAAGCTTTCGGCGCGCACAAGGAGGCGCGGCCATGCGCGCGACGGTGTTGGCGGCAATCCTGGTTCTGCTCGGGGGCGCGGGGGCGCGGGCCCAGGTCTATCACGGCAACGATACCGGCGGGATCATCCCGTGGTCGTGCGAGAACGAGGCGATGGCGCAGCAGATCGCCGCCGACTATTGCATGCGTTGGGACAAGTACCCCCGCATCACCAGCGTGCACCGGCAGTACGGCGACTTCATCGCGTTCAACTGCCTGTGGTCGCCGCACGTGAACCCCTACGCGCTGCCGGCGGTGCGCACGCGATCGAGCTGCCATTACCAGCGGACGCGGACGGTGGTCTACAAGTGACCGCCCCGGGTTGAAGGGGCATGGGCGCCTTTGTCTACATGCTGAGATGTGCCGACGGATCGTTCTACGTCGGCAGCGCGACCGGCGACGACTTGGAGAAGCGCATCGCCGAGCATCAGACCGCGGCCTACCCCGGCTATACTTTCGCGCGGCGCCCCGTCCGTCTCGTCGCTCGCACATCCGATTGTGACCGTGTCTTTCGCCACAACCAGATCGGGCCAGACGCCCGGACCGACCATTCCTGGCACACTGCGGGATTATGGCGCAAACCTACATGATTTGCGTAACGAAGTCAAGTAGAAATTCAAGATGTGGTCGAACGTGTTGTTTTCCCAAGGAAATTTCTCCATCGACCGGTCGCCAAGAAAATCGACTACATCGTGCAATTAACGCTTGACTTTGTAACGAAAATCACCTAGAGTGCAGGCACAATGCCGAACTGTCCCCAAGGGATGGCCGGCCGGCGCAACCCCGCAATCCGCTGAAAATCAGGCCGTAACGACGACCCCCGTCCCGGGGCCGGCTGCTCGCGCCTGCTCGCTGCGTCGTCACCGCGCGGTGGTCGAAAGCCACCGCGTTTTTTTTCGCTCGACCACCACCAACCGCACCAGCCTGCCGTCGCGATCCCTTCGCGAGGGCCGGCGCAACCATGAGGAACCGACCATGTCCAACGACACCGAAAGTCTGATGCGCGGCGCCATGGAAGCCGCCGCGTTGGCGCACCGGCTCGCCTTGCTGCGCATCGAAAGCGAGCATTGGCTCGCTTTGTACCTGGCGCGCTCGAAGCCCGACCAGGCCGCATCCGCGAGCGCAGGCACGGCGCTGCCGGATCCGCCCCCTCCCCCGCCGGCGATGCCGTCGCCGGCTGCGCACCGTGCTGCACCGGTCGCGCAAGCGCGCCCCGCCGCGGGAACGGGCGGCGATGTGTCCCCGACGACGACGGGTGAGCAGGCAAGCGACCTAACTTCGGATCGTGAGTGATCTCGCCACGCCGCGGGGGCACGGGTCATGTCAATAGAGAACGAGCGCAGAAGAAGCGAGCGCAGGAGAAAACGATATGCGGAGGATCCCGGGTACCGGAAAAAGCAGATCGACAGAAGTCGTGCCTACCGCGCGGCTCACCGAGCGGAGATCAACGCGCGCTGCCGACGCAAATGGGCAGAGCATCCCGAGATCAAACGGGCGAACGAGCTCAAACATCGCTACGGGATTTCCCTCGAGCAGTACGAGCTGATCCTTGCAAGCCAGAACGGCGTTTGCGCAATCTGCAGGAAAAAGCCCAAGGGTTTGCTGTGCGTCGATCATTGCCACACGACCGGCATGGTACGCGGCCTGCTTTGCACGAAATGCAACACCGCCCTCGGATTCTACGACGACGACCCGGACCGCACGCAGGCGGCGACGGATTACCTCCGAGCCGCGTATGCCCGGTTGAGGCGCTGGCGGGGCTTCGAAGCAACAGGAAACGTCATGATCCCGATCGACGAGCAAGCCGAGACCGGCAAAGACGGCAGGCTGATGCGCCGCGCCATCCTGCTCGAGCTGCGGTGCCAACCCGGGAAAGCGGACAGCGGCGCGGCCGACAAGCTGCGGCTGATCGCGCGCAGGCTCGTCGACAAGGCCGCCGAGGGCGACATCCAGGCGATCAAGGAAGTGCTCGACCGCATCGACGGCAAGACGGTGCCGGGACCGGGCGATGCCGAGCAAGGTCCGCAGGAGGTGAGCATCCGATGGAAGGATGCGGCGCAGTCGCCGGCTACGAGCCCCGGCGGCAATTAGCGCATGTTTCGGTCAGGTTGATGCACAAACCGCGCGGCACACTCGGTGCATTCCCTCCCCCGCTTGCAACCGAACTCAGGTTTACCTGAGTTCGGTTGCAAGCGGGGGAGGGAGCAGACCGAGTCTTCCGCTCGCGCTGACCACATCTCACCGGAACGTGCTCTAGCGCGTCGCAAAACAGAAATCGGCCGACGGATCGAGAACGGCTCGGTGAAACCATTCCCTGCTCTTCTCCACACTTGGGCGACGGGTTAAGCTGCGGGAATTGGCACCCGGTCGCAACGGGAGGACAGGATGAAACTTTCCCGCCGCCGATTTCTGCATCTGGCCGCGGGCGCTGCCGCGCTACCGGCCGTCTCCCGCATTGCACGGGCGCAAGCCTATCCGATGCGGCCGGTGCGTTTTGTCGTCGGCTTTGCGCCCGGCGGCGGCGGCGATCTTGCCACGCGCCTGATGGCGCAGTGGCTGGCCGAGCGGCTCGGACAACAATTCGTCGTCGAGAATCGGGTCGGCGCCTCCAGCAATCTCGCCACCGAGCAGGTGGTGCGCGCGCCCGCCGACGGATACACGCTCATCCAGCTCAACGTGGCCAACGCGATCAACGTCTCGCTTTATGACAAGCTGAGCTTCGATGTGCTGCGCGACCTCGTCCCGGTCGCGTCGTTCATGCGCGTGCCCAACCTGATGGAGGTCAGCCCGACGCTTCCGGTCAAGACGGTCCCCGAGTTCATCGCCTACGCGAAGGCCAACCCCGGAAAGGTCATGTTCGCATCCTCGGGCGTCGGAACGACGCTCCACATGTCCGGCGAGTTGTTCAAGGCGATGGCGGGGATCGACATGTTGCACGTGCCCTATCGCGGCCTCGGCGCGGGCGGCTATGCCGACCTCATGACCGGCACGGTGCACGTGACCTTCGACAATCTGCCGGCCTCGATCGAGCTTGCGCGCGCCGGCAAGCTGCGCGCGCTGGCGGTGACCTCGACGGAGCGTTCGCAGGCCATGCCGGAGCTGCCGACCGTGGGCGATTTCCTGCCGGGTTACGAGGCGACCGCGTGGTATGGCATCGCCGCGCCCGTCGGCACGCCGGCCGCGATCGTCGAGCGACTCAATCACGAGCTCAACGCCGCCTTTGCCGACCCCCGCATGAAGGCGCGCATTGCCGAGCTCGGCGGCACGCCGCTCCCCGGCTCGCCCGACGACTTCCGCAAGCTGTTCGCCGCGGAGACCGAGAAGTGGGCCAAGGTGGTCAAGCTCTCGGGGGCGAAGGCGGACTGATTTGGGGAAAGCCGTCCCGTTCCGCCAATTCGGCCCGCCTATGTCCGTTCGGGTCTTGGTCGTGTGAAAACGCCTTGGCGAGAGGAGCCGATAGAACAGAAATTCCGCCGGGTCTCGATCGGGGTCGTCGGAGTTCGTAAGTGCGGCTCGATTCTGATCGATCTGAGAAAGACGATTCTCCTCGTTTCGGCGCTTGCAGGGTTTCCACACAGCCAGGGTCACAAGCGGACTCAGCAGGATGGCTGCATAAGCATATGGCAGGCCGCTTACTCGATCACCTCGTCGACAAGTGCGAGCTCGTCACCCTGATGGGCCGCGGGGGCGCTCCTGATTCGGACGGCGCCGACTGCCATTTGATTCCGATTTTTCCCCGTCGATAGCCGTAGTCGAACAATTGCCGCATATAGACGGTGTCGAAGCCGATCGAATCGGGCGCCGGATAGTCGGCAGCTATCGAGGTCAGGTTGAAGTCCCAGTGTCGGCTCTTGGCGAATTGATACGCTGCGAGCAGCGTGTGCTGCGTATTTGCACGAACGGAGGTTTCGAACGACCGTGTCACGATCGACAGCGTTGAGGCCTTCACGAGCTCGAAATCCCGCGTGAGCTTGCCGTTCATGACGATATAGACTTTCGGCCGCGCACCGGGCAGAAAGACCGGGGAGTTGGACACCAGCACGGCTTCCGGCAAAATCAGGACGTTGGTCGTCACGCCGCCGTCGACATGCATCTCCGCGAAGCGGTGTCCATTCGCCTCGACGTCGATGAGAACGGGCGAAAACACGCCGGGGATGCTGGCCGAGGCGGTAAGGACATTGCGGAACAGATCGAGCGCGCCCGGCTCGCCACTGGCGGCGATCCTGCCCATGTCCCAGATCGCGGTGCGCTGAGCATCGAGGTTGGTCGTCACCGTATAGAGGCGGCGTCCGCGCCGATATTCCCGCGCCACCGCTGCGAGCAGCTCGGCGTCAACGTGCCGCGCGATCAAATCGCGCAATGGCGCTGTCTTGAAAAGACCGGTGCCGAACAACCCGGCCAACCCCTCCGATTGCAGCAAGTTCGCCATCTCGCCGTTGGCGAAGACGCTCCTGAGCGTTTCGTCATAGGCTGGCCCTAAAAAGGCGAACGGTGCGACCAACGCGCCGGCGCTGGCCCCGGTCACGAAGTCAAATTGCGGCCGAGTGCCCTGCGCCGACCAGCCGGCGAGAAGCCCGGCGCCAAACGCGCCGTCCGCGCCGCCGCCCGACAAGGCGAGCAGGATCGGTTGCTGTATCCTTACGCGGGAAACGACCAGGGGCGGTTCGGTCGCGATCGCCGGATCATCGGTCCAGACGCGGGCGCCCCGAATGCCGGGAATGTCGGCTGCCGCCTGTTCCTGTCGAGTATAGGGAATGCGCGGCTCCGTGCCGCAGCCGCCGAGCGCCAAAGCCGCGAGAGCCAAAGCCGCGAGAGCCAAGCCGCAAGCATGGGCGCGCACCGCGTGCACGCTGCCCCGCCCTGCCGATGTCACCAGCAAACCTCCTGGCGACATGCTGATCACGCCCCACAAACTACGTACCGGGGTGGAAAATGCCACCCGCCTTGCAGTTTCCCAGAAATTTACGCCGCCAATAAGGCCGTCTCTCCTCCCTTGGGTCGTGGCCCGATCGGATCGCATTGATCAGTCCGCGAAGCCATCACCGGGGAATCACCACCACGTCCGGGACCGGAAATCATCACGGCCGCCAGGCGAGAGTAAAGGTCCTCGTTGAAATCCGGCACGACGAGTTCGCGGCATGTCCGCTGCACCTCCGACGCTCCCGAATTTACGCATTGCAGCGATTCGACCCCGAGTGCCAACTGCGGGAGTACTCGATCGCCCCATCGAGAGAGACGATCGATGTGGGCGTGCGCTACCGTGCCCGCCCCATCCGGTAGGGCTTCAGGATCGCGTAGACCGCCTCCTGCCCAGGCGTTGAGATGCCGTATTTTCGTCCGAGCGCGACGACCTTGCCGGCGAGCCAGTCCAGCTCGAGGCGGTTGCCCGCGTCGAGGTCGTTCGCCATCGAGGCTTTCATCGTCGGCGGAAAGGCCGCCACCGAACGGTCCAGCTCCGCTGGAAAGTCCGGCGGGAACTCGACGCCGGCCGCGCGACCTACGGCAATCGTCTCGTGCATCAGCTGGTAGAAGAAAGCCCGCATGTGCTCGTCGTCGCGGACGACACCCAGCGGCTGGCGCGTCGTTGCCGTGATGCCGGAGGTGCCCGAGAGCAGCACGAATTTCTTCCAGAGGTCGAGGAGCATATGATCCGCCAGCGTGATGTCGATGCTCGCAGCCTTCATTTCCTCCACGCAACCGGCGAGCACGGCATCATGACGCCGGTCGAGGCGACCGCAGCGGACCTTGGCCATTGCGCCGGTGTGGCGGATCACGCCAGGCCGCGCGATCGTCGCGACAACGTAGGTCGCCCCGCCAATGGTGGCGTCACCTCCAAGGATCGGGGCGAGTCGCTCGACGCTGTCGACGCCGTTCTGAAGCGTGATCACACGGGTCTGGGAGCCTACGAGCGGGCGCGTCTGCCCGCCTGCCGTCTCGGTATCCCACAGCTTTACGGCGAATAGCACCAGGTCGACCGGTCCGACCTGCTTTGGGTCATCGGTGACATCGACGTCCTTCAGATGAAGGTCGCCAAGGGTGCTCTCTATCCTGAGGCCTTCCCGCCGGATGGCATCGCGATGCGCGCCGCGCGCAATGAACGCCACATCGTGTCCAGCCGCGGCCAACCGCCCGCCGAAATAACCTCCGACGGCACCCGCTGCCATGACCGCGATCCGCATGCCGCACCCTCCGCAGGGAGGTATCGCCTGCCCGAAAATTAGCACGTTTGGAAAGGTTCGGGTGTCATGTCCGGGTAGCTGCCATGACCGGACTCCAGGCGCGCCGTGAACCCACTGACCGAGGCTTCAATTTTGAGTAGCGACCCCGATCATCTTCGTGATCGGCAGCGATCCGGTCAGAACGGGCCTGGTTGCCAGTCTCAATCGGCCGGGCGGCAACGTTACGGGCGTGACCTTCACCACGGTCGATGTGACGGCCAAGCGGCTCGGGCAGCTGCACGAGCTCGTTCCCAAGGCCGAAGTGATCGGCGTGTTGCTGGACCCAAACAATCCGGAAGTCGATCTGCAGCTACGAGACGTGGAGGTTGCCGCCCAAACCATTGGACGACGGGCTCTGGTCGTGAAGGCTACGCGTCCAAGTGAATTCAATGCCGCCTTCGCAACGCTTGTCCAAGCGGGGGTCGGCGCCCTGCTCGTCGGCGGCGGTCCGTTCTTCACCTCCCAGCGTCAACGGTTGGCTGTGCTGTCCGCGCGACATGCGATTCCCTCGAGCTACACGGAGCGCCAGTTTGCGGTGGCGGGCGGCCTGATGAGCTACGGACCCAGCCAAACGGATGCATATCGCCGTGCCGGCGTCTACGCCGGTCGGATCCTCAAGGGTGAGAAGGCCGGCGACCTGCCGGTCGATCAGCCGACCAAGTTCGAATTGGTCATCAATCTAGGAACTGCCACGGCCCTCGGACTTACGGTTCCCAACGCGATGCAATTGATAGCCGACGAGGTGATCGAATAGCGGTTCGCCGCATCTCGGCTACGGGCTTAAGCGTCGGTCGGCGTGCGGCCCCTGCACGCGCCGCTCCATCGTGCCGGTCGACGGCTTCTTCGAGTAGAAGGCGATCAAGCGCGTTGAGCGGATCAGTATTACTGCGTCACAACGTTTTGTGTTGCAAGTGCAGCAAGCGCCGGCGCCGAAAGCGTTGCCCCCTTGTGGGAGAGGGCAGCTCAGACAGCGCAACAGAAAGAATGGGTGAGGGGGTGCCCCCTCACCCAACCGAGTTTGTTGCGATCGCGTCGCTGCCCTCTCCCACGAGGGGCCCACGAGGGGAGAGGGCAAAGCAATCCACGGCGCGTTTGCGGCTCGACCCGGCACAACAAGCTACGTCTTTCGCAAGCGCTTCGTGACGTAGTACGATCAGCGAAGCGTAATCCGCCGGCCCGAGCCGCCGGTTACGTCGCCGGCACTTCGCACCGGTCGAAGTCTGCAGGCAGAACGGCGCGCTGCCGGTCTGCGCGGCGGCGATCTGCGCCACGGCAGAGAGCGCGATGATCGCGGCAGCGACAAGCGTTGTCATGGGACGACCTTATTTTGCTCCCGCCCGTCAACGACTGATCCCGATGATGTTTCCGTCTCGTTGCGGTTCATTTCGAATCGCAGCCGCTCTTGCGCTTGTGCGACGCAGCAAAAAACGTTCATGCTCGATTAAGTCACCGCCGATTATCATGGCGCTCAAATGCGCATTTCCGGCCGCCACGCCAACGCGTGGTCCTTAGCGGGATAGCCAAAGGCCGGACTTATTCCCCGCCGCACTGGGCCAGAAGCCCCAGCGATCGATACGTCCATTGTCGCGTGCACCGGCATGGGGCCTTGCCCGGAGCATGGTGCACGTGCACGTACTGCCGGCGGTATTCCTCAGCCCGTGCCATTGCTCGCCCAAAAAAAACGCCTGTCTGAGGCAACACGGCAAGGCACGCTTCGTTCCGTCATCCGCAGCTCATGCGACCAAAGTGGAACGTCGGGCTTGGGGGAACGTTGGTCCCGCCGAACAGGGAGGAGCGAACGATGGGGTATGTGCCATGCAGAGCCCCGCCAAATATCGCGAGTACGCGGAGCAGTGTGAACGGATAGCGCGGAGCGTCCCGGAGGAGCACCGGAAGGTTCTTTTGGAAATCGCCAAGGCCTGGCGGGGGTGCGCCGAGGAGGCCGAGCTGATGCAGCGAAAAGGGCGGGGGCCGGTCGATCGGATGGGGTCAGCCTAGGCTTCGCGGAGTGCCGAGGGCTCGGCCGTTCGGTCGATCGCGTCCGGCACGCGGCCGGCGACCGCGAGGCCGGCAGCGCCGTTCGGGCGATTCCGGATACGGCCGTGGGCACTCTCCTTGTCGGCGGCCTTTTTTGGCGGCGGCGCTCCCCGCCTGTCAGGCTCCGGACCCGGGCCCGCAAAAAGGCCCGCGCGGCAATTTCGTCATTGAGTTGTAGGCGGAGCGGCGATAATCTGCCGCAGGACGGGTACGTCATGCTCATCGCCATCGACCGGTACGCGCACGGGGTCTTCGACCCTGACGACGTGCGCGCGCTGGTCGCCGCCTTCGACGAAGCGTGGCGGAGGTTTCTGGAGAGCGGCGTCAAATTCGCGTCCGAGCGCGAGACCGCGGCGATGCGCGAGACGATCGCGAAATACATCATCGAGCAGGCCCGCCATGGCGAGCGCGACTGGCGCCGCCTGCGCGACGGCGCGCTGCTGCACTGCGCCCGGCCGACCTCGCAGCGCAAGCCGGCGAGGTGACGCTCCAGGCAGTTTCCCGATGTCGCAGGCCTTCATCAATGACCCGGAGCACTGGCGCAAGCGCGCAGAGGAGGCGCGCGCCCTCGCCGAGCAACTGAAGGACCCGCAGTCGAAGGAAGCGATGCTCAGGATCGCGCACGACTACGAACACCTCGCCGAGCGAGCGGCGGGACGCGCGCAGGGCTCACGACACCCGAAGTGACCAGGGCTAGGTTACTGGGTCCCCGCTTTCGCGGGGACGACCCGTCCGGGCGTACATTTATCCGCTCCGCTGTCGGCGCGCGATGGCCCGCATGCGCATCGAGCATCGGTCGAAAGCGCGAGCACGGTCGTGCCGAGGCTCGCAGCGTTCAGGTGCGCCGGGGACGATGGGAGCGGGGAAGCATTCGGTACCAAATGTCCTTGAGCGCATCGAGCTGCTGCGACGCCGCCCAGGAAGTGGTGACGATGGCACGGCCGTTCTCTTTGTCGAGCGTCGTCAGGCCGCAGCCGATGAGGCGCAGCGCGACGACGTGATCGATCGCCTCGTTCAGCGGCACCTCCATGTCGAAGACGAGGTCGTGGATCTTCGCCGCAGGCTTGGCGGGAGTACGCGCGCGCGAGCGCTTGCCCGGTGCGCGAGAGCGGCCCGGCATGGCATTGTCCCCATGCAAAGAATCGGAATAACTCTCGGGAAGGAGAGCACTGACAGATGAATTTGTCAACACTGAAGATTAATTCATGATATCTGGCGATCAAATCCGCATGGGGCGGGCCGCGCTCGACATCAGCCTTCGCGAGCTGGCCAAGATGGCAAAAGTCTCGGTCTTGACCATTTCGCGGATCGAGACCGGCCAGTCCGGCGGTTTGGCGGATACGCTGCGAAAAATCCAACGCGCGCTCGAGACGGCGGGCGTCGAATTCATCGACGGCGACGCGCCCGGCGTGCGGCTGAGGAAGAAGCGGTGACGGCTTCGAAGCAAGGGCCGTCGTCCACCGATCTCGGGTTTACCCGAGATCGGCACCTCGAGTCCGCAAGTCGGCTACAGCCGACTTGCGATGGCTCGCCCGAAGACGGGCTCGCACCTCAGGGTGACGGGTTCGATGACCGTGTCGTTCGCTACGGCCATCTCACATCGTGACGGGCAAGGGCGATTGGTCGAGGATCGAGCGGCTTTCCAAGCGTCGCGGCGGACGACCCCAATCGGCCCGCTGCTCTGACGCCAAAGCTCTCCTCTCTCCCCCGTCATCCTGAGGCGGCCGAGCGAAGCGAGGCCCTCGAAGGATGATCGGCCCCGATCCGGGCCGTCGCCCCCCGCTTTCGCGGGGGCAGGCTCTTCGAGGCTCGCCCGAAGACGGGCTCGCACCTCACGGTGACGGGTTCGGTGACCGTGCCGTTCGCTGCGACCGGCTCACATCGTGACGGAGCATCGAGCAGCTTTCCAACCGCCGCGGCGCACGACCGCCCCTCGATCCGTCATCCTGAGGCGGCCGAGCGCAGCGAGGCCCTCGAAGGATGATCGGCCCCGATCCGGGTTCTCCTACAAATCGGCCTCGACGGGCCGACGCTGCCTATTTTCTAGGAATATGGGTCCTATCACTGACGGAGCTTTTCCGGTGGCAAGTCGGGCTCTTCATCTTCCTTTTTGCATTGCTCATCGGCACAACTATGCCGAACACAGGGGCCACCAGATACCTCGGATCGAATCCGGGGACGTTCCCAGAGATATGTATAATGATCTCACAGAATCGAGTAATGTGCGATTGCTCAAAAATATCGCCATAAGTCACTTCAGCGATAATATATTGTGTTGCTACCATATTTTGAATTTTCACGAGATCATCAGGCGTGAATTCACATTGACCACCAAACTTGGATTGTTTTGGCCCCAATATTGTCGATACGTGAATGATTTTATCTTTCGGGATAAATGGAACTTTTTTCAAAGCATATGGATCAACCAACATTCTGGTCCCTGGAACATTAGGGATTGCTGGAGGACACATCAATTCAAAATTAGCAAACGTAGTAGGAGTGACGCGAGCTATGGCCGAATCTTGGTGACGGAAGGGATCAGGCGGCAGCGGCTTGAGCTTGCGATCTGACAACCTCGATTCCGTCAGCGAACCTTACGCCGAGGATGACTTTCGGCAATTGGTTGTGGCCATTGAGACGCCGCCAGCTTTTCTCGGCGGCCTCGACGAGCTTGAAGATCATGGCGAGTGCGGTCTTGTTCGAGAGACATCCCTTGGAGCGCACCGTGCGGTGGCGGATCGTGGCGAATGAGCTTTCGATGACATTCGTTGTGCGCAGATGCTTCCAGTGCTCGGCGGGGAAGTCGTAGAAGGCCAGAAGCGCGTCGCGATCCTTGATCAAGCACTCGACCGCCTTGTCGTATTTGACGCCCCAAGTTTCGACGACGGCGTCGAACGCGACGAGCGCGTCCTTCTTGGTCTCGGCCATCCAGATCTCCTGGAGCGCGCGCTTGGCTTTCGATTGCTGGCTCTTTGGCAGCTTGTTCAGGATATTGGCGGTCTTGTGCACCCAGCAGCGCTGGCCGCGAGTCTTCGGCCACACGTCCTCGACCGCCTGCCAGAAGCCAAGTGCACCGTCGGCGACTGCGAGCTCGGGCGCCATCGCAAGCCCGCGCCGCTTCAGGTCGAGGAGAAGCTCTCTCCAGGATTGCGCGCTCTCGCGCACGCCGTCGATGAGGCCGACAAGCTCCTTCTTGCCTTCGGCCGTGGCGCCGATAATGACCAGCAGGCATTGCGCGTCGTCCTCGAGCCTGGCGTGCACATGGATGCCGTCGACCCAGAAGTAGACGTAGCGCTTGGCTGAGAGATCGCGCTTGCTCCAGCGCACGTGCTCCTCCGACCAGGCATCCTTAAGCCGT
>WNEZ01024426.1_pt1 | contig 12448 bp, 9 predicted proteins | sample 5400521 | NCBI WGS metagenome assembly WNEZ01 (sample SAMN13153339, study PRJNA577476) | soil metagenome | isolation source: 120 cm saprolite under Douglas fir tree site 2 hole 1 replicate 1 | place: USA:California | collected 2015-04-18
AGGAGTGAAGGTCAATGAATTTCTTCAGAGCGTTTCTAACCCGGCTGTCTACGCAGCAGGTGATGCGGCGGATACTGGAATGCCAAAACTCACGCCTGTGGCAGGTTACGGTGGCGGGACAGTTGCAGCCAATCTATTGAAAGGAAATCACCGGAAGGTCGAAAACGTGCCAGTTCCAACAGTCGCATTCACTGTACCGCCTTTGGCCGCTGTAGGCATGAATGAAGACTCCGCAAGGAAACAAGGGTTGCGGTTTCGTGTCCACCAGGAGGACACAGCTAGTTGGTATTCATCTAAGACAGTCGCTGAAGATTGCTCGGGCTTCAAAGTGCTGATCGACGAAGATACTGATCGCATATTGGGTGCCCATCTCTTGGGACCAGATGCCGACGAGTTGATAAACGTGTTCACACTTGCCATGCGAACGAACGTATCGGCAGAGACTCTCCGGCACACCATCTTTGCCTATCCGACACACGCATCGGATGTGAGTTATATGCTGTAAGGAAGGGATAAAACTTAAATCCCCCTCATCGTCTGTAGCGGCCCAGCCACTCTGCTTTTCCTAAAGTGTGGCCTTGCAGGGCGCGCTCCACGTCGTGCTTGCCGGCGCCAGCGCCTAGATTGAGCTTGGCATCAACAGCGTACAGCTTGAAGAAGTAGCGATGCGGTTTGCCGGGGGGCGGACAAGGACCGTTGTAGCCAATCTTTTTAAAGTCGTTGCGTCCCTGGCGAGCGCCATTGGCGAGTTGTGCTTCTTTCGGCACTCCTTCGGGAAGATCCCGAGTCTCTGCCGGAAGGTCGTAGAGAACCCAGTGAGTCCATGTTCCAGCGGGAGCGTCGGGATCATCGGCGATGAAGGCGAAGCTGTTGGTTCCGGCCGGAGGGTCGGTCCAGGACAATTCCGGCGAAACATCTTCTCCGTCACAGGTGAATTTTTTGGGAATGTCGCTGCCGTTTTGGAAACTCTGACTTGAAAGTGAGAATGCCATGGCGGATTTTCCTTCATTCTGCAGGCGCGTCTTTTGACTGGGGTCAGCTTGCGCGGGCCAAATTGAGGTCAGAACAACGACCAACGATAAGACACTTGTAGCTAATCCTTGGATAGATTTGGGGCGGAGATATTTTAGGCCTTGCATGGTGGACGTTGGAATCGGTTCAGTTGGTTGAAATGGTGAAATTTACGGTGATGCGAGCTTGGGTTTCGACCGGCTGGCCATGCTGGAGGTAAGGCTTAAAGCGCCATTGTTTAACCGCCTGACGGGCCGCCTCGGCCAAAATGGCTGGACCACTCACCACTCGCAGGTCTTGAATGATTCCATCGTTGCCGATTAAGGCTTCCAGCATGACGGCTCCCTGCACCTTCATCTGCCGCGCCAGCAGGGGGTAATCTGGACTCACTGGACGAGACACGGCTTGCGCAGTGTCAGCGGAGAGGCGGACTCTCTCTGTAGCGTTGGTGGCGGGGCCAGCTTCACCGGTTGTGGCCGGATTCTCAGTTGACGCTGTCTGTCCTTCTGTGGTCGGAACTGGAGGCGTTTTGGGTTCAAGATCCAGCTTCACTGAATTGCTACCGGGATGCAGTGTGCGATGCTCGTCGCCAGCGACGACTTCCACCTCCAGCGGAGGCAGCACGGCCCGATTTGTGATTACCGGGCCCAACTGAGTTTCGGCAGCCGGCGCGGCGGGAGCCGTGACTTTATGTTTCGTTGCTTTCGAGACTACTGAGTTTTGCTTTGAAGCGGGTGTAGTTGACGGGTGGCCGGGGGTTGCGGGTGCTACCTGATCTCCGCCATCAGATTCGGCGACTGGAGACGGGGGGAACCAGAAATCCCACTCTTTGATGAGCACAGTGGTAAGCGCAACCAGCAGCAATGCCAGAGCGAGAAGCATTCTGCGGCGCTGACGGGATTCGTTCTCCGCAGGTTCTACAGGTTCGGCGTCTTGCGAAATCTTGGCGTTCTCATCAATCATGGGTAAGAGCCTTGCGAATCCGGGCACAGACGGACTTTCGCATAGTATGCCTCGAAACCGCCGCGGAAACCAGCAAGAAGCGAAAAGTGGCACCCGGGAAACCAATCTCTTTTACACAGCGTTGTGCGAGCGGTCACGGTGGGTCGTGACCGGAGTCACTGCTTTCCCCCCGGGTTAAAAGGTATCAACCTGGTATGGACACCGCAATGCGGCAAAGTTCTCTAGACAGCATCTTACGTCCGGACCGGGTGTTTGAGAATTTGCCTGTCGGCGTTTTGGGAGCGTTGGACGCTATCAAGGCTGTGGCGGCTTATTCCGGCGGCACTGAGTTGTTTCGGGAGGGTCACTTGGCACGTGGCGTTTTCTTGGTCTGCGAGGGCAAGGTGCGACTCTGGGTGTTTTCGGAGTCAGGCAGAAAATTAACGGTCAGGATCGCAGGACCAGGCGAGGTTCTGGGACTCAGCGCCATCCTTTCAAAAGGTCCGCACGAGATGAGCGCCGAAACACTAGGCAGTTCGCAGGTCGCCATGATCAAGTGCAGCGATCTGACGCGTTTCCTGCAACAATACCCCCAAGTCTGTTTGCAGGTAGTACATCTGCTCAGCAACAACCTGCATGCGGCTTACGATCTAGTGCGCGCCGTCGGATTGCTGCGTACCCGACGAAGAGTTCCGATCATGCATTAGCGAAGGTGCAAGCGAATTTGAGTCCGCCTTCAGGCCGATTTCCTAACCTCGCCCGGAAATTGAAGCACCTTGCCGCGCTCTGCCGGAGGTACCCATTTGTTCTTTTTCTTGTAATTTTCCGGGACACGAAATTCGATGACTTGTGCCATATCTCCCCCAATCCAACCCCATCCCACGCCAGCGTTTTTATTTCTCACCGCGCTGGAATACCTTTACCTAGTTAGATGCGGCCAAGGTCCCCCATGCAACTCCGGAGCCCTCTAGATTTGAACTTAAAGTGAATCTTGCACAAACAGGGTCTTGTGGGTAGTGAGAGGAATGGTTCAGGATCAAATTTCGGTTGAAGCAGGATCAGCAGGCCAGTTGATCGCGGGAGATTTTAAGCCCATTGAGATTCCCGAGAACGGTGACGGCAATTGATTCGCCACGGAAGAAATCATTTGCCATGGCTTGCAGGTCTTCCGAGGTGACGCTTTCAATCTTCTCGATCAGCTCGTCCAGGCCGTAGAAGCGATCGAAGTACATTTCCTGCCGAGCTAGATTTGACATGCGAGCGGTGGAGGATTCAAGCGACAGCATCAGGCTGCCTTTGAGCTGGTCCTTGGCGCGGCGGAGTTCTTCTTCAGGGACGGGATCGGTCTTCAACGTGCGGAATTCCGAGACCACGGAACGCACGACCTTGGAAGCCGATTCCCGTGATGTTCCGACGTACACGCCTAGACATCCAGTATCACGATAGGGGTTCAAGTCACTGTAAATGGCGTAGGCCAACCCCTGCCGCTCGCGAATGTTCTGGAAAAGGCGTGAACTCATGCCGCCACCGAGAAGCGTGTTGAGAACGTAAGATGCGTAACGCTTTTCATGTGCTATGGGCTGCGAGGGAACCCCAATGCAAATCTGCACCTGCTCCAGAGCCTTTTTATTGCGCATGACGATGCGGGGCACGATTTTTGGCGGTTGCGAATGAAAACCATTCTTAAATGGTTTCATGTGCTGGAAATGTTTCGCCACTAATTCCACGAACCGCTCGTGGTCGAGACTGCCGGCTGCGGAGACAATCAGGTTGCCGGGGGCAAAGCGCTGCGCGTAGGAATCCAGGACCACTGGCTGCTCGAACTTTTTTACCGTGTCGCGGGTACCCAGAATAGGCTTGCCTAGGGGATGGTCTTTCCAGAAATTTTGGGTGAAGATTTCGTGGACGAGGTAGTCAGGATTGTCCTCATCCATCTTAATTTCTTCGAGGATGACGCCCCGCTCGCGGCCGATGTCCTCAATGGCGAAGATCGGGTTCAGCACCAGATCGCTCAAGACATCGAGTGCAACCGGCAGATGCTCGTCAAGAACCTTTACATTGAAACAGATGCACTCCTTGGCGGTGAAGGCGTCCATATTGCCGCCGATGGAGTCAACCTGGCGGGCAATCTGTTCTGCCGTACGGTTTCGGGTTCCCTTGAAAACCATGTGCTCGATGAAATGAGAGATGCCGTTCCATTGAGGATCCTCATCGCGGGAGCCGGTCTTGATCCATATCCCAATCGAAGCCGAGCGGATATGCTGCATCTGCTCGGTGATCACGGTCAGCCCGTTGGGCAGAAGTTCACGACGAATGTTTCGAAGTTCCTCAACCATGGTTTTCCAAGAGCACTTCGCCAAGAGCGGTCTGCGGATACCGCACTGCTATTCTGACATACGTGGGCGTGGCGTGGAGGTAAAGTTATGCTATTTAAATCAATAACTTAGCCGAAACTATCAAAAAGCGCCGCAGCCGCCCTGCCAATGTCATGTGAAACGTCAGGATGGTCTAGAATCGTACAGAGTCCCTCTGGAGTTTCATCCCCAGTGATGCCGGAAGCGAAACAAAACAGCCTATTGGGCCTTGATCTTCAAGAGCTTGTGGCCATTGTGCAGGAAGCGGGAGAGCCCCAATATCGCGCCCAACAAATATTTGATGCGGTCTATGGGCAGCGCGTGAAGTCGGCGGAACAAATCTCGACTCTGCCGGCAGAATTCCGAAGTGTTCTAACCCAGCAGGGTTTCAGCGTCGGGCTTCCGGTGATTGACAGGAAATTTGTCTCGCGGGACGGAACGGTTCGTTACCTGATTGCGTTTACCGATGGGCAGAGCGTCGAGACAGTCTGGATGCCAGAAGGCGATGCTGGCGAGACGGGCGACGGTAGCGAAGCGGGCGACGAACTGGAGAAAGCGAGCCAGAAGTGGGAGCGGGCCACGATTTGCGTCTCCAGCCAGGTCGGGTGCGCCGTCGATTGTCAATTCTGCATGACGGCGCTGCTGGGGATTAAACGCAACCTCACTGCGGGTGAGATTGTTGGCCAGATTTGCGCGGTGCTGAATGACCAAAACGTGACGCCGCCTCAAGACCGCGTGAACCTGGTTTTCATGGGAATGGGAGAGCCATTTCTTAACTATGACAACTTCACGAAAGCAGTGCGGTTGCTGGTGGAAGGGGTTGGAATTGCAGAATCGCGCATGACCGTGTCAACGGCTGGCATTGTGCCGCGTATTTACGACTTCGCGGAGGAAGCGGTTCGTCCCAAGCTGGCGATCTCTTTGAATGCATCGAATAACGAACTGCGAACCCGGTTGATGCCACTCAACAAAAAATGGGACTTGGAGAAGCTGATGACGGCCGCGCGGGATTTTCCGCTGCGTAATCGGGAGCGGCTGACGTTCGAATACGTTCTGCTGGATGAAGTGAACGACTCGGTGAAGAATGCCCGCGAAGTCGTGGAATTGATCAGAGGAATTCGGGCAAAGGTGAATCTGATTGCGCTTAACCCGGGTCCAGAGATTGGGTTCCGTACACCTTCTGAGGAGCGCGTGCTGGCGTTTCAGGACGTTTATTCGACGGCCACGCGGACGCGATATCTATGCGGCGTGCGGACAATTGAAGCGCACGGCGGAAGTCAGCGCGTAGATTGATGCTTACTTTTGCGCACCTTCCAGTTCGGTTGCTATTGAGTTGATCAGGGTGGCTTCGTCCTGCAATATTTGCGCGACGCGCGCAATCTGCTCGTCTGCTTCCTTCCATTTCTTTTGCTCCATGGCCTCGCGCACGCCTGGAATGGTTTTCACTCCATACCCGGTGTAATAGCCGGGGGCGTAGATCATATGTTTGAACCAGGGGCGTCCTGGGAGACCGTCCTCGCTGGTCAGCTTCCGTTCGGTTTGGAGTAGCTTTGTGTTTATTGCTTCCAACGAAGATCCTTCACTCAGGGTGAGGCTGCCATTCTTCGTGATCTTGTCCAGAGCTTTCTGATAGTGCTCGGCGCTGCGGGTGAGGGCATCGGACGCGTTTTGCAGCGCAGCGAACGCCAGATGTGGAGGGACCTCTTCCATGGGTGGCGGAACCGACTTTTCTTTGGGGTCGGCGGTGGCGGAAAAGAGGCCTTCTTCAAGTTCTTTATTCTGCTCGCTGACTTTCTCCTGCTTGTCTTTGAGAAGTTTCTGAAGCTCGTCGACGTATTTGTGGATGGTATCGGCAAAATCTGTGAAGTCATAGGGCAGGAGCTCGGCATCAGCGAGTCGCATCACTGACGTGCCGACGGTCTGTGCCAAAGCGCGTCCGTAGCTGAAGTCTGTATCGGAGAAATGGGTGTACCAATAGAAATCATCGTAGATGGAATGATAGATGCCCCCGCCGCCTTCGCCGTCGAATGCGAGGTTGAGCGAAGCGACTCCGAGATGGTCGAGGAAGACGGTGTAATCGGAACCAGATCCTAAAGCGCCGATCCTGAGATCGGGACGTTGCCTGATCTCCTGGCGATCTTCCGGCTTGGTGGCGTCGGCAATTTGCTTTAGGTGGCTTCGTTTCCAGACCGTAATCTGCTTCTCGGGATCCTGAATATCGCGCGCCACGCCGTTCATGAATTTTTCTAACGTATGCGAGCCTTGCACTGACAGATAGCCGCGATCGTTGGCATCAGTGTTGATATACGCCACGGCGTGTTGCCGCAGTTCGTCGGCATGTGCCTCAGCCCATTCGGTGGAGCCGAGCAGGCCGGGTTCTTCGCCATCCCAAACGCAATAAATGATGGTGCGCTTCGGCTTCCATCCCTGCTTGAGAAGATCGCTCAGGGCGCGTGCCTCTTCCATAAGGGTCACCGTACCTGAGACGGGATCTTCAGCTCCGTTGACCCAAGCATCATAATGATTGCCGCGAACGACCCACTCGTTGGGATAGGTTGAGCCGGGAATCTTGACAATGATGTCGTTGAGCCGCTTGGTATCCCAGTTGGACTGCACTTTCAAATGAACTTTGGCAGGACCTGGGCCTACGTGATAGGTGTTGGCCAAAGCACCACGCCACTCCTCGGGAGCGACGGGTCCTTTCAATGCGGCCAGCAGCGGCTGTGCATCGCCATAGGAAATCGGCAGCACTGGGATCTTAGTCAACGTCTTAACATCTTTCAGTGCCAGCCGCTTCGCATCGGGAGTCGCGCCGACGCCCGGGGTTAAGGGATCGCCGGGATAGGTAGGCATATCCATCACACTGCCACGCTGGGCGCCGTCTCGCGGACGCCACGCGCCCTGCGGGAACACGTCGCCTTCGAAGTAGCCATCGTCGCGAGGGTCGGAATAAATGATGCACCCGACAGCTCCGTGCTCAGCCGCCACTTTCGGCTTAATCCCGCGCCAGAGACGCCGATGCGGTCAAGTTTCTCGTAATCTTCCGGCACGCCGTAATTGACGTAAACCAGCGGGGCGGTGACATCGCCGTCGATGGAGTAAGCGTTGTAGGTTGGAAGTTGTTCCGATTGCTGATTAGAGGTGGGATCGATCGCTAACGGCGGCTCCTGCAACTTCGCCACGAATTTTGCCGGCTCGAGCAGCTCCACCACGCGCTCCTTCGGAGTGGGGAAGAGCACGTCGAAGTTCTCAATGTGAGTATCCAGTCCCCAGCCTTTGAATTTTGCGAGGAGCCATTCGGCATTGTCCTTGTCGTAGGGCGAACCAACGTGGTGAGGCCGCGCGGAAAGCCGCTTCATGTAATCGCGGAGGTTATCCGGCGTCGGAATATCGCGGAACTTGCCCTCCCACTCACGCTCTGCGCGGGCCTGTTCGGCCGAATATCCGGTTAATGCTATTGGTTCGTCCGAATTTGTGGTGGTTGTGGCTAACAGCAGAACGGACACTAGAACTACAAGGACAACAAGTGCGCAACGACCCATTTGAAATGATCTCCTCACCGAATCGCGCATTATAGTCTTTCGTCCAGCGTCAGCGAAAACATGTCTTGATACGACATTTATTCGGCTTGGCAAATTGAGAAACAGTGGAGTAGGCTTTGGTTCCCATGAACCGCCGCATTCTCCATTACACTTCGTTCCAGTTTGGCATTTGTTTTTTGCTGGTAGTTTTCTGCAGCATCTTCTCGTCTGTCTCGCGGGCTGCGAACTTCACGCTTGAACAGGTGATGAGTTCCCCTTTTCCTTCCGGACTGGTCGCTGCCTCGCAGGCTAACCGAGTGGCCTGGGCCTTCAACGCAAGAGGCGTGCGGAATGTCTGGGTGGCCGACGGCCCGGATTTCGCCGGGCGTCAAGTGACCCACTATGCGGCAGACGACGGCGAACCGATTGCTAGCCTACAAATAACTCCGGACGGCCGTACGCTTGTTTACGCGCGCGGCAGTGAAACCAATGAGAGTGGACGCGTGGCCGATCCGTTGAGCGGCGTTTGGCCGCGAAAACAGCAGGTGTGGGCGGTGGATGTGGACCGCGGAGAGCCCCGTCTATTGGGAGAAATGGGATGTCCCGAGGAGGACTGCGAAGATATTCGGCTGTCGCCTGACGGACAGTTCGCAGTGTGGACGGCGAAAAAACAGTTGTGGATCGCGCCAGTTTCCGGAGCGACCGCTTCTCACCAACTGACCGACTTACGTGGTGATAATTCGAGTCCCAAGTGGTCGCCGGACGGACACCAGATCGCCTTCGTCAGTAATCGCGGCGACCACAGCTTCGTGGCGGTTTATGACTTCGGCAGCGATTCAGTCCGTTATCTTTCACCGAGCGTAGATCGCGACAGCCTGCCTCGGTGGTCGCCTGACGGACGTCGCATCGCGTTCATCCGTACGCCAGGCGTTCAGCAAAAATTGCCGTTGATTCCATTGCGAGTTACGCCGTGGTCAATCTGGGTGGCGGATTTGAAGAATGGTAAGGCAACTGAGATCTGGCACAGCGGGATAAAGTCTGACGATTCATTCCCTGAACTTACCGCCGATGGATCTTTCTTATTTCCTAACGACAATCTGATTGTGTTCGCATCGGAGCAGGATGGACGAAACCATTTATATTCAATTTCGACCAACGGTGGCACTCCCGCGCTTCTGACGCCGGGACAATTTGATGTAGAGGACGTTGCCATGAGCACCGACCGGCGCTCGCTGCTTTATACATCGAACCAGGACGATGTAGACCGGCGACATATTTGGCGTGTCGGACTGGATGGAGCCAAGCCGCAGGCGCTGACACAAGGGGAGACCATCGAGTGGAGTCCGGTGGAGACGAGTCAAAGTAATTCTGTCTTATGTCTTGGATCAAGCGCTACGACGCCGGCCATGCCGTATCGGCTTACACCGCAGGGCAGGCAGATGATCGCGATTGCGGCACTGCCGGGCGATTTTCCGTCCAGGCAATTGGTCGTGCCGAAGCAAGTCGTCTTCAGGAGCGACGACGGATTTGAAATCCATGGGCAGCTCTTTGTGCCGCCGGGCCGCAGTGCTTCCGGTCCAACTCTAATCTTCATGCACGGTGGGCCTATACGGCAGATGCTGCTTGGTTTCCATTACATGTACTACTACCACAACGCTTATGCGATGAATCAGTATCTGGCGAACCTGGGATATGTTGTGCTTTCGGTGAATTATCGGCTCGGCATTATGTATGGCCGCGCCTTTCGCGAACCGGCTAACGCGAGTTGGCGTGGGGCTTCGGAGTACAAAGATATTTTGGCGGCTGCCAAATTTTTGCAGGGTTTGCCTGTGGTTAATGCGAAAAGGATCGGTCTTTGGGGCGGTTCGTACGGAGGCTATTTGACCGCACTGGGACTGGCTCGAAACTCGAATTTATTTGCGGGGGGAGTTGACATGCACGGCGTCCACGACTGGTCGGAATTCCTGCCGCATTGGGAAAATCGGCCGGGCGCGCCGGACGCTATGGAGGCTGCAAAGCTGGCGTTCGAATCATCTCCTGACGCTGCGGTTGCACATTGGAAATCCCCGGTACTTCTGATCCATGGCGATGATGATCGCAATGTGCCGTTCAGTCAGACAGTAGATCTGGTTCAGCGGCTGCGCGACAACCACGTCGGCTTCGAAGAACTCATATTTCCTGACGACATTCATGACTTTCTATTATGGCGGGATTGGATTAGAGCTTATTCCGCGGCGGAGGACTTTTCCGACCGGACGCTAAAGCGCGGAGAAGCTATCAAGACACACTAGGCAGAAGTTAAGGGGTTGGTGGAAGCGAAAGGGTAGCGCTGGCGTGTTCTTCTTCTCCGTCGGAATAGGAGGATGACCGCTGGCTTTTTGAGGCTGTGGCATCACGGGCAGTGAAACTTGCGGTGGGCAATTCGATACGAAAGACTGCTCCGCCCTCAGCAGAGTTGTCACACCGGATTTTGCCGTTGTGTTCCTGAATAATTCCGTAGCAGGCGCTGAAGCCTATTCCAGGACCTTGGCCGACTGGGCTCGTGGTGCGATCAAAAACCCGCTCCGGCTCTTTCAGCCCCGGCCCAGTGTCGGCAAATTCCAGCACAACTCGGTCATTCTGGCGTCGTGTCGAAATCGTGAGGACTCCATTGCCGACATCTTCCATGGCATTAATTGCATTGTTGGAAACGTGGATGCAGACTTGTAGCAATTGATTGGAGTCTCCAAGAACCAGGGGTAAGTCGGGCGCGAAGTTCGAGCGGACTCCGATATTGTGAGCACGAAGCTCCGGCTCCGACAACTTCATCGCGGTTTGCGCCAGCGCATTGATGTCTACTTTGGTCTTCTTTGCGGGTACTTGTTTGGCGAAGCTCAACAGACTGGCAACCAGACCCTTGGTCCGACGCACCTGGTGGGCAAGCTTTTCAGCCAGGACGCGTTGCTCGTCACTCAGCTTCGTCGAAGTAAGCAGTTCAGAATAGCCCGACATTGCGGTGAGCGGGTTGTTTAATTCGTGCGCTGCGCCTCCCACCAATTGGCCGAGCGACGCCAGCTTCTCGGAGTGCACGAGCTGTGTCTGTAAGCGTTTTAGATCCTCGAATGACTCTCGCGAAGCGCTCAAAAGGTGAATAAGCTCGCTATCGAGAAGATGCTGTCGAAGAAAAACCACAATGCCCATCACCAACATTCCACCCAGCGTGACCACAATGCGGAAAGTGCGCAGTTTCGGTGGCGCTGCAATGTCAACCATTGACCATACGGCAAACAACGGTAGTGAAAAAACGGCAATCATGCCGAGGCGCGCCACCCACACGCCGTGACTTCTTGAGGTCTTGATCTGCTCTTCTTTCGGAGACCAGCTGTGTGCGAGCAACCCCAAGACGGTGACCCAACACATGGAGAGAACCAGGGGCACGTCGTATAGGCTTCCGCTGTAATAAACCCGCTTCTCGATGGCCGAGTTTGCGACATAGGAACTCAGGGCATAGGTAAGGCTGGCACCGAACCATTGCGCATAAACGGCTCTCCAGGATCCTGTGCTGCGCCACCAAAGTACGGCGACCAGTGCGAGGAAGACCATTTTTTCCGTCAGATATAGAGCGTTCAGGTTTTGGCCGTAGGCCAAGTCATTGGCGAACGCGTATTGCCAGGGGATCACCGCGAAAAAATAAAGCTAAACCCACCAGATCAGCAGCAAGGCAAAGTCAAGAGTCCCCAAACGCGACGTGCGATCGTCTTGCTTGGCGTGCGGCTGAAGCGCCAGCGCCGCGATCATAGGAACAATATGAAGGAAGAGGACGATGTCTCCCGCGAAAGCCTGGGGCACGTCCTGGCGTAGTACAACTTCAAAGTACGGGAAGTAAGAACGAGGCCAAAGCCTGGGCGAGAACCAAGCTGCAAGCTGCCGCAATCCAAAGCTTTGAACGCAGTGGCACAGTGGACCTTGAGGAGAGATTCTAGACGGGAAAGCAGCGACCAAAAGGTTACTTCCGTAACCCACTGATGCGCGCTGTACTAACGTCTTGTCCACGGAAGGGGTCAGTGGGGCAGGGCAAGTTCCGCTTGCCCTTGGACTTTTATGCCAATAATATCCGTGGTGACCTTTGGGGATTGTGCGGTAATACTCAATTGCTACGACCCATACCCAGGTATCGGTTTTTGTGGGGACTCCGGGCGCCCTTGAGCCCGGGAGAAGTCCGCCGTATTGAGCGATGGCTCGCAAGCGCGCGCGTATTCCTGGCTATTTCCGCCTTATTCGCCATTTGGATGGACCCCACCGTAATTGGCTATTCGCATTGGGCCTATTGGGCTCTGGGCGTCTACATAGTCCATGGCTTTGTAGTAATGATGTTGCTGCGCTTCCGGCAACAGTCGACGGCTGCATTCCGGCTACTGGTACACGCGGCTGACATCGTTTGGCCCGCCTTGATTTCGATTTTCGCAACCGGGCAGCATAGCCCGTTCTATCTCTTCTTCGTTTTTGTCTTAGCGGCCGCCGCCTATCGTTGGGGACTCTGGGAGACAGTCGGGACCGCGGCAGCTGAAATCAGTGCGCTCGGGCTAGAGAGTCTGATGGTCAGTCATGGGTTCGTGCAATGGGCGGACGGGTTTTTCTTGC
>WNEZ01004232.1_pt1 | contig 12447 bp, 12 predicted proteins | sample 5400521 | NCBI WGS metagenome assembly WNEZ01 (sample SAMN13153339, study PRJNA577476) | soil metagenome | isolation source: 120 cm saprolite under Douglas fir tree site 2 hole 1 replicate 1 | place: USA:California | collected 2015-04-18
ATCTGGCCGTCAATGAACGAGACTAGACCGCGCGTTCTGGTTAAGTTTCCCTACAAGCCTCAATCGCACCCAGCAGCTGGTGGTCGGCTTCTTTGTGCTCGCTTGGATCGCGCTCGTTGCGATTCTGGTCCTCGCCCCGGAGGTCTACACGCAGACCCTGCAGAAGGTCGATGGGAACAGCATCGCGATTGAGGCGTCGTTGCTGATTGCGCTCTCGGCGCTTATCGCTGTCCTCGTAGTCGGCGTCTTTCGTCGCTGGCGATGGACTTTCTGGCTAGTCCTGATTGCTTTCCTCTTTGGCGTGTTGCGCCTTCCAGCCTCCGCATTGCAGCTCGGCGGGATGATGCCGGCCAGCGGCCCTACCTGGTACGAGGCACTGCAGGGTGTGATCGGAGTCGTCCAGTTTCTGATCGCCATTGCCATGGTCGCGGGGTATCGGAAAGCCGGCGTCTGGGGAGAGTTCTGACCTGTGGAGGCGCCAAGTCGCGTGGTCAAGCGCACATCGCGCGCCACCATCGTGGCTCGGCGTTGCCCGAAAATCGGAGCCTTCGCCGGATCACAGCCGTATCACGCATTCCCGGCACCGGACGGCTCTAGGGGGTCACCAGAGGACACCAGCCTGGTCGATTTCGTACTCGCGGGGACGCCGCGGGAGTCTGTCGGACACCGGAGGACACGGCACCGACACGGTTCGGGACCGTGAGGCCCCGGGTTCAAATCCCGGGCCCCCGACCAAATTTGAGTTCAAAAACCTGCGATTTCCCACGCGTTGTGCAGGCGCCGGGTCACGGACGTGTCACAGATTTCTTTGGAACTCTCCCCGGCAGCTCAGTCAGGTGGCTGCCGCCGGCCGGTCCTGAACTCGTGTGTCATCAAACGGAGGCCGAGAGGGGTGCCTCATTTGTGGATGTTTGCAAGGACCGTGAGGCACCCGGGTGCAGAAATCGAAGACTGCCGGTCATCGACGTATCCCAGCACGATTCACCCCTGTACGCCACCCAGCGCCCAGACGTGCCGGGCGGCACACGCCTGCTCTTCCAGCCGCTCCGCATGCGGAGGACTGGATTCAGGGCCGGGCAAGCGGTTGAGCTGGAAGAGTCGAATGAAGGCGTTCGGGCGCGGGCGGCTCCGTCTCTGTGGTTGCTGCGGCAGTACGTGGCAGCTCACGCCGCGAGTCATTGGCTCCCACCGGACATCGGCATCACGAACGGCCTCAAGCCGTCGGCGAAAGAGCTTTGAAAAAGTCCCAGACTACTGCGGTGGCGTTCGGCTCCCCAGCAACAGCATTGGCGCCCGAACCGAACCACGTATTGTGGCCGCCGGACACCGTGTCGAGCCTGACGACCGTGGCGCCTTTGCACTGTCTCCAGAGCGATGTCGTCGTGATCCCGTTGTGGGTCTCGACTGGATCGCCGCTGCAGCCGTCGATTGTCGCCCAATAGTTGAGGAGAGTGATAGTTGTGGGAGCCTGGAGCGGTCCGCCGCCCTCATACGGAAGGAAGTCGTCGGCGGTGCCGTGCATCTCCATGACGGAAACCGGCTTGGACTGACTGACGTCCGGGCATCGCATCGAAGCCTTTCTGCTGTCCAATGGCATTCCGCCGGAGACAGAGGCTATGCCGGCGATCCGGTCCGGCATGGCGCACGCGAGGGTGTAGGCCATGTGACCTCCGCTTTGAAGACCCGTGACGAAGATTCGGTTTTTGTCGATCGGAAGCTCTGTGGCGAGCCGGTTGAGCAACTGCCCGAGGAAGCTGAAATCGTCCGGTAGCGTCGGGTCGAGGAATTCGTTCCAGCAGCTGCCGCTTGGTCCATCGGGATACGCCGCCACGAACCCGCCACTCGAAGCCTCTTCATCGAATTTGGTCATCGCGGCGAATTGGTCACCGGTGCCGCCACATGCGTGGAGGAGGATAACCAGAGGGGCGGCATGCTTAGGCTCGAGTGACGGCGGGCGGAAGAGTCGGTAGGTGCGTGCGTAGCCGCCGACGATGATTTTCCCGTGTTGAACGGCAGCCGGGCTGGACGTCATGGTCGAGGTTGATTGGGAGCCGCAGCCACACAGAACCAGCCAGAACATCAGCACAAACGGTGTTGCGCGCATGGCCTGGGCTGGTGATCTTAATCCGAAGTGCCGACGTGCACGATAGGGGTGTCGCTGCGAATGTGACGCGTGCGTGGCGTAGAGACTGGGGTGGGCCCTTCGCATGCGAGCCATGCGCGTCACGCCGGATCACAGCCGGGTAACGCATTTCCGGAAACAAGCGGAACTTGGAGACACAGGCGGACACGAAGCGATCGCGTTTGGTTCGGGACCGTGAGGCCCCGGGTTCAAATCCCGGGCCCCCGAGCACCGTCCCCCCGAGCATCTGAAATTTGGGTGGTTACTTCACCTGGAAGTAGACGGTGTGGATCGTGGGGTCACCAGAGATCGTGAATGCCAGGGCATAAGTCCCGGTGCTCAGCCCCTGTGTGCTCAGGTTGTAGATGTAGCCAGGACCCGCGAAGCGGAAGTTGTTGTCAGGGTTGGCGTTGCCCGACGCCATCACAGGACCGGAGATGCTGGTCGAGAGCTGCGTGACGCCGATGGCCGTCAGCATGATTCCGGCTGAGGACAGATCGTTGCCGGCGGCGTCGCAGATCTCGAGCTTGATGGGGATCGTCGCTCCCGACTGGACCGCCCTGGTCGAGTCGTAGAGCGTGCAGATGTTGTATCCGACCTCGTAGGTGACCGTTTGATGCGAGGTGTTGCCGACGTTGTCCACGGCAGTGACCGTGAAGCTCTTGGTTCCCGCCGACGACGTGTCGATCGAAGTACCGCTGGCGACGGTCCCGGTGCACGAAGCCACGCCCGAGCCGGCGTCACTGCAGCTGTACGACGCGTTCACCATCTGGCCGATGGCGTAGACGGTGTGGGCCGGTGTGGTGATGGTGATCGATGGTGCAGTCGTGTCGTGCACGGTGATCGACGAGTGGCAGGAGTTCGTGTTGCCGACAAAGTCTGTGGCCGTGTAGGTGGTGCTCGTCGTCCCCAACGGGTAGGTTCCCGCCGCGGGACCGGTAATCGTAACCGGGCCGGCGATGTCTGACGCCGTCGCCGCGCCAGGGGTGACAAAGGCCCCTGCGACAGACGTGGCCTCGACTGTGACCGCCGCCGGGCATGAGATCGAAGGCGGTGTCGTGTCAACGACCGTGATCGTCGCCGTGCAGGAGCTCTGGTTTCCAGATTGATCGGTGGCCGTGTACGTGAGTGTCGTCGTGCCCAACGGATACGTGGCGGCACCCGACGGTCCCGCGACCGTCACCGGCCCGGCGATGTCGGATGCAGAAGCAGCCCCCGGCGCCACCACTGCTCCGGCGAACGACGTGGCCTCCGCGGTGATGGGAGCCGGACATGTGATCGAGGGTGGGGTCGTATCGACGACCGCGATCGAGGACGAGCAGGAGCTGCGGTTTCCCGACTGGTCGGTCGCGGAGTAGGTGACGGTCGTCGTCCCGAGGGGATAGGAACCGGCGGCGGGACCGGTGATCGTCACCGGACCGGCAATGTCGAACGCGGTTGCAGAGCCTGGCACCACGAAGGCTGATTCGTTGCCGGTGGCCTCGGCGGTTATGGGCGCAGGGCACGTGATGGAAGGTGGAGTCGTATCGACGACCGCGATCGAGGACGAGCAGGAGCTGCGGTTTCCCGACTGGTCGGTCGCGGAGTAGGTGACGGTCGTCGTCCCAAGGGGATAGGAACCGGCGGCGGGACCGGTGATCGTCACCGGACCGGCAATATCGAACGCGGTTGCAGAGCCTGGCACCACGAAGGCTGATTCGTTGCCGGTGGCCTCGGCGGTTATGGGCGCAGGGCACGTGATGACAGGCGGCGTGGTGTCCACGACTGTGATCGTGGTCTGGCAGCTGACACTGTCGCCGCTGCTGTCCGTGGCCGCGTAAGTGACCGTGGAGGTCCCCAACGGGTATACAGCGGGGCTTGGGCCTGAGATCGTCACTCCATCGCCGGTCGCGGTGGCCGTGCCGGGGACCACGAATGCCCCTCCGACCTGATCAGCTTCAGCGGTGATGGGAGCGGGGCAGGTTATGGAAAGGGGCGTCGCCGCGGAGGCGGTGACAATCAAGGCGCCTCCGCCACCATGCCGCCCTGCGGCCAGCGCTGCGGCGACCAGCACCAGAGCGACACCCAGCCGGACAATCCAGAACAGCACCCGGCGAGCGACCGGAATCAATTCTCCCTCTCGATCCCGCGAACCCATATGTCCCGCGGGCAGGCCAATAAGCTAGACCGACCAATCACGCGTGTCAAGGAGCTTTGTGCGCCGGCACGGACCTTCCCGATGCCACTAAGTGTGGAGTGCATTTAATCCATTGGCAGCGCGGGCGAACCAAGGTCACAATTCCGCGGCAGCGCGAGGTCAACGAGATCACTGCCCAAGGCATCTTCACAACCCTGGAGGCTGAGTTGGGCCTCGGGTGGTGGAAGCGATGAAGCGTAAGACCTACACCGCTCGGAGTCTGGGCAGCGGTGAACTGTCGTCTGATTCGCTTCGAGCACCAACGCCTCAGGCGTCCCCATCAGGCCCGGCGAGTTCGCGGCACTCGCCCAGATCGTGTTGCGCAGAAAGGCCAGAAACGTCTGCGCCTTGTCCACAGTCTCGAAGTCGAGGTCGATCACGACGTACCTCTCGTTGTCTACCGGCCGCTGGATGCGCTGCGCTTGCACGCCGGCATTGCGCCGCGCTTCGCGGAACCGGTTGAAAGCGGTCGTCCATGTCTCGAAATCCGTGATCGGGTGCTGAATGTGCAGTGTGGCCATTTCCCGCTCTCCTTTGTTGTCGTGGTGTTGATTCAAGGTAGGGCCGTCGACTCATCGTTCGCCATCCCAGGTTGGTGGGATCTTCGCGACCGCAGCGGTCCGTCTCCCGATGTTTGAAAGCTAGGATTTAACCGGTGGTGGCATGACCGCACAATTGCGTGCGATCGAGCGGATCAGGCGGATCTGTGCGACCGCGGCTCTGGACGACCGGTCGCTTCGGGTGGCCATCCTGAACGAAATCAGGCCGGTAGTCGCTTTCGACGCGTTTGTATGGCTTCTCACCGACCCCGAGACAGAGGTCGGATGTTCCCCTCTAGCCGATGTACCCGGCTTGCCCGAATTGCCGCGGCTGATAATGCTCAAGTACCTCACGCCGTTCAATCGCTGGACGCAACTGAAGGCTCCGGTCGCACGTATGCACGAGAGCAGTGGGGCGCGGTTGGAACGCAGCCTCGTCTGGGACTCGCTGCTCAGCCGGTACGGGGTGGCGGACGTGGTGTCCGTTGTTTTTCGCAGCCGTCAGGGTTGTTGGGGGTTCCTGGATCTCTGGCGAATCAACGCTTCGGAGCCCTTCACCGAGTCCGAGGCCGGTTTCCTCACCTCGATAGCGAAATATGTGACCGAGCCACTGCAGCTGTCACGGGCCGACACTTTCAAGCTGGCATCCCCCACCGTCCCGGGAGCCGGGCCGGCAGCCCTGATCCTGTCACCGGAGTTGGAGGTGCGAGCGCAGACGGCTGAGACGGACGAGTACCTGCGGTTGTTGATCCCGCCCGACCACGAGCGGCAGCCGATCCCGGCTGCGGCTTACAACGTGGGCGCACAGCTCCTTGCCGTAGAGGCTGGTGTCGATCAGCATCCGCCGTGGGCGCGTGTGCACCTGTCGCAGGGCGTGTGGCTCACGCTGCGAGCCGCACGGCTTGGCGTCCCGGAGCGTATGGCCAACGCGGAAATAGCGGTCACCATCGAAAAGAGCTCACCAACGGAGCGATTGGATCTCTGCTCGAGAGCCTGCGCGCTGAGCGCGAGAGAAGCCGAGCTTCTCGGGCATCTGATTCTGGGCGCCGACACCCACCTGACCGCTCAGAGGATGTTTGTGTCAGAGAACACGGTCCAGGACCACCTCAAGTCCATCTTCGCGAAGACCACGACCAGCAACCGCCGAACCCTTATGGCTCGGGCCGTCGGTCAATAGGCCCCGCCTCAGGTACGGCTCGGAGCAGGGTCGGGCGTTGTCGATGACGTCTGAAGTAGCCTCATCAAGGAACTTTCGAGTTCGGCCGAGCGGTTCAAATAGTGTCCCCTCCCCCCGACCACTCAATCTCCCGTAAAACGACCGCGGTAGCCGCCCATTGACGACCGCGCCGCGGCCGGCTGTTGGCGGATTGTTGGCAGAGCGCGGTCCCAGCCGTGAGCGGCAGTATGCTGCCCGACTGTGGGCTGGCTCGAAGATCTGACTAAGCCGATGGTAGGCCGTGTCTGGCAGGCATTCGCCGGGTTTGGCCACACGATGGATGCGCACATCTGCACCAGTCCGCATGTCTTCGTCGCCATTGGTCCGACGATAGTCAGTCCTACAGAAGTTGCGCCTCACCTCCATGTGGACCTTCGGGTCTGGAGTCGAGGTGGTCCCGACCGGACCATCATCTCGTGGCAACCGAAAGTCGCAGAGAACTGCAGCGTCGATAAGCAGCCGACCGGCCCCCTAGTGCTCGAAAGGTCCGGAAAGCCGGTGACGATCGACCTCATCTTGCGTTTCGAGAAGATGCCGTTCAAAGTTGGCGACACGTTCGCGATGACGCTGCAGCTGAATAACGGTGTCCCCAAGCACGTCAGGACCAAAGTGACGTAACCCAAACGTGGCGATCTACCTTGATGCCAACTTTCTGTTCGGTCTGTCCCTCCGGTCGCTCGAGTGAAAGGCGTGGCGAGGGGGACGTGCGCGATGAAGGACGATGCTCGCGGTCAAGCGCCGCTCCATCGCATTCGAGGACAGCTTAAGGGCTTGACTGGTTCACAGACTTATGACATAGACGCCACGCAGCGCCTTCGGAACCGGCACAGGTGACTGAAGGATCGACCACGACGCGGTACCAAGTCCAATGACGGCCGGGATCAGTATCCATAGATCAACGAACCCATTCGAAATTAGCGCTGGTGCCGCCAAAGCCGAGAGGATCGCCATCACCACGATAGAGAGACGCAATTCCATTTGGCGCCAGTACACCTTGCGATGAACTGACTGGTGTGGGTCGACGAGAACGAAGTGGCTCAGATCAAGGCCGACTTGCCTGATGCGGCCATCCCGCACTAGATTCCCCGCAACTGAGGGGACCAGCCCGTGTCCACCTGTATGGGTGACGTCAAACAGCCACCCGGCTCCGGCTTTGACCGATTCGATGTCGACCCTGACGCTTCCACCGCGTTGTACAGGCTCAATAATTGGATCCACCGTATCGGCCGATTTGGCCACAACAGATACCCTCAAAAGCTGCGTGCCTGGTGCCGGCAACATGCGTAAGGGCTCTTGTACCGAGATGTCAAGCCTTTCGACATAGGATCGGCCACTATTCCAGACAACCACCCGACTGACTACTTCCCCAGGCATGGCGATTGGCTTGGGACGAGAACCCTTCCGATCCGAATGCGCAGTTCTTTGCGTGTAAATCGCCGTCGCCCAGCTCAGTTCCTTGTTACGTTGGGCACGTTTCACCGAAAACCAGGTCCTGATTCCGGGGACGAGAAGGCCAATAAGTATCCCCTGGACGAGGCCGATTAAGAGACTGACGAGGTTGTCGTTGCTCATAGTTGTGGGCGATCTGAATTATCGAGGACGATCTAGTGGCCTGCAGGTCCGTCTGCCCTGCAGGACTTGAGGTTTGACGTTGCACCGCGCGGAGATGATTTGGATAATGAGTGTCGACCGAGCGCAAGCGCCACTTGGCGTCCTTTTTCTACGCGGCCGGAAGTTGAGCGTTGGAGGGCCATTGGCAAGCGCGACGTGAGAAAGGGCACGCACGCATCACCCTCGGCGCCTACCTCGATCTCTGGCTGGTGGCGCAGCGGGCACGAGTCCCGATTTCTTCCGGCGCGACGGGATCGCATAGAACTGCATCTCCAGATGCCAAGTGAATCGCGCTGGATTTCCTGGACGCGCGGACCATTTGATTCACGACTTGACCGAGGTTCATCGGTGTCGCCGAAAATCGTGTAGCAACGCGTGTAGCAACTCGGGCGGCATCCGACGGCACCTAGCGGCACTTGGCGGACTTGAAGCGGGGACGCAGCGGACCCAAACGAACTCCAGCGGCTCACCGCGAACGATTGCTATTGCGGTTCGGGACCGTGAGGCCCCGGGTTCAAATCCCGGGCCCCCGACCAATTTTGAGTTCAGCCTCATCATGCCAATGTTGCTGACGTGACACACCCGGGTAATGCACAAATCTTATTCACCCGTCGAAACGTACCTTGGGGGGACCTGTCTCCCAGCGACCGGACGTTCGAGCCAAGGGGTCGCTACGGGTTAGTTCCCCATCGATAGTGGTTGGAAATGTACGGACCATGGGAGGACTGACGGCCAGCAGGCCGGTGAGGTGCCTTCCGGCTAAGCTTCCCTCGTTCAGGTTGGCGACCAGTGAGTGGCTGAGCCGGTTTCGACGCAGACCGCGCGCCGTCGAGGTTCTTCTGTGTTTACTGGGCGGGCTCGCTGCCGTGTCCGCCGCAGGGACCCTATGGTCGGTGACGACTGACTGCGCCAACACCGGAGTCGCCCGAGGGATGACGGGCGCTGATGGAGGCATCACATGGGCGGCGCTCTATTTCGCTACCCTCGGGGCAGCGATCATCGCACCCTGGCTGGCCGGGCGGCTCGGCGCCGGTCTTGGCGCTCTGGGGATTGGCTTCGCCGCGGTGGCGTTCTGGGCACTGGCAGCGTCGGTCCTGGCTCCGTTTGAGGCATTTCCGCCTCAGGGGACGTCCGGCCCGGTGTCAATCCTGTGCAATGTTCAGCCGCAGACAGGACTCTGGGCGGCTGCCGCTTCGGTGGTGCTGGTCGCCGCGAGCTGGGTGCTCCGGTGGGTGCCCCACGCCAGGCGGGAGGCGAGATGACCTTCAGCCCCGACGGGCAGTGGTGGTGGGACGGCCAGCGCTGGACCGCAGCCGTCTCTCCCGACGGGGCCTGGCGTTGGGACGGCACAGCCTGGAGACCGGCCGGCCCTGGCGCTCCTCCCGCCCCGGCCCCGATCAAATTTCCTTCGACCGGTTCCCATATCGTGCGTTCGATCTTCAGCCTTGGCCCCGTCCTCGCCGGCGTCGTGGCAGGCGCTGCGTTGTGGCTTCCCACCCACGACATCGCCACGTGCGCCCGGCAGGGCGGCCTCGTCTGGCTCGGCCTGGTTGGAGCCCGGCTCATCGATCCCGTGCTGGCTCCCGTCTGGCGGCTGCTGCGCCGCATACCCGGTGTGCTGCGGCTGGCCGCGGCATTGGGGGTGGGCTTTTGGTATTCGATCCAGCAATTCGGCCCTGACGCGTCTAACAGTGAGGTGTCCCGATTCCAGGCCGCGCTGCTCATCTCGATCGCAGTCGCGTACGTCCTTTTGAGGCCCGGGCGCGGCGGCTTTAAGGCGGCTGCATGATCCAGCAGGCGACGCTGAAGCCGGCGGTGGTCTGGGTTGGAGCCCTGGGCGGGTTGTCCTCAGGCGCCGCGTTGATGGTCAGCATCATCGGCGGCTGGCCGCTCTCCATCTCAGTGGTCTTCATCGTGTTCCCCGGCCTCGTTGCGCTCGCCGCCATCTCGGCCTCTCTTCGCCGGGAGCAGCAGGCGCTGTTCCTGAGTCGGCTCCGGGTCGGCCTGCTGGCGGGAGCCTTGGCCACCGCCGGTTACGACGGCATTCGTCTCTTGCTGGAGCAGCTCGGACTGGTACCCGGCCACAGCTTCCTGGCCATTCCTCTATTTGGCACCGGCCTTACCGGCCATCCGCCGACCGACCTGGTGGCCGTGGTCGCGGGCTGGGCCTTCCATGTCACGAATGGCCTCGGCTTCGCGGTCGCTTACACCCTTGTCATGGCTGGCCGGTCGTGGTTTTTCGCGCTTGCCTTCGCCCTCTTCCTGGAGGTGATGATGGTGAGCCTCTACCCGGGTTGGCTGCGGGTTCCTCTGACGAAGGAGTTCTTGAGCCTGACCGTGGCCGGCCACTTCGTCTACGGCACCACGCTCGGGCTCATCGTGAGGAGAGCTCGATGAGATTCCTGTGCGTGGCAGGTGCCGCACTGTTCCTCGTCATCGGCGGCGCCCTGACGTTCGCTCAGCTTGCCGAGGCGAACGACTGCGGAACCCTGATCACCGGGATACAGGACCTCAACAACGCGGCGAACATCCAAGACTGCATCCGCACAGGCCAGTCATATGGGACGACGCTGGGCATCATCGTCGCTATCGCCGGGGTGGTCATCGGTCTTGTCGGATTGCCGTCCAAGCGTCCACTCACGCCGCCGGAACCGCGACCGCCCGCGCCAGCCCAGCCGCCGGTGGAGCAGAAGCCGAAACCGGATTCTCAACCCAAGCCGGCCGATCCCTGCGCGCCCGCCGTCCAGCGCCGGGCTGACGCGCTCTCCGCGACGCTGTCGACCGGATCGGCTCTGCAGATCCTGCGCAGCCAGCGTGAATATCTCGACACGCTCTGGGAGCAGACCCGTGAAAGCGGATTCTGGAGCGCCACTTTTGACCTGGCCACACTTGCCGGGTCCGCGTTCACCAAGCCGGTCGCGGCCGGGATGGGCGTCGCCATCGCGAGCCAGACCCTTGGCCGAAAGGTCGTCGAGGCCGGGCTCAAGGCGCTCGGCAAGGAGCTGGCCAAGGATGTGGTCAAGCACCTGGAGGACCAGGGCATCAACTTGGACGACCTCGCACTGAAGCCGCTGGGCGGGGTGCAGACCAAGGACGGACCGCAATGGGTGCCCGGCTCGGGCGCCAGCGGCAAGTTCATGGCCGAGAAGATCAAGGAAGCGCTGACTCAGTCGGAGCTCACTCGCAACGTCCGCCGCATCCTCCCCACCGGCGAGATCGCAGGGGGTGCCGAGACCGGACCCCTCAAGAAGATGATCGAGAACAACTACAGCGGGCCGATCAGCGAAGTGATCGGCAACACCATGTCGGTGGTGATGATGGGCAACGGCATCTTCAAATCGCATGAGAAGCTGGACGCGATCCTCAAATCGATCCGGGTGGTGGACGACCATCTCATCCAGCTCGAGCTGCACTTCGAAGACACCCAGAACCAGTTCCACGAGGCGGTAGATGAGCTGAACCGCTGCCGCCAGCTCAACCCCGGGCCGGGATCCTGATGGAGCTTCGCTGGTGTGCGCTCGACGAGGCGGCGAAGGGCGAGCCCGGAGCTGTGTTCCGGGATGCCAACGGTGCCTGGTGGCGGTTGGGTACAGAGGGCTGGCAGACGTTCCGCAAACAGAGCTGGGGGCAGGGTTCAGCCCCGGCGCGCCTGGAAGGGCCGGCCATGGAGCTGCCTGTCGGAGGCAAGCAGCCCGGCAGAGCGGACCGCTCCCCAGCCAAGGACGCCGCCTCGGATGCAAGCTTTCCTGATTTTGTGAAGAGGCAGGTGGCGGCGGTGGCCTCCGCCTATCTGGATGGGCGGCTGACCTCGGACGTCGCCGAGGGCCTGCTCGGCGGCCTCTATGCGGTCGACACTCAGGGAAGGGTCTGGACCGTCGGCGTCCGCTCCGCGGTGTGGCACCACTTCAGTCACGGGCAGTGGCGAGCCGAGCAGGGCGCGCCAGGCGCCGCGGATCTTGTGGACAGCTCGTATGCAACCTCGTCCGAGCGGGCGGAGGCGGTCGACGCGGGGATCGCAGCGTTCGTGGCTGCGGAGGAGCCGGTCCCTGAGGCCATCACAGGTCCCTGGGATCCGCCTCCGGAAACGACCGATCTGCCGTGGCGCGCCACACACCGGATACCGGCCGGCGGCCTATCCGCTTGGGAGCAGCCGGATGCGGCAAGCGAACCGCAGGCCCAGCTCGCGGGTGGTCTGGAGGTCGCGCTGCTCGAGCGCAGAGGGTCCTGGGCTCGAGTGAGCCGACCAGGCGGGTTGACGATCTGGGTCGACGGGCGGCTGCTCATAAGCTCCGGTCCGCCAGGCTGAGACTGCCTCGGCATCGCCTCTCGAGACCTCGAATTGAACTCAAAACCCCATCCCTGAATCGCCTGGGTTTCCTGGAGGCTTCCCCGTTTGGTTCTAAGCACCTGCCTTCATCGCATCCACGGCGGTTCTACGTCTTGAGCTGGGAATTTCAGGCCGGCGGAAACTGGGGACTTGCAGACCGGCCCTGACAGAACTCCCTGTCGTGTGGTGGAGAACTCCTCACGCGTCTACTTGGGTAGACGCAACGTCGGCGAAAAGGGCGATATACTGTCTACTGCGGTGGACGCATGACCGGCCAATTCGTCCTCCGACAAATCAGAGAGGCGGGCTGTAAGCCGGGGCCAGTCCGTCAGCAAGGGAGTCACGTGAGAGTCGAATGCGAGGCGGGCAGATGCCGAACAACGGTGCCCGTGCACCGTGGTCAAGACCTGCCGGCCGGAACGCTCCGGGCGATCGAGCGCGACCTCGAGCCATGCC
>WNEZ01004238.1_pt1 | contig 12443 bp, 11 predicted proteins | sample 5400521 | NCBI WGS metagenome assembly WNEZ01 (sample SAMN13153339, study PRJNA577476) | soil metagenome | isolation source: 120 cm saprolite under Douglas fir tree site 2 hole 1 replicate 1 | place: USA:California | collected 2015-04-18
AGCGGTACGAGGCTCTGGCCCCCTGCCAGTACCCGTGCCTCATCTGCGTGTTCGACTAAGAGTGTCAGCGCCTCTTCGACACTCTGTGGGGCAAAATAACGGAATTTGGGCGGTTTCATAGACTTGGCGCACAGACTGCGTCCGAGACTGCCGTCTTATGAACCTAAAATACATTCGTTGGAAGAACGACAAATTACGAGGCGGCAGCAGGTGCGCCCGCTCCTTTCTTGTCTGTGTACTTGACCTGGCACCCACAAGGGGTGCTACTTCTCCCAAACAAATAACTCTACGATATAGCCATCAGGATCGCAGACGTACATCTGCAGAACACCATCACCACGAGGGCGTGGCCCACCGACGATTGCAACATGGTGAGCCTGCAAGTGTTGGCGTGCTTCTTCCAGGTTGGCAACTTCGAAAGCAATATGCGCACCGTAGCCAACGGACAGTTCATCGGGGCGGTAACCCCCGGGTTGCACCTGGGCAGCACGTCCAGACTCAGCTTCACCGATCAGGTGTATCTCTGCACCTCCCTTACGGAACCAGGCACCAGGGAAGGCAAAATTGCTCGGGCGTGGAACTTCCTCCAGTCCAAGTACCTGACCGTAAAAACGGCGTGATCGCTCGACATCTTTCACGAGCAAAGCCACGTGATCCAATCTGCGAATCTCCATAGGTGCGTCCTCCTTTGGACACTACGCAGTAGAACGCTCATACATGCAGGATTGAAAGGAAGTAGATAAATTCTGTGCTACAAGAAGAGATCTGGAACTTTGTTGTGTTGCATGAATACATGTACATGATACCTTGCGGAGTTTGTGGATGTCAATGGCTCCTCCTCAAGAAGAACCTCGCGCAGCAAATGTAAGAGGCTCTACCGTAAGCGTTGTATACTACGACAGAGCGTTTGTTCGAGAAGCACACAGCTCAATCGTGATGCGTGTGAAAGAAGCATCAGGAGGACAGTCGATGAAACCAAATGAGCAGTACGGTCCGGTCGGCAGTCGGATTCTCTTCGAGAACGACCTCGTTAGGGTGTGGGAAATATCGCTTGAGCCAGGAGAGCATCTCCCTCAGCACTATCATGCACTTCCTTACCTTGTTGTCACCATAGAGGCAGCACACGTTCGGGTGGTCGAGCATGATGGACAGGCATATGATCCCACCGATGCTCCGGGCGACCTCACCTTCCGCGAAGCAGGACAGATTCATGAACTGCAGAACATCTCGACGAGCCGATACGTGAATCGCTTGATCGAAATCAAGCAGCCACATAGTGATCCAGCGTTGGGACGCTCAGATCAGCGGGCGTCTGCGCCCTGTTGATCATCTGCATTGGGTGCGTGAACAATGAGCTGTCCCGCTGTGGTTTCGGCGGCAAGGGCAGATCGTGGGCTATGGGTATATACGATTGGGTGCAGGAACGCTCTGGTATCCTCAAGCCTGTTTACGCGCCCGCTGGCCAAGGAGGAAATGGTCTTCTGTCTGGACGAGAAGACCAATTTCCAACCTCGTTCCCGCCTGGCACCTCTTCTCCCGCCCCAGTCGGGGCAACCACTTCGCCTGGAGCACGAGTAGAAACGGATGGGAGCTTTACATCTGCTTGCTGCCTTTGATACTCGCACAGGGAAGGTGTACGCACGAACCGATACCGAGCATCCGGCAAGCCGAGTTCATTGCCCAATGTGAAGTTCAGGCCGTTCACGTCCCTGCTGCGTGATTTCCGTTTCCTTTCAATGATGAGCTGTTGTGACCAAAGTAATAGGTTAGCAGTACCCGTAACCAATTGCTGGCAACGTACAACTATCTCTCTGGGAATGGTGTCTCTCAGGCTGCTGCTCCCTTCGGCGGGGGCAACGCCGGACCGTGAATGGCCAGGTACCGTCTGCGTCCCATGGGGGATGGAACACACGGTCAGGGTCAGCCGCCACCAACAGACGAACAGTGCAACGTGCATTACCTTCCGCCGCCTCTTTGGCACGTGGCTGGCGCGCGGGATGAATCCCTTGGAGCAGTCCCAGGATCTGCTCAGCCACCAAAGACCTTTCACTCAAGCCTGAACATTTACGACAGATCATGCAACTCAGCAAGGAAGAAATAGATGATGGATCACGCTCAACAGCAGTATGTTTCGCGGATCGCCTACGTGCTCAAATGCTTTCCACGCCCGTCCGAGACCTTTATCCTGCATGAGATTCTCGAACTGGAGCGCCAAGGGCTACCGCTGCGTATCTTTTCCCTGCGTGAGCCGTCCACGAGTAGTGTTTCCAAAGCGGTACAGGAGGTGCGGGCACCGGTCACCTATCTTCCTACCCGCTTTCCACTCGGGACGCTGGCCTTGCTCACGGCTGCCGTCCGGCGTTTTCTCAACGCTCCCTGGCGCTTTCTGCGTATCGTTCGGTCGGCAGTCGTCCACTATCGACAGCCTTTTCTGCTCCTCAAGCATCTGCTGTACGCTGCCTATCTCGCTGATCAGTTCGAGCGTGAGGGCATCACCCATGTGCATGCCCATTATGCCAACACGCCTACTGCTGTGGCACAGCTCGTGTACCAGTTCACCGGCATTGCCTACAGCTTCACGGCACACGCCAAAGATATCTACCTCTCGCGGACAGCAGCGCTCGCTGACAAAATGCGCCTGGCTCGCTTTGTGGTCACCTGCACGGCCTATAACCAGCGCTATCTCGCGGCGCTGGCCGACTATGACATGGGCGGGCACATTCACTGTATCTACCATGGTATGAATCTGCGCGCCTTCCCTGCTGAGGTTGCCGTGCCGCTAGCGCACCCGCTCATTTTGACGGTAGCCCGCCTCGTCGAGAAAAAGGGCCTGTCGTATCTGTTGCGTGCCTGCCGCATGCTCACAGACCAGGGCTACGACTTCACCTGCCGCATTGTTGGCGAGGGGCCGTTGCGCCCGGTGCTGGAGCGGGAAATCCGCGACCTGGGGCTGACTGGCCGGGTAGCACTGTGGGGAGCGGAGAAGCACGAGCGGGTGATCGAAATGTATCGGCAAGCCACGCTTGTCGCCCTGCCCTGTGTCATTGGCGAGAATGGGGACCGCGATGGCATCCCCAATGTGCTGGTCGAGTCACTGTATATGCGTGTGCCGGTGGTCTCCACGCCGGTTTCTGGTATCCCTGAGTTACTCACGCCGGAGGTCAATAGTCTACTGGTTGCGCCACGTGATAGCACTGCCCTGGCGGCTGCCATCGCACGCCTCCTCGCCGACCCCCTGTTGTGCCGTCGTTTGGCGCTCGCCGGACGCCAGACCGTGGTAGCACGATTTGATATGGCGTGCAACGCGACGCGCCTCTTGCAACTGTTGCTTGGCCAGGGAGCCACCGGTGACCTCCAACCAACCATGGGCAAAAATATTCCTGTGCAGACGGCACCGCTCCAGAACAGGCTCTCCAACGAAATACCAGCTGGAGCAACATACAACAACCGCGAGGGGTAAATTGATGGGTCTACGATTGCTGTTCTATTGCCACGATACCTTTGGTCTGGGGCACTTCCGGCGGACCCTTTCCCTGGCGAAGCACTTCACGGCCACGCTGCCTGGTGCGGAGGCATTGATTGTGACCGGGTCACCACTGGCCTATGCCTTTGAGTTGCCCCCACATGTCGATTATATCAAGCTTCCGGCAGTAACCAAGCGTAGCGATGGGACATACGCAGCACAGAGCCTCACGCTGGAGTTCGCAGCCATGCGTGACCTGCGTGCTGTGCTCCTGCGCGAGACCGCCCAGGCGTATCACCCCGACGTCTTTCTGGTCGATCATGCACCACTGGGCTTGAAAAGGGAGGCATTGCCCACGCTCACCTTCCTGCGAACCACGCACCCCACCTGCTTGTGCGTGCTCGGGTTGCGCGACATCCTCGATGCGAGCCACCTCGTTCGACACAGCTGGACACAGGAAGGCGTCTATAGCATACTGGAACAGGCCTACCATTTGATCCTGGTCTATGGCTCCCAACGGCTCTTCGATATCGTCACGGAATATGCGTTGTCGCCGACGGTTGCCCAGCGTGTTCACTTTTGTGGCTACCTGGATCGATTGACGACGGCCTTCCCTCAGAGTGTAGCCACGCATGCAGGCCCGCGCGTCACCGACCTGCGGCGCGAGTTGGCCCCATATGCTGAGCGCCTGGTGGTGCTGACAGCAGGTGGGGGGGGTGATGGTTTCCCCTTGATGCATGCCTACCTCTTGGGTTTGGGCCGACTGGAAAAGCCCGCTTTTACCAGTGTGCTGGTCACCGGGCCCCTGATGGAGGCGAACGAACTGTGTATGCTACGCGAACTCGCGGCAACCCTGCCAGCGGGCACCGTACGTCTTGAGTCCTTTTTGCCAAATCCTCTGTTGCTGCTCGCTGCCGCAGACCTGGTGGTGTCTATGGCGGGATACAACACCGTCTGCGAGCTGTTGGCGTTGGGCCAGCGGACTCTGCTGGTCCCGCGTGCCACGCCGCGTCAAGAACAACTGGTGCGCGCAACCCTGCTGGCCGAACGCGGACTGGTGCATCTGCTTCACCCGGAGCACTTGACCCCGGAAAGACTGCTAGACCTCGTGCTGCACAGCCTTGTACAGCCGCGACCGCGGGCAGAGCAGCTCGTCGAGGCGGGCATTGTGTTCCATGGGCAAACCATGGCAGCACAGGCCATGCTTGAGGGGTTGCGTGCTCTGCATGACCAGCAGCGGCTGGCGACGCGGGCGATCGTGTAGGTTTCCTGAGGGAGGGGAACGTGAATATCGCTTACATCTGTGCGGATCAGGGCATTCCTGTGCTGGGCAATAAGGGGGCATCGGTGCACGTACGCGAATTCACTGATGCCCTGGTCGAGTTGGGGCATGAGGTGCGTATCTACAGCGCCGCCGGAGCCGCTAAGCATGGACAAGGTGCCACTCAGAACACAACCAGGGCGGCCCTGACGATACTGGCACCATCCAAGTTGACCAATGACGCGGCGACGTTGTTTGCGACAAGCCTGTCGCGCTTGGGCTGGAAGCATGAGCCTGCGCATCTCTTCTCAGAGGTACAGCATCTGCTGGCTGATCCAGCATTTGTGACTGCAGCCCTGCCTTTGCTGCATGACTTTGCGCCCGATTTGCTCATCGCTCGTCACGCGCTGTTCAGTCTGGCCGGGCTGGAACTGGCCCGCGCCCTCGGTTGCCCCTGTGTGCTGGAAGTCAATGCGCCGCTGGTTGAAGAACGTCGCCGCTACTGGGGATTGACGCTGCAGCACGAGGCGGAGCAGGCTGAGCGCACGGCGTTTGCTGGCGCCGATGTGCTGATTGCTGTCTCTGAGGGCGTGCGCGACTATCTGCTGCACTATGGTGTGCCCACAGACCGCCTTGTGGTCCTGCCCAATGGCGTCAACCTGGCACGCTTTCATCCTGCTGTGGATGGTGCTGCGGTGCGCCGTCGCTACGGGCTGGAAGGGCAGGTCGTACTCGGCTTCACGGGCAGTCTGAAGCCCTGGCATGGAGTAGATATGCTGCTCCGCGCCTTTGCCGACCTGCAAACTGCTCTACACCAGCGCACGCCAGGCTGTGAGCAGAAAGAGATGGTGCTTCATCTGCTGATCGTCGGCGATGGGCCGCAGCGTGAGGTGCTGATGCGCCTCAGTCATGACCTGGGGGTGAGCGAGCAAGTGACCTTTACTGGCGCCTTGCCGCACGCTGAGATCCCAGCACACCTGGCAGCGTGCGATATTGCCGTGGCGCCCTACCTGTTCAGTGACGACTTCTACTTTTCCCCGCTGAAAGTAATGGAGTACCTGGCGATGGGCCGGGCAACCGTTGCCCCTCGGCTAGGGCAACTCCCTGCGTTGTTGCAGGGAGTTGCTGGCCCCTGTGGACTGCTCTACCGCGCCGACGATGAACGAGAGCTAGCAGCAGCGCTCTTGCAACTCGTCAGCGATGAAGGGCTACGTCTGGTCCTGGGGGCACGGGCGGCAGAGCAGGCACACCAGCGCTCTTCCTGGCACAAGGTAGCTCAGCAGATCGTTGCGCAGGCATGTGCATTGCCCACAATGCACCGTGTGCAGAAGGATCATCTTTCCCAGGTGGTACAGACATGAAACGCCTCAAGCAACGGCGAGGGGTCTTCTGGGTCTTCTGGCCCTATGTCCGCCCCTCTACCTGGAAGATTGGCCTCGCCCTGGTGATCTTGCTACTGGATACGCTGGCTGATCTGGCCTCGCCCTGGCCAATCAAGCTCATCTTTGATAACGTGTTGCTGGGCAAGCACCTGCGCTGGCCCTGGTCGCTGCTGATCCCCCAGGCGCTGGCCCAGAATCACCTGCTCTTTTTTAGCGTGCTCTGCGGTACTTTGCTCCTCCTCGCTCTGATCAGTGCTGGCTCGACCTATGTGGGCATGCGTCTGCTGGCAACAACAGGGCAGCGCATCATCTTCCATGTGCGCTGCGCACTCTTCGCCCATCTCCAGCAGCTCAGCCCGGCTTTCTATGATCGACAACGCCTGGGCGATCTCCTGACGCGCCTGACCTCAGATATACAATCTATCCAGGACATGTTGGTAACGGCCCTGCCACTGCTGCTGCTCAATGTGATGCTCGTAGCTGGCATGCTTGCAGTCCTTCTGCTCGTGAGCCTTCCCTTCGGTGTGCTTGGGCTGGTGAGCGCGTGCATCGTCTACGTGGTCCTGCGGCGGTATCTGCGCACCATCAAGCAGGTGGCACGGCAGACGCGACGCTGCGAGAGCGACGCCAACGCGCTGGTGCAAGAAAACCTGTTGGGCATCCGCGTGGTGCAGGCATTTGGCATGGAGCCTCACGCTCAACAAAAGTACCGGGAGCATGCCACCCGTGTCTTGCATCTTGGCACTATTGCCGCTGGTCTCCAATCGGGCCTGCCATCTGTCGTAGGCATGATGACCGATGCGGGAACACTGGCTGCGTTGGCGGTGGGAGGAATATTGGTCATGCTGGGGCAGGTGACCATTGGGGATCTGCTGGTCTTCAGTGCCTATCTGCGCGCCATGTACAGCCCCTTGCGCCAGCTCGGTAAGTTCAGCAATACGTTTACGCGGGCGTCTGCCTGCGCGGAACGGGTGGTAGACTTGCTCCAAACGGCTCCGGAGATTGCTGATCGTCCCACAGCAGTAGCAGTACCCCGGCTGCACGGGGCTATCACCTTCCATCACGTGAGCTTTCGTTATGACCAGCAGCGTCCGGCCTTGCAGAATATCTCCTTCACGATTTATCCAGGAATGATGGTGGCCCTGGTTGGTCACACGGGCGCAGGGAAGAGCAGCATCCTCCACCTCCTGCAGCGTTTTTATGATCCCCAGGAAGGGCAGATCCTCCTTGACGGGCGGGACATCCGCGATTACACCCTGGCGAGCTTGCGCCGGCAGATAGCCCTGGTCCCGCAAGATCCCATGCTCTTCCGCGCCAGCGTACGCGAAAATATTGCCTATGGACGACCGGAGGCGAGCGAAGCAGAGATTGTCGCAGCAGCTCAACAAGCGCATGCCGATGCGTTTCTTCGTCGGCTGCCCCAGGGATACGACACCTTGCTGGAGGAGCATGGCATAGGGCTTTCGGGCGGGCAGCGGCAATGCCTGGCTATTGCGCGGGCGATCCTGCGGCAGGCGCCTCTGCTGCTCCTTGATGAGCCGACGGTGGGCCTGGACGCCCAATCTGAGCAGCTTGTCGTCAAGGCGCTGGAGCGACTGATGGTCGGGCGCACGACGTTGGTCTGCGCGCATCGTCTCTCCACTATTCAGCGGGCTGACCTGGTGCTGGTGGTCGAGAAAGGCCAGATTGTCGAAGCAGGCACTCCCACTGAGCTACTGACCGCACGTGGGCATTACTATCGGTTCTACACCCTGCAATGCTGTGTGCGAGAGCCATGGTCTCCTGTTCAGTCCAATGCCAGTCCTTTCAGCAGTGATGAGCCAATACCGATCCGGCACAGGCCAGGCGCTCAACACCAGTTTAAGCAGGCCAGTCCTTTCAGCAGTGATGAGCCAATACCGATCCGGTACAGGCCAGGTGCTCAACGCCAGTTTAAGCAGGCCGGTCCCTTCATCAGTGATGAGCCAGTTCAGACCTACTCACCTTAGCTGGCCAGGGGGCTTGAACTGGTGGGAGGGAGTGGAGAGGTTGGCGAGAGGCGACGGTCATGACCATATGTATGGAGAGGAGCAGAGAGAGGATGAATCACCTCGCTCAACAAGCAACGTGCCTGGTAACGGGTGCAGCTGGATTCATCGGTTCGCATCTGGCCGAAGCACTGGTGGCCCGCGGCCACCGTGTGATCGGCGTGGATGCCTTCGTGGACTTCTCTCCACGCTCGATGAAAGAGGCCAACCTGAGAGATCTTCGTCAGGCGCCAACCTTTCAGTGTATCGAGGCAGACCTGCGCACCACAGACCTGGGCACCCTGCTGACAGGGATCGATTACGTGTTCCACCTGGCGGCGCAGGCGGGTGTGCGCACCAGCTGGGGTGATGGCTTCACTGCCTATGTTGAGCACAATGTGCTCGCCACGCAACGCCTGCTGGAGGCAGCGCAGCAAAGGGGGGTCCGGCGCGTGATCTACGCCTCCTCTTCCTCAGTGTATGGGGAAACGCCGACCTTGCCCGCACGCGAAGACAGCCCCCCCTTGCCCATTTCGCCCTATGGAGTGACGAAACTGGCTGCGGAACACCTCTGTCGGCTCTATACCATTGGGCATGAACTGCCGACGATCTCGCTCCGCTACTTCACGGTCTACGGCCCACGCCAGCGTCCGGACATGGCTTTCCACAAGTTCATCCACGCGCTCCTGCGAGATGAGCCGCTCCCCGTCTACGGTGACGGGGAGCAGTCGCGCGATTTCACGTACGTTGGCGATATCGTAGCTGCCACGCTTGCCGCCATGGGACACGGTGTGCATTGCCTCACGAAAATCTTCCTTTGTCCGCTTCAAGCATCTCTTTTCCTCCGATTCTGTACTGGTCTCTCCATCAAGACCGCACCTTCGCTCATCAACTCTGGAGCAGGAGAAGAACAAGGTATACGTTAGAGAGAATGAGGAAGATTTATCATGAGGCAAACAGGGGGGAGTAGTCTGTCGCCTCAGCAAACAGATCGCCCGCTGCACATTTCCAGAGGAGGGGAGCGTGGAAAAGTCGTTGAGTTATCAAGCAAGACGCGAATTGCTCCAGCAGACCGCATCTCAGTACCGTGAGGCATCCCCGTCACAGAAAAGAGCACTGCTTGATGCCTTTATAGCAATCACCGACTATGTGCGTAAATACGCCAGGTGGCTCCTCAACCACGCAGAAGAGCTGCAGCAGATGCATGGGCGCTCACATCTGAGCCGCTATGGACCGGATGTCCAACACCCGCTCTTCCTGGTTTGGCATGCCGCTAACCGCATCTGCGCCAAACGGCTCATCCCCTTTCTCCCTACCTTGATAGAGGCGCTGGAGCGGCATGAGCACCTTCACATCTCGGATGAGTGCCGAAGGCAACAGCTTTCCATGAGTGCAGCGACAGCGGATCGCCTGCTATCCTCTCAGCGCAAACTTGGTCAGCGTGGTCCCTCTACGACCAGGGCGGGAACGCTCTTGAAGCAACAGATTCCCATCCGCACGTTCGAGGAGTGGAATGAGACCCAACCCGGCTTTCTTGAGGCGGATTTGATGGCCCATTGTGGTACAGACATCGAGGGAGGGTACCTGTACACGCTGACGCTTACCGATGTGGCGACTGGGTGGACGGAATGTCTTCCCCTCCTGCTCCGTAGTCAGGAGACGGTTCTAGCAGTCTTCCAACGCGCACGAACGCTCTTCCCTTTTCCGATTCTGGGAATCGATACCGATAATGGTGGGGAGTTCATCAATAAGGTAGTAATCACCTATTGTGAACAAGAACGGATTTCGTTCACGCGAGGACGCCCGTCTCTGAAAAATGATCAGTGTTTTGTCGAGCAGAAGAATGGCGCGATTGTACGCCAGGTGGTCGGCTATGACCGCTTAGTTGGAGAACACGCCTACCGTCAGTTGACGGAACTCTATCGAGCGTTGCGCCTGTATGTGAATTGCTTCCAACCTTCCATGAAGTTGCTGTCGAAACAACGCGACGGGAGAACAGTCTCCTATCGCTACGATCCAGCGAAAACGCCATTGCAACGCCTGCTTCTGTCAGGGATACTTCCTGCCGAGAAGCAGCACGAACTGAACACAGTTGCAAAAAGCGAAGTTCCGCTGTGCCGTCGAGGGAAATCCTTTCGTTTCACATGTATCTTCATTGCCGATCCGAGTCTTTTCTGTAGAACAGTGCAGAACGGCATTGGGTCCTGTCGAGGGGAGCGTCCCCGATCCATCCGCAGGACTCCCCGCCTTGTACCAGGAGCAGGAGAAGAGAAAACGCGTCCTGGGCTGGCGGCGTACCCACAAAGACCCTTTCAAGGGAGAGTGGGAGCGGGTCACCTCCTGGTTGATGGCCAATCCTGAGCGCGGCAGCGGAGACATTTTCCGGGAGCTACAGCGTCTCTCCCCCGGACGCTATCAGCCACTGCAAATCCGCACGCTCCAGCGCGGGATGAGGAAAATCCGAGCCCACCTGCTGGAAACCGTTGAGGAACAGTGGCAGGAAGAGGTAATTCATAGATGATCGCCCGCGCCAGCCCTGCAAGGAGAAGGGACAACCGGGATTTCCTCTGATGCCGGATCGACGCGCGCGCGAGCGAAGCCCGGCAGGAAGTGGTTTCTCAGCTACGAACTATACCGTTCGGCTTTTCCAGGGAAGCAATGGAGGAAGATGCTTCTTGGTCCACACACCTTCCTGCCTGCCGCACTATTCGAGTCCGACGTTCTCTTTCATCCAGGAGGCGAGGGCGGCGTCCAGCGCCTGCAAGGCGCTCTCGAGGGTAGCATAGACCATGCCCCCTTCCCAGATCATCCCTCCGCTATCCAGGGCCCGGATGAAGGAGCGTTGATCGTCGTCGTAGCCGATTTCGATCCAGCCATGGGTCGTGACCCACGCCGCCAGGTGCGGGAACGCCTCGTCTACAGATTGTGCCATGGGCTGCTCTCCTTGCATGTCGTGAATTTCTTGCGATACGGGAGCTGATAATGGCAGCGTCCTGGCATCCCGCGATTGCTTCACAGAAGGTCCCTTCTGTGATGTGCTTTGTCGCTCCTGCCTCCGTTGCCGAATCACCAGAGTTCATAGAACTGCTCTGTGCCCAGGGTGGGAATGAGCGCACGGGCCAGCTTTGCCACGGGTCCCGTTTGCCCCAGTTCCAACCAGCCGTCGACACTCTCCAGGTAGCACATCCGCTGCACGCCGAACCGCCGCCTCCTCGGATCGAGGAGGATGAAGCGCAACACCGGCGTGTAGCGGGCGTAGTGCTCCTCCTCGGCCTGCAACCGCTCGGCGAGGCCCGGACTCGACAGGCCGACCCTATGCAGCTCGCCGAGCAGAGCGTCGTAATCGGGACCGACGTGCTCATAGATTTCGATCCGGTCGTGCTTCACGGTGACCCGGTACCGGCGCGACTCGGGGTGCTGCTGCACCGCTGCCTCAATGGCCGCCACCTCCTCTGGCTGGATTAGTGAGGGGCGGTCTTTGACCAGGGAGACAATACCGTTGACGCTTTCGCTGATCGTGAAGCCGGGTGGGAGCTCCGTGACCGGTTCACCTGGACCCTGGCCCGTGCGACCAAAGTAATAGCGTGGCTTGCCGGTCTTGGTCTGTCCGCGGTACAGCGTGTACGTCAGGCCTTTGCGATTGGTGTAGCTGACCGGCATCCTGGCCCTCCTGATCCTGCACTCAACACGGTGGTGCTGAGCAGCAGGCTTCTCCTCATGATACGGCTGAGCGACGGCGAGGCCTCGGCACGACCGTGCCATGTATCGCTCAAAGTGACACCAAAAGCATAGCACGATGTGGACCGCGTGTCGAATGACTGCCACACATTGCTTCTGGAATTAGGGGCGAAAAGGCTAGAAAAGGGACGCTTTTCTGCCACACTTCCTTCCAAAACTGCCACACGCAGGCTCTCCGTCACATTTGGTGATTTTGGAATTGCAGAGCCATTTCTTATCGCCTCACATTGCTTCTGAAGCTACCTACGAAACGAGAGAGCCTTGTATAAACGCTTCAGTTCACCAAAATTGGCGGAGCATCGATTTCCCGTAAGGGAATGTGCCCTCACCGTGTTTTTGCAACGGAGCCACTTCTATGATATGCTCTTGGTGTATCGCGTCAAGAACGAACCATTCAATGCGTTTGAGCGTGACATCCTTTGCTGTAGAAGGAGGCAGTGCCTATGCTTCTCAAAACACAAGCTGCTACTGAAATTGCACAGTTTCTCGCGAATCATCCAACTCCTGAACAAATCGTGGCTTTCCATCCCTCTTCCGAGGTCGCTGAACGAGCATACGAACTCATCCATACTGAGCGTGACGGTTCGCTTACA
>WNEZ01004241.1_pt1 | contig 12443 bp, 8 predicted proteins | sample 5400521 | NCBI WGS metagenome assembly WNEZ01 (sample SAMN13153339, study PRJNA577476) | soil metagenome | isolation source: 120 cm saprolite under Douglas fir tree site 2 hole 1 replicate 1 | place: USA:California | collected 2015-04-18
GCCAGCAGGTTTGGACGGTAGCTCAGCTTTAGAATCGCTGCATCCACCCGCTGCTTCAGCGCCTTGCCGACGTGACTCTTGCCGTTTACGACCGCGGAGACTGTGAAAACGGATACGCGAGCTTCTTTAGCGACGTCGTAGATGCTGGGCGCCTTGTTCGTTTTCCGCTTACGAGTCTTTCTTTCCGGCGGCATATTCTTGTTCCCTCAAGAGGCCATTGCGACTCTTGCCCGCTGGCTCGTAAAGAGCATGGCGGCGGCACAGTGCGCGGTTGCTCCTGGATCTTCATCATATCCCGAGCCGGCGAAGATACTCTCTGCCCGCGATGGCATTGGACAGCGGAGCGTCCGCCCCAACCCCGCCCGGCAGCACGTCCGCCTCGACCACCACCCAGCCGTCAAAGCGTCCCTGTTGTAAGAGTGACACAACCTTGGGGAAGTTGATGCCTCCTTTTCCGAGCGGTGCAAAGATTCCGTGCCGGACCGCCGCGTGAAAATTCATTCGAGCACTGCGCGCTTCCGCTGCCTTGGTTTCGTATACATCCTTCAGGTGCACGCACCACACCCTTGACACCTGCTTCTCGAGAAACGCTACAGTATCTCCGCCGCAGTACACGTAGTGCCCGGTGTCGAGACACAGGCCCAATTCATCGGCGGGAAACAGGGAAAAGAGACGATCAACTTCCTCGGATGTTTCCACATGGCTTCCGGCATGATGGTGAAACGCTACCCTGAGACCGACTGCCTTGCACTGGGCAATCACTTCTCGGATAGCAGTTGCCGCCGCCTGCCACTGCGAGTTGCTCCAGGACAGTTGATTTGCTTCATTGCGCCGGCCCGCTGTGGCATTTCTGTCGGGCGTAACTTTATCGGAGAGAATCAGCAGGCGAGCGCCGGCCTCGCTAATCAGGCGGGCAGAACGCGCCACATAGGCTAGGCCGTCGGCATGCGCGGCAGCATTACCCAGCTCGATATCGACAAAAGCTGAGCAAAGCGTGAGAGAGCGCTTCTCCAGTTCACGGCGCAGCGCCGGGGCATCGGCAGGGAGAAAATCGTACGGACCGAGCTCTGTGCCCGAGTATCCGGCAGCCTTGATCTCGTCCAGAACCCGTCCGTAAGGGTAATCAGCAGGGAGTTCGACATGCTCCATGATTCCCCAGCTGATTGGTGCGTTAGCCACACGAATCGCCATTCCTTAACCCTTTCATCTTCATCCAACAGGAAAGGCTTCTGCCCGCACAAATCTCGGCGTCGCACAATCCGGTAGCCGCTGTGCGCAGAAGGACGACTGATGCCGCCTAAAGGCTGCGCGATTTTCTCGCTCAGGTGCCGCTCTCCACGTACGACGCTGCCACCGATCAACCTAGAACTGCAGCTTAATGCCAAACTGGATCTCTCGCTGAGCGTCCGGAATCGTCTGGGTGATGGCCGCGCCTCCATTGACATTTACAAACCCAGCCCCGCTGCTTCCTCCGCCTGACAACAGGTTCGGAAGAGCAAAGTTAGGATGGTTGAAAATATTGAAGAACTCGGTTCGGAAACTGAGTCCGAATCTTTCACTCATCTGAAAAGTCTTGTAGATTGAGAAATCAAAGTTAACCAGGTCCGGACCCCGCAGCACGGCGCGTTCCGTATTCCCGAACATGCGGGCAGTACTCTGACCGGGGGCGAAAGCTGGCAGAGCGAATGCTGCCTGGTTGAACCAGCAATCGAGAGTCTGATGGCCAGGACGGCTGCAGTTGAACCCTGTTGGCCCCTGGGCCGCAACATCAAAGGAAAAGTCGTAAGGGTCGTGAATTCTATCCGGACGCGGGCTCGACGAACCGGTGTTGGTGAGGTCACCGGTGCCCAGGAGAGCGTCGAAGGCCTCGCCACTGTGGATGGTGGTCACGCCGCTGACCTGCCAATCGCCCAGGACGGCTCGCGCCACGCTGCTGGCGGAACTACCGTAATGTTTCCCCTTACCGTAGGGCAATTCATAGACGTAGCTCAAAACCAGCCGGTGGCGGAGATCGGGCGTGTTGGGGCCTTTTTCCGCGGCAATGTTGTGCGAATTTTGCACGTCACACTGCTGGACGTTGCCGTCGGCCGTCCCGATAGATTTCGCGAAGGTATAAGCGGCAAGAATATTGAACCCCCCCGAAAACCGGTGTTCGCCCGAAATCTGGAATGCGTTGTAGAACATGCTCATTCGTGCGATATCAAGCGGCAGGATTGTGGTCAGGCCCGGCCGGACGTTGAAATAGGGACGCCCGAAGTTACCGGTGGAATCCGAAAAGTTTGAGTCCAGGGGCTGTAGAGGCTGGTTCAGATTCGAGGATTCGTGGTCATAAAGGTTGTTGCTCTTCGTCCCCACGTAGCCAACCTGAACCAGCCAGTTCGAAGCAAGCTCCTGTTGAATCGTCAAGTTCCACTCGTAGATCCGGGGAATTTTTCGAACTCGTCCCGTGGTTCGCACCGTCCCGACGGGGTTATTTGGATCGACCGTGGGGACTTGCGCTGGAAAGCCATCGGAGACAAGTTGCCCGGGCTGCGGGGGCAGTGACGGGTTGAAATTTTGGGAAAGGACCACAAGGTTTGGCGGATTCAAGCCCAAGTCGTCAAAAATGTTGCCTTCCGCTGCGTAAAAAATCCCGGTCGCCGCGCGCACTACGGTTTTCGGACGCACCGTCCAGGCGAAGCCAGCTCGCGGCGCCCAGTTTGTCCGATCGAATCCAACTCCTGCGTGCGGGCTTTGTCTATCCACGACGGCGGTCGTCAGGTTGAAGTTGCCGACTTTTCCGCCGGCGGGTGAGCTAACTTCGTACCTCAAGCCGAGGTTCAATGTCAGGTTGGGAGTGGCGCGGATGTCGTCCTGCACAAAACCCGCGAGGTCCCAGTAGCGCGTCGGGTCGCTGCCGTTGAGGTGATCCTGGAATGAGAATTGGGGAATTCCCAGCAAGGTATCAGCCAGGGCGACGCTCGTGTAATTCCCGCTGAATTGGAACCAGCCGGAGGGAGCCGTCTGCTGGAAAAAATTCCGCTGCTGGCGCCGGAAGTCCCCACCGAACTTCATATTGTGCTTGCCGTGCGTCCAGCTTAACGTGTCAGCCAGTTGGTAAACGTTTTCGACAATCGTCTCGGGAACCCACAGCGAATCACCCAGCTGTTGGGAACCCGAAATCTGGATCTTCGCTAATCCAGAGCTGTTGCCTCCGCGGTTGGAATTCGGAATTCCCAGAGCCTCCGTTGGGTTCTTTCCGAAATCGAGGGGCAGCGTATTGTCGCGGTAGCGCACGAATCCGACGCGCGCATCATTAACCAGATTGGGACGGAAGATGCGGGTCCAATCGATACCAACGCTCTGTACCCGGTCATTCAGGGTGCTGGACGTTCCAGAACCAACTCCTCCATCGACGCCGGGAAGGTAGGAGGGGTTGGTGGACACGGGCGTAGCGATGGCATAGTGAGCGAAAAGACGATCCTCGTTCGTCACGTTATAGTCGAATCGCGTTAAGAACGAGGTCTCATCAAACTTGAACTTCGCGTTATAGATGAAGTTACTGGTGAGATTGGTATTTCCTGGTGTTGGCAGCGGGAAGAGATTCACAATGTTCTGACCCACGGTATCGATTCGGTTGGATGGAACTTGGGAAGGATTCGTGGGATTGAGAATACCCCCGGTCTCAGGGTCCCTGAGAATAACGGCTGGGGTCAGCTCCGAAAAATCTCCATTCCGCATCTTTAAAGTGGGAACGGTACTGATGAACGGTTCCACCTTGCGGATGTCGGAGCGTTGAATCGAACCGAAGATAAAAATCTTGTCTTTCTTGATCGGGCCACCCAGTTGGCCACCATATTGGTTTTGTTGGAAGGGTGTGGCGGAGGTTGCGAAGAAATTCCTGGCGTCCAGATGATTGTTGCGAATGAACTCCCACGCCGCACCGTGAAGCCGGTTAGTCCCGGAGCGGAGCTGGAGGTTCACCATGGCGCCGCCGCGTCCGAACTCAGCGCTCATTGAGTTCTCTTCGACTCGGAACTCCTGGATGGCATCCGGCGGAGGCTGAATGACGACCGTCCCGTTGCCGAATTCGTTATTGTCAAAGCCGTCGAGGAGAAAATTGTTGTCGAAGATGCGAAGGCCGTTCACGGCCAAAGAGATTCCAATCCGGTTATTGTCAGTCGATCCAGCGCCCGCACTGGTCCCCGTTGAACCTTCATTCGCTCCCGGACCGAGATAGGCGAGCTTGAAGAAATTCCTTCCGTTCAACGGCAGATCGACAATGCGCTTTTCAGTCTCGATCGTTCCCAGCGAGGAGGTCTCAGCCTCGAGCAATGGAGGAGCGTCGACCACTTCTATAGTTTGCGTGACGGCGCCGACTTTCAGAGCTGGATCCAAGCGCACGACTTGTCCAATATCGACGGTCACATTGTGCTGGACCAGCTTCTGAAATCCCGTCTTCTGGAAAGAGACGGTGTACTGGCCGATCTTCAACGGCGTGATGCTGTAATTTCCGGAATCGTCGGCCGTAACCGTGGTCGCGGTTGAGGTCGCCTCTTCGGTGGCCGTCACGGTAACGCCGGGCACTCTTGAGCCCGAAGCGTCGGTAACCGTTCCGACGATGCCGCCGGTTGTCAGCTGAGCCTGAACAACCGGCGATAAACAAAACATCGACACCGCACAGACCACCAGACTCACCACGAAACACGTGCGCTTTGTCATAAGTTTCCCCCTCGGAAAACGCGATGCGCCTGCTGTCCCTAACCGAAAAAGATTAGCGCTAATAAGCGCTTATCATATAGCTCCGTTGCTACCGTAATGTCAAGAGCTTTTTATCGCAGAAATCGCTTTGATGGAAGCAATTAGGAAAGTCGATGACGGTTAGCAGCTTCTCCCTCCCGATCGGCAAACCGCCTGCCCTGCCTTCGGGAGTCAGCCGAGGTTCGATTCGATCGCCACGGTGCGGTTTTCTCGCGCCGACTGATAGATCGCCTGAATCGTGGCCAAGTCTCGAAGCCCTTCCATTCCGTCAGACTTCGGGTCATGCCGACGCCTGATGCAGTCGGCAAAATGGTCGATTTCCAGAACGAACTCGTCCATCACTTTGAACTTCTGCTCGAACCATCGCCCCAGGATCTTCCCAAAGAGCCGGCGTTCTTCTTCAAACGCGAACGCGGGGTTCAACGCAGCCCATCCCTTTTCGCCGTGAACCTGGACAAAGGAAGCTGCCTTGGTGCTATAGCTCGAGGTGCCCTGGCAAACCAGACCTTCGGGGTGCGTCAGGCGGAACGCAATACTGTCTTCGACCTCGCTGAAGCGCTTGGGGTCGTCAGTCCAGGCATGCGCCGTAGCCTCGATCGGGGTGGTGCCCGCCAGCCAGCGCATGGTGTTGACGCAATAGATGCCGATGTCCATTAGCGAACCGCCTCCCGCCAGCTGCGGGTTCAATTGCCACGCCCGCGCTTTTGCCGGGTCGACAAATTCGGTATACGCCGAAAACATGTGCCGGAGAGGGCCAAGTTTGCCGCCGGTAATCAGCTTCTTCAGTGCCACACTGCCCGGCTCGAAATACTTGCGATAAGCGGTCATCAGGTAGACCCGGTTCTTCTTGCACGCTTCCACCATGCGGCGGCATTCTTCCACCGTGTTGCCGAGAGGCTTCTCGCAAAGCACGTGCTTTCCCGCAACCGCGGCGCGAATCGTCTGTTCGGCATGCGCTCCGTTGATCGAAGCAATGAATACCGCATCGACTCCGGGATGGTTCAGGCATTGATCGTAGTTTTCGTATGCGTAGCAGTCCTTAACGCTAACGCCGAATTTTGCGCCAAGCTGCTTGGTTCTCTTGTGATCGTGACTCACTAGAGCCACCAGTCTGCACTTCTTGCTGTGGCGGAAAGCTGGCAGGACAGAAGTTTCCGCGATGCTGCCTAGACCCACAACTGCATATCCGACAGGTTTTGAACTCGCCACGTGGTTATCCCTTTACCAGAATTTGAAATCAGCTTTCGAAAGTTCCAGCCAACTCATCAAAAGTGAAGACCGCGATTCCGCCGCTCCTCATGCGACATCCGGATTCGGCAGCATGAAGTCACGCACCAGGCCATCGAGGTCATGGCAAGCGGTGATGAACTGACGAAGCGTCCGTCGGGTCGGAGCGAAGGAATCGAATCCGTCCAGCGACAGTCCGCCCTCCGAGTAGGCGCTTCGGAAATCCGGAAACTTCCGCAAGAGTTCTTCCACGATCCTTGGATCAACCGGTTGGTCGATGCGCGGACGAACCTCAACGTCGCTGGCGTTCAAGCGAACCTGCCACGCGTAGGGGGGAGAAATGACGACATCACCCCCAATGAATTCGCTCCAGTGCATGTGGTTGCGAAAAGCCGCCGACAGCAAGCGTATGCGATAGCCACGCTTGCGAAAAATCTGGTAGGTTTTCTTGAATACCGCGACGCCGACCCACTCCAGGTATCCCGGATCGATCGTGATATTTTCTTTTTCAGCGACGACCTTCAGCCAATCATCGAGCCGTCCGACCATGATGGTGCATACCGGTCCCATGGCAACAATTTCCTTACCCTCCTTTTCGCGTCGGGTCAGACCGCGCTCCACCGCTTCCGCCACCGCGATGCACTGTGGCAGGGTGAAGCAAACCGTCGCGTTGATGCTGATCCGGCGGTAAGTCGCTTCCTCGATGGCGGGAATGCCTGCGCGAGTTACGGGAATTTTCACGATCATGTTCGGCGCAAGCTGGTCGAATTCCTGGGCCTGCCGCACGATGGACTCGGTGTCACGATAGAACCGTGGATCGGTTTGTATCGAGAGCCTTCCGTTTCGCCCCTGATGCGCATCAAAGACCGGCTTCAGTAAGCTGGCAGCTTTGATGGAAACCTCACGAACCAATTGCCACCCGATCTCTTCTTCGGTGGCGGTCGGTCGTTCTTCAGTCAGTGCGCGAATGCGGTCTTTCCACACTCCCATCTCCTTTTTGAGCAGCCCGAGCACGATCACCGGATTGCATGTAGCGCCCACCGCGCCGTGTTCGATCGAGTAGGTCAGCTCCTGGATCGACGCCGAGTCATTCCACAGGCAAGTCGATGTGGTCTGAGTCATTTCATGCAACGGACTTTTGTAAGCTACGGGAGCAGTTATTTGCGTCATGGATCCCTCCGGCTGCCGCTGGCGGTGAGCTCGTCTGCCGCACCTACGCTGCATGCCTTGGATTGAAGGTAGGACTTCTCAGCCGCTACAGCGATCTCGAGGGCCCGCAAGCCGTCTTCACCGGAAACACGGGGAGCGCGATCGTGCAGCATGCTCTGAACAAAATCCTGGACCTCGGCAATGTAAGCATCTTCAAACCTTGCGAGAAAATGGTCGGCAAGGGTTTGAGTGCCACCTTCGGCGGTCAAACAAGTCACCGAGGTTTGTTGGAGGCTTCCAACCAGAATCGACCCTTTCGATCCGACAATCTCAGTGCGCACGTCGTAGCCATAGACGGCCTGCACGTACGACTCGACATTGCCAATCGCGCCGCGTCCGTACTTCAGGTTGACGACCCCTGCGACGATGTCGCCGAACTCCGCTACCTCGGGCCGAATGGCGACGGTTGCGTATGCCTGGACCTCTTTTACTTCATCGCGCATGAGCCAGCGGGCGAGATCAAAATCATGGATGCTATTGTTGTAAAACAGCATGCCGTTCAGTTTCGACTGGTAGGACGAGATCGGTGGAGCGTCCTTGTCGCGTCCAATTGATTTGAAGACGACGGGCTCGCCGATTTCGCCAGCCTCGATCCGCTTCATGGCCGCCGCATACGCTGGATCATAACGGCGCATGAAACCAATCTGAAGACGGACACCAGCCTTGGCAACGGCCTCCAGCGCGGCATGCGCATCCGCGAGGCTCAGGGCCAGGGGCTTTTCACAGAGAATCTGTTTTCCCGCTGCAGCCGCAGTGCGGATTGCCTGAGCGTGGAATTTGTCGGGCGTGGCGATCACAACGCAGTCAATGTCTTTGCGCTCCAGCATGTCTTCGAAGGTCGCGAATCCGTGTTCGATTTCAAGTTCAGCGGCTACCTGCCTGGCTTGGTTGGCAGCGACGTCAGCCACCGCAATGAGCCGGGCCTCCGGCACAAGGCGGCGGATGTTCTCCGCGTGCCGCTTGCCCATCGCTCCGACTCCGAGCACGCCAATCCCTAACTTATGCATCTCCGATGTTCTCCGAAAAATCTTAGCGCTTTGATCAAAACCGCCGCTTTACTTTCCTGCCGCCGCTTTGCTTTCCTATGACTGGTTTACGATTTCCACGGTCGCCACAAAAAATCTCAGCGCTGCGAAGGCCAGAAATATCTTTCCTTTTTCTTGCCTTCCACGTACTTGCGCCGAGCTTGCTGGACGGACTCGACCTCCGACACCTCAGCTATCGGAACGTCCCACCAGGATTCGTAGCCCGGAACGCCGTCGTTGTAGTCGGTTTCCACCACCACCACCGACGTCTGGGGCTGCTTCTTCAAGTCAGACAGGGCTTCCGATAGCTGCTCGTAGGTTCGCGCCCGCACGGCATGTGCTCCCAGACTGGCCGCGTTCGCGACGAAATCCACAGGAATGACGGCGCCTGCATTTCCCTGATTGCGGTACTGGTACTTCGTCCCGAATCCGCCGCTACCACACGCGCGACTCAGCCCCCCAATGCTGGAGAAGCCATGATTGTCAAAGATCACGATGTTGAGCTTCACATTCTCCTGCAACGAAGTGACAATCTCCTGGGCCATCATGAGGTAGGAGCCGTCGCCGACCAGAACGTAAACTTCGCGGCTCGGGTCGGCCATCTTGACTCCGAGCCCACCGGCGATTTCGTAGCCCATGCAGGAATAGCCATACTCCATGTGATAATTCTTGGGATCGCGAGTACGCCAGAGTTTATGCAAATCGCCGGGGAGACTGCCTGCGGCACAGACGATTACGTCGCGTGCGCCGAGCGTGGTGTTCAGCAGCCCGATCACTTCTCCCTGACTGAGCGGTGGACCGTGACGCCGCGCGTAGATTCTGTCGACTTCAGTTATCCACTCACTGCGCAGACGCGATATCTCGGAGGCGTAGCTTTCCGGCACACGATACGACGACATCGCGGCGGAGAGCTCTTCCAACGTTGTGCGCGCATCGCCCACCACAGCCAATGCGGCTTGCTTGCCGGCATCGAACTCGGTGACGTTGATGTTGATCAGACGCACGTCGGGATTCTGAAAAGCAGTCTTCGAGGCGGTAGTGAAATCGCTGTGGCGCGTGCCAATGGCAACGATCAAATCGGCGCTAGCCGCCAACTTGTTTGCCGCGGACGTACCCGTGACCCCAATCGCACCTGCCGACTGCGGATGATCGAAGTTGAGCGACCCCTTTCCCGCCTGGGTTTCGCCCACGGGAATTCCCGCGCGCGCCGCGAAGCTGGAGAGAGCTGCCGTTGCCCCCGAGTAAATTACGCCTCCGCCCGCAATGATGAGCGGCCGTCGCGCCGCCTGAATCCACTCGATGGCACGGTTGAGCAGAGTTGCATCCGCTCGAGCACGAGGAACAACCCAGGTGCGAGGACGAAGGAATTCTTCGGGGTAGTCGTAAGCTTCGGCCTGCACATCCTGGGGGAGCGCAAGGGTCACAGCGCCGGTTTCCGCGGGCGAAGTAAGCACTCGCATCGCCTCCGGCAAAGCAGTCAGAATCTGTTCGGGCCGCTGGATTCGATCCCAGTAACGCGAGACCGGACGGAAACAATCGTTGACCGATACATCCTGAGTCGACGTTGACTCCAGCTGTTGCAAAACCGGAGCGACGTTGCGCCGGGCAAAAATGTCGCCGGGAAGAAGCAGTACAGGGAGCCGGTTGATGGTTGCGCCCGCGGCCCCGGTCAGCATATTGGTAGCGCCCGGCCCGATCGAGGTCGTGCACACCAGGGTGCGAAGGCGATTGCTCATCTTAGCGAATGCAGCGGCGGTGTGGACCATCGCCTGCTCATTGCGGCACAGGTAATATGGAAAGGCAGGGTTCTGCTGCAGCGCCTGTCCAATGCCCGCGACGTTGCCATGACCGAAGATGCCGAAGCATCCTGCGAAGAAAGTATTCTGGCTGCCATCACGCGATACGAACTGGTTTTTCAGGAACTGAATGAGGGCTTGCGCGGTGGTCAGCCTTCGCGTCATGTCTCTACCCCAGTGGACGGGTGCGTTGCCAGAGCAGGATACTGCAACTTGCCGTCGAGCACCAGCAGATTTTGCAAAACCACAAACCGCTTAGGCGCCTCCAAATGCGTGGCTTTTCTTTGGCTGGCACGGTTCGTAGGGTCTGAACATCGGTCTACCTGCCTAGTCATCGGGAGTTGAGTTCCCTATCTACGCTTGGCCCGATTGCCCCGTGCGTTTGTACAATATAAGGGGTTAGATGGAACCGGATGGCGCATTTTCTCGGTAACCTTGCGCGAATCCTGCGGTTTTATGCTGCAATTCAAGGGAAGAGCCCGTGGCTACCGCGGAAGGATCACGTTGTATCGGGGATACCAACGTACACCTGCTGCTCCTCAATCTTTGTCGCATACGTCTGCAGATTCACGCACACTGGGGCGCCCGTCGCTTTCCCGGTAGGAATGTGGAAGCGTCCTTGATGTTTCGGGCACTCGATAATTTCCCCCAGCACTAGCCCGTCGGTTAGCAACTCATCCTCGTGCGTGCAAAGCCCATCGGTTGCATAAAAGCCGCTCGACGTGCGATAGATCGCATAGATCTTTCCGCCGTGCTCAAACTGCGCCACGTCTTCCTCGGCAATCTCATCGACGTGACAGACCGCGTGCCAGAAAACCGTGGCTTCAGGCATAGTGCGTCCCTCCGCCGGCGGTAATAATGCCGCCGCTCGACTCCTTCTCTTGCGACGAAAGTTCTGTTACTGCGTCTTGCGGGAGTTCCCGCAGAACGAAATAGGTCGCATCTTTTGACTGCTTGATCAGCGCCGGGACAATCTCCCGGAATGCCTCCACTAGGCCGGAATACGTGTGGGGCAGGACGCCTTGCACCCGTTCATGCAGGTTCGGCAGCGCGTGAAACGGGACCATCGGGAACAGGTGGTGTTCAATGTGGTAATTCATGTTGAAGTAGAGAAAACGGAACACCGGATTCATCTTCACCGTACGCGTATTAAGACGGTGATCGCGCACGTTTTCAGCCAAGCCGGCATGCTGAGTCAGCGAAAAAATCTGATGCAGCCAACCCCCGTAAAGCCGCGCGAGAGGGAAAAACAGCAGCGGGAGCCAACTCTTGATGGAGACCGACCAAACGATCATTCCCGCATAAATCAAAAGGTAGCAACGCGAGCACCAGAACATCTTTTGCCACTCGCTTTGTGGCACGAAGTCTTTCGCCTCTTTGGTGGGTGCGCCCACTGCATGGAAAATCATTACCCGGAACATCTGAATCGCGTCTGGTATCCAGAGAAAGTCCAGTAAGACTCTGCCGAGATCCGCCGGGCGCATCACCTGGATCTCCGGATCCAGGCCAACCATGATCGTTTCCGTGTGGTGTCGCGTGTGGCTCCAGCGCATGTAAGTGCCTTCCTTCATGTTCATGATGGAGGAGAGCAAATAGAACGTCTCGTTCAGCCAGCGCGTCCGAAACGGAGTGCCGTGAGCGCACTCGTGCCATCGCGCATCGCATGAACTGTAGATCGTGCCGTACAGGAAAAACGCGGGAAGCGCCCAAAAACTGCTGACTGCCGCATAGGCGAGAAAGCCGCTACCGGCAAGGCATGCCAGCCAGAGTCCGAAGTTGGCGAAGCCCTTCCAATCTCCTCGCGTCATCAACAGCTTCAGTTCTTTGCGAGGAATCTCAGGACGGTACCAATCGTCCAGCGGTTGTGTCGTGCCCACGCGAGTCCCATTTTCAGCATCAACGGTCATCAAGATTCACTAAAGTCGATTACCACGGGTTGACCCAAAGCCTTAGTCTTCAAGACCACATAAACGCCGCCCACGACCAACCAGATCGCGCCGGCAACCAGCGTTGACCCTTGCAAGCCCAGAAAAATCACCAGGCAAAAAACAAACCCCAGGCTTGGTACGATAACGTCGAGTAACCAGTGCCTTTTCCCGGCCATTCCCGGAGAGAAACCAAAATACCGGACGGCAGCGAGATTCACGGCCATAAACGCCATCAGAGCGCCGAAATTAAGGACCTCAACTGACCGCTCCCAACCCAGGGTTAACGTTCCCAGGTACGCCAGAACGCCGGCGATTAGCACGTTGTAAGAGGGATTGCCGCGCTCGGCATTGAGATGGCCGAAGATTTTGCGGGGCAGCACGTTGTCGCGGCCCATGCTGTAGAGCAAACGTACTGCTCCCAGCAGACCCGCCAAACCGCAGGCCAGGCTTGAAATGAGCAGCACGGCGCCGAATCCCACAAACAATTTGTAACCGCCCACGACACTCGCGACATCCAT
>WNEZ01004243.1_pt1 | contig 12442 bp, 9 predicted proteins | sample 5400521 | NCBI WGS metagenome assembly WNEZ01 (sample SAMN13153339, study PRJNA577476) | soil metagenome | isolation source: 120 cm saprolite under Douglas fir tree site 2 hole 1 replicate 1 | place: USA:California | collected 2015-04-18
TCTTATTCCCACGCTGTAGTTCCGCGTGGAAGGCCAATCGGGGCTCACGCCCTTGCCATTGGGGTCCAGACTTGCATCGGGGTTTGGGCCCTATTGGCCCAGGCATAGTAAGGGATAAACGTCAGCCGTACCGGACGCGATTTGCGCGACGGGGCGTTATGCGAGAAATACAAGCTGCTGCGATCGGCTGATTCCTCGTATACGGCCCCGGAATGCCGCAGCAACAAGACACCGCCCAGCAAATCTTTCTCAAGCGTCTCCTCGAATCCGCCGCCCGGATCTTTGCCCGCACTGAGCGCCACGTCCTTCAACGCCACGCCTTCGCCCTGGTCGATTTGCTCCATGCAGTACACCAGCGGACCGCGCTGCACCGCAACCCGGCCATTGTTCTCCACCACCTCCGCGTTGGCCTCTAAAACCTGCGGCGCCATATTGAATTGCAGGGTAACTGTATCGCCGCCCGACCAGCGGCGTCGGATCGGCAGGTACTGGCCCGCAGTCGCGCCCGCGACCGCCTTCCCGTTGACCGCAACCTTCGCGGTATCCGTCCATCCAGGAATACGCAGAAAGAGGGTGAACTCTGAGGGCTCGGCTGGCGACACCGCGACTTGGACGCTGTCATCCCACGGATAATTCGTCTTCTGCCGAATCTTCAGCCCTGTCCCGTTCTCTAGATGCCAGTCCAGTAGCGAATTGTCGTACAGATGCACATAACCGCCCTCGCCGCTGGTGCTGTAAAAATAGCCCGGAAGCGACGCCAGAGTGCGCTCCAGGTTCGGCGGGCAGCACGTTGTGTCATACCATTCGTTGCGAATCTTGTCCCCGCCCGAAGGATCAAACGCCAGCGGATTGCGATAGCAATAGAGCGTGCCGTTCAGCGACATCCCCGAATTGATGCCGTTGTACAAAGCCCGCTCGATGACGTCCGCGTACTTGGCTTCGCCAGTTGCCGCGAGCATGCGCCAGTTCCACATCGTGTTCCCGATGGCCGCGCAGCTTTCACCATACGCCCGCGCGTTCGGCAATTCATAAGGATCGCCAAAGGCTTCGCCATCGCTGCGCGCACCAACTCCTCCGGTGACATACATCTGCGCCGAAACAAGATCCTTCCAAAGCGTGCTCAGCGTTTTCAAGTACGTCTGATCGCCGGTCTCCAGGAAATAGTCGGTAGCTCCGCAGCAAGCGTACATCGCGCGCACGGCATGCCCTTCCAGGCGCGTGCGCGAAGTGAACGGAATCCCGCAGAAGTGATACACGTAATTTTCAGGCTGAAAGTGCATCCGCGAGTCCCCGGCCAGCAAATATCCCGCCAGCTTCAGATGCCGCTTGTCGCCGGTCAATCGATATAGCTCAATCAGCGCCAGCTCCATTTCCGGATGCCCGGAAAACAGCGGCTTCTTGTCCGCGCCGGGACCGAAATTCGGCCACAGGAACTCATTCACAAAACGTAGCCCCGCGTCCAGCAACGTGCGCTCCCCGGTCGCCCGGTAATACGCGATAGCGCCCTGCAAGAGGTGGCCAATGTTGTAGAGCTCGTGCCCATGCTGCTGCGTCTTCGGCTCCATGCGCTGCGCCGCGTGCTCCAACACGTAGTACGTGTTCAAGTAGCCGCCGGCCTGCTGCGCCGCAACAATCTCACGAATATCTTTGTCCACCACGGCGCGCAATTCCGGCCGCTCGCCCGACTGCAGCGCGAAACTCGCCGCCTCAATCCATTTGTAAATGTCGGAATCGGAGTACACCGGACCGCGCTGCGCCGCCGTGCTCTTCCCGGTAAGCCGCCGGAAATTATCCATGCGGCCGTTGACTTCCAGCAGCTTCCCCATCGAAGGAATACTGGCCGTAACGTTCGTCTCGCGGCGCGGCGACCAAAATCCCGCCTCAATCGTCACCGCATGCACCGGAACGCTACGCAGCTTCGCGTACGGCGACCTCGCCAAATTCAGAATCCCCTGGTCGCGCCAAGCCGGGGTTGTGGTCAGTGCAACCGAATTTTGCTCTCGCCCTCCAAAAGCTTCCGTGAATCCGCTTAAAGTTTTCTGCGCGCCGGGCAGCACGGAAATCGCTGAAGCGGACATCGCTGAAGTGAGGAACTTCCTGCGCGAATATTTTCCCTTCATGGTGACCCTCCCGGCGGCGAGTCTCCGCTCACACGGCGCACATCATAGCGCAACACAGGTCCGACGTAGCCGCAGCCGGTATGGCGGGTACTTCTTTTCTCAGTACCCCTGTCTCAGTACCTTTTTCCTAGAAAATTCCAATGGCAGGAAGCCTGGCTTTCCAGTAGTATTTCGCCATCGGAAGTCCCCCGCAGTCGGTTGGCAAATGGCAAGCACTGACCTCTCCAGTTCAAGCAAGCCGCACGTCCACGCGCGGGTCTCGCTCCGCAAGCCGCTTCGCTGCGGATTCGCCATCGTTCTTTGCTCCTGTCTATTTTTCGGCGCTGCGCAATGCCGCGCCCAGGCCTCCCAGGATGTAGCCGAAGCCGCGCGCCAGGAACGCGCCCACAAAGATCACGCGAAGAAGCAAAAGCACGTTTACATCGACGAAGATCTGCGCCGCGCGAAAATCCTGACCCCGGACGACGAAGCCCGCGTCGAAGCCAAGCGCGGCCAACAGCCCGCGCCCACCGAAGAACAAGCCCAGGCACCTGTCGACACGGATGCCGCACTCGCGCAACTACCGCTCGGCGATATCGCGCGCCGTTACCGCAATGCCAAAATTGCCGCGCAAACTCCCGATCCGTTCCACCTTCCATTCGAGGAGCCGGTCTTCGCCACTCCCATTATTTCGCTGCCAATGCTGGCGCCTCCTCGCCCAAGCTTTTCACCCGCGCATCCAAGCGTCGCGCCAGCTCACCCCAACGCGGTAGTTGCTCCGGCCATTCCCAGCCCCAGCCCGGCGCCTCTGCGCCGCATCGATCCTTTCACGCGACGCTTCGCAGCGCCTGCGCCGCCTTCGATCTCGCGGATAGCGCCGGCACCCCCGCAGCCAAGCATGGCTCCAGCGACTGCTCCGTCCGCGCCGAAGTCAAACCTGGGCGCTTCGATCGCTCCGCCAGCCGCCGTAGCCAAGACTTCCTCCCCGCTGCACACCGTCATTGTCCAGCCGGGCGACTCTCTCTGGAAGCTCGCGCAGCAAAACCTCGGCCGCGGTTCGCGCTGGCAAGACCTCCTTGCCGCCAATCCGAGCGTCGACCCGAACCGCCTCGAACCCGGCACAACAATTGTGGTCCCCGCAAGGGTCGCGACTTTGAAGAGCCTGAGGTCCGACGTAACGGTGACCGTCGAGAAGGACGCCACTCTGTCGAAGATCGCGCAAACTAACTACGGCCAGGCAGCAGCCTGGCGATGCATCGCGCAAGCCAATCCCCAAATCCTCGACGCCAACCGCATCTACGAAGGTCAGCAACTACTGCTGCCCTTCAACTGCAAGCAGTAAGCTGTGAATTCTTTCCAGTCAGACGTGCAGATTCACGCTCGGCAAAAACTTCGGCGGCTTGCGCACCTTCGTCGCCTGTTCAAACGCATACGCCAGCCGGATCAGCACCGGCTCACTCCACGCCCGCCCGAAGAATGAAATCCCCACCGGCAGGCCAAAGACGAACCCCGCTGGCACCGTAACATTGGGGTATCCGGCCACCGCCGCGGCTCCGGAGCTGCCTCCGCCAGAGTGGTCGCCATCGGCGATCAAGTCCGTCAGCCACGCCGGTCCGCGCGTCGGACCCACCAGCGCATCCAAGTTGTGCTTGTCCATCGTGGCGTCGATTCCCTCTTTGCGCGCCAGTTGATGGTTCTTTTCCAGCGCTTCGATGTATTCCTTGTCGCTCAACGGCCCCTTGGCCTCCGCCTTCAAGAAAAAATCTTGGCCAAAATAGGGCATCTCTTTCTCGCGATTCTTCTCGTTGAATTCGATGATGTCCTTCAGCGTCTTCACCGGAGGATTAAAACCCGGCCGAGCCAGATACGCATTCAAGTCCGCCTTCAGCTCATACATGAAAACGGTCGATTCCGTCTCGCTCCACTTTCCCGCCGTTTCGATCTCCACGGGATCCACCAGAATCACGCCCGCTTTCTTCATCGCCTCCAAGGCCGCTTCCATCACCTTGTCCACCGCGTCCATAAACCCGAACGTCTTGCGCACCACGCCGATACGCGCCCCGCGCAATCCGTCAGCCTTCAAGAATTGCGTGTAATCCGTGTACGACTTCCCTTGCCCCTCCGCCGTCGCGCGTCCTCGGAATCCACCCCGGTCAGCGCCCCCAGCACCGTCGCCGCGTCGCGCACCGTGCGACACATCGGCCCTGCGCCATCCTGACTATGCGAAATCGGCACGATCCCGCTGCGGCTCACCAGTCCCACGGTCGGCTTGATGCCCACCAGGCCATTCGCCGACGATGGGCACACAATCGACCCATCCGTCTCCGTCCCGATCGCTGCAGCGCAAAAATTCGCTGAAGACGCCGCACCCGACCCCGAGCTCGACCCGCACGGATTGCGGTCCAGCGCATACGGATTCTTCGTCTGCCCGCCGCGCCCGCTCCAGCCGCTGGTTGAATGCCGCGAACGAATATTGGCCCATTCGCTCAGATTGGTCTTCCCGATGATTACCGCACCCGCTTCGCGGAGCTTCTGCGCCACCATCGAATCTTTGGGCGGCTTCGAGCCCACGAGCGCGAGCGACCCCGCTGTCGTCATCGTCTTGTCCGCGGTATCGATATTGTCCTTGATCAGCACCGGGATCCCGTGCAGTGGCCCCCGCAAGCCCTTCTGTTTCCGCTCTTTGTCCGAAGCCTCCGCAATCGCCAGCGCATCCGGATTCACTTCGATCACGCTATTCACCGCCGGCCCATGCTTATCGAGCGTCTCGATCCGCGCTAAATATTTCTCTGCAATCCCTCGCGCCTTGTATTTCCCTGACTGCATCCCCTGCTGCAACTCTGCAATAGTAATTTCCTCCAACTCAAAAGGTCGTACCTCCGGCAAACTCTCCGGCCGCTCGCGAGCCTCCATGATTTCTACACGCATCACCGGCGCCGCCGCCAAGAGACCGCCCGCCAAGCCGCTCCGCAGAAACGCTCTCCGTCCCTTTTCGTTTTTCAATTTCTAGCTCCTTCCCTTGAGCATCGCCAAAACGCAGCGATATTACGACAAACGGGCCACAGCCGAGATGTCATTTCCGTGTCTCGTACTATCGTTTGCCGGGTTCATTTGTAACGCTGATGTAACCGTTCAAAAATTTCGTTAAGCCGTTATGCCATTTCGTAGTTCATTCAAATTTCCGTATTAGCCCCCTTGCTAGATACCCCTATCGCCCGTTCTTGCAGTCACTAACCCACTCACTTTGCTGGCCTTGTCGCCCCGCAAAGGAATCCCACGTCTGGCCCTGCGATTGCTGCCAACAAGTTAGCTCCGTGGAAACGCTGTGGTGGCGTTCCCATCCAAGACTAAACAGGCATGGCAGTCGCAGCACGCGCAACCCGTCTCGTGGGGTCAAAGCACGTTTATATTTTGTCGCCAATCAGAGGAGAACACATGACCGCTCAGTTCCGGCCCTTCGTTCTAGCACGCGGCATTTCCCAACTGCTTTTGCTCGCCATTCTCTTCATTGGAAGCAGCGTAGTGGCGATTGGACAATCCACCGCAGCCCTAAGTGGCACGGTGACAGACCCTTCAGGGGCGGGCATACCGAATGCGAAGGTCGTCGCCGCAAATCAGGCCACCGGCGTCGCATCCGTCACCCAGACCGACGCCGTGGGCTCCTATCTCTTCCCTGCGCTTCCCATCGGCGTTTACCGGATCGAGGTCCGTTGCTCCGGCTTCCAGACTGCCTCCCTGGCTAACCTGAAACTCGATGTAGCAACAGCCGTCACTCAAAATGTTCAACTGAAGCTCGGGGTGGCTACAGAAACGCTTGAGATCACGGCCGACGCCGCGACTGTCGACACTGCCACCACGAGCATAGGGCAGGTGATTAACGACAAGACTGTCCAGGAAATTCCGCTAAACGGCCGCCACTTTACCGATCTCAGTTTGCTCACGCCGGGCACCGTGACACCGCCAGCTAATGGCTTTCTATCGGCACCGCTTCGCGGCCAAGGATCATTCGGAATCAATACGGCAGGCCAACGCGAAGATACGACCAACTGGTTGGTCAACGGCATCAACATGAACGACAACGTTCAGAACCAGATTACTTTCCAACCGCCGATTGATACGCTTGCGGAATACAAAATTGATAACTCCGCTTTTCCCGCAGAATACGGGCGGAATGCAGGGGCTATCGTAAATCTCGCCACGCGCTCGGGAACCAACGATTATCACGGGGAACTGTTCGAGTTCTTCCGGAATAACGCTCTCGATGCGCGGAACTTTTTCAATGACGTAAGCGGCCCTCAGGCTCCGTTTCAAAGAAATGAATTTGGCGCTGACTTCGGGGGCCCCATTAAGAAGAACAAGGTGTTCTTCTTCCTCGCTTACGAGGGCATTCGCCAGCACCAAAAGATTACAGTGTCCCCGGCTGTCCCTAGCCTCAATGATAGGGCGGGGGTCACTTCGGCTGCCGTGAACAGTCTGTTGGCTCTTGTCCCAAAGGCAAACTTTGCGCGAAGCGGCCCAGGGATCACCGACAATCCGGCCAACCCCGCCACCTGGACAGGTTTCACCGGCGCCGCCCTCGCCAATGTGAACCTCAACCAAGGGTCGGCTGATATTGACGTTGAATTAACAAGCAAAGATCGCATCCACGGCTACTATGTAGTGCAAAAGGATCTTCGGCAAGAACCCACCGCGAACACGAACGTCCCGGGGTTTGGCGATACCCGAGATGGTTTCCGTCATCTTATGACGATCAGCGAGGACCACACGTTCGGCCCGGCCCTGGCGAACACGGTGCGGTTAGGTTTCAATCGCATTCATCTCACTTTTACGCCCACGGCGCTGGACCCCAAAGCCTTCAATATCAATCTCCCCGCGGGCTCTCCTCCGGGGGGCGTGGGATTACCGAATATTGTCGCGTCCGGCTTTATGACTTTTGGAGGCCCTCCGGGTGAGCCGCAGGGACGTGGTGACACAACGGGAGTCTTGAATGACACGTTGAGCTGGCTGAAGGGGCGTCACTCTTTTGCATTTGGAGGAGAAATCCGGCGGGCCTACAACGACAATATCGCGGAGAATGTCGGCAGTTTTACCTTCGTGCAAACAGGTTCCGCCTCCGCAGGCACGTTCCGGACCGCAATGCAAAACTTTCTAAGCGATAGAGCTTCTGCTTTTACCGTCCTGCTCGGCTCCGGAAACGATAAGATCCTCCAGCCATCGTATGACGTGTTCGGCCAGGATAGCTTTAAGTGGCGGCCCAACTTTACTCTTAACATCGGCCTGCGATATGCATGGAACTCCTCGCCCTCAGAGGCGAAGGGCCGCTTCACTCAATTCGATCCCGGGACCGGGACTCTCGTCGCAGCAAGTCAGCCGTATCAAACGAATAATATGAATTTCCAGCCGCGCGTGGGGTTTGCGTGGGACCCGTTCAAGAACGGCAAGACTTCGATCCGGGCCGCCTACGCGATCCTTACTCAGACTCCCACAACAAACATCGTAACGGGTTTGAGCGGTAATCCACCTTTCGCAGTACCAATCTCGATCAATGCAGGGGGGTCCATTACCCTGGAGAATCCCTCCAACTCGCTGAGGTCCACTAGCTTGGGTCCCGCAGCCGTCAATTCCGGTTTTAATGACATGTATTCCCAGGACTGGAACCTGACCATCGAGCGTCAACTGAGTTCCACCATGGGGTTAACCGTCGCTTACGTGCGCTCGAAGGCCACGCACCTTCAGTTGAATCAGAATATCAACCAGCCGTTCGTGAGGAATGGGTTGTACGGATCAACTCGGCCCTTCCCGACACTTGCGACCACGAGCAGCATCCTGCCGGCTCAGTGCGCGCCTCCGAATCCACCTTGTACGCTGGCCAACATCAACCAGGTGAATAGTGTGGGCAATTCAAATTACAACGCGCTTTGGGTCACGTTTCAAAAACATCTTTCGCGAGGCATCGAGTTTCTTACTTCCTATACCTACTCGAAGTCCCTTGACTACAACTCCTTGTCCACCGCAGAAAGCATTCCGCTGCAGAACGCCTACAACCCGCGCGGCGATTACGGTCTTTCGGAATTCGACGTTCGTCACCGCTTCGTTTTCAGCGGATTTTACCAGTTACCTTTCCACGCGAATCGGCTCGTCGGCGGATGGGAACTCGGCATCATCACGCAGGCCCAGACCGGCAATCCGCTAACTCCGCTCATCTCGATCAACCCGGGAGTTACCCTCACAGTCCGTCCAGATGTGACCGGACCGGTTCACGTGACAGGCGATCCAGCTCAGTGGTTTTCAAATCCCGCCGTCTTCGTGTCGCCTTGCGTTGGGGCAATTTGCCACCCCGGCAATTTGGCCCGCGACGCGATCACCGGACCCAATTTTGTAAACACGGATTTCTCCGTCATCAAGAACACCAAGATAACAGAGAGGTTCAATCTGCAGTTCCGGACAGAGATGTTTGACGTTTTCAATCATCCTAACTTCGGTAACCCTGGCCTGGTCGTCGGGGGTTCGACGTTCGGTCAGGTCAGAGTCAACGGCACGCGGTTTCCGACCGGCGACTTCGGCTCTGCAAGGCAGATTCAGTTTGCTTTGAAGCTTCGCTTCTAACGGTCGTTGAGGTTTCTTCAGTCGGGGCACTGACACTCTGGCCGAGGGTTTCCAGGGCTGAAATTTCGGCCACATCTGTTCTTGTAAAGGAAGATGGGAGAGTTTATTGTAGAAGGTAGATGGCGCTCAACATCAAGGACGAAGAAACCGACAAGCTCGCTAGAGAGGTCGCCGAGCGCGCCGGCGAAAGCCTCACGGAGGCGATCCGTATCGCCCTCCAAGAACGGCTTCAGCGCCTTTCGGGACGGTCGCGCGCAGCCACGCAGCGCGAGAAGATCTACGAAATTCTTGAGCGCGTAGACGCCCTGCCCCGCAAGACCGATCTAACCGACGACGAAATCCTCGGCTACGACGAACACGGGATTCCCCGCTGACTTCTTCTGGCCATGGTAATCGACAGTTCAGCATTAATCGCGATTCTACTTAACGAAACGGAGCGCGAACGCTTTCTGGATTTGATTCTCGCTGCTGAGAGAAGACTTCTTTCAGCAGCCACCGCTGTGGAAGCAGGAATTGTACTCGAGTATCGCTCGTCGCAAATTGCTGTTCGCGAGTTCGATCTTTTTTTGCACCAAGCTGGCATCGAGATCGTCTCCGTAGACGCCAACCAAGCTGATCGAGCCCGCATCGCCTTCCGCAAGTATGGGAAGGGACGCCATCCTGCCGCACTGAACTTTGGAGATTGCTTTACACACGCCCTCGCCGCGGTTTCGGGAGAGCCCGTTTTAGCCAAAGGGAGTGAGTTCGCGCAGGCAGGACTCAACGTTTGCATATGATTCATCGCCAATTGCCCGTCCTTCACAGCCGCATTTTTCGCTAGAATAGAGCGCGAGGAATCTGCATTGATCCATCGCCACGTCTTTCATAACGACAGCCTGCTGCCCATAGAAAAAGTCCGCCTCTCCCCCGGACAAGCCGGCTTCATTTGCGGCTGGGGCCTTTTCACCACCATTCGCATCTCCCGCAGCGAAGCCTTCGCCTACGAGCGCCACTGGCGCCGCCTCGAAAAAGACGCCGCCCTCATCCGCCTCCCCATGCCCTACACCGCCGCCAAGGTCCGCATGCATCTTCACGAAGTCATTCGCGCCAACAATGTCACCGAAGGCTGCGCGCGCATCTATCTCGTCTACAACCAAGTCGGCTTCTGGCGCAGCGACGAGCCGCAGCCGCAAGTCGACCTCATCATCTATTCCGCGCCGCTCCCCGAATATCGCGAACCGGTCCGCCTCGGTCTCCGCCCCCACGGCCGCCACGCCGCCTCTCCCCTCGCCGGAGTAAAAAGCATCTCCTGGCTTCCCAATGTTTGGGCCGTTGCCGAAGCGCATAAGGAAGGTTTCGACGAAGTGGTCCTCCTCAACGAGCGCGGCGAAGTCGCCGAATGCACCGCCGCCAACATTTTCGCCGTCAAAAACGGCAAGATTTACACGCCGCCGCTAAACTCCGGCTGCCTCGAAGGCGTCACCCGCGGCATCCTCTCTGAAATCGCTCCCGAAGCTGGCATCAACGTCGTCGAGCAAACTCTCCGCGCCGAAGATCTCTACTCCGCCGACGAAGTCTTCATCTCCTCCACCAATCGCAACATCATCGGCGTGGGCGAAATCGCCGGCCACAAAATCGCCGCTGCCCCCGGCCCCATCACCCGCCAGGTCGAAGATCTCTTCGTCACGCACGTGACCGACTACGTCACTCGCCGCCACGCCGCCACTTCCCGCTAGTTCCCTGGTTCACGCCCCGAAACCGTTTCATTGACGCTTCTCGGCCGTCTCACTAACATACGGCACACCGGCCCGCCCTACAGCAACCTTCCATCAGGAGGTCCCATGGCATCGCTAAGCAAAAGCGCCTTGATTACCGGGAGTTCTCGGGGCATTGGCAGAGGCATCGCTCTGAAGCTCGCCGAGCAAAAAGTAAAGATCGCCGTCAACTACGTTAAAAATGAAGCCGCCGCGAAAGACACCCTCGCCAAAGTTCGCGAAAAAGGTTCCGACGGATTTGTGGTGCAAGCGGATGTCTGTCAGCCTCAGGAAATCCAACGCATGTTTGCTAAAGTAAAATCCGAGTTTGGCAATCTGGACATTTTCGTCAGCAATGCTCGCACCGAAGTGCCCTCGTTTTACAGCGGTCCCATGGACATCACTTTGGACCAGTGGGACACTGCCATGAATTCCCAAGCAAAAGCATTCCTGGTCGGAGTTCGCGAAGCCGTCGCTTTGATGAAAGAAGGCGGCCGGATTATCGCCATCACGTATGCTCCCGGTGGCCGCACCGGAAGCTGGCAGCCCTGGGTGGCCATGGGTTCGGCAAAAGTTGCGATGGAATCGCTTTGCAGGTATTTCGCGGTCGCCCTCGCCACGCGTGGAATCACGGTCAACTCTATTAGTCCGGGATGGATCGAAGACAGCGTCCTCAACACCTTGCCCCAACAGGCGCAGCAAATGATTCACGAATGGCACGCGAGCGGTTGGACGCCCATGAAGCATATCGGGCGTCCTGCCGACATTGGCAACGCCGTCGCCCTGCTCTGCTCGGAGCAAGCAAGCTGGATTACTGGACAGCTCCTCACCGTCGACGGCGGTTCCTCACTTATGGACCCGGGTCTGCCCCTGGCCCTACAGCTCGGATAACGTGACTCTCCGCCTCGTCACGACCTCACGCGAGCATGCCCCTTTCTTCACCAACTGGCGCAACGCCACCGCCTATGGTGTACTTGTCTTTGCAGACTTTCGCGCCTTTTCACACCGTGCCGAACTCGTTCCCAGATAGCACCACGACCACCGCCGCCGCGCCACCAGACTGGCGCGCAGACACCGCATGGCATTCCTATGCGGTCCGTGTGCCTCGCCGGCCCTCCGCGAAATCCCTGCTTCTCGCCTGCCTGCTGTTTCTCCTGACCCTTTGCACCTGCCTCGTCGCCGGCACGCATTTCGCCGCCGCCTACGCCCACAACGAAGCCGTCTCCTGGGACGAATTCATTCGCGCCTTTGCGCTCGTATATCGCCAACCGCTCGCGTTGGCCGCCGGACTCCCCTTCGCCCTGACCCTCCTGGCCATTCTGCTCGCTCACGAACTCGGCCACTTTTTCGCCTGCCGCCATCACCACATTCATTCCAGCTATCCTTTCTTCATTCCTTTCCCCACGCTGATCGGCACGCTCGGCGCGTTCATCCTCATCCGTTCTCCCATTCGCACCACGCGTGCGCTTTTCGACGTCGGCGCTTCCGGCCCTCTCGTCGGCTTCCTGGTCGCCGTTCCCGCGCTCGTCTACGGCATCATCCACGCCAAGTTCGTCCCCGGCCTTGCCGTTCCGGCCGAAAACAAGATCATCCTCGGCGCGCCGCTAATCCTCCATCTCCTCGCGCCGATTTTTCACCATGGCGCCAGCGCCGCGAGCCTCCTTCTTCATCCCGTCGGCCGTGCCGCCTGGGTAGGACTTTTCGCCACTTCGCTCAATCTCCTTCCCGCCGCACAACTCGACGGCGGCCACATCCTCCGCTCCGTCAGCCAGCGCGCTCATCGCGCTTCCTCGATCCTTCTTCCGCTCGTCTTGGTTTTTCTCGGTTTCCGCTTCTGGCCCGGCTGGTACATCTGGGCCGCAACGCTCATCGCCATCCGTTTTCTCCGCTCGCTTCCCATTTACAATCCCGAACCGCTGGACTCCCGCCGCCTAGCCGTCGCTTTCCTCTCCCTCCTGATTTTCCTCCTCAGCTTCATGCCCGCCCCCTTCCTCGACCGCTAAA
>WNEZ01006048.1_pt1 | contig 12442 bp, 9 predicted proteins | sample 5400521 | NCBI WGS metagenome assembly WNEZ01 (sample SAMN13153339, study PRJNA577476) | soil metagenome | isolation source: 120 cm saprolite under Douglas fir tree site 2 hole 1 replicate 1 | place: USA:California | collected 2015-04-18
TCGTGCTCTCCGGGCTCGTGTTGCTGATCTGGCAGTATTTCTTCGGACTGCCGTACCTCGAGAAGCAGAAGCAGGCCCAGCAACCGCCGCAGCAGCAGTCCCAGCCCGTGGCCGGCGCGCCGACCCGGCCGCAGGAGCCGGGCAGCGCCGCGCAGCTCCCCACCGCGCCCGCGACCGGTCAGCCGGAGCATCCGCTTTCGCGCGGGGAAGCGCTTGCGAAATCGCCGCGCATCGCGCTCGACACGCCACGCATCCGCGGCTCGATCGCACTGGCCGGAGGACGCATCGACGACGTCGCGCTCAAGCAATATCACGAGACTATCGATCCCAATTCGCCGAATATCGAGTTGCTGTCGCCGTCCGGCAGCCCGCACCCGTTCTATGCAGAATTCGGCTGGCTGGCCGCGCCCGGCAGCGCGACGAGGCTGCCGGGCTCCGACACCGTTTGGCGCCAGCAGGGCTCCGGGAGTCTCGGCGTCGACCGGCCGGTGACGCTGACGTGGGACAACGGCGAAGGCCTCGAGTTCCGCCGAACCATCTCGGTCGACGACAAATATCTGTTCAGCGTGCGGGATGAAGTGATCAACAAGGGCCAGGCGCCGGTGACGCTGTCGCCCTATGCGCTGATCTCGCGCCACGGCACGCCGCCCACGCTCGGCTATTACATCCTGCACGAGGGGTTGATCGGCGAGCTCGGCGACAAGCTGGAAGAGGTGACTTACAAGACCATCGACGACAAGAAGACCATGACGTTCACGGATGTCAGGAACGGCTGGCTGGGGTTCACGGACAAATATTGGGCCTCGACGCTGCTTCCTGACACCTCGGCGCGGCTCCAAGCGTCCTTCACGGCCGGAACCATCAACACGCTCCAGACCTACCAAACGGCCTATGTGCTCGACGCACAGACTCCACAGCCCGGCGGCACCGCGGCGGCCGACGCCCGGTTGTTCGCCGGCGCCAAGGAGGTCTCGACCATCGACGCGTATGCGCAACAGCTCAAGCTCAACAACTTCGACAAGCTGATCGACTGGGGCTATTTGTATTTCATCACCAAGCCGATGTTCAAGCTGATCGATTATTTCTATCGGCTGGTCGGCAATTTCGGCATCGCCATCCTCATCGTCACGGTGCTGGTCAAGCTGTTGTTCTTCCCGCTTGCCAACAAAGCCTATGCCTCGATGGCGAAGATGAAGGCGCTGCAGCCGCAGATGCAGGGGGTTCGCGAGCGCTATCCCGACGACAAGGTTAAGCAGCAGCAGGAGATGATGGAGCTCTACAAGAAGGAGAAGATCAATCCGCTGGCCGGTTGCCTTCCGATCGTCATCCAGATCCCGGTGTTCTTCTCGCTCTACAAGGTGCTGTTCATCACCATCGAGATGCGCCACGCGCCGTTCTTCGGTTGGATCAAGGACTTGTCCGCGCCCGATCCGACCACGGTGTTCAATCTGTTCGGGTTGATCCCCTGGGATCCCTCACATCTGCCGCTGCTCGGGCCGTTCCTGATGCTCGGCGCTTGGCCGCTGGTCATGGGATTCACCATGTGGCTGCAGATGAAGCTCAACCCGGCCCCGCCCGATCCGACCCAGAAGATGATGATGGATTGGATGCCGGTGATCTTCACCTTCATGCTGGCGAGTTTCTCCGCCGGCCTGGTGATCTACTGGGCGTGGAACAATCTGTTGTCGGTGATCCAGCAATCGATCATCATGCACAAGAACGGCGCCAAGATCGAGCTGTTCGACAATCTCAAATCCTTGTTCGCCAGGCGAAAGCCGCAAAGCTGAATCGCGGCGCCCTTGGCCTCCCCTTCAGCGGAGATCGGCGAGCCTGAAAGCGAGCGGGGTGAGGTTCCGATCACTCGCCCCACCCCGCGCGCTTCGCGCGCGGCCCTCCCCGCCGGGGAGGGAACGGAGTTGCTCGCACCATGAGCACGTGGATGCATGCGTGAACCACCGCCACGGGATCCACTCCTTGCCGCGCCGGAGTTCACCGCGGCCGAGATCGAGGCCGGGCGCAAGCTGTTCGCCGCGGAATGGCGGTTCGTCGCAGCTGCCGGCTCGCTCGGCGTCCTGCCGGTCCTGGAAGGCGTCGAAGTCGCCTTCGCGGGACGTTCCAACGTCGGCAAGTCGAGCCTCGTCAATGCATTGACGGGCCGCCGCGCCCTGGCGCGGATCTCGCGCACACCCGGCCGTACGCAGGAGCTCATCTTCTTCTCGAGCGGGCAATCGCTGCGGCTCGTCGACCTGCCCGGCTACGGCTATGCGGCGGCGCCGAAGCACAAAATCGCGGCATGGACCGGGCTGATCCAGGCCTACATCGCCGGCCGCGCCAATCTGGCGCGGGTCTACATCCTGGTCGACGCCCGCCATCGCCTCAAGAATGCCGATGCGCCGCTGCTCGACATGCTCGACGAGGCGGCGGTGAGCTATCAGCTCGTGCTCACCAAGATCGATCAGCTCGACAAGGCCGAGCTTGCGCCGGCGACCGCCGCCCTTCAGCGCGCGATCGAGCGCCGGCCTGCGGCCTTTCCCGGCATTGTGGCGACCTCGACCCGGACCGGAGCCGGCATCCCCGAGCTGCGCGCCGCCATTGCTCGGGTGAAGGCGGAACGGGACCACGGCGGATCGCAGCGGCGCCGGGGCGGCTGATCGCCCCTTCCGCGCGGGCGCGCGCACCGTTAAAACGACGGCGAACCACAGCGAGCCCGCCCATGAAGGTCACACCCGTCGACAAGGCCCGCATCCTGTCCGAGGCGCTGCCCTACATGCAGCGCTACGACAACGAGACCGTCGTGGTGAAATACGGCGGCCACGCCATGGGCGAGGAGGAACTCGCGCGCGCGTTCGCCCGCGACATCGTCCTGCTGGAGCAGGCCGCGATCAATCCCGTGGTCGTGCATGGCGGCGGCCCGCAAATCCAGGCGATGCTCGCCCGGCTGGGCATCCAATCCGAATTCGCCGCCGGCCTGCGCATCACCGACGCGGCGACCGTCGAGGTCGTCGAGATGGTGCTGGCCGGGTCCATCAACAAGCAGATCGTCGCGCACATCAACGCCGCGGGAGGATGCGCGGTCGGGCTGTGCGGCAAGGACGGCAACCTCGTGCTCGCCCGCAAGGCGAGCCGCAGGATCGTCGACCCTGGCTCCAACATCGAGAAGATCGTCGACCTCGGCTTCGTGGGCGAGCCGGAGAAGGTCGATGTCCGGGTGCTGCAGCAGATCATCGGACGCGACCTCATTCCGGTGCTGGCGCCGGTCGCCGCCTCGGCGGACGGCGGGACCTTCAACGTGAATGCCGATACTTTCGCGGGCGCGATCGCGGGCGCGCTCAAGGCCAAGCGCCTGCTGCTGCTCACCGACGTGCCGGGCGTGCTCGACCGCTCGCAGGAGCTGGTCAAGGAACTGTCGGTCGACGAGGCACGCCGCCTGATCGCCGACGGCACGATTTCCGGCGGCATGATCCCCAAGGTCGAGACCGCGATCGACGCCATCGAGCAAGGCGTGGACGGCGTGGTGATCCTGGACGGCCAGGTCCCGCATGCGGTGCTGCTGGAGCTGCTCACCGACCTCGGCGCGGGCACGCTGATCCATCGATGAGTCTGTATTCCTTCAAGCGAGGCCGATGGGTTCCCCTCCCCCCGCGAGTGAAGCGAGTGGTGGGGAGGGGTTAGGGGTGGGGGGTACTTTGCGATCGCAGCCCGGCCCCTCACCCGGCTCGGTGCTGCGCACCTTGCCACCCTCCCCGCCGCTTTGCGGGGGGAGGGTATCTGCTCTCGCTGTGGGGGACCCAATCTCGGGGAGCGTGTGCGGGCTGGCTAAGAGGAGAGCTTGCAGCGGCAAGCGGCGATGTGACGGTGCGATCACATCGGCAGTGCTCGCGGCCATCGCGGTGCTTGCGCTCCCCTCCCCGGCCTCCGCCGACCTGCGGCTGTGCAACCGGACGAGCTACGTGCTCGACCTCGCGCTCGGGCTCGAGGACAAGGGGAGCGCGGCGAGCCGCGGCTGGTTTCGGGTCGAGCCCGGCCACTGCCGGATCGTGCTTCAGGGCGCCATCGAGGCCGAGCACCTCTATGTGCACGCCCGCGCGCTGGCGCTTTACGGCTCCTCACCGCCGCCCCAGGCGTCGCATGGGGAGCTGTGCGTCGCCGACGGCAATTTCGTGATCGCGGGCGCGCGCTCCTGCGCCGCCCGCAAAAGCCAGCGCCTCGTGGGCTTCACGGCGATTCAACCCGCGCAAAGCGAACAAGGGTCGACGGCCAATATCGCCGAGCCAGCCGATTACAACGATGAGCAGGCGCGGCTTGCCGGAATCCAGCGGCTGCTGGTCGCGGCCGGCTATGACGCCAATCCGATCGACGGCGTCCCGGGCAAGAAGACCGAAGCCGCGCTCGCCGGATTTCTGAAAGACCGCGGTCTCTCCGCCGAAGCTTCGACGCAACCCGGTTTCTTCGATGCCCTCGTCGGGGCGGTCCAGCAATCCGCTGTCGCCAAGTTCTCCTGGTGCAACGACACCGGCTATACCGTCATGGCGGCGCTCGGGATCGAGGACGGCAGCGCCGTCGTCACCCGCGGCTGGTATCGGGTCGAACCCGGCAAATGCCTCAAGCCCGAGATCTCGGGGCAACCACAACGGCTTTACAGTTTTGGTGAGGCGGTCGACAAGGACGGCCGCGTGGTGATGCGCGCCGGGCAAGCGCTGGTGTGGGGCGGCAGCACCGTCCTGTGCACCCGCGACGTTCGCTTCGAGCTCGACGATCAAACCGACTGCCTCGGCAAAGGCCTGGCCTCGACCGGCTTTGCCAGGATCGAGGGCGGCGGCACGATTGTCCGGTTCCAGGAGCCATGAGGAATACCAGCTTGCCGGCAAGTCCAATCCGCGGATTCGCGCAGGTCGAGACCTGGGTGTTCGATCTCGACAACACGCTCTACCCGCATCACCTGAACCTGTGGCAGCAGGTCGATGCGCGCATCCGGGATTTCATCGCGAATTTTCTCAAAGTCGGGCCCGAGGAGGCGTTCCGGGTCCAGAAAGATTATTACCGGCGCTACGGCACCACGCTGCGCGGGCTGATGACCGAGCACGGGCTGCATCCGGACGATTTCCTGGAGTTCGTACATACGATCGACCATTCGCCGCTGGAGCCGAACCCGGCGCTGGGCGCCGCGATCGAGCAGCTCAACGGCCGCAAGCTGATCCTGACCAACGGCACCCGCAAGCACGCCGACCGGGTGATGCAGCGGCTCGCCATTCATCGGCACTTCGACGGCATATTCGACATCGTCGCCGCCGAGCTCGAGCCCAAGCCGCAGCCGCAGACCTACGAGCGGTTTCTCGCCGCGCACGCGGTCGATCCGGCCCGCGCCGCCATGTTCGAGGACCTCGCGCGCAATCTCGCGGTTCCGCACGCGCTCGGCATGACGACCGTGCTGGTGCTGCCCGCGGGCACGCGCGCGGTATTTCGCCAGGACTGGGAGCTCGAGGGCCGGGACGCGCCGCACGTCGACCATATCACCGACGATCTCACCGGATTCCTGCAAGCAATCGCCGCGCAGCTCGCACCGTCGGCTGATCCTCCGCCGGCTTGACATCAACCGGCCCTGCCCCGACAAGGCGCCGCTGACGCAGCAATCAGGATCCGGCAGATGCCGCACGGCGAGCTCGCAAAAACCATCGATGCGGCATTCGAGACCCGCGACGGCATCGGACCGAACACGCGAGGCGCGGTGCGCGAGGCGGTGGAGCGCGCGCTCGACCTGCTCGATAGCGGCGCAGCGCGCGTTGCGGAGAAGCGCGAGGACGGGCGCTGGCACGTTCACCAATGGCTCAAGAAGGCGGTGCTGCTCTCGTTCCGGCTCAACGACACGGCGCTGATCGGCGGCGGCCCCGGCGGGTCGGGCTGGTGGGACAAGGTGCCGTCGAAATTCCTGGGCTGGACCGAGCAGCGGTTCCGGGAGGCTGGGTTTCGGGCGGTGCCGACCAGCGTCGTGCGGCGCTCGGCCTTCATCGCGCCGGGCGTGGTGCTGATGCCGTGCTTCGTCAACGTGGGCGCCCGCGTCGATGCCGGCACCATGATCGACACCTGGGCGACGGTCGGCTCCTGCGCGCAGGTCGGGAAAAATTGTCATATCTCCGGCGGAGCGGGGATCGGCGGCGTGCTCGAGCCGCTGCAGGCGGAGCCGGTCATCATCGAGGACCATTGCTTCATCGGCGCGCGTTCCGAGGTCGCGGAAGGCGTGATCGTGCGCGAGGGCGCGGTGCTGGCCATGGGGGTTTTCCTCGGCGCCTCGACGAAAATCGTCGACCGCGACACCGGAAAGATCTTTCAGGGCGAGGTGCCGCCGTATTCGGTGGTGGTGCCGGGCACGATCGAGGGCAAGCCGATCAAGGGCAGCAACATGCCGGGCCCGGGACTGTATTGCGCCGTCATCGTCAAGCGGGTGGACGCGCAGACCCGCGCCAAGACCTCGATCAACGAGCTGTTGCGGGATTAGGCGTGCGCCGATGAGCACCGACCCGGTCGCGATCGCGCGGGACCTGATCCGCTGCCGGTCGGTGACGCCGGCGGACGGCGGGGCGCTGGACGTGCTGGCTCGCCTGCTGCGAGCCTCCGGCTTCGCCGTGGAGATGCCGACATTCTCGGAGCCGGGAACCGCGGATGTCGCCAATCTCTACGCGCGCATCGGCGAAGGGGAAACACATCTCGCCTTCGCCGGTCACACCGACGTGGTGGCGCCGGGCGAGGAATCCGCCTGGTCGCATCCACCGTTCGCGGGCGAGATCGCGGACGGCGAGCTGTTCGGACGCGGCGCGGTCGACATGAAGGGCGCCATCGCCTGCTTCCTCGCCGCCGCGCTCGATTACGCCGGCGCCGGAACCCGCGGGCCGGGAGGCTCGATTTCGCTGCTCATCACCGGCGATGAGGAAGGCGTGGCGATCAACGGCACGGTCAAGCTGCTGCGCTGGGCGGCCGAGCGCGGCATCGTGTTCGATCATGCCCTCGTCGGCGAGCCGACGAGCGCCGCCCGATTGGGCGACACCCTCAAGATCGGCCGGCGCGGCTCGCTCAACGGCGCGCTGATCGTATCCGGCAGGCAGGGGCATGTCGCCTCCCCGGAGCTTGCGGACAATCCGATCCGCGGGCTCGTCGCGCTGATGAACGCCCTGATGGCGCAGCCGCTCGATCGAGGCACCGAGCATTTCGCTGGGTCGAACCTGGAGTTCACTTCGGTCGACGTCGGCAATCGAACCGTGAACCTGATCCCCGGGGAGGCGCGCGCGCGATTCAATATCCGCTTCAACGATCGCCACACGCAGGAGACGCTCAAGCATCTCATCGAGGCGCGCTGCCGCGAGGCGGCAGCCGGGAAGGTGCGCTGGCGGCTGGAGTTCGAGCCCTCGAACTCCGACGTGTTTTTGACCCAGCCCGGGCCGTTCGTCGATCTGGTCGCGGGCGCGGTCGCCGAGATCACCGGGCATGAACCGGCGCGTTCCACCGCGGGCGGCACCTCCGACGCCCGCTTCATCAAAGACTATTGTCCGGTGGTGGAGCTCGGACTGATCGGCCGAACCGCGCATCAAATCGACGAGCGGGTCGCCATCGCGGACCTCGAGGCGCTCACCGCGATCTACCGCCGCATCCTGGAAAAATATTTCGGGTGATCATCCCCCCCCGGAGGGAAGGGTCGCCGCTCGCGCAGCGAGCGGCGGGGTGGGTCTGCGTTCCCCAGACGCCACGCAAAGCGGTGCGCCGCCGATCCGGGGTCCAGCTTGGAAGATGAGTCCCGGTTCAAACCGCGCACAGGACAAGTCGGATGTTCCGGACTTGCGCATTGCGGGAACAGACCCTTGCTGCCAAGTGGTCAACTGCCCAGAGATACGAAACCGACACGAGCGGCGTGCGCGGCCTGCAGGTTTCTCAGCGAGGCCGTGGGCAGTTCGCGAAGCCTGAACCATGGCTCGAGCCACTCAGGAAGCTGTGAAGCGGAAATGACCGCCTTGTAACGATGGCAGAACACCAAAAAAGCGTCCTGTTCAGGGAAGTCCGGCGCAGGCCACCTAAGATGAAAGATGGGCAGACGCGTGAATGACTCCCCGGCACTCTTAGCGAATTTGAAGAGGGCATTCGGAACGATTAGCCCCCCAATCAAGAGCGCGCTCACGCGATTGCCCTGCGCGACATCGCAAACGGGTGATACCTCAAGAAACACCGGCTTCGCAGCATTTCTCCATTCAACCAGCTTTGGACTTTCAGGTGATTTATCGCAGCACAAATCAACGAGCGATGCGAGTTCGCGACCAAATGTGAGATGAAATGGGTCGCTAATCCCCAGTACGCTGCCCAGGGTGTTCTGCAGCCTATAGAGTGTGCCCGGAGCAAAGGGCGTCGTTCCTTCTGACGGGCCAGCCGTCATTAGAATCCCGTTCATCAATGCGGCGAATACATTACTTGGCGCGGCGGCTGGCTTTTGGTTGAGCCAAGCGCCATGGCGTGAAAGCGCATCCAGACCCTCCATGTGCTCAAGCTGATCGGTGAGCAATTCTCCAAGAACGGCTACGAGGTGATCGGGCGCCCTACCGGGCGACAGGTCGCTTTCGCCCTGCGCCCTCGTTAGACGCTGCATGGTTTCTTTAAGGCCGTCCTTAAGCTCTGCGGCGGATTCCGCCGCAAGCGACGTCAGTTCCTCACCTACCGCTGCAGAAGCATTCTTGACGAGGGAATCCCAAATCCAGAGCACCTCAATTGCTGACTGATCGCTGAGCACACTCTCAATCTCGCCCTTCAGAGCCTCAGTCCAGTCTTCCGGACGGGCGTCTCTTTTTGGTTTCTCCATTTCGACAAAAATTACTCTACCGTTGTACTGTGGTTCTGCTTGCAGCAATGTCCTCTTGAATAGTTCCGCTTCCGTATCCTGATCCTCGGGCGGCACGTCCGGATCCACCACGCGGTCGTGTGCATATTTGCTCCAGATGACGACGACGATCGGAGCCGTGTCCCGCGCGACGACCCGGAGGAATACGTTGGCAGTGTGCGACGCCGCCCCTTTGCCGACCGCCGCCGTGAGATGAAGGTCAAGAAACACGAGCCGGAGCCGCCTGAAAGGTTGCAGCGGAAGTTTGTCAATGTCATTGCCGAGGATGTGTACGCAACTGACGTAGAGCCCGTTGAGAGCGTCTAAGATGGGGCGATAGTCTTGTTCGTCTTCGTCGATCACACACACACTAAGGAGACGCGAGTTGAGCAATCATGGCGTCTCCTGGAACTGGAGCGCGACCACCGCGCCATTAAGATCCCGCGGCATGGCAATGTCCCCGTCATCAGGAAAGATCAGGCGGCCTTTGTTGACACGCATAACCTCGTTTACGATATAGAGGCCCAGTCCCATCCCGCCTGTTCTCCGCGTGAAAAACGGCGCAACCAAGTCGTCGGGATCATCATTGCCGAAACCCGGGCCGTTGTCCGCAACAACGATCGCCGGGCCACCCTCCAGGTCGTTTGTCGTTCCGATGTACAGTAATTTTCTCTTGGGGTTCTTGGATTCCAGCCAATGGATACTGTTGTCAATGAGGTTTGTGATCGACGCTACGAGCATCTGCTTCGAGCCTTCAACCTTGAAGTCGGGTGATCCGGTCTCCATGCCGTTGATGAGTGTGATATGGTGGCGCTTCAGCCTCAGCTCCGTACTGAAAATCGCTTCTCTGACCAGCACCCCTGCTGAGCTCTTGCCTGGATTGGGGTTTTTGAGCAGATTTGTCACAGGCCTCATTGCGCGATAGAGCCTGTCCACGAGCTCCCGTATCCGGTCGGCGCTGGCGCCTCTTGCCGCCGCCACGCGCAGTTCGTCCAGAATTTTTTCTGCTCCGTGTAGCATGATCCCGATGGTCAATCCCGGCACGGCGGCGTGCAGGAGCTGGTCGCGATAGATTTCCATCTCCTTTTCAACCGCTTTGAGTCTTGGTTCCACCTCGGACAGCACGCCTTTCTGCTCCAATACCTCACGCAGCTCGGTTATTTTCTCGAAGACGCGTTTGCCGGTGCCCCGGCCAAGCACCTCCCGGACCCTTCTTTGGTCCTTGGTTTTCTCTGCCTCAACCTGTGTGAGTACGCTGATGACGGCATCACGAAAATCCGCGAAAGCCTTGTTTTCAATGAATCCCTCGCGGTTGGTCTTTTCACGAAGGTCAGCACTCGCTGTCGCGTTCAGCCGCAGAGTGCCGAGAATCTGGTTGTTGCTGGTCCTCGCTGTCGGCGTGTTTACGCGCCGAAGGTCCAGATTGAGCCAGTCATTGCCGGGCTCACCGAAATCGTAAATGCGGATTCCATCCCGGTAAATCCGGATACCTCCGTTTTCGTCGAGGTAGTCTTTTAATCCTTTCACATCGTCTGTAACGGCGCGGAGCACGGCAGGATCTCGGTCGAACATAATAAAATCAAATTCGACCTTTCCAATCTTATGACTGGCGAGATCGATCGGCTCGCTCTTTCGACCCACCTTTCTCTCCAGCTTCATGCCGGAAATCTTCTCTTCCCGTTTTGAGAGCTGCTTTGTGTAGCCAAGCGGCGGCGTAAACGTGTAGTCAAATCTGCCCTTTCCACCTTCGAAGCTTCCATGAAGGAGCAGCCAGAGTGACTTCAAAGTCCGTCGGACCCCGGAACGGAGAACAGAGGCTGTTTACGGCGCGATGGAGACGCCGAACCTCGCCACGAGACCAATTTTCTCTCAGCCGGCTCACCTCAAATTGGGTGCCATGCCTGTTTCCAGGAAATGTCCTGGGCTCCCGTTCTTGCATTGTGACAAAGGCCTTATCCAAGTCTTTGGCACTTTCGATCTTGTCCCAGTCAAAGTGGAGAACCAGTTCGCGGCCTCCCCTCGCGCGCGTGACGAGCCGGATATATCGGCCGAGCTTGTGTGCGGACAGTCGGCCGAGCCCCTTTTCACCTAAAGGATAGCGGTGGTATTTCGGCGTACGTTCATTGTGCACTCGCTGCAGGGCGCGGAAATCGGTCGCGATCACCATCCACACGTCGCGAAGAGTGTTCCTATCCATACCCACGCCATTGTCCTGAACGATGATACGGGCCTTGGCCTCATCGTTCAGATGCTCCAGCGTCACCGCGCATTTGGTGGCGTCTGCATCATACGCGTTCTTGACAAGTTCAAACACCGCCAGATTTGCATCGCGGATAAGCTGATCCCCGAGCAACGTGAGCAGCCTAGGCTTCACCCGAAATATCAGGTTGCTGTCGGACAATTTCCTGTCCATCACCGTCGCCATAGCTAGATTGGTTCCAGTTGTTCAATGAGGGCCTGCATGACGGGTGGGCACACACCGTTGCCCAAAATCCGTATTTTCTCCCGTCGAGTGCCGAAGCTCATCCTGTAATCATTTCGGAATCCCATCGCACGCCTCAATTCTGGAACCTGAAGCATCCGCATCTCATGACCTCCTTTGCCTGGCTCTACCAAAGCAAATCTGTCAACCGTCGTGACGGTTCGCAGTGGTCTGTCCAATTCCTGCCAACCCCCGCATCCATCCGTGCCGTAGTATACCAAAAGGAAGCTGCTATGCTTTCCTAAGGCGGAGAATCCTCTTTCGGCTCGCTGCAAGGTCGGCTTCGCCCGATTTGAACTGTACAGAGGTGTGGTCTCCCATTTCCCTGGGGGGTCTAGCACGTCGCGCGCCGTCCTTTTCGCCCTTCTTGCAGCGGGCCGCATGTCCGGTACCTCGCGCTTCCGGTCACAAATCACAAACAGACGCCTGCGTTTCTGCGGCACTCCAAAATCCGATGCATCAAAGACGAACTCCTTAAGATTGTAACCCATATCCTCAAGTGATGCCTTTAGTTCTCCATACCGGGACCAAGGTCGCATATGAACGACATTCTCCAGTATGAGCCAGCGTGGTTTGAATTCCTTAGCGTACCTAAGCGTCTGCATCGCGGTAGCCCGGCTTCTTTCCGACCTCGGGGCCGAGCCCTTGGCGCACGTATGATTGCTGCACTCAGGAGACGCCAGGAGAAGATCGATCTCGCCGATGGCCCTATGCAGGCTCCGTGGACTGATGTCCTCCAGCCGGCCTGTGATGGTTTCGGCATCGGGAAAATTGTCCCTGTAGGTTGCCGTCGCCAGGTCGCAGGAGTCTATTCCGCAAACGATCTCGGCTCCGGCCTTGCGGGCTCCGTAGCTGCTGCCGCCGCCGCCGCAGAAGATATCGAGGGTTCTCATCGCTTTCCGGCGCATGTAATAATTCTCAGGCCTAGGCTACTAGGCTAACCGATGGCTGACCAGGTACCAAAATAGGCCTGAGATATGGATATTTTGACAACGAGGCAAAGAAGCCACTGTATGTCGCGGATACGGGGCAGGAACACTGGGCCCGAATTAACCCTCCGAAGGGCCTTGTGGTCGCTTGGCTTGAGATACCGCCTGCATCGGAAAATG
>WNEZ01004247.1_pt1 | contig 12440 bp, 10 predicted proteins | sample 5400521 | NCBI WGS metagenome assembly WNEZ01 (sample SAMN13153339, study PRJNA577476) | soil metagenome | isolation source: 120 cm saprolite under Douglas fir tree site 2 hole 1 replicate 1 | place: USA:California | collected 2015-04-18
GTCTATAACCGGTGGAAATGTAAACGGTTCTTTCGAAGGATTATTCTAAACGATGTCCAACAGCGGTCCTCAGCAAACAGTCGCGCAGCAACAGGATCATTCTTATGATCTTGTGCTCGATCTCTTACGCGAGCGCATCACAGCACAGTTCGATCAAGCAAATACACTTGACTCAAAAGCCAATGGAATTATGACCATAGCCACAGCTCTTTTGGGATCTGCTCTCATCTTCCAGGCAGCTTTGCTGGCAATATCATCACACGCAATCTCGCTTACCTATGCGCGCCTGCAGGGAGTGACGATTACTCTGCTCGTCGTCTACCTTCTCACCATGATTATTACCACAATTTCTTGCTACTGGGTGCAAAAGTTTGATCGCGTGCCCGAGCCAGATAGACTCAAAGACTACGCGTTAAAGCCAATGGGGGACACACAGAGTTTCGTAGTCGGCAGTATGACGCAGGCGTTCGACAACAATAAGCGGATAATCGCCTTCAAGGTGTGGTGTATGCGGATAGCGACTGCACTACTCATAGTTGAGATTATCACGCTTGGTATATTGCTTTTTATGCAAACATATCAGTAAGGAGACGTATTATGAGCAAAAGACAGACAGGTAACAATAGGCGACCGAGGCGGCCATCACCGCCGCCACCGCCGCCACCACCACCTCCTCCTCCCCCTCCACAAGTTGATCCGTTACTCATCGGTGTGGAACACAAAGACGGTGACGGTACTACCATTGTTCGCAAGGTAATACCTCCTCCAGAAAAGAAGGAAGGATAAGATCATAGCAACCCTGGCACTCTGGAGCGCCAGGGTTGCTATGATCTCAACACCAGAAGTATCACACCTTGGAGATAATCAGATGAATTATACAGCACGCATAAAGAAATGCCGACAGAAATGGGCCGACCTTGAGAATGAAGCAGCGCCGGGGAGTATAGAGCGACTGGCTTACGATATAATTGGTCGGTACGCTGATACTGCATACGGCAGAACAGGAGCGTGACCTTGCGACGAATCTGACACAACTTTGGACCGATACTCGTGATCAGACAGCAAAGGAAATCGTGAAGCAATGCGCCAATGAATTCATCTGTATATTGCCCTTTGACTTTGACATGATACAATAACCCTCCATTCTTAAACTCTGGAGCACCACGTCGAGCCGTCTGGCACTGTGCTCGTCTCTGTACTTTTTGCCTGGATTGATCATTTTTTCTCCACACTTCTATATTAGAAGTGGAATGTACCCCATTCCTGTGTGGTTATCTTGCACACGTCTCCGCACAAGGAGTCCTTGTACTCATGAGCGGTCGCGTCCCCTCGTAACACCCTCGCACCAAAGTAAGCCCTCATCCGGTTGGTTGGTGGCATATACCCCTCTTGTGTACATCACAGGCTCGGGTGAAGTCCCCAATTTGGCGTCGCCAGATATTACCTGTTGACATGCACCTCCAACGCTATATAATGATGCTCACCAATGCATGTGAGGTGCTCTCATGACGACTATACAGGTCTTTGCGCTCCTGGCCGTTCTTGATCTTGTTGGTTTGCTGATGACGATCTGGGCCGGCATCCTCCCGATTTCAGCCGGTTGGGTGCTGATCGCGCTGGTTGCTATTCTGTTGGTCGAGATGATGCACGGCTCGATACGTTCCAGTGCTTGCAACTTCTTGGGTGTGGATAGACTATGAAGAAAACGCTCGTGTTTTCGGCGCTCGTTGGCGGGGCGCTTGGTGCAGTGGCTACGGTACTTGCCCTGGTGCTGTTTGGGAAGGCTGCCCCGATGGACAGCCGCGATTTGCTGTCCTTTGTGCTCTCGACTGTTTCGATCGTGATTGCTGCGCTCACGGTGCTCGGTGCAGTCATTGTGGTGATGACCTGGAACGATATTGACGAACGTACTGGAAAGATCGTGGCGAAGTACGAGCAGGAAGCCAAGACCGGTATCGAGGACTACCGGCAGAAGAAGGAAGCTGAGTTGGACGAAAATGCGCGTGTGCGACAGGAAGCAATTGATCAGGCAGCAGGGCGGTCTATTTCAATGATGGGGACCGTTAAAAAGCAGATGAACAATAATTTACACCTTAACCTACTGCTCCTTGGGGTAATGGGTGCATGTTTGATCTACCTGTGGAACAAGGTATTCTCCAGAATGGCTAACATGGACCAGTGGGAGAAGCGCCTGAGCCAGGTAGAACGGTCAACAGGAACCAGGATGGAATGAGAGCAAAAACGCACGGGTGGTCAAAGGAGGAATATGCTATGTCGAGTTCATCGCTACCCCCTATCTTCTCTCTGGAGATTCCAGATATGGCTATGACGTCCTGGAGAGAGGTGGTGCGGCGTGCTCGAGTACGATCCTTTGATATTAGCGACCAGCGCCTTCATGTTCTTGCGAATAATGCTGACTGGCCACGTCTTCACAGCTTTGAATGTGATCACTTCTATAGTGCTTGGGTAGCAATGGCATTCCGTTTCCGAGCATGTGCCGACCATCATCGTGACTTCACGGCAGTCTTCCAGAGAACTCGTGGAGCTTCTCAAGACATGAATCTGTTGTATCAGGAAGATGATGCACTCTTCGGTTTCTTCATGAAGGGCCTCTCTGCACTGGAAAGTTTCTATTACAGCCTGTATGCTTTGGGAGCGCTCATCTCCACGCCAATACAGACACGAAGTGTTCTACCACCGGATCAGTTTCCGTGGCTCGATCCTAACGAACCAAAAAAGCTGAGGAAAATCACACCTGAGGGGACGCGGGATACATTCAAGAAGACCTTTCCTGGACTGCCTATCACGGAACATCTTGAACGTCTTATAGATGATCCTCACTACCAAGCCTGGTGCGATATACGCAATGTGTTAGCGCATCGCGCGGCAACTGCAGGCCGTATAGTCTATCTCGGCCCACTAAAAGATGGTCCTTCTTTCTCTGTGACGCCATGGGCCTTTGATATCCCACTTGATGCAATGATGACAGCCTCCCGCTATGACTGGCTAAAAGAGACCATCAACAGTGGTGTAGAAAAGACAGCCGCATTTGTTGTTCAGCATTTGGCGTACACAGAGTACCAACTTCGTCAGTTAGCGTGGTAGGCCATCGGGACCGATAGCGCAGAAACAACTTCGCGCCCGGCCTCACTTATTTCATAGATAGGCATATTCTGAAAGTGGAACGTCCCCAGTTCCAGGTTATGGCCGAGCCTCATAGCCCTCCCCTTCAGTTCTGCTTCCGGTGATTGACGAGGAAGGGAAGGAGCCTCTATGAAGAGCGGTCGCCTTCTCCATTGACATCCTCGCATCGCCAGCTTCACCCAGTTGGTGACTCATGCCCCTCTCGTATATGCGGCCGATCGTGGTGAAGTCCCCTATTTTGGCGTCGCCAGACATTACCTGTTGACAGTGACCGCCAGGGGCATATAATAATGCTCATCAATCTTTAAAGTGGACATCATGACGGGCTTGAAGCTGTATGCGCTCCTGGCGTTCTTCGATCATTTTGGCACCCTCGTGACGACCTGGCTCCGTATTCTGCCGGAGCTGGTCTGTCTTATCTTGCTGATCATGGTGGCCATAGCGTTGCATGAGATGATGAGGGGGTTCAATATTAGGGATGAGCTGGGAATATGAGCACACAACCTACGACGAATGAAGACTGGACCACGCACGTTCTGAACATCCATGGAACATTCTTTGAACGGCGATGCCAGCAAGTCATAGTCCGGGCCAAAGAGTGGCGCATACAATCCACCAATTATCCCGTGGAGTTCCCAGCTACGGGCCATGGCAAAGCAAGCAACCTCGATATCTGGGCTGAGAGGTATCTGGCCAAGCATGCACTGCAACTCCTGGTTGAGTGTAAGAAGAACAACCCAGAATATGTTGACTGGATCTTCTTTCCAACGTCTCCTCATCGATCCATAAAGACCACTGTTCGGGTCCTTGAGTCGAGGTTTGTTACTTTCCGTACTCAAGGTAACAACCCGTATATCCCGTTCCCACGCCTGCAAGAACTGCGCACTGATCTTGTGATAGCCGATAAGGTACGTGAGACGAAGGGAAACTATCTGTCGAAGATCAAAAAAGATCAGCAGCTCACCAGAACATCTAATACTGCCATTACTGAGGCTGCTACTCAGATTGCTCTGGCAACCCAGGCGATCCTGTACCAGGAAGAGCAGACGTTGAAGAAGTATTTTCAGAGAAATCCAGTGAACCATCCTGTCAGCCTGCCACCTGTCTTTCTCCCGGTGATTGTGACGACAGCTAACCTCTTTACCTGTGACTTCCAGGATGTCGATGTGGACCTTGCCACTGGCGAGATCCCTTTTGAGAAGGTCGTGCTTCAATCTCATTCTTGCTTGCTCTATGACTATCCTGTTCCTCATGCATTGCAGCGCGATCCAGAGGAGATGGGGATGCAGTACTCACGCGAGAGCTTGGAGGAACAAGCCCGCATGTCGATTATTGTGGTGCAGAGTGCCTCTTTTCCAACGCTGCTTGTTCGGCTGTCATCGTTCGCTGTGCGTGAAGATGGTGTCATGTCGTTCTCTCTCAAGAGCGGTGAAGCAACTGAAACCATGGAAGCGCAATGATGTACTGACTGACTATCGTTATCGTCCGCTTAGGAGCATCGCTGCTTATTCGCGTGACGCGAGGGACGCTCAGGCGAGGCGACTCCTGACGCAAAGGTAAGGTTCTGAACATGACGATGATACTGACATGTCTGGCAAACGACTATATCGTGCAGGCGAGCGACCGGCGACTTTCCACTGGGGTCGGCAAGAAGGTGCAGGTAGTCGAGGATCACAGCAACAAGGCGCTGATCTACAGCAACAATTTTGTGTTCGCCTACACGGGGTTGTCCAGGCTATCTTTCACATCTGCAATTGACTGGGCCGCCAAGCTGCTGTCTGAGAAAGAGAATCTGAATGAGGCCGTCAACCACTTAAGGGACCGAGCATCCGATCTTATGAACTCTAACATTATATAGGATGTTTTTCTGATGTCAACCCTTTCACTCATACCAGTGGAATTCATGAATTTGATGACTATCCGCCCTGACAATATCTCTTTTGCCTACAAAGTCTCTCGTATCTTTCTTTGAAGTCTTCCTTGTGCTGATGTTCCTAATTCTCGCTGTCCAATAGAAGCAGGGTGTCAGACATTCTTTGTTCGTGCTGATGAAGATTGAGACAATTGGAATGCACTTTCAGGAAGCGAGCCTTTTTGCAAACCGGTGCATCTAAAGTGAGATAATCTCGGCAATACGATCGGACCATGGACAACTGTCGATTGCAAGCACTGGGAGATCTTCAAGAGGTTTTGGAGTACGAAGTGGAGGAGTGCGCGAAAGGAAAGAATGGTTTTTAATCCTACCCTTTGTTAAATGGATTCATGATGCGCTTAAGTAGGTTCATGATGTGCTGTTGTTGTGTCTCTACGGGTGGAGCTCCATCCGCACCACTTTGCCGCGGTGAAATAGGCGTGTTTGGGAATCGAGATGACTGGCTCACATCTGTCTGTATTCTGGTTGTTCCAATAGACCCAGATGTCCCAAAAGTATAGATACTAGTATTGTCTACTCCAAAACGCTGTGTCAGAATATCATCAATATCATGCTTCATGGCCGCGGCGTTTTGATAGCGCTTGGTGATATCGACCATCAGGCCTCGGTGCAACACGCGCTCGGTCTCAGACGAAAGTTTGGGATTAAGCGTACTGGCCGACGGATAGTCGAAGGGTGGGAAGTCACGCGGATCACGGTTGGTGAGCAGATGATGCAATGTCGCCGCCAGGGCATAAAGGTCTGAGCGCTGATCAGCGTTGCCCTGGTACTGTTCCGGCGGTGCATACCCCGGCGTACCCAGAGCCGAGACCTGCCGACGCTTGGTATTTTTATTGACTAGCGCACGAGCGATACCAAAGTCAACGAGGTATGCATGCTTATTCCTGCTACTCACGATAATATTAGCAGGCTTAATATCGCGGTGGATCCTGGGCGGCGTCTGCTGCTCCAGGTAGTCGAGAATATCGAGCACTTGAGAAGCATAACCCAGTGCTACGCGCTCGGGCATAGGCTTATTGACGCGACTCAGCCAATCTTCCAGGTTTTCGCCAGGCACATACTCCTGCACCATAAAGTAACGCGTCCCCTCTTGGAAGCTATCGGTCACAGTCGGAATGAGTGGATGGTCGAGATGTGCCAGCATCTCTACTTCACGTTCGAAGTTGCGCACATCCTCCTGAAGCTTGGCTGGGTCAACATTATCGGAGATGAGTTCTTTGATAACAACCTGTTTATTCGATACAAGTGTATCTTTTGCCAGCACTGCCACTCCCATGCCACCTTGACCAAGCACCTTCTTAAAGACATAGCGACCATTTTCGAGCCGTCCACCGGGCGTAAGTGTGTGCGAATCGCTCTCCCCCCCACTCTCAGTAAAAGTGATTGAGCCAGCACTGGAAGCTTCACCTAGATTAACTTCCTTGGCAATAGGCGTATCTGTCATGCTTGCATCCAGATATGTGCCGCAGTTGCTGCAAAATTGATCATCTGGCGGATAATTTGTACCACAATTGGGGCAGACCAAAACTTCTGAGAAAGAAGTTTTGGTCTGGCTCTGAGACGTGTCTGCCAGATCAGGCGTAGAAAGTGTTCTCAAGAGAGGCTGAGGAGCACTTGGTGGAGCGGGCATGTTTGGAGAATGAGAAGATCTGCTCATAGCTGTCTGTGTCGCAGTTGTTCCAATAGGCCCTGATATTCCAAGGGTATAGTTACTGGTATTGTCTACTCCAAAACGCTGTGTCAGAATATCATCAATATCATGCTTCATGGCCGCGGCGTTTTGATAGCGCTTGGTGATATCGACCATCAGGCCTCGGTGCAACACGCGCTCGATCTCAGACGAAAGTTTGGGATTAAGCGAACGTGCTGATGGGTAGACAAACAGAGGATAGTTACGCGGGTCACGGTTGGTGAGCAGATGGTGCAGCATTGCCGCCAACGCGTACAGGTCAGATCGCGGATCGGCATTACCCTCGTACTGCTCAGGTGGAGCATAGCCTGGTGTTCCCAGTGCGGACGTTTGTTTGCTGATATACTTATCAGCATGTGTGATAGACCTATCAGCGCGTGCAATGCCAAAGTCGACCAGATAAGCCCGTTTATTTCTGCTACTGATAATGGTATTGGCAGGTTTGATATCGCGATGGACAATGGGTGGTCTCTGTTGCTCCAAGTAATCGAGCACATCAAGAATCTGGGAGGCATACGTCAGTGCATCCTGCTCTGGCAGTGGCTGCATGAGACGCTCTATACGCTCTTCCAGATTCTCGCCGACCACGTACTCCTGCACCATAAAGTAGTGGGAACCTTCCTGAAAGCTGGCTGTGACATTGGGGATCAATGGATGATCGAGGGTCGCCAACGTCTCCACTTCTCGCTCAAAGTTGCGCACATCCTCTTGTTGTTGCTGAGGGTCAGCGCTTGGAGAAATCAGTTCTTTAATTGCAACCGGCTTATTAGCAATACGGGTATCACGTGCCAAAACAGTTACTCCCATTCCTCCCTGACCAAGAATTTTCTCCACTATATAGCGTCCGCCTTGCAAGCTTCCACCAGGAAGAAGTTGTTGAGATGTGTTATTAGCTCTATCAATGTTTTTTTCTGAACGAGTTACACTCTGAGCAGATGCTTTAATATACCCCCCACAATTCGCACAAAATTGCACATATCTTCTATTCACCTTTCCACAATAGCGACAGAGAAGAATCTCATTAGGAAAAAAAGATGTAGCAGTCTTCATCTCACTTTGATTGAGAGAGTAGTTTTCTTCTTGAGAGGCCGTTGTTATATCTATTAATAGCAGATCTCCACAATTTTCACAGCTAGTTGTTTCTAGCAGATTCCTGGCTCCGCAGGAGGAGCAGGTATGTCCTATGATATGTGTGATTTTAGAATTATTTGCATTTTCTGAAAAATTACGTGCTTGTTTTTGAACAAGTAGCGCCGCTACAACCTCACTGATTCCTTTGACAACGTCGACAAAAGCAGCATCACGATTTGCCCATTCAGTGACAGCTTTTCCTTTATTCGGAAGCACTCGAAGCCTCCCAAGAGGAGTATTTGACCACAGAGTTGGACGTAGAATGATTGGTATGACCCAAACATTCCCTGCCTCATGCTTCTCTAGTGCGTGATGCATCTCTATACCATAATGGTAGTCAGAAGCAATGAAATCGGGACTGACTAAGAGCAAAATAAGATCTGCCATTTGGAAACGCTCATCTTGTATATGGCTCCAGTCTGTTCCAGCTAAGATTTCGCGATTCAAACGCAATGTGATTTGCCTTAGCCGTTTGAGTGTCATTAAGTGTGTTTCGAGTTTGTCTCGCAACTTTTTATCTTGAGGAGAATAGCAGTAAAAAACCTTTATAGGTTCCATGACTAAACCGCTCCCTTATATCCATGCAACTGTTTCGATTGCTTGGAGTGAACCCATGTGACCAGTGTCCAAGTTAAACTCTGCTGTTCAGAAAGTAGGCCCCCTCAAATTCCACAAGAGGCACATTACCGAGGCTGGAATGTAACCGCTTCGTATTGTACACATCCTCGATAAATTGCGCAATATTGGCTTCGGCCTCGGCAAAGGTTTGCAGGGAATCAGGCAATGAGTCGTCGCTGCTGTTGTAGAATGGGACGAACCATCTCCTGAACAGCTCAAGAATCTAACAGAGCGGAGAATCAGGGTTTCAGCAGGGTCTTTGGCAATCTGCCATACTGCTTATTAGAAACGGGACACAATAAGTAGATGCACGCTCAAAAGGAAGGGCTTCCGCCCTAGTCTACATAAGCAGAAATCAATTTGCTTAATATCCTGTTCAGGCCACTTCCATTTTGCTGATCAGGTGTCAGGCCAAAGGCGCTGGTACAGATCTAGAATGAGATAGCCACGTTTCCCGAACGCCCGAGCAGGGTGTGAAGATGACCTCCAGTTCCATTCTAGAAATGCAAAGATGCAAGTGGCCTGAAACCCTGAAATGGTATTTCTACTATTGTATTTCTCAGGTTTTCGGTCTATACTATACTTGAGTAAGCATTGTTATCTCATGGTGTCTTGTCATTTTCATGCTAGCCCAGATCGTCTCTTCCCTTTAGTGCAGCATCTGCATTGCAGCTACCCGGGCAAACCGACACGCATTGCTATTTTTATGTGCAGCCTGGAGATTGTAACTGGACATTATTCCTGGCCCCAAAATTGGCCTTTCGACGCAAATCTTGCCCTACTTGTTTCCCGTAATACTGCTTTTCTCTGCAAAGGCACGACACATAAAACGCCTCAAAGTGCAGAGCCGTTTGCGTTCTTGCTCAGTTGAGCGAAAGGCGCTTCCGACTTAAGGACTCAGGCCAAAGTGGCCAGGATAGAGGTCACCATCGCCAGATGCCAACGCGCAGGCTGCGTTATCGTCAGCTACTATGCAGAGAGCGACAGAACGCTGGCCACAATGACGTATATGCTGACCGTAAGTATCGCCCTCTGCGAGAAAGGACTTCGAGGATCGAGTAACGGAGAAGCCGAGAGAACTCCTGGCCAGGATATGGGTCTCTAGGCAAAGCAAGCACAACAACATCAAGCGAGGCGGGACCTCGCTTGAAGCGTATAGGCGGCCATTATATGGGTGACCAATTTGGCCAGGAATTATTTCAAGATACACGATGTGTATCTTGTAGTTGGGCTGACTGTATTGTTTCGGTGAGGGCATCCACTAAAACGTAGAATATCTTTTCAGGTCGATCTATCAAAGGCACCTTGAAGAGATTCCTCACTCAAGAGGTCGAAGAAAGACATCTTTCGCAAGGAGGCAAGCAATGGAACAAACAAGGGATTCTGGTGATAACCTTCTTAACCAGGACATGCAACCTTCAGAGAACCTCCGTATCCAAGGGTTGTCAATTTACACTGCACAGGTCGAGGTGGGGCACCCACGGGAAGTCACGATTAGCTTTCGTGTGACCAACATTGGGAAAGACGCGATCACGAAACCGTTTCGTACCAGCCTGTTTCCGGGGAACATCAAGTTCGATAGGCTCCGGCCCCTCCTTGATACCCACTATGTGAACACAGCTGAGTTGGCTGCGGGACAGGCTATTTATATCTCGCGTACTACTGTCCTGCCAAGCAGTGTAAACGAGTTCGACGTCCGCATCGAGGTTGACGTAGACCACGCTATCACCGGAGTTGATAGAACAAACAACATCGTTATCTCACCTTTCAAGAACCCGACTCCTGATGTGGGACGCTGGGTTTCGATTGGACCGACGCGTATTAGTTCCACACCTGATGCAGTCGGGCGCCTCTCAGCCATCGCTATTCATCCCACATCTCCATCAACAATCTATGTCGGCGCTAGTGGCTCTGGAGTGTGGAAGACTAATGATGGTGGAGCCCCTTGGCGGCCTGTCACAAACAGTCTACCAACATTGGCCATTGCGGCGATTGCAGTTGATCCATCTGCCCCCTTGCGTGTCTACGTCGCGACGCCGGGCTTCGGAGTATTTCGTTCTGAAGACGCGGGCACAAGCTGGACTCAAATATCAAGCGACCTTCAAGCTGAGGCGCGATGGGGGGTTTTCCTGGTTCATCCCACGAATCCAAACGTACTTTACCTGACGTCTGCTGTCGGTGTCTATCGCTCCGGCGACTTTGGTGCAACGTGGCAGCTTTCGAAGAGTGGTGGTCGTGCCACTGACCTGGTCATGAATCCATCCAATCCAAATATCCTCTATGCGGCGATATCTAGAGATGGCATCTATAAAACAACCGACGGCGGCACCGGGGGCAATAGCGACTGGGTCAGACTGAGCGCAGGATTACCCTCGACTGATATCCAGCACATCACACTTGCTCTATGTAGCGGGAATCCTGGGGTAGTGTACGCTGGCTATGCAAGATCGACTGGTTTTCAGCTTTATCGCACAACGGATGGCACGTCATGGTCGCTGCGATCCAGCCCGACGTTCCCCCTTTTCAACGACGTTATCGGTGTAGATCCCGTGGATCCAAATACTGTTTATATCACTGGAAAGGACTTTTACCGCTCGACCGACGGTGGTACAAACTTCGTTCCAAAGGGCGGCACACACGTTGACCACCATGCCTTCGCAACCGACCCCGTGACAGCAGGTGTGATTTACGCATTGAACGACGGTGGCATCTACCGATCGGCAAATCGCGGTGACGCTTGGACTTTTATTGGTGAAGGAATTGCAAATGTTGAGTTCTATGACATTGCCCACGCGGTCACTCAACCTAGCCTTGTTATCGGTGGCGTGCAAGATAATGGAAACATCAAATACGACGGGAGTAGTACGGTGTGGAAAGAAATGCTGGAAGGTGATGGCGCGACCGTCGATATTGATCCGACAAACGCACAGATTCTCTATGCTATGGGTCAGTATGCCAGCAGCATCCAGAGGTCCACAAATGGAGGTGAGAGCTGGACGAATATCGCCAGCGGACTACCAACTGGCACAACCTGTTTTCAACTCCATTTCCAGGTTCATCCAACCATGTCTAAGACCCTGCTGGCCTCATGTAGATCCCTATGGCGTACGACCCTGCCAGGATCATCCTGGTCACCGTTGTTTAGACCGCCTTCAGGCAGCATTCTGCGCTCGGCAGTGGACCCTACCGTTAACCTCTACTACGCTGGTTCTAGTGACGGACGCCTCTACGCAGGATCTGCTGGCTCGAACTGGCAAACTGTTTTCACTCATCCCGCTTCTTCTAGCGTAACTGATATCGAGATCGACCTTGACGACCCTGCAACCGTATATATAACCTTTAGTGGCACAAACACGGGCCGCGTGTATCGGTTAAGACGAGCATCACCGGCACCCACTACAATGACTGCATTAGACATTACCTTCAACTTAACGACAGGGCTCTCGGCACGCACAGTGGCGGTTGATCGTATAGTACCGCTGACTATTTATGTAGGTACTAACCAGGGAGTGTACCGGGGACGTTCCCCCGATGGAGGCGCAACATGGTCTTGGACATCTTACACCAATGGGTTGCCGCTCGCCGATGTTGTCGATCTTGAGGTTCATCCGATCACAGGCGTCATGCGTGCAGCAACCTTCGGTCGAAGTGCATACGAGGTGAACACCGCTGGTTGGCACCCCAATGTCCAGATCCCTAATCAACAGAGCAAGGCGACGCCTGTCCTGGCTGTCTTCAACGACCAGTTGCACATGGTACACCTCGGCGACTCCTCAAACAATCTCTGGCACTCTATCTATGATGGTGGCGCCTGGCATCCCAATGTCCAGATCCCTAATCAGCAGAGCAAGGCGACGCCTGTCCTGGCTGTCTTCAACGACCAGTTGCACATGGTACACCTCGGCGACTCCTCAAACAATCTCT
>WNEZ01004248.1_pt1 | contig 12439 bp, 8 predicted proteins | sample 5400521 | NCBI WGS metagenome assembly WNEZ01 (sample SAMN13153339, study PRJNA577476) | soil metagenome | isolation source: 120 cm saprolite under Douglas fir tree site 2 hole 1 replicate 1 | place: USA:California | collected 2015-04-18
CAACGACGATGCTCGATTCTCTTACACCCTTTGACCCCAGTGATGTCATCAGTCTGTATGAGTTCAGGCTCACGCTTGAACCGCCGGCTGCGCGCCTGGCTGCGGAACGCATCACCCCTCACGAATTGCGGGAATTGCGCGAGATGGTTGCCCTCAACCGGCAGAGCGCGGAGACCCAGCAACGCCAGCAGTTCCGCGAGAGCGATGCGGCCTTTCATCGAGTGATTGCCGAAGCAACGCACAATCCATTCCTCGCCTCTACGATAGCTACGACAACCCGTGCCCAGAGGTGGGTGTTCGACATCGCGGCAGGACGCACACTGGCATTGCTGCTATCCTATGCAGAGCAACATGCAACAATACTCGAAGCGATCCAGGAGGGGGAGCCAAACGCCGCCGCTCAAGCCATGCAGGTCCACCTGGAAGGGGCACTGACCCACTCCAAACAAGAGATCCGGCGACGACTTGGCGTTGAAGCAGTAGAATAATTACTCATGCGCCTGGCTGTACTCCTTCTCTTATCGACCCAAGGACGCAGGCGCGGTTCCAGTCCTCGTGGCTATTGCGCCCTACGCGGGTACTGCCTCTAAAGATAGTGGATAATTCAGCCTTTTTTCCTAAACCGCTTGACAGTCCTTCTCGACTCAACTTAACCTTCCTGATAAGCTCACCATTATCCTACTATCAAGCGGCGAGGATTCTTATGACCTTTCCCTTTCCCTTGCTCTTGCTCTTCCTCATTCTTTCTTTGGCGCGACTGTGTCTCCTTTACTGGTACCATACTTGCCCAGCCCAGTGGAGAACTGCAACATTGAAGGATGGGTAAGCCTGTTGCAAACATTACCCCCGAGTTTGTGGCGCGATAGCCGTCTCAAGTTCCTGAACAGCTTTGTGAAGAAGTTGGATCAGATGATGGAAGAGACTCAGCTTGAGCAAACGGTATGGGTGAGAGGGGATTAGCAGGCTCATAAGCAGCGGATGCCGTAGTGTGTATGACCTGGGTCAGGCGTCTATGGCGCAGCAGCTCGAATGGCTACCACGGGAACACTTGTGATCACCGCCTGGCCCGCTCGCAGTGCTCCTTCGATTTCTCTGTTATCTCTTGCTGCTACCAATGCCTGATGATCAGGTGTCCCTGTGCGACGGCATGGACAATGTCTGCTCGACAGACAATGCCCACCAGCTTGCCATGCTGCACGACCGGGACACGCTTAATTCTGTGTTCGGTAAGGAGCATGGCAATCTCGCCAACGCGTGTCTCTTCATCGACGGCAATGATCTCAGGACTCATGATATCGGCAGCGCGCAGACCTTCTCGATCGACTTTCCCTATGATGTCTGCCTCGGTGACGATACCGATCATCTTGCCGTCTTTGTCGATAACAGGAACACCACTAATATTTTTTCGACTCAGTAGTTGTGCAACTTCCTGCACACTTGCTTCCGCGCTGGTAGTATATACGTTGCGGGTCATAATATCCCTTGCGATCATAGCGGACCTCCTCGTACTGGGTAGGGATGGCACCGCCTCGTGCCACATGCTCTACTACCCTACTAATCACAAGATGGCACTACGTAATCACACTATACAACTGCCTTTTTGTGACCTATAGACATGCTCATCATGAGATAATGTGCAGACAATCACCACATCACTTAACCCGACGTGCACGTTGTTCCATGAGGCCACTGACTATCTCAACTACGAGTGAGCATCACCAACTCACTTCCTAAAGAAAATATGTACCATCGGCCTCACAATACAATAACAGTTGTACAGATTCACCAATACAAAACAGTCACAAATCCAAGCTGAGCCTTATACCGTCGCGTTAGTGCCATTAGACATGCTATTAATCTGGGATAGGTCGAGGCATTGATTCAGCAGCAGAGATTCCTCTTCTGCGATGAGGACAACAACGCTGTGCGGGAGGAGATCGTCATCGCCCCTGGCGGATAATTGCCATCATCTCTGGTACGGTTGTGACCTTGACACGCGGACACCCCTGCCTGGCACCGCAGGCAACCTCGTATTGATCCAGAATCTTCCAATCCTGATACGTCACATAGTCGAGGTCTCGCTCACGGAGAAACGCCTCAATCCGCGACAGGTCGCGATGATCATCGCTGATTCCTTGGAGCATTGGCAGGTCGCTCAGCATTGCTTCGACGGTGGCAGCCGCGTCAGGCTTGTTGTTCCCGATCAGACCAGTGGGGCCGCGCTTGGCCCACCCGACGACATATTCACCCGGCACCACTTCGCCGGTATTCGGATGCACGACTTGCCCGGCGATATTGTTTATGGTAGAGGTCGCGTGATCGAATGGCACGCTTTCAATCGGCACACTACGATAGCCAATCGAGCGCAACACCAGGCCAGCCTCAATGATCTCAAACTTGCCGGTTCCTTTCGCTCGCAGTCCGCCATTGGAATCCACGACAAGTTCATTGTGTTCGATCTTCACCGCTGTCATCCGCCCATTCACACCAACAATTTCCCTGGGTGAGACCAGGAAGCGCAGGGTAATGCGGCGAGGAGCGGTATGCTGCGTGCGAACAGCATACTCATGCAGGCACTCCAGGTTGGACCTCGCTGTGCGATCTCCTTCTATATCAACCAGGCTTGCCGGATCAAGTTCGATGTTTTGAGGATCGACGATCACATCCACCCCTTCAAGCTTCCCCAGTTCCCTGATCTCAGGGTTCGTAAATGATGCCTGCGCTGCGCCACGTCGCCCCAATACCACCACCTCGCGGATCTTGCTCTCGCGCAGCTTCTCCAGCGCATGGCCGGCGATATCAGTTTTCAGCAATGTATCCGGGGACACGATTAGAATGCGTGTCACATCCATGGCTACATTGCCATTGCCGACCACGACAGCCCGCTCGCATGAGAGATCGATGGGCAAATCGCGATAATCAGGATGACCATTATACCAGCCAACAAACGCGGTAGCTGGAAAGCTATTGGGCAGTTCTTCACCGGGAATGCCCATACGTCGATCAGCCTGGGCACCCACAGCATAGATGATCTGATCGTAGAACTGCTTTAATTCTTTATGATGGATATCAACACCGTATGTGACATTCCCGAAGAAACGGACGCGTGGATCTGCCAGGACTTTATCAAAGACGCGGATCACCGCCTTGATGGACTGATGATCAGGCGCAACACCATCGCGGACCAACCCGAAAGGAGTGGGGAAGCGGTTGAAGAAATCAATTGTCAGTACGATATCGCGTTTCTTGAGAAGAGTTTCGGCAGCATAAAAACCGGCTGGGCCAGCACCAATGATAGCAATGCGTAGCGGCCGGGCTGAAGTAGCAAGTTGTTCCATTCCGTCTCTCCCTTCAAGGGGCTACTGTCTTTATCTAGAGCGAATTCCTTTTTATCACCAGGAGCAAATCATGCTCATCTTCCTGATTGAACTTAAGGATAGGACAGTAATCTCACAGGGAAATCACATGAGCGAGGCATATTCTCACAATTCACACACAGTCTTAAATGCTTCCAAGAAGATCACAAGGTGCTCTGATCCCCCTCGGAAGAGAGGGCACGTGGCGAGACGCTCCGCGCGCTTGTGCTTTGCAAGAGAGGAAGACGGAGGAAGAAGGTCGAACCGGCTCCTTCGGTCGACTCGAACCAGATGTCTCCCCCATGCTGCGAGACGAGTTCGCGACACAGATAGAGGCCCAGGCCGGTCCCGCCGATCCCCTGAGCCTGGCTATTGGACGCCCGGACAAACCGACCAAACAGCTGGGCCTGCTCTGCTTGCGGGATGCCGATGCCCTGATCCCGAATACTGATGAGAGCTGCCTCGCGCTCTGACACCACCTGCAGGGTCACCTCGATCTCGCCGCCGTCCGGGCTGTACTTGATGGCGTTGGTGAGCAGATTCACCAGCACTTGCTCGATGCGTCCTCTATCCATCTGTGCCTGCAGGTGGGACAAGGTGCTGGAGAACGTCAGCTGATGGCGGTCGCTACTCTGCCCCATCTGTGCGATCACGCGCTGGATGGTATGCACGAGATCGATGGACTCACGGTGTAACACCAGCCGTCCTGCCTGGAGACGAACCACATCAAGCAGGTCTTCGGTGAGCCGATTCAGCCGATTCGCCGCCAAATCGATATCCGCGAGCGCCTCCTGTTGCCAGGAGGCTAAGGCCGTGCCTTTGTCCCCCCGGGAATGCCGCAGTAGCATCGTCGCAAAGCCTTTGAGAGCGGCCAGGGGGTTGCGCAGTTCGTGGGCCACCAGCCAGATAAACTGATCTTTGAGCTGTTCGGCTTCCTTGAGGGAAGTGACATCCTGAAGGACGACCAGCGCCGCTGGTTCCGCAGAGGAGATTTGACGGTTTCCCCCACCAGCTTCCAACCCAGCTAAAAGGCGTGGAGCCAGCGCCACAGCATTCACCAGCACCGGGAGACTCGTGCCATCCGCGTGACGGATGATCTCCTGGTGCTGGAACACCGTTTGGCCCTCGTGCAGGGCACGCAAGGTGGCGAAAGCGGCGGGTGGCAGCGCTTGCCCATTCGTGTCGAACAGGCGAATGTGGTGGGCGCCCAGAAAGTCCAGCATCGGTTGACCGGCGGGCCAGTCGCTTCCCCAGAGGGTGACTGCGGCGCGATTGGCGAGCACGAGGCGAGCCTCCGAGCCAGTCACAAAATATACGCACGTGGGTAATTCATCCAGGACGAGTTGCAAGAGCGCCAGGCGGGCTTCGGCTGCCTCGCGGGCCGCACGCTCGTGCTCTTCGAGCTGACGGCGCACAGCGATATCACGAATGGCGCCCAGCACATGCAGCGCGCCGTCGAACAGCAGAGGGCTCAGGCTGATGTCCACCGGAAACTCGGTGCCATCTTTGCGTCGCCCATACAACGCCAGTCCCGCGCCCATGGGGCGGGTGCGTGGGGAGGTGGCATACTGCTCACGGTGAAGCACATGGGCTGCACGAAAGCGTTCAGGCAGCAGGGCATCCAGAGCCTCGCCCTCGAGTTCGGAGCGAGTGTAGCCAAAGAGCGCTTCAGTCTGGCTATTCACGCGCGCGATGCGTCCAGCAGCATCGACCAGGACGAGCGCATCAGGTGAGACCTCCAGCCAGTTCAGGAGGTTCGCCCAACTTCCCTCACCCTGCAGAGAGGCCTGATGTGCAGGTTTCGCAGGCAGTGATCGGGCAAGCGCTCTCCCCTCACGCTCGTCGTCTGCTTCTTGCTCTTGCTTGTGGTCATCCTCGTGCATGTGCCGCTCCTTTCGCGCCTGACTGCCTACGCAGCCGATCACGCGGCAGTATTGGCATGTCATCCGGAGAGTTCCCAGCTGCTTTCTCGGGCGTCATCATGGTCATGGTTCCACGGCATCCCGGAGATCAACGCATTTTCACCTCTCATGAGCAAATATACCAGAGAATTTTGACAAATGCGATCTTTTTGGGCACTTTACGCAAGGTTTTCTTCGAGAGGAGGTACCGGCGTGAGCAGGCCCTCGTAAATGAAATCATGGCAGTGCTGGGCAACCACGCGTGGGTCGACGCGAATACGCGCTACCCCGCTATCCATGGCTGCCTGGGCAACGGCGGCCGCCAGCGATGGTGCAACGTCGTAGTTCATCGCCTGTGGAATGATCTGCCCTTCTTCAAATTCTTGTTCAGTCACCAGGGAAGCCAGCCGCTGCGCCGCCGCCAATTTCATTTCGTCATTGATGATGCGGGCCCGCGCATCGAGTGCACCCCGGAAGAGCCCGGGAAACGCCAGCGAGTTATTCACCTGGTTGGGGTAATCCGATCTGCCCGTCGCTACTACTTTGGCGCCCGCGGCTAACGCCTCTTCAGGCATGATCTCCGGGGTAGGATTGGCCAAGGCGAAGACGATGGGTTGGGATGCCATGGATTGGACCATGGCAGGTGTCACCACACCCGGGCCGGAAACCCCGATAAAGACATCGGCTCCGATCATTGCCTCGGCAAGTCCACCATTTTTACACTCAGGATTGGTGATGGCTGCCAGCTCTTCCTGCGCCGCATTCATGTCAGCACGCCCTGGAAACATGATCCCTGCACGATTCACTAACAGCATCTTTCTCACTCCCCAGGCCAGGAGCATTCTGGCTGTCGCGATACCGGCGGCCCCGGGACCCATGATGACCACGGATACGTCCTGTCCCTGTTTGTTGACTTTGCGCAGGGCATTGATGAGTCCTGCGAGCACGACTGTCGCTGTGCCATGCTGGTCATCGTGGAAAACGGGAATACTGAGCGAGCTGCGCAGCCTCTCTTCCACCTCGAAGCAGCGTGGCGCAGAGATATCCTCCAGGTTCACACCTCCAAAGGCCGGGGCAATATGCTCGACTGCCGTGACAAGCTCGTCTACATTTTGCGTTGACAGGCAGATGGGATAGGCTTCGATGCCTCCAAAGGTCTGGAAAAGCACGGCCTTTCCCTCCATGACGGGCAAAGCGGCACGGGGGCCAATGTTTCCCAACCCGAGCACGGCACTGCCATCCGTGACAATGGCCACGCGGTTACTCTTGCCGGTATAGTCGAAGACGGCATCCGGTCGGGCCAGGATCTGGCGTGTGGCTTCGGGAATGCCAGGAGGCAGATAGAATGAGTTGAGGATGGATTGATCCCGGATGGGCATCTTGGGCACAATGTGCAGGACGCCTTGATAGCGGCGGTGTAATTCAAGCGCCTCCTCCTGGAGGTTGGCAGAGCTATGCGATGGTGGTGGAACAGGCCGGTGTCCCTCATAGAGCGTGGCTCGCGTCTCTGCCTCGATCGCAACCGGGTCTTTGTCCACGCGAGCCACACCGCTGCGTCTTGCAGCTTCGGCCACTGCGCAGGCTACGCGAGGAGCCAGCGCATAATCCATCACGGACGGTACAATCTGTTGAGGAGAGAGACGCTCTGGCGGGACGAGACCGGCAATGGCTTGAGCCGCCGCAATGATCATTTCCTGGTTGATGCTGGTGGCGCGTACATCCATGGCTCCGCGAAAGATGCCAGGCAGCACCAGTGCGTTCGTAATCAGGTTGGGATAATCGGGACGCCCGGTCGCCACAACGGCAGCACCGGCGGCGATAGCTGCTTCGGGAGTAATTTCTGGGTTGGGCACCGCCAACACAAACAGAATAGGATGCCTCGCCATCGTGCTGACCATCTCCGGCGTGATTGTATTCCACGAGGAGAGGCCGATGACCACGTCAGCGTCACGTACTGCATCGGCGAGCCTGCCAGTGACGTTGGCTGGATTGGTCTGGCGGGCAATGTCCACTTTGGCCCAGTTCATGTTGTGCAGGCGATAGCGATCAAGGATGCCCAGACGATCACACACCAGGATATGCCCAAAGCCAACGTGCAGCAGCAGGCGGGCGGTGGAAATGCCGCCGGGACCGGCCCCATTGATCACGATACGAGCGCTTTCCGGTGCCTTGCCAACCAGCTTGAGGGCATTGTAGAGCCCACCCAGGATGGCAGCGGCAGTCGCATCTTGCTCGGCGTGCAGGACCGGGATATTGATTGCGCGCGCCAGGTGGTCGGCGACCGTAAAGCAGCGGGGAGCGGCAATACTGCTCAGGCAGATGCCGCCAAAGGTGGGTCGAATCTCCATGCCCACGCTGATGATCTCATCCGCGTCCTGGGTATCCAGGCAGATGGGGAAAGCATCCAATCCTCCAAACGTTTTGAAGAGGATGCAGGCGTCTTCGAGCATGGGCAGCACCGCCAGGGGGCCGATGTTCCCCATGCCAAAGGCCGACGAGCCATCGGTGACAAGCGCAATGGTGTTGCCGCGAATAGTGTAGTCAAATGAGGTGAGGGGGTCTTTCGCAATCTCAAGGCACGGAGCTGCGACGCCTGGCGTGTAGACCAGGCTCAGGACAGAGCGATCTTTGAGCGGTACCTTACTGGCAACGCCGATCATGCCTCGAAATCGCTTGCGATACTCCAGGGCTTCCTGTGGTCCCATTCCCAACGTGGAGAAGTTGGAAAGCAGGGTATGGCCATTTGTCCCCGTTTCGATGAATGTCGATTGTGCGTTTGTTGTCCCGTCCATGATCTTCCTCCTGATTTGCCTTGCCTGTTTTTTTGTAGTGTAGTATAGAGAGTTCACAAGATCATCACAATTTCATCGCTTCGCACAACAAGCTCATCACAATTTCATAAGGCTTTACATCCAGCTTTTTTCATCCTCACGGCTTGTTCAAGATCGGATCTCATCGAGGAAGAGCTCTCGTAGTTTTATTCGAGATTAAAACGCTTCGTGCGAGCGGATCTCCTCCTATTTCTCCTAACTGAGCAAGAAACAGGTAGCCCTCCAAGTCTTCGGGCGTTAACTTGACACATCACGATGCTCTCAAAATATGCGACTACAACATCACAAAGAGCTATCAATTTATGAAAGGGCAGGCTTCCTTTTTACCTTGGTAGAAGTGGCGAAGCGCCGGCTGATTCAACGACTCATCAGCTGCTGTGATACTTGTGTTTCTCGCCGCCTTCTTCGTGACGCAGTGCATCAGAAAGAGAGTCACTCAATGACACAGGTAGAAATCCCGAAGGGTATCGTAGCTCAGGAACCTCACTATCCTCTCACATCTTGCCGCTTCACGCTTACAAGATTGCCACAATCTCTCTGCTGTCTTGCCTGCAGATCTTACAAAGTCTTTACCGGCCTGAACACCTGGCATGCGGTGCCAGACGAACAACCAGCTAGCAGTTCTTCAGGGAGTCGGATTACGGACCAGAGGTTCCACCCACACCCCGTCGCAGCGTGAGCGAGGTGCTCCTGTAACTCATCTGATCCTCTTCTGTGATACTATCGTGTGCTCGTTTCTTTGCTCTGTGATGCTGTTGTGAGAGATCAAGTATATGCTCAAAACAACGATAGTGTGATGGGCAAGCGGTACACTCTAATGAGCAAAGAAATGCTGAAGAGGAGGAAGAGAAGCTATGGAGATACCATCTACAAGTGAATTAAGAGCGCTGTTGGAGCAACACAATGGCCCTTGTATCTCGATGTTTCTCCCCACCCACCGGGTAGCAAGATACCATGATGACGACCTACTGGACATCGCTGCAACCCAGACGCTCCTTCATAGCGGATCGGTCTATGCGGTCGAGCAAGCAAAAGTGCCTGGTGGCGAACTGGTAGCGCAGTGTTTCGCTACTGATCAATGCAGCTAGCACGCGAGGAATAGCATGAATGAGACCAGGGCGCTATCAGAACCGCGAGGGCGGGCTTCACCCCGCGACTTTGCTACGATGTTGAACGCGCTCAGCCGTCCAGGTGCCTATCCCTTTGCACTGCCCGGTGACGCAATCTCCATCATCCAGACGCATGCCTCGGCGGTCTTGCTTACACCGGATCGTGTGTATAAGCTAAAGAAGCCAAAATACTTTGGGTTTTTTGATTTCTCTACACCGGTTCTCCGTCGCCACTTTTGCGGAGAAGAGGTGCGCGTGAATAGCCGTCTTGCACCACATGTCTACCTTGGCGTTGCTCCCGTACTGGAGTTCTCCGATGGCCAGGTCCGTTTTGGCCCCACCTATTCTCCAGATGAGGTGCTCATGCCGGACAGCACACTCGATGGTGGATTTGTTGTTGACTATGCTGTTGTCATGGTGCGCCTACCCGACGAGGCGATGTTGGAGTCTCGCGTTGGACACGGCGCAGCTTACCCCTCACTGCTCACGGAGATAGCACAGTTCGTTGCCGCTTTCCACGCTGCTGCACAAACGGATGAGCACATCGCCAGCTTTGGTAAGCTTGATGTCATCCGAGGCAACTGGGAGGAGAACTTCGCGCAGATGAAGCCATATATCGGTCGCACGCTTGATGCTTCCACCTACGACCGGATCAGCGGCTACATCTGTCGCTTTCTGGACGAGCGGGCCTCGCTCTTCGCCAGTCGTGTACATGACAATCGCATCCGCGACTGTCATGGTGACCTGCGACTGCAGCACATCTATATCCTGGATGAGGCGAATGATCCTACTCAGCGGTTGGCAATTCTGGATGGCATTGAATTCAACGAACGATTTCGCTATAGCGATGTGGCCAGCGAGATCGCCTTTCTGGCCATGGAGTTGGATGCAGCGAGTCGATGTGACCTGTCACGCACGTTTGTTGAGAGGTATGTTGCAGAGACTGGTGACGAGGCGCTGCTCGAGTTATTACCGTTCTACGCATGCTATCGTGCATGCGTGCGTGGCAAGGTGCTCTCCTTCCAACTCGATGAGCCGGAAGTTTCTGATTCCCAGCGTGAGGTTGCCCGTCTGCAAGCAGCGTCGCTCTTCGCGCAAGCAGCCAGCTATGCGCTGGGTCCGACCAGGCCAGCACTCCTTCTCGTCGGTGGATTGATGGGTGTGGGCAAAAGCACGCTAGCCCTGGCGCTCCATCATGAATTAGGCTGGGCCCTCCTCTCCTCGGATGCCGTCCGCAAGCGTCTCGTTCATCTTGACCCCGCGCAACCGCAGGCTGATGCCTTCGGTCAGGGGGTCTATAACCCGGCGTGGACGGCGCGTACCTACAATACTTTACTCCTTGAGGCCAGCACAGCGCTTGCCAATGGCCGCTCCGTTCTGCTAGATGCCTCCTTCATACGGCGAACCGATCGCCATGCTGCCGCGCGCGTGGCTGCAGCGCATGGAGCCAGTGTCATGTTCGTTGAATGCATCTGCCTGCGAGAAAGTGCGCTGGAGCGACTTGCACAACGCTGGAAGCTGCGCCTAGAGGGGAGCCAGGGATTGAGCGAAGAATCCCTTCGCGCCTCAGATGGCCGTCCTGATCTCTACGATGTGCAACACGCTATCAATGAACCTTTCGTCTCGAGCGAGGAGCCAGGTATACAACATCTTGCGGTCACGACCACGTTGCCCCTCGCGGTTACTGTCGAGCAGGTACTTGATGTATTACAGTATCCTCGTTTTGCCTGTTGGCTGTAAGAGACTCATTCGGCTTTGGTTTCATCAGCAGTGGATCGGGGACTTGTCCCGTTCATCTGCTGGATCGTCTTGATGGTCTCGGCTCACCGGGGCAGATACTGTAAGTTGCCTGTAGTTGGTGATTTCGCTGAGAAATATACCAATCAGACGAAATTTTAGGTAGTGACTCTATTTAGAAGTGGTAGAGAGGGAAGTTGTCAAAAACGAGATCCAGGACCAGGGATGCGCGGTAAGTCCGAGTGCCATGGCAGGAGTGTGCGGCAGGTAGCGTCGCGGCTCCGTACTCATCAAGAGGCGTAATGCGCGATGGGGACGTATCCAGTTGTGCTCAAACAGTTGCAAGGAGACCAGGGCATCCCAAGTGGCGTCCCGTTTGGCAAACGCATGGGTCTTGCGAGTCAGGGCATTGAGTCGATCGCGCAGGGCACCATTGACCCGCTCAATGTGGACAGTGGCAGGTTCAGGGATCACCTCGCCGAGGGCGGCACGGATCTCGATGGAGAGCAGCTTGCCATGCTCATCGCGATGCTTGATCGTCTGTGTCAAGCGGACGTCTGGCGGGACCACCAGCGGAGGACGTCCGGGCTGGCCCGAGCGGACCGGCTGACGATAGGCCCGTGTGAGGATCGCCGCATAGCCCCGCCAGCCATCGCTGCACCAGTTCAAGGGACGGCCTTGTGTGCGCGCGACGGTGAGGGTCACCGCTCGCTCAACGAGCTCGTCGCCGAGGCACCCAGTGGCGCAGGCGGCAATAAAGCGGCTGGGGCGATCTTGCACGAGGCATCCCCAGCGTTCGCCGGCATCTGCTTCGTCGGGAGCACCGTTTTTTTGCGCACGAAGGACCAAAACTCGTCGATTTCCACGGTCGAGAGGTGCAGATCCTGCGTAAGGATGGCAGTCAAGGCCTCCGCATGCTCGCTCGCTCGCCGCAGCCATGCGCCAATCGTTTCATACTTGTGGCCCGTGATCTCTTCGGCCGCCCGCAGACTTCCTCGGCGCATCACGACCAACAGCGCTTGGGCCACCTCGGCTACTGGCGTATGGAGACGATACATCGGCGTGCCTTCGGTTTCGCCAAAAAAGCGGCCACATCCACGGCAGTGATAGCGCCGTCGTCCTTTGCTGCTGCCATTGCGAATGACGTGCGGCTGCTCACAGGCAGGATTGGGACACGTGGGAAGGGATAATGTTGCTGTCATGGTCAGTCCTCCTGACCGTATTTTACCACTTCTATCAAGAGTCACTACCGAATTTTGACGACCGAATGGGGTAATATGCGTTACCCGTCCTGTAGGGACAAGGGGCGGATGTGGGGCAGGGAGGGGGCCTTGTGCTTGTCCTGGTGGCAACGCGAGCCAGTGGGGATTTCGTGGAGCAAACAGGTCGCACCCCAACCAGGACAAGCACAAGGCCCCCTCATCCACTCCACCCCGCCCCTTGTCCCTACAGGACGCGGGCATTTTCTATCATTCTCCTATTCGGTTATCACAATTCATCAGGTG
>WNEZ01013087.1_pt1 | contig 12435 bp, 11 predicted proteins | sample 5400521 | NCBI WGS metagenome assembly WNEZ01 (sample SAMN13153339, study PRJNA577476) | soil metagenome | isolation source: 120 cm saprolite under Douglas fir tree site 2 hole 1 replicate 1 | place: USA:California | collected 2015-04-18
CGCGTGGCATAGGGCTTGGTGTCCACGAAGCGGAGCGGGTCAGTCGAGGTCATGCGCGCGTCGTGTTCGGTCCAGCGGCCGTCGAGGAGCATTTCCAGGCGCTGCTTTGCGCCCATTTTGAAATGAAACTGGCATTTGGGGCAGACCAGGAGATTGGCTTCGAGGTCTTTGCGGAACACGATGGTGCGGCAAGATTCGCACTTGACCCATAGGCCTTCCGTGCGCACGCGGCGTTCTTCCGGCGGCGTGGCCTGATCAATCGATTTTTTGTCGCGCTTAAACCAAGTCATTTTAGGAACTTAATTCGACGTTTCGAAGTTGAAAGAGAAAACCAACCAAATCAGTAGTCGATTCCTCGTTGAGCCAGTATACCCTTCGTGTACGGGTGTTTCACCTCGCGCATCTCGGTGACCAGGTCGGCCAGTTCCACCAGCTTTGGATGCGCGTTCCTGCCGGTGCAAATGACGTGCACCCGCTCCGGCCGCTTGCGCAACGCCTCCACTACCTCGTCCACGTCCAGCATTTTATAGCTGATGGTGTAGTTGATCTCATCGAGCACGACTAGATCGTATTTGCCGCTGTAAATGGCGTCGCGGCCGGCCTGCCAGCAATCGTGCGCCATCTTGATGTCCGCGGGATCCGTCTCCGCGCCGCCAACCTTCACGAAGCCGCGGCCCATCGGCCGAATCTCAAACTTGTCGTCGCCCAGCATCTTGGCGGCGTCCAGTTCTCCATAGTGCCAAGAGCCTTTGATGAATTGCACCATGAGCACCCGCAATCCTTGGCCAACAGCGCGAAATGCCGTCCCCAGCGCGCAAGTCGTCTTGCCTTTGCCCGGCCCGGTGTAGACAATCAATAGCCCCTTTTCTTCCGGCATAACCCTCGTTGCGCGATCGGCATTCTCTGATGAGTCGCGAACCGCAATCGACCGCCGTTACGGCAGCGCGCGGTTCTCGTCGTGCACGACCGAACAATACCGCCGCAGAAGTCAATCTGCAAATCAGCAGTTTCTCAGTCGAGTTGCAGCCGCTTGGCTAATTCCGCTGCGATAGCGGCGACGCGATGCTTGGTCGCGGAGGGCAGCGCGGTTTTGGGCTTGGCATGCGGATCCTGCAAAACAATCCACAGACCTGGCCTGTACACTTCATCATTGCCGGGACAAATCGCGCCGGTTAGCTGCGCAAGCTCAAGTGGAGAGTCTGAAACGAGATCGAGTCCTGGGTGGTGCGCCGTGTGCTGGGCCAGCAGGTCCATCAAAATGCCGCGTGTGTCGTCTACCAGATCGCGAAAGCCCTGCGAGACCAAAATTGCGTCCACATCCCGGGGCGTGGGCTGGTCCGGTTGTTCAAGGTCATAGTCGGGCAGGGGCTTGTCCAGGGCGATCTCAATGGAGGCGGAAGGCTGGTTTTCGTCAGGGACGATGCGAATCGACATGGTGATTATGTTTGTACACCAGCAAGCCGCTCATTGCGATAGGGTGGCGCTAGTGGTAGCGCCAACGAAGCAACCCGCCGCCGCGGACGATGGCGCTTGCGGTAGTGTGCTATTTTTGTGGGGCGTCGAGTGGGGTAGGAACGGAGTCTACGTGCCGGCAACCGATACGCCGCCAAGCCTTGTGCGCATCAGCGGGTCCACGTTCAGTCTGCGGGTGCTCGCCGGGGCGATCATTCTGCTCTTCTGCTACTACGCGCAAGGCGTGGTTATTACGCTGCTGCTCTCCATCTTGCTCGCGTATTTTCTGGATCCGGCGGTCGAACTCCTGGAACGCGTGCATTTGCCACGCACCATAGGTGCGATGACTATGGTGCTGATTCTCATCGCCGTGCTGGTCGCGGTCGGTTATGGACTTGGAGAACGCACCGCGGATTTTGCCGCGAACTGGCCGAAATATGGCGGCATGCTGAAGCAGGCGGCGAGCACGGTGGAGGGCAAAATCAGCGGTCTCGAGGGGCGCGTGACGGACATCGGGCCGGAGGCGGCGAACGCCCCGCGCGCGGAAGCGCGTACGGAGCCAGGCGTGTTGCGCACGTTGATACTGCGAGGCATCGGGTCCTTATATGCGTTATTCCTGGAAGTAACGTTCGTGCCGTTTCTAGTCTTTTTCATGCTGGCGGGGAAACGCGAGTTGTGGCACGGGACACTGCAACTGTTTCCGGTGTCGCGGCGAACGCAGGTGAAAGAAACGTTGGAGGATATGCGCGAGGTTTTGCGCGATTACCTTGCGGGAATGACCCTCGTCACGTTGATAGTGATTACCGCAAGCAGTCTGTTCTTCTGGTTTATGGACATGGACTATCCCATTCTGACGCGCTGGCGAAGTGGAAGACCATCGGCTCGTTTCTGCTGATTGCCGGCGGCCTGACTGCAATTCATGTGCTGGCGCTGAACTTTGTCGCGCCGCAACTGGTGGGCCGCCGGGTGCGGCTCAATGCCGTGGCCATCACCATCTCGCTGCTATTTTGGGGCTGGGTATGGGGCGGCATGGGACTACTGCTGGCGATACCGATAACCGCTACGCTGCGAGTGATTTGCGATCATACCGAGTCCTGGCGCCCCATCGGGCGCTGGCTGAGCGCGTAGGGAGGCTCAAGTGAAGCGCCCTTTGGCGCGTCTGTGTCTCGCGCTGTGCTTGCCTTTTCTCGCGTGCGCACCAGCAGCGGAAGCGTGGGGTTGCCGCGGTCATGAAACCGTGGCGGCCCTCGCGGAGAAGCACCTCACGCCCCAGGCGAAACAAGCGCTGCTTGCGCTGCTGACGGCAAATCCCATCGATCCGCAATTAAAACGGTATTGCGGACAAAGGGGGCTGGACCCCTTCGTGGATTCTTCCACCTGGGCCGACGATGAGCGTAGCCGAGATCCGGCCACCGCGCCGTGGCACTTTATTGATATCCCGTTGAGCGCGACGCAAGGCTCGGCACAGGCTTTTTGTGGTGCGGGTGGCTGCGTGACACAAGCCATTACGAATCAGCTCGCCATTCTGAAAGATAAGAACGCGCCCGGGGCGAAGCGCGCCGCGGCGCTGCGATTTATCATTCATTTTGTGGGCGACCTGCACCAGCCGTTGCACGGCTCGACCAACAGCGACCGTGGCGGAAATTGTGTTCCGGTAAAATACTTCACGCGGAATCCGCACCTCAGAAATAACTCCTACATTCCGAATCTCCATCACGTTTGGGATACGGAGATTCCGGAAAGCCAGATGCTCGGAGCAGATCCCGCGGAGTTTGCGGACACGCTGGATGCCGCGTTCGAAAGCTCGTTCGCCGCCTGGCAGCAAGGCGGGATGCAGTTGGACGCGTGGGCTTGGGAAAGCCATGACCATGCCGCGGAAACGGCATATGGGGCTTTCAGCAAACCAGTCGCGATCGAGCCGGACGTTCCAGTGAACGCGTGCTCGGATGACAACAACATCGCACAGCGCATGCTGCACAAACACCTCGTGATCGGTCCGGCTTACCGGGATCAGGCGGCATCGGTGGTTGAGGAGCGGCTGGCGCAAGCCGGGATACGGCTGGCAATGATTTTGAATGACGCGGCCAAAGCCGGTCTCTAGCGAGCATGGACGGTTGGCGTTACAGTGATAGTCACGATTCAGCTGTATTGCTAATTAAGCTGGAAGTGATAACCTGCATGTGCAGTTTGTGTACTGCATTGCCCGCCTGGCCCGACCCTCTCGCCGGCAGGAAACCCTGGCCGTTCTAACGAACGCCCTCCCCGTTCTGAAAGACGAGAAGCAAGTATGGCCCCCACCCAGCGGCCGGAGTATGTGTTTGCCGCGATACTGTCCTCCGCGGAGGACGGTCTACTCTCATTTTCAGTCGACGGCACCATCCACTCCTGGAGCCGCGGGGCGGAGCAGCTTTACGGTTATGCCGCCGCAGAAATCACCGGGCAGCCGGTAAACATGCTTCTGCCCATCTACGAAATACCAGCTTACGAACAATTTTTGCGGGCCGCCAAAGACGGAACCTTCGCTTGCTGTGAGAATACAGAGCGCCTGCGGAAAGATGGATCGAGAATCGGCGTGGCCCTGAAGCGGGCTGCGGTTCGCGACGAAACCGGCGCGGTCACCGGAATCGTGGAGACGGCCAGAGGCGAAGGCTTGCAGGTGCAGAGCCCCGCGGCTGACGAGCAACTCCATTTACTGGCGGAACAGATGCCCGCGATACTCTGGACGACCGATCAAAATCTCAGAATCACCTCTAATTTGGGAGCGGGGTTCGGTCCATCGCAGGTCAAGGCGAACGACTGGGCGGGGCGAACGCTTTACGACTACTTGAAATGCCAGGATCCTCACGCTGCGCCCATCGCGCAGCATGCCGAAGCGCTACGAAGGTGTCTCCTCTTATTTCGAGTATCAGCACGGCAACCATCATTTTGCCGTTCATCTCAGCCCGCTGCGCGCGGCGTCAGGTGAAATCAAAGGTTGCGTCGCCGCGGGCATCGACATTACAGAACGAAAGAAGCGCGAGGATCAGATCCGTTACGAAGCGACACACGATGCACTGACGGGGCTGGCCAATTACCGCGAATTCATGGATACGCTGGAACGTGAAGTGCGCCGGGCCGAGCGCAGCAACCACGTTTTCGCGCTGCTCCTCCTGGACCTGGACGAATTGAAAGCGATCAACGACAAATACGGCCATCTGGTGGGAAATCGTGCGCTCAAGAGGCTATCGGAGATAATCAAGGAGCACTCCCGGGCGACGGATCTGGCGGCGCGGTACGGAGGCGACGAGTTCGCAGTGGTACTGATCGACGCCGACCCCGGAATGGCAAACCGTATTGCGCAGCGCGTGGAGCGGGCATTCCGCGATGGGCAAGAAAGGCCGCCGCTGACGGTCAGCATCGGTGTAAGCATCTATCCGGAAGACGGACGCACAGCGCCGGAGCTGTTGGAAGCCGCAGACCGGCACTTGTACAAGCGCAAGAAGGCTGCACGTGTACGTGTCCGCGCCGGTTAAACTCCATTGGAAACGAGCTGGTTGACATCAAGACTGCCCAGAGCCCCACTCTGGCCGCGTCTCTGCTCGGATGCGCGTTTTTCGCAAGCATTATGGACTTCATTGACTTGCGCGGCTACGCAGCCTAAGATGCGCTGTATCTGTCGGATAGGGCGCAGATCGCTGCGCCGTCCTTCCAGGCCGATTCTGCGTGGCCGGCGGTGCCCGTTGCCAAGCTCCGTAGTGTCGCATTACCGTCTACTCAATCCGCTGGGCAGCGGCGGAATGGGCGTGGTCTTCCCTGAATCACCCCAATATTTGCACGATCTATGAAGTCGGAGAGCAAGAAGGGGAGATGTTCATCGCCATGGAATACGTTGAGGGCCGGCCGCTCTCAGAGTTCCTGCGCGATGGCGGGATGGCCGTGGAAACGTTGCTGCGATACGGCCGGCAGATCGCCGGCGCGCTCGAGCACGCGCACGAACGCGGCATTGTGCACCGCGACTTGAAGCCCGCGAACGTGGTTGTGACGCCGAACGGTAACGCGAAAATCCTCGATTTTGGCCTGGCCAAGCGCAACGATCCCGAAGAACTTCAGCGCAAGACCACGCAAGGCGCGGCGACGGAAAGCAGCGTCGGACTGACCGGAACGCTCCCGTACATGTCCCCAGAACAACTGGAAGGCCGAGAAACCGGGCCGCGCAGCGATATCTGGTCTCTGGGCGTCCTGTTGTATGAAATGGCGTCGGGCACGCGGCCCTTTCGCGGGGACAACCTGTACCGGCTGTGCACCGCGATCATTCAGGAGCCTATGCCGCCGCTGCCGGAGAATGTTCCTGCAGGGCTTGCCGCGGTCATCAAGCGGTGTCTGCAGAAGGAGCAGTCGCGGCGCTATCAGCGCGCAAGCGAGTTGCGTGCCGCTCTGGAAGCGCTGGAAATAAGCGGCACAGCCGTAGCAGTGCCTGCGCCGGTGAAGACGGCAGGGGTTACCTGGAAGCCCGTGCTATGGGTTTCGCTGGGTTTGGCAGCCCTGTTCTTGGCGAGTGTCGGACTAGGCCTGCTGCCGCGAAACAATAAAGTGCTGAAGAGTGCGGGCAAGGGCGGCATCAGCGTTCCTGAAAGGGTGCAGCTTGCGGTCTTGCCCCCCAGCGGCGCGACGGGATCTGAGGACGGCGCATTTAACGACGGCCTGGTAGAGACACTGACGTCGCGCCTGACCGCGCTGACCGAAAAGCACCCTTTGGCCGTGATTCCGGCAAGCGAAGTGCGTGCACGCGGAGTCACAACCGTCGATGCTGCGCGCGCGGAATTCGGCATCAACCTCGGCCTAGTCATCAGCGTGCAACACGCGGCGGACCAGGAGCGGGTAAATTACTCTCTGGTGGACGCCGGCTCTCACCAGCAATTGCGCGGGGGAACCATTACAGCGCCGCGCGGCGACCCCTTCGCACTGCAGGATCAGGTATCCGAGAGGGTGACCCAAGCGCTGGAATTAGAACTGCAACCGCAGGAGAAGCGCGCGCTGCAAGCGCACGGCACGACCGAGCCTGCAGCATACGATTTTTATCTGCAAGGGCGCGGCTACCTACAAGATTACGTCAAGCCCGAGAATGTAGACAATGCCATCAAAGTTTTCAACTACGCGCTTAAGAAGGACCCGGCCTTTGCCACTGCCAACGCGGGACTTGGAGAAGCCTACTGGCGTAAATACCAGTTGACCCATGACAAAGAGTGGGCGGATGCGGCGATTGAGAACTGCCAGAAGGGGGTTGCACGCGATGCCGTGCTTGCGGCAGCGCACATCTGTCTCGGCCGCGTTTTTGCGGGCACCGGGAGCTACGAGAAGGCGCTTGAGGAATACCGCCGGGGGATCGAGTCGGAGCCGACGAACGACGCCGCGCATGCAGGTCTCGCCTATGTGTACGAGCAGCTCAACCGGTTGGATGAAGCCGAAAAGACGTTCAAGCAGGCTATTGCGATGCGCCCCAACTACTGGGCGACGTACAACTGGCTTGGTCTTTTTTACATGCGCCATGCGCGTTACGAAGACGCTATAGCGATGTACTCGCAGGTGGTCTCTCTTGCGCCGGATAGTTTTACCGGCTACTACAACCTCGGTGGGGTGCGCATTTTGCAAGGCAAATACTCGGAGGCGATTCCGCTGCTGCAACGCTCGCTGGAAATCCGGAAAACGGCGGATGCGACATCGAACCTGGGGGCGGCATATTTCCAGTTGCATCGCTACGCGGATTCGGCGGACGCGTTCGAGCAGTCCACACAACTCGACTCCAAAAATTATCTGCTGTGGGGAAACCTGGGCGACGCTTATTACTGGGCTCCGGACAGGCGCGCCGAAGCCAAGGCAGCCTATGGCAAAGGCATCGCGCTGGGAGAAGAAAAACTCCGTGTCAACCCGCGCGACGCGGAGGTGCTGAGCAGTCTTGCCATGTACCACGCCATGCGGGGAGAACGAAAGCCGGCGCTAGACAATCTGGAAGCCGCGCTCCGCCTCAATCCAAAGAACCCAGGACTGATCTTCAACGCCGGCATTGTCTATCAACAACTCGGGGACACGCAACGCGCCCTTGACGCCCTCGAAAAAGCCGTCGCGGCGGGCATATCGCCAGCAACCTTGCGTGACACGCCAAACTTTGATGGTTTACGGGCCAATCCCAGGTTCCTCAAGTTGATCCAGCGGTCGAAATAGTGTGAAGGAGGACGAAATGCGTTCTATTCCCGTGCGGTGCTGCGCCGCAAGCCGATTCGCCCTGGTTCTACTTCTGATGTGTGGAGCGAGCGGCTGCATGAAACCGGAAGTTGAAAAAAGGACGGTGAAGTTTACTTGCGCCGATCAAACGGTAGACGTGAACACAACGGACGGGGCAAAGCCGCAAGCGGTGTACGTCTGCGAGGGCGACACGGTGACGTGGAATCCAAACGGACACACGTTTCTCGTCGAGTTCAAAAAAGATTCCCCCTTCGCAGACGACGGAAAGAAGTTTGACAACGGGCACGCCAAATCTGCAAAAACAAAGCATCATGCGCAGCTCACGGTTTACGAATATCGGATAACCGTGGACAACCACGCGTTTGACCCCCAGGTTATCGGCGGCGGTGGGACCCCGTGACGAGTTGACGTAATCGTTGGATCGTGCCGATCGGATCGACCGCATCCTGGAAAAGGCGGATCGCTGCAATACCCGCAGCACCCGCATCGCAGCAGGAGCCGGCGTTTTCCGGCGTAATGCCGCCGATGGCCAGCACGGGAATGGATACCGTGCGGCAAACCTCCTGGAGAAGTTCTGTGCCTTGCGGAGGCCCGAACGACGCCTTTGATGGCGTCGCGAAGACGGGGCCGAAGAAAATGTAATCGGCCCCCGAACGTTCAGCGGCTTGCGCGGATTCCAGCGAATGACAAGACACGCCCGTGAGGAAAGCCTCTGGGGTTGACGCCTTCGGCAAGCGAAGGTGAATCAAGCGTTTGGCTTCTTCAACCGACAAGCTCCTCTCGCCTAGATGCACGCCGTCTGCGCGCTCGGCGATGGCCACATCAAGCCGATCATTGACCAAGACGCGAGTGGCGGCAGGACGCCTGGCGGACGAACCCGCTGCAGCGCGCAAAGCTTGCCTGGTAAGCGAGGCGAGCTCGCTCGCCTTCAAATCCTTCTCGCGGATCTGCACCCAGTCGACATCTGCGGCGACGATCTGTTCAATCTTTTGAATCAACGCTGCGAGCGAATCTCCCGGCTCTGCCACCGGCAGGGCGTGGCGGTCTGTGACGTAACAGAGCAACGGGAAATCCGGCCGCGCAAGCGGATTACTGGGGGCGCACACGGGACGCGGCAGATGGCGCAGGAGCGGGCTCAGGTCCAATCATGTTGATGGCCAGAAAAATGTCCAGCACGCCGAGTCCGCTTACGGCGCCGCGAAACGCAGGATGAAGCAGGATGCGCATTAGCGAAGGGAAATGGCTGAGGAAGTAATTCTTTTCCCAGATCGAGGTCCACGGCAGATAAAACAGGATTGCGCCCATGATGCACAGGACGACCACCAGCATAGCGCTGAGCATTCTATTCATGAATGAAGGGTGGGCCCGGCGAGGGGACCCAAAACATCAACGCGTGGGCTTCTGAAGAGCGGCGATGCGCTCACCCACATCGCGATAATCGATGTTCATCGCGTAGACCTGGGAAAAACTCTTCAGCGCCGCGTCCGGCTCGCCCGCCGACTCCTGTGCTACACCCAAATCATACCGCAATGCGAGGACACTTTCCGGGTCGAGGTCCGGAGTGTGCAGCGCACGGTCGTACCAGATCGCTGCGACGCCCGGTTGTCCCTTTTCCATGAAGGCAAGTCCCAGGAGCGTGCAGCACTGCATGGTGTAGCGGAACGCGCGGCCGCGATCCGTGGCCTTGGCCACCTTCTGAAACTCGCTGATCGCTTCTTCGAGTAAACCCATCTCGCGGAAGGCGATACCAAGGCTATAGTGTGTCTCGAGGTCTTCCTCTTCCGCTCCCATTTCCCCCAGCTCCGCGCGAAATTCGTCGAAGACTTCCTTAAGCGGACTGCTCTCTAAGGAGTTCGCCGCAGGTGGAGGCGCGGGCGCAGCCTTGGAAGAATTCTTTCCTGCCGCAGGCCCTCGTGGAGTCGAACCGGTGAATTCGCCGAGGCCAAGTTGGTCAATCTCATTGGCGAGTTCCGCGAGAAACTGGTCGGAAGCGAAGCTCTCTTCGCCCGCCGCCGGCGCCGCAGCGTTTTGGTGTACCGGCTCCGGTTTGCGACGGTTCGGCGGAGGACTCGGAGGTTTCTGCGCGGGCTCGAGCGGTTCGGCGTCGAGAACCAGCTCGTAGTCTTGCTCTGCGTCGAACTCCGGTACTGGCGCCTTAGTTTTCTCCTTGGCCGGCGGTCGTTTTTCCTTGGGAGGTTTGGCCGCAGCCGGTAGTTCCGCGCGCAAGAGAGGCTCGGCAGATTCTGCCGACGAAGCATCCTTCTCGAAAATCGACGCGGTCTCGTGAGATTCCCGTCGAATAGAAATTTCGGGCTTTCCCCCCACGGCAGGCGTTTTTGCGGAACTCTCAGCGAAAGGATTCGTATTCTCGGGTTGCGCACCTTCGATGGGGACTTCAAATTCTGCCGCACCATCTTCGTGGGCGGTGGGCCCCTTGGCGGCAGGCTCCGCCGTCCGAGTGTCGTTGAGCATCGACGCCCATTCGTCCGACAGATCGACTTCGTGGACCTCTTCCTTGGTGGAAGCAGAGGGCTCAGTCCGTTCAGGCTGCTCTGGTGTCACTTCCGCAACAGTCGACTGAAGTTCAGGCGCCGCAGCTTGTTGTGGGGCCAACTCTTCGTCCGTCAAGCCTGCAGCGCGTTGGAAGCGGCGGCGAAGTTCCTCGAACCGTTCCGCGCTGCGTACGTCTCCGCGCTCCGTGTGGATTTGCTCCAGTTGCGCGGCAAGTTCCGCGGTGCGGCGGTCGTCGCCCGCGCCGAGAACGAAATCCAGAAGTTTCTCCAGTGTCGGGGCGTGCCGCGGTGCGCGCCGCAGGATCGCCTCCAGCAAACCTATTGCTTTCTGCGTCAGTCCATAGCTGGCAAAAAGGTCGACATCGGTCAGCGACTGCGCGATGAATTGCCGCGTTTCGTCATCGAGCTCGCTATCCGCGGAGTCCGCTGCCGGCTTTGCTCTTACTTCCGGGGCCTCTGCCTCCCTCGGCAATTTGGCAGCAACCGGTCTTGCCAGCTCGACAGGCAAAGCCTCTTCTTCTTCCTTCTCTGCCGGTGCAGGAGCCTCTTCCGAAACGTCATGGCCCAGCTTGCGCAGAACGGCGTTCAGCTTGCGCTTCGGCGCATCACTCTCCGGCTCCTGAGCGACGAGTTGCTCGAAAATCTCCTTGGCCCGGTCGTATTTCTTGGCCGCCACCAGGGCATCCCCGAGGTGCGCGAGGGCATCGCGTAAATGGAATGAGTCGTTGCCGCGGCTATACAGTTCGGCCAGCCATTCCAGCGGCTCGAGGCGCCCGGGCAGCCGCGCGCTCAGCTCGCGCAACAGGCGGCCGACTACCTCGTTTTCGCCGGCGTCCAGCATCGGGATGCGAATGCGCTTGAGAAGGGTGAAGGCTTGCTCGCCTTCATCGGCCTGCAGCAGGGCCTCTGCAACTTTCTGCGAGGCTCCGAAATTCTTTATGTCGGCATCGAAAACGCGCCCGGCCAGGGCCGCAGCCTGCTCCCAGTCCGAGTTCTTGAGATAAAGATCGAGAAGCAGTTCGGTTTGTTCGCCGCCCTTCTCGAGATCGGCGACTTTCTCCAAGGCCTTGGCGGCCTCCGCCACATCTCCCTTGGAAGAATGAATGCGCGCCTTGACGATTACCGCGGCCATGTTCTTCGGGTCGAGCTTTAATGCTCGGTCCGCCAGCTTCTCGCACTCCGCCGAATCGCCGCGTGCCAGGGCCCGTTGCGCAGCGGAAACATACGCCTCGATAGCGTCGGCGGTCTGTCCCATCGCGGTATAAAGATCCGCCAGGCGAATCTGGATGCGGAGGTTGTCCGGCTCCGCCAGCAGCAGCTTCTTCAGCAACGCCACTGCTTCGGGTTGACGGCGGCCCTTTAGATGTATTTCCGCGAGCTGTAGGAAGAGCGGGCGCGCCTCGCTCATCACGCCTTGCTGCACATAAAGATCGGCGAGTTTCTCGAGTGGGCGAATCTCTTCGGGAGCCAGTTTGGCGATGCGCTTGTAGACGGCAATCGCCTTGGTCAGGAAACCATCGCCGACGAAGATCTGCGCCAGGCGCTCGAAATAATCCATCGCCTGAAACGTTTCGCCCTGTCGGATGTATAGCTCCCCGATGGTCATCAGGGTGACCTGGTCTTTGGGCTCGTACTTCAGGATTTGTTGATATTCCGCGATGGCCTGCGGGACCTTGCCCTGATTGAGGAGCTTCTGTGCGGCTTCGACGTATTTGCTTTTGCTATAGGCCATTCGCAACTCAGACACAGCACCGCCCCCGCCTGCTGGAGAGGTTGTCCCCCGCGCCCGAAGGTGTAAAGGCAGGCAGAAAACTGTGCTTGCTTACGCTAGCAGGCGGGCAAAAGGCAAGTCAACGAAGCCAGTTTTTCGTGTGAGCAGCCAGTTATCCCCGTGGGACTTAGGAACGCGGAGGCGAAAACCAGGCGAATCCAATGAATCGCCTCCTGTATTGGAAAACTCTTTCCAGTTTCTGTGGCCGTGGCATCCAGACGGTTTAGCCCTTCAGGGCAGAATCGCGTCCGGCAGCAGCGCGATCTGGATGGCCCCGGCGGACCAGCAGCCTGCGTCGCGAACGGGAGCGAACGAATACCGGTGCAAGGGCGTAGGACCGTGCTGGCGTAAAGCCTCCAGGTGGTCGGCTGTGGCGTAACCCTTGTGCCGTGCGAGGCCATACTGCGGATAGACCGCATCCCACTCTTCCATGCGTGCGTCACGGTGCGTTTTCGCCAGGATCGAAGCAGCGGCGATCGA
>WNEZ01004250.1_pt1 | contig 12433 bp, 10 predicted proteins | sample 5400521 | NCBI WGS metagenome assembly WNEZ01 (sample SAMN13153339, study PRJNA577476) | soil metagenome | isolation source: 120 cm saprolite under Douglas fir tree site 2 hole 1 replicate 1 | place: USA:California | collected 2015-04-18
GGTCTGCCGCGGCCGTCACGCTCGGCTTTTGACCTTGACCCCGAAGTCAAGGAAGAGCGCGTGTGGATGGATACTCCGCGCGGCATGAAGGTCACCTTCTTTGAGCGCAACTCTGAGCGGGCATGGATCCTTGATCGCGACGAGAAGCTCTCTGATTACTCCGGTGAACTTCTGCCTACGGAGGCGGTGCTATCGCAACTCCGCGAGCCGCATCTTTATCCTGAGCTGTCTGCGTTGCGCGCGGAGATGAATCATTGGCGCTTCTACCATCATTTTAGTACCGACCATGAATCGCCTTTGCGCCATCCCCAGGTCGGCGTACGCACTCCGGTCTTGAGTCATGATGGCCGTGATCTGGCCGCTGCTTTGCAGACGATCATTGAAGTCGGTCAGGAAGAAGATCTTCACGCCGCCATCCGGCAGGCGTTTCCCGGCAGCGCTCTGGAAATTGACCACGATGAAGATAACGGCACCTTCGTCGTGCGTCTGCGCATGCCTGGGTTGAAGCGGCCACTGCGCGCACGCGAACTCTCTGATGGCACGCTGCGGTATCTGTGTCTGTTGGCCGCGCTGCTCAGTCCGCATCCGCCTGCACTGCTGGCTCTGAATGAGCCTGAAACCAGTTTGCATCCGGACCTGCTTGAGCCTCTGGCGCGGCAGATAGTGAACGCCAGCCGGCATTCGCAGTTGTGGGTGGTCACTCACTCGGAAAAGCTGGCGCAACTGGTGGAAGAACTGTCAGGCGAGGAAGCGATCCGTCTGGAACTCGCCGGTGGCGAGACCAAAGTTGCGAACCAGAAGCTGGTGGAGATGGCCGAAGAAGCGGGGTGATCTTTTGTTCTTTATCCCGAGCGCAGCGAGGGATCACTATAGTCTTGCGGAATGATCGCATCTTGATTTGGTAATTGAGTAATTTTGTAATTGGGTAATTGAAGGCGGGCAAGATTTCCCGCGCTCCGCAGGTGATTTCATTTACACAATTACCAAATTACGCAATTACGAAATCCAAGATTGCAGGCATCCCTCGCTCTCGGGATTAAAGACAAACGACCTACTTGATGTACTTCAACATCTCCTTGAACGCCGGCGTGCCTGATTTGCCCATCAGTTCGTACATCATCATCTCGGTTGATGACATAACAGCGCCGGCATCGCGCATGCGCTTCAGTCCCAGCTTCCAGTTCAGTTCTGTGCGTGAGCCCACCGCGTCGGCCGCAACGTGGACGTTCATTCCCTGATTCAGCGCGCCCAGCGCGGTCTGCATCACGCAGATGTGGGTTTCCATGCCGCACAAGAGCAGAGTATTGCGTCCGGCTTTGGCGCTCACCGACGAGCAGAACGCTCCGTTACCAAAGCAGCCAAACTCCAGCTTATCCAGGGGTTCAACGCCGGGCAGCAGGGAACTGATTTCAGTGACGGTCGGTCCCAGCCCCTTTGCGTATTGCGTGGTCACCAGAATCGGGATGGAGAGGATATTGGCCAGGCGGATCAGCAGTTGCGAGTTCCGCACCAGACGTTCGTTTTCCCAGATCGGCGGCAGAAGCTTCTGCTGTATGTCAATCACAGCGAGCATGCATTCGTCGGCGTTCAATGGGCGACGCGCCACTTCGGCATAAGGCAGGGATTCAATCGTGGTAGCCATAGGGAAATTGTAACGCCGTTCTTCTTTAATCCCGAGCCTTGTGCGAGGGATCCCTACAGTCTTGCGGATGATCGCATCATTATTTGGTAATTGAGTAATTTTGTAATTGGGTAATTGAAGGCGGGAAAGATTTCCCATGCTCCATAGGTGACTCCATTTACACAATCACCAAATATTACCAAATGCTTCGAGACCGTAGGGATCCCTCGCATCGCTCGGGATTGAAACAAAGAAGCTAAGATCGTAGCGATCCCTTGCTCCACTCGGGATTAAAACAACAACCTAAAAATGCTCATCCTGCACGCTGGCGGTTTGTGGCGTGCTAGGTGTCTGCCGTAGCTGCCAGGCGGTTGTTTGCCAGTTGTCTTTGCCGGGCGCATCGCGCTTCACCCATGGAGGCAGCACAAAGCCCAGGTATCCGGCAAGGGCCATGACATACGGTTCATATTGCGCCCGCAGACGTTTCAGCTCTGCATCGGCGCCCTCGCCCAGCGTGAGATTGAATCCTGATCTGGCCAGCTCTTTGCGGATGAACAGCAGGTCGTCATCAGAAAGGCGCTTTGTCGCTTGCTCCGTTTGCGGTCGCGCGCCAAAAACCTGGCTCAAGTCCACCACCGTATGCCGCGCGATGGCGAAGGTCATCCGCGCCTGATACTGGCACATTCCTTCCAGACCAACCATTGATAACGCGCAAACATCCAGGACGGCCGTTAAAGCGCCAATCCATGACTGGTTGTCATGCTGCGAGCGGAAGTAGGCCAGCACGGGATACGAGACATGGCTTTCCATCATGTCTGCAGCCAGGTTTTCCCATGTGTGCAGAACATCGGTGAGGGCTTCAAGCTGCAGCGTGCCGGGAGATGAGTGTCGCCGCAAAAGTTCAAAGGCAGTTGGCGGCGAACCGGCGCGCGCGTCCAGCAGGGTGATGGTGGTTTCCCGCCGGGAAAAAGATTGATAGAGCACGGGGAAATATCCAATGACGAGGGCCAGAAATCCGAAGCCAAGTCCGGCTTCAAACACGATGATAAAGCGGCCCAGCGGGGTCGCAGGCGTGATGTCGCCGAGCCCGAGTGTAAAAAAAGTGGTGCCGCTGATGTAGAGCGCATTGCCAAAGCGATTGGGAAGCAAAGCTCCATTGAAGCTCTCGCCGTCGCCAAAATGGATCAGCGCAAATCCAATGACCATGCCCGCGGCCCAGAGCACCATCAGCATTAACAGGGAAAGCGGCCCGTAGTAGCTGTACATGGCTTCACGCGCTTTCTTCTTATGGATGCGTCTGGCAATGAATCGCCACGGCTGCCAAGTGGAACGATAGAACAAGCGCGTCAGCCTGAATTGGCGTGTTACCCGACGCGGCAACACGATGGTTTCAAACGTCTCCCAGAGGACCAGCGCCAGCAATCCGATCCCGACAATTACGCAAGCAATATTCAGCACACAATTCGTCTCCGTTTGCGATTAGATTACTCCAATACGCTTCGGGTAGCAGTTTCTTCAGGTGAGTTACACTGTAATCGGGTATCGAACTTGTGAAAGCATTACTCCATCTGCTCACCAGTCATCCGTATGCAATCCTGCTGGCTTCGGCCCTGCTGGAGCGGATTGGATTGCCCCTCTTTCTTTCACCCGTGCTGGTTGGCGCCGGCGCTTTGGCCGCCGCGGGGCAGATGCGTCTGGACCTGGGCTTCTGGGTGGCCCTGCTGGCCTGCATCATCGGCGACGTATTGTGGTTTGAAATGGGCCGCCAACGGGGCGATCGCGTGCTTTCCACTCTGTGCCGAATCTCTTTCGAACCAGATACTTGCGTCCGACGTTCTAAAGTATTTCTTGAAAAAGGCGCCAGCCGAACCATATTTCTGGCCAAATGGCTGCCCGGTGTATCCCACATCATTCCGGCCGTGGCCGGACTGGGTGGCGTCAGCCGCAGACAGTTCATGGTGGCCAACACGTTTGGCACAGCCATATTTGTTCTCTCCCTCATGCTCGCAGGCTATTTGCCGGTTGAGCATATTAGCGTGGTACCAAGAGTGGGTTCGGTGGTGTTTGAAGCCGGCCTGGCTTTAGTGGTCGGTAACGTGATAGTGAAGTACGTCCAGCGGCGTCGTTTCTTTCAGGAACTTTACAAGTCACGCATTACTCCCCAGGACCTGCGAGAAATGATCGATACCGGCATTCGCGTGGTGATTGTGGATCTGCGCCATCCGCTGGATTCCGTCGCTGATCCCCGGGTGATCCCCGGAGCCATCCGTATGCTGCCGGACGATGTCACGGAGAAGGCAAGCACTCTTCCTCCCGATGAAGACATTGTCTTGTACTGTACTTGACCCAACGAAGCGACCAGTGCCCGGGTGGCACAAAAACTTCAAAAGCTGGGAATCAAGAGAGTGCGGCCACTGCAAGGCGGATTCGCGGGATGGAAAGAGCTGGACTATCCTCTAGCCCAGCCAACCGAAGTCGCATGGCATTCTGCTGCGCAGTAGCAGGCGAGCGTGACAATGGTCATTTGACCTGTCCGGTAAGCCATCATAAAATCAGAATGTCAGCAACATCCGTTGCAGGCCTGTGCGCTCACTGCCCCCTCGTTCAATGGTAGGACAGCTGCCTCTGGAGCAGCCTATCGGGGTTCGAATCCCTGGGGGGCAGCCAAACTTCTCTTTTTCCTCGCGCTTGTTTTCCCCGCTCTTAAATGAATTGACATTCCCTGCATGTTGAAGAAGCCGCGGCAGCCGGCGTTCGATTGCGGCGCGTTTGCGCTCCCATCATTCTCCTGTGCAGCGTCGTGGGACTTCCAGTGATGCATGTCTTGTGTTTTACTTGAACTACGCCTGCTTAAGCGACATCAAGATGCTCCATCGCACTGACGATCTCCGAATAAAATGGACCAAGGTAGTCCTGCCACCAGTGTTTCTGCAGGAGGAACTGCCGGTTACCAGCAGCGCGTCAGACGCTGTGTTTGAGACGCGTGAATCCATCTGCAAGATCCTGAGCGGGCATGATGATCGACTGATGGTTGTGGTGGGGCCGTGTTCCATTCATGATGTAGCCGCGGCGCGCGAGTATGGCAGGCTGCTGGCGGGAATCATCTCTGAAGTGGCAGCCGAGCTTCAGATCGTAATGCGGGTGTACTTTGAAAAGCCACGGACAACCGTCGGATGGAAAGGTCTGATCAACGATCCGTATCTGGACCAGACCTTCAAGATCAATGATGGCCTGCGCATGGCGCGCCATCTGCTCCTTGACCTGGTGGATATGGGCGTCCCCGCCGGCACAGAGTTTCTTGACATCATCACCCCGCAATATGTGGCGGACCTGGTGAGCTGGGGCGCCATTGGCGCCCGGACCACGGAAAGCCAGGTACATCGCCAACTGGTTTCCGGTCTGTCATGCCCGGTGGGCTTTAAGAATGGCACGTCGGGCGATATACAGATCGCCATTGAGGCCATACAGTCGGCTTCTCATCCGCATTATTTTCTGGGACACACCAAGCAGGGCCAGTCGGCCATTTTCGGGACTCTGGGCAATCCCAACTGCCATATCATCCTGCGGGGCGGAAGAAAGACGGTCAATTACACCGCCGAGTCTGTGGCCCATGTGCGAACGGAATTAGCGCGGGTGGGATTGTCTCCGCGTTTCATGATTGATTGCAGTCATGCCAACAGCAATAAGGACCATACCAGGCAGCCGCTGGTATGCCGCGATGTTGCCGCCCAGGTTGCCAACGGAGATCAGAGCATTGTGGGCTTGATGCTGGAAAGCAATCTGGTTGCCGGCGCCCAGAGACTGGTCCCCGGCGAACCGTTGACCTACGGCCAGAGCATTACAGATGCCTGCGTCGGCTGGGATGACACCACGGCTTTACTCCGCGAACTGGCCGAGGCGGTGCGCTCGCGCCGTGCGGCGTCCAGTCAGGCCGAATCGAATAAGTCCGAATCCGTCTCCCGTAAGAGCTAAAACCTTCATCCCGTATCGGGAACTCTTATTTTTGATATTCATTTAATCAATAGCCTTCCTTCGCCAAAGATGAGTAAAATTCCCGCTGACATGAACAACCACCTTTCGCGGAATTCACGTTTGTTGTGCGCTGCGTTTGTAATCTCAACTCTCAACCTGGCCGCACAGACGGCTATTTTGCAGCCGTTGGCAGATAAGCCGGTACCTGGCGCTTCGGTGAAACTTCAATCGGACTTTTATGTTCCGGTTACCCCCGATTCAATTCGCTGGGGTTATCTGCCGGACAATGCTGCCAAGCCGGTGCTGACCATTAAGTCCGGCGCAACCGTGACGTTCGACACGCTTTCCCACGAAGGCATTCTTGAAGATCAGGGCCGCGACCCGGTCAAGTACTTTGCCGGCTTTGGCGTTCCGGCCGATCAGGTCCTGAATGACGGAAAGGCGATCACCGCCTCAAGCGTGACGCATGACTTTGCCAAAGACGGTCCACATATTGTGATGGGACCGGTGGCGATTGAAGGCGCGCAGGCCGGGGATGTGTTGAAAGTGGAGATGATCTCATTGCTGCCGCGCGTTCCCTATGGCGTGATCAGCAACAGGCATGGCAAAGGCGCGCTGCCAGGTGAATTCCCTGAAAATGCCGGGCCGCAGGCTGGCGCCAGCGCGGAAAATCCTCAGGCTTATAACAATGTATCTAAGTTTGTGCCCATTCGTCAGATTGATGGCAAATGGTACGGAATTTTGAAGTCGGCGAAAGGGGCTGATATCCGCATACCCGTGGCGCCGTTCATGGGGACCATGGGCGTTACTCCTAACGTAGCTGGCAAGCCTAACTCCATCCCTCCAGGCGATTACGGCGGCAATCTTGATATCCATCACCTGACGGCGGACGCCACGTTGTACATACCTGTGCAGGTACCCGGAGCCATGTTCTTTCTTGCTGACCCGCATTTTGCGCAGGGAAATGGAGAAGTATCACTCACGGCCATTGAAGGCTCGTTGCGAACCACTCTGCGGCTGAGTCTCTTAAAAGCCGGTGACCCGGCCATTCCGGCAACCGGCAAATTAACCGGGCCTTTCGCCGAGACAGCCGACTACTGGATTGCCATCGGCCTTGATCCTGATTTGAATGAGGCGATGAAGAAATCAACGCGTGAAGCCATACGTTTCGTGTCAGAAAAGCTTGGCATGGATCGCGCTACAGCCTATGCCTACCTTAGCGCTGCTGCCGATTTTGAAGTTTCCCAGGTGGTGGACAGAACCAAAGGGGTCCACGCTTTGATTCGTAAGAAAGACTTCGCCACCAAGTAACGTGGCGTTCCATGCGCGAGATAAAGTCAAGTGATGTCATGCTGATTTAGCGTCATCGAGCAGCAGCCACCTGCCGCTGCTGCTCATTTCCTGCCGCATCTTCCTGTTGCATCTTCCTGTCGCGACTTCCTGTTGCAACCCACGCGCGCGAAGGTGCTGTCTTCGTTACCCCATAAGTCCGACTCCAGACAGACAAGCCCTCAAGCAAACCTTTATGTTCAATGCGTTTCCGGAGCTTGGCCGGCACGTCGACAATTCATGCTTTCTGCGTGCAGCCAAACTTTCGGCCTTGTGATACGTGTGTCCCCAATCAATGACAGCCAGCAAAAATCAAACATCTCGTTACAAAAACCGGATTCTGGCATCATTGCCGAAAGCCGAAGCCATCCGTTTGGCCAAACTGCTTGAGCCTGTAACGCTCAATCAGGGACAGAGCCTGCTGGACGGGACGGCAACGTATGCCTATTTCCTGGACGACGGCATGGCGTCCGTCGTGCTGGGCCTGGCTTCGGGCGATAGCATTGAGGTGGGAGTGATTGGCAATGAAGGTGTCGTAGGCCTTCCTATCCTGCTGGGAACCGGTACCATTCCCGGGCGAACATTTATGCAGATTGCCGGTTCCGGTTATCGCATAAAGGCAGAGTGCCTGAAAGAGGAGTTTGAACGAGGCGGAGAACTGAAAAACTTTCTGCTGAAACATATGCACGGTCTAATGGTGCAGAGCGCGCAGACGGCCGCCTGTAACCGTATGCACACGATTGAAGAACGCCTTGCCCGCTGGCTCCTGACCTGCCATGACCGTGTGGAAGCTGACCAGCTCCTTCTGACACATGACTTTCTCTCCCAGATGCTGGGTTCTCCGCGCACAACAGTCACGCTGGCGGCAGGCTCGCTGCAGCGAACGAATCTCATCGGTTATTCCCGCGGCAAAGTCACGATCCGAAACCGCGCCGGTCTGGAGAAGATCGCCTGTGAGTGCTATCGCACGGTGCGCGACGAGTTTCGCCGTCTGGGACTTCTCAATCCCAGGTCGAATGGCTAGTCTTCGTCGAAAGACAGCCCTACATAGTTTTCTGCCAGGCTTTGTGACGCAGCGCGCGAGCTGGTAACGTAGTCCAGCTCCGCCAACTGGCGTCGCCGATCAAATGGATTCTCGTCCGGGAAGCGATGAAGCATCGAGGTCATCCACCACGAAAATCGCTGGACTTTCCATACGCGCCGCAAACAGATTTCAGAATATCGATCCAGCAGGTCCGGCTGGCCGTGTTTGTAAAAGCGGTCAAACGCGCGCGCCAGCACGCGTACGTCAGCCACGGCCAGGTTCAGGCCCTTGGCCCCGGTGGGAGGCACAATGTGCGCCGAGTCGCCGGCCAGGAATAGCCGCTTGTAGCGCATGGGCTCGACCACAAAGCTGCGCATCCCGGTGACGCCCTTCTGGATCACTGCGCCTTCGTTCAGCTTAAAGTCTTCGGCCGCCAAACGCTGATGCAACTCTTGCCAGATCTTCTCATCAGGCCACTCGGCAATGTCTTCGTCAGGAGTGCATTGGATGTAGAGCCGGCTGATTTCTAGCGACCGCATGCTGAGCAGCGCGAAGCCGCGTTCATGATAGGCATAAATCAACTCATCAGAAGCCGGCGGAGTCTCCGCCAGAATACCCAGCCAGCCGAAAGGATAAGTACGGTCAAACATGGTGAGAACATCGGCGGGAATGGCGGGACGGCATATGCCATGAAAGCCGTCGCATCCGGCGATGAAATCACATTGCAGTTCGAAGTCTTTCTCATCTTTGCGAAAGAGAATTTTGGGTGCGCTGCCGTCAAAATCGCATACCGCGACATTCTGGGCTTCAAAAATGACCTGACCACCTGTGGCTATGCGGGCGTTGTTCAGGTCCTTCAGGACTTCATGCTGCGCGTAAATGGTGATGCCTTTGCCATGGGTGAGGTCTTTGAAATCGATACGATGGCCGCGCCCGTTGAAGCGCAGTTCAATGCCATAATGCACCAGACCTTCACGCTTAAGCCGCTCTCCTACGCCCATTTCGGTCAAAAGATCGACTGTGCCTTGCTCCAGAACGCCGGCGCGCACACGTTCTTCCACGTACTGGCGGCTGCGATTTTCAATCACGACGGAATCGATCCCGTGGAGATATAGAAGATGGGAAAGCACCAGTCCGGCTGGACCGGCGCCCACAATGCCAACCTGGGTACGCATTTTCTGGGACATAAGAAGTCACCAACATGTTAAAGGAAGCTGGAGAAAGGCGCTGCGCCCTTGCGCCTGCCGGCACGAGCAGGATACGAAGGAGTGGAGTCGTGTACATTAGTTGCGTAAGCGTGGTTGGAGAAGATGAAGAACAAAGTGGTCGCATACCGCAGACACGATCCGGCCAGCCAGCCGGCTTCGCTTTATGAGCCATATCGCGCTACTGTTTTGCGAGCGCCGCGAAAGCCGCTGATCCTGCTGCCGCACACATTGTCTGAGGTCACGGGGCCCGTCTTCGGCCCGGATGCACTCGGACTCAACGATGGGGACCTGACCCGGCAAAGTTCCGGTGAGCCTCTGGGTGAACGCATTATGGTAAGCGGACGCGTATTGGATGACGGCGGCCGTTCGGTTCCCAATACACTGATTGAAATCTGGCAGGCGAACGCCGCGGGAAGGTATCGCCATGATCGCGACAATCATCCTGCACCACTTGACCCCAACTTCAACGGCGCTGGCCGCGTACTGAGCGACGAAAACGGCTATTACAGTTTCACTACAGTGAAACCGGGCGCGTATCCGTGGAAGAACCACGCGAATGCATGGCGACCGGCGCACATACACTTTTCACTGTTTGGTCCGGCCTTCGCCACACGACTGGTGACGCAGATGTATTTCGCCGGCGATCCTCTGTTTGCGCACGATCCCATTTTTCAATCCATTCCTGACGAGCGCGCCCGTGAGCGGCTGATTGCCAGATTTGATCTTGCCACCACAAAGCCGGAATGGGCGCTGGGCTATCAATTCCACATCGTGCTGCGCGGACGCGAAGCCACGCCGTTTGAGGTGTGAATTTTGTTGGGTCGTAATTTTGAGGTGCAACGTTGACGCGCAATATGGACCACGTTCCCGTGCCTTCGCAAACCGTGGGGCCATTCTTTCATCTCGGATGTACTGATAGACATTGCGTGGGATCGCTGGTCGGGGAGAAGACCAAGGGCGAGCGCATAGGATTGAAAATCTGCGTGTTCGATGGCGAGGACATGGCGGTACCGGATGCGATGATCGAAATATGGCAGGCCGATGCGGAAGGGAAGTATAGCCATCCTGACGATCCGCAGAGTGCCATGGCTGATCCGGGATTCAAAGGATTTGGGCGTATGCCGACCAATGAACACGGCTGCTGTAGCTTTGAGACGATCCGGCCGGGACAGGTGGCGGCGAACGATGGCGGCAAGCAGGCAAGCCACTTCAATATTTCAGTCTTTGCTCGGGGGATACTCAAGCGGCTGGCAACGAGAGCGTATTTCGGCGGCGACCCGGCGCTCAATCAAGATCCGGTGATGGCGCTGGTACAACAGGAAAGACAGAAGACGCTGTTACTGCAAACCTCGCCGGAGCGGCCCGCGGAGTGGTATTTTGAAATCCGCCTGTGTGGTGAAAACGAAACCGTATTCTTTGATGTCTAGCTTGAAACGATATTTAGACTTGACGTTGAAAACCAACCAATGCCAGTGCGACTCATTAATAGCCTGACGACCAACCCGCAGGTGGACGATGTGTTTTCTGACTCGTCTGTGCTTCAGGTGATGGTGCGCTTTGAGGTTGCTCTTGCGCGTGTGGAAGGCCGTCTCGGGATTATTCCGGCGGCCGCGGCAGAAGCGATTCAGCGCGCGGCCGCTGCGGAAAAGCTCGATGCGGCGGCGCTTGCGGCGGCAACTTTGCAGAGTGCCACGCCCGCGATTCCGTTTGTTAAACAATTGACCGACCAGATACACAGCGTGGATGCGGCAGCCGCTGGCTTTGTGCATTGGGGCGCCACCAGCCAGGATTTATGCGATACCGCCATGGTCCTGCTGCTGCAAAAAGTGCAGGCGATGTTTGCTTCCGATCTCGACCGCCTTGAGGCGAGTCTTACTGGCCTTTCCAATAAACACGCACACACTGTCATGCTGGGCCGCACGCTCTTGCAGCCAGCTACGCCAATCACCTTTGGACTGAAAGCAGCAGGCTGGCTGGGCGCGATTCACCGCGCTCGCAAGCACGTTGATCACGCATTCGTTGAGGTACGTGTGTTGCAGTTCGGCGGCGCGAGCGGAACACTGGCCGCCCTCGGCGACCGCGGACTGGAAGTTGCAGAAGCTCTGGCGCGGGAATTGGATCTCACTTTGCCCGAGGCGCCCTGGCATGTCCATCGCGATCGACTGGCGACTCTGCTCACATCTTGCGGAGTGCTGGTGGGCATCCTGGCAAAAATGGCGCGTGACATTATCTTGCTCATGCAACCGGAGGTCGGCGAAGCAAGGGAAGCATCAGCGGAAGGCCGCGGCGGCTCATCCACCATGCCGCACAAGCAGAACCCTGTGGGTTGCACGCTTACACTGGCCGCTGCCAATCGCACTCCAGGGCTTATCGCCAATTATCTTTCCGGGATGGTGCAGGAGCATGAACGCGGCGCAGGTGGCTGGCAGGCGGAGTGGAGCACGATAGCCGATGTTCTGTCCGCAACCGGCATGGCAATCGCCTCGATGGCCACGGTAGCTGATGGCCTGATTGTGGACGCCGGGCGGATGCGCGCGAATATCGAAGCGACACAAGGCAGAATCTTCGCCGAACGCGCCATGATTTTACTTGGCGACAAGATGGGGCGCGATGTGGCCCACAAACTGGTCGAAGGCGCAACCCGCCGCAGCGTTGAACAGGGCAGGCGGCTGAAAGACGTGCTGGCGGAAATGAAAGAGGTCAAAGAGCACATGAGTCCTGAGAACCTGAATGTTCTTGAAGACCCCGAAGCTTATCTCGGCTCAGCGGAAGCCTTTCGCCAGCGTCTGATGGCGTCGGCGGAAAAAGATCAAAACAAGAAAAAAAAAGGATAGAGGACAAAGCTTTTGCCGTTCCTTCAAACAAGAGATGTCCGGATTTTTTACCGGCTCGAAGGGCGCGATGACCTTCCCGTCCTGGTGCTATCGAATTCGCTGGGCTGCGACCACAGCATGTGGGACCCGCAGATGCCCGACTTGCTGGGTTATTTCCGCGTACTCCGCTATGACACGCGCGGCCACGGCGCGTCGAGTGTTGCCGCGGGCGACTATACCATCGACCAACTGGGCAATGATCTGGTTCAACTCACACAGGCCCTGGGCATCGAGAAGTTTAACTTTTGCGGGCTTTCGATGGGAGGCGCTGTTGGCCAATGGCTCGCGCTTAATCAGGGCATTAAGCTCTCAGCTCTGGTGCTGGCCAATACTTCGCCGCAGTTTGGAACCCATGAAATATGGGAGGCGCGGCGCAAGGCCGTGAATGAAGGTGGGATGCCGGCTG
>WNEZ01004251.1_pt1 | contig 12433 bp, 14 predicted proteins | sample 5400521 | NCBI WGS metagenome assembly WNEZ01 (sample SAMN13153339, study PRJNA577476) | soil metagenome | isolation source: 120 cm saprolite under Douglas fir tree site 2 hole 1 replicate 1 | place: USA:California | collected 2015-04-18
GGCATGGCGTGCTCCTTCTCGGGGTTGTCGGTGGTGATCTCGAGGAAAAAAGGGGAGAGCCCCTCAGGATCCCGATCCCGAGGGGCTCCCAGGTGCTGCGGGGTTGCTACTCGGCCAGCGCTTCCTAGGCCGGCTCCTCGTCCGGAACCCAATCCTCCGCTCCGGCCTTAGGGGCTTGGTGAACTTCGCAGTCGCCCCCCGCGGCGAGACCGCGACTTCCTCCGCCTCGATCTCCACGGCGGTGCGCTTGCCTCCGTCCTCGAATCCCAGGTGCGGCTCTGGATCGGCGCGCGCTGACGATTCTGCCGACGCAGGGCCTCAGGCACAAAAGCAGACGCTCTACAAGCGCTGTGCGGTTTCTGGGCTCAGAATGGGCGTGACGTACGTATTCTTGCGAGTTTGGTGCGACACGTTTATACTCATTAAGACACGGGGCCGTAGCTCAGTAGGTAGAGCGCCTGCTTTGCAAGCAGGAAGTCGTCGGTTCGAGTCCGATCGGCTCCACATCGTAGAAGTGTGGTCCTAGGCATCATGGAGCCTCAGCCGCTCTGGTTTCTTTCGGGGCCCCCGATCCCAATCTCACGTCGCGTTCCCCGCCCAGCTTTCATTGGTTCTCCAGGCGTGGAAGCGTGAGTTCCTGGCGGGCCGGACATCGACGCCTTTGCCTGATCGCCCCTCGGCCTGGTGATGCACAAACAACACGATCCCTAAGTAAGTCATCTGATCCGGGGGCGACCGAGACAGTTCTCTGAGTATAAAGCGTTGTATAGCAGCACTCTATACTCAAAGAAGTGCGGAACCGGGGATCACGTGCGGAGGAGGCCCCGCACTCGCAGGGCCTCCACCGCAGTACCGCGGGACCGAAGTGCCCATCGCCTTGGTCTTGCCCCAGAAAGTGCTTCAAGTCCACGCTCTCGATCGCGAACGGCGGCATCGTTGACTCGCCTCGTACGACGGCGGGTGAGTCAGCGAACCCGTACCGCCTGACCGCCTTTCCGGTCGGATCCCGCCCCTCGACCGTAAGCCTGTAACGAAACTCGCCGACCGCTTGAATCCGCGCTAACCCTGTCACGACGTTGCCCAGGCGCAGGGTGACCCTGATCGTGTCGTTCGCACGCCACTGGAAGTTCCGATCGGCTTGACGGACACGGTTCCCCTTCGACCCGGGCCAGCCAGGGCTGGATGGATGCAAGTAGACGTAGCGGCTTTTTGGAGAACTGGACCGAGAGACGCCGCCCGCAGACGAAAAGGTCGAGCCGGATCCCGTTCACTCCGATATTTGGCGGAAGCCAAGCGTTCGTCATGGAACCATGCCTGCGGCTGGCGCCTCCTGCCGGGAGGTGCCAGATGGTGACTTGCTGCGAGTCCGTGAGGTAGGCGTCCCGGGCAGCGCGCCGAGGCAAGGTGGCAGATCGGGGAACGGCGTCGAGTACGGCCCCTGCGCTCCTGTCCCAGGCGTGTCAAGGGCCGCCAGGATCTTGGCATCCCCGAAGGGGCGGGGGCTCGCTCCGGCGGTTGCGACCCACCCCGATGAGGCCACGATGGCGATCACCCAGGGGATCGCGTGTTGCAGAGACCTGTACCTCACCATGCACGCCGGAGGACCGCGGGGCGAAGGACGCCATGTCCCGCACTGGCAGCTTGCCTGGCTGATCGTCAACCTTGTCCCCGGCGACCCTGAGGCGTCGGACGCAGAACTCGAAATCGCGCTCGATCGCCGTCTCGACGTCGGGCTTGGATGAGACCGCTGCGGTCGCAGGACAAGGACCGCCTCCCTCGGGGCCGATCAACTCCTTGAGTGCCCGGTTCCCATGTCAGGGATGGGGGAACCGGAGCCGGCCGGTCATATCGGAACGGTCGAATGCGTCTGCATCGAAGCCACCTCCGACCCAGGCAAGCATCGATTCGTGTTCGGGATGTCCTGGGTCGCCGATGACCCCGAGGAGCTCCGTGTAGCCCCGTACGCCACCGCAGTCTTCGGGCGGGCCAGCTCGGCGTCCTCCGGTGCACGTCGGGTAGGCTGAACCCTTCTCGGCCGGAAGCACTTTCTCGACCGTGACCTTGTGCCGCCAGTCATCGCCGAAGTCGTAGATGTACTCGAAGGTCGTCCCCGGCGCCGCGACGGTCCCGAGACGGGCCTGGCGCTCGCTTCTTGGTGGCGGGCCCCAGCCTTCCCCATCGTCCGTGCCGTAGCGGACCCCATCGATCTTGAACTCGTGAAGATGGCAGTCCTCCCAGCCGAAAGCGGCCTGCAAGATGTCGTGCAGGCGCACGAGCGCCGTCGCCTTCGGCACGAGCAGGCGGCGCCAAACCGGCGGCTTGGTGCCCATGATGGTGGCCTTGAGCTGGTAGACGCGATCCGTCATCGCTTCCTCCTTCACACGTTGAGAACGTGCAAGTCTGCGTGATCTCGTCGATGGCTCTCCCAATGATTGCGTCATGGTCGGCACCGTACAAGGAAAGTGCCGAGCTCGCCACCGGGATGGTTCCTGATGGCGGGTGCTGCCCGGACGTCGGCGACCACTGGTCGAAAGTGGCTGCGAATGGGGACCTTCCGGGTGCGTTGTCGTCATATCGTGGGTGGTCATCGAGCCCGCTCTTTGACAATCTGCTCGGCCCGGGGCGGCAGGGGCGCACCAATGGCCATAGCGAATGCGAGAAACCTTGGGTGCCCGGGGAGCTTCTCCAAGGCCTCATGCATGAGGCTGTGGGCACCTTCGAGGTCACCGCGCCGATGGGCGAGGTGTGCTGCAATGAACCCAAGCTCTGGTCCGCCAAGCGCCGGGTGTCGAATCAGCCTGTCGAGGCGGTCCTCCGCTTCGGAACCGAAGAGTCGCTCGATCAACAAGAGATGCCACTCGGCGAGAGCAGCCGTTCGGTCCACGCGGTTCGAGCCTTCGGGCCGCCAGCTGTGCTTCGGCTTCGAGGGGGCACTTCGGGCTGCCTCGTCGAGCGCATCAAGGTAGCGATCGGCGAATTGCACCCACATATCGGGGGCCGAAAGCATCCGCGCGAGCACGCTAGCGAGCGAGGTCTCCTTCTCTCTGATCCGGCCCATCCCGCTGCGTGTCCATCCGTAGCGCGACTCCCACCGGACGAACTGTGGAGCCGCACGTTTGGCGAACTCCGCAAACCCGAGTTGCCCCTGAACACGTGACCACAGCAGCGCCGTCGTGTCCGAGACGACGAACCTTGCCGCCTAGATGGGATCCTCGGAGCGGAAGTAGTCGCATCCGCGCATCTCGCAGGCCAGATCGATGAGTTGCTCCACTGCGGTTGCTCCGGCAGCAATGTCATCGGTAAGAAGGGCACGTTCCGCGTCGGCGACCAAACCTTGGAACGTGAATCGCCACCGCGTCCGCTCACGCGGTGAGACGCGGCGGTCGCCTGCGATGTATGCGCCCGAGAGCGCCAGTGCAGCGAAGTCGCTCACCGAAGCGCGCACCCCTTCCGGATCTACGGGTTCCTTGGAAGGGTGCTTGCTCCTTTGCCCTTGGTCCGGATCGAGCTCCGCTTCGATGCGCTCCCGCATGGCAGATGAGCCCCGCCAGTACAAGTTCCACAGGACCTTCTTCAGGCGCTCGTCGTCAAGCAGAGCCAGTGCCTCAAAGAACTGGATCCGGTCCATCCGTTTCATCGGCATGGCTGGAAAGTGGCCTCGGAAAGAGCTGGACCTGGACGATGTGGGGTGAACGGAACCCGCACTCAGACTCGGATGACCTCGAGTCCAGGCACGTCGTCGTAGTCCCCATCTTGGGATGCGACCGGCATTCCGTTGGCAATCGCGGTGGCGGCGATCCAGGAGTCGTTGATCGGCATCCGCCTACCGGCGTCACGCAGCGCGAGGCGCAAGGTGGCCCAGGCGTGGGCGACCTGTGCATCGACAGGCAAGGGGTCAAGCTCCTCCGCTGCCGACAGAGTCTCCAGTCGCCGCGCTCGTATTGGCCCGCTCTCCGCCGCCAAGACTCCCAGACGGAGCTCACCGATCGTGATCACCGATATGGCGACGCGTTTGGGCGGGCGACCCGAGAGCGGCCGCTCCTGCTCGACCGCGACGAAGAGCGATGTGTCGGCAAGTGCCTCTTCCGGGCCGTGGCCGCTGCGAGCATTCATGTGATCGGGAGATCGTCAGTCGTGCCTGGCAGCAGATCCGCGAGCTCCCTGGCTAGCCCGGGATCCGCCCGCCACCGCTCACCTCCCTGGATGAAGGTGGCCCAGGGGATCGACCGCGGCCGCCTGGGCAAGGGCACCAACTCGGCAACGGGGCGGCCGCTCACCGTCACTCGCAGGCGCTCACCGGCCTCGACCCGGCGGAGCACCGCACTGACGTCGTTGCGCAGCTCACGAGCGGGAATATCGAACATGGAGAGAGTGTAGCATCTCTGCTACGGGTGCCCCGCACTCAGCGTCGGGCTCCACACTGAGCTTCCCAGGACATTTTGGAGCGGCCAAGGGCGAACCCCCTCATGGGTTCCCCAGCAACCCTCCGACCATCCTCTCCTCCAACTCCCTGACTGCCTTCGTGTCCTTCCTGTCCAGGGGACGAGCTCTGGAAGGCCAGACGGCCGGCAAACGCCGCCGCTTCGTTGACAGCGGCCGACACCGATGCCCGATCGGATTCGGATCGGGCGGAGTCAACGAGGCCCATGAGGATGCGCAAGTGCGCCAGCATCGCTTCGAGGACCGTGGAAGACGGCACCGTGGGCGGGAGGCCGTTCACCCATCTCGATGCCAACACCAACCAGCCCCCGGACCACGTCCTCCTGGGACCAGCCGCGAAGCCTCCGCTGAGCCCGCAGGCGCTCGTTCTCCACAACTCTCACCCTCAGAACCGGGAGCCTTTGGCGATCCTACTCACGCACACCGACGAGCTCAAGGCAGTGTTACCGAGACGCCACTGGGTGATCCTCCCAGGGAGCTAGGCGGTCCGCAGGGTCGACGTCATGCAAGAGCGCTGCAAGCATGACCTGCTTCCCGGCCATCTCCCGCCGGCGGCAGTGAACCGTCCCTCCCGCCGCTACAGGACTGGAACTCCTCGCTCCGGGCTGGAGGCTTTCCGCTTCCGACGGTGTAGGGCTGGGCGGCCTGAGGGGAGCCCGCCCGGCCCTACTCATTGCAGGCGCGGCCTCGAACGAGTAGCCCGTACGGGTCGTGCAAGTTGACAGGGTCGCAGACGACGCACACCCGGGCAGACATCGATCCTACTGATAGTAGGATCGATGGTATGTCTGTCCCCGAGAACAAAGGAACCGAGGGGTCAGCCGGCCGTCGTCCCGGCCGGAAGACGAATCCGCCCGGCGCCCAGCGGTCAGCGCATGAGCCTCAGGCCATGCCCGTGGCCGGGCCCGTCGGCGAGATCCGTCAAGAGGCCGGTCCGGCATTCCGGCCCTCCACCAGGCTGAGGGTTCGGGGACTCAACGTCCTCTCCGATGCGGCCTCTCGAAGAGTCCGATGCGGCCTCTCGAGAGAAGGAGAAAGTCTCCATCACGCTCGACAGGTCCCTGGTGGAGCAGATCCGGTCCCTCTTAGATCACGGAATCGGTGGCTCGTGGGGCGGCGTCCCTGAAGCGCTCCGCGGGACTCGCCGAGGTGGCGGCAACCATTGATGCCATTGTCGTTGCGGTGTCTGCCGCCGCAGGGGGCGGGCGGTCCTCACCTCAGATACCCGGGACATCGGGAAGCTGGCCGGTGTCGTCTCCGGCGTCCGGGTCCGAGCTATTCGAGGGTAGGAGAGAGTAGCCCCTCCCTCGGCCCAAGTCTTCGAATCACTCTGTGAAGCGCCTATTGATCGACGGATGGCAGGGCATTCAACACTTGGGTGTAGAAGCCATGAACCAATGTCTTCTGTGCTTCTCCGGATAGGGCGTAATGGTCCAAGCCCGGGGCTGCGTTTACTTCGAGCACGCTGTAGGGCGAGTCGCCGTCGGCAATGTCCATACATCCCATGTCCAGTCCGCACAACCGCAAGTTGAAATTCCTTGCAACGTAGGAAGCGACGTCGATCCACCGGTCGGAGATCGTCCCTGTGACGTCCCTTGATGTGCCGCCTGCAGAGAGGTTGGAAACAGCGGTAAGGACCAATGCCTGGTTGGCAGGCGGCCGGTAGTCGAGGTCAAGGGCCTGCGCCCGAAGGTATTGACGTATTCTTGGATCGTTGGCGTCGATGCGTGTGGTACGCCCGGAAGCAAAATACTCTCGCTGTCGTTGGCTCACCAGCTCTCGAACCGTGCTGATTCCGTCACCGACCACGGTCAACGGAATCCGCTCGTAGGCGCTGATGAGCGCCCCATCGAGCGTCACAACTCGATAGTCGGGCATGTCAATGGGTTCCTCCACCAGAGCGACGCGAACTCTCTTCTTGTCGTAGGCATCAAAGGCCCCTTCAAGCCCGGCAGCGTCATGGACCTTGAAGACATCCCCTCCTCTTGAGCCGTCCACCGGCTTGACATACACGGGGTAGCCGAGCTGCTCTTCGACATACGTCCGTGCCATGCTGGTCGTCCTGATGGAGGGATTGCCTCGCGTCGCCTGAGTCGGCCCAATCTTCTCCGCCCACCACGGCAATACAAACTCGCCCCCATGAGGGCAGGCAATTCCTATGGCCCGCAAGAGGAACTTCGTGTGGCCCTTGTCCCGGGCCAACTCTCCTGCTGCACCTGTGTTCAGGCCAAGGTCATTGCCATACGTGACACGGTGGCTGCCATCATGGTAGGTAATTCGAGTGACGTACCCGTAGTCGGGCTCGACCAGCACGTCGGTCACATTTGTCAATGTCCCCGCCGCGTACAAGTCGAGGAGGCAACGGGTGAGATATGGATAGTGGTCCTGACTAGGCTGTCGAGTCTGCTCCGGATCCATCATGGCTATCAAATCTAGCAGCCAGAGAACGGGCGAGCCTGACACTTCTTTGAGTATAAAGCGGTGTATAACAGCACTTTATACTCAAAGAAGTGCGGAACCGGTGGACCAACGTGCGGCGGAGGCCCCGCCCCGCCTTCCCTAGCCGTACCGCTCCGTCCATTCCGGCTTGGTGATCGCGTCCCGGATCGTTGCCGGGGTCGCCTTGATGTAGACGCGGTGGACCTGTGTCGTGACCATGGTGTCGCCGGTGGTTGTCGTCACGGGTTCCCCTCCTCCAGTTCGGCCTTGAGCTCCGCGAGCGCGGAGACCTGGCGTTCCGTGTACTTGTCGATCCACCGGTCGTGGATCAACCGGATCGGCACCGGGTTCAGGAAATGCAGCTTCTCCCGGCCCGACCGTCGTGTGACGACGAGGCCCGCCTCCTCCAGCAGGCGCAAGTGCTTCATGACACCGAAGCGGGTCATTTCCAGCTCCGACTCGAGCTCGGTGAGCGTACGGCCGTCACGCTCGAAGAGCCGGTCGAGCAGGAAACGACGCGTCGGGTCCGCGAGCGCCTTGAATACTCGGTCCTCGTCGTCGTTCACCGAACCATGATACGTGACCGTCTAGTCACATGTCAATGGCGGGCGTGGCAAATCAGTGGCAAATCAGTGGCAAATCAGGGTTCCCGTTGGCGGATCCGGCGAGGCGGTGGCCGCTCGGCCCGGGACGCGCCGGACAACGCCGGCTGCGCCTCGGGGCCCAACGCCGGCTGCGCCTCGGGGCCCAACGCCGGCTCCGCCTTGGGGCCCAACGCCGGCTGCGCCTCGACCCGCAGCCTCGGGATGGCCCGGTCCAGCCACCGGGGGAGCCACCAGTTCGTGGGGGAGGTCTTCGTCCGCCTCATCGCCTCCTTCCTCCTGCTGCCCCGGCTCGTGCTGGACCCCGACGATGACGGTGCCGTCCGGGCGCTTTCCGGGAATGCGTCGTGCTCGGGCTCGCGCCGAGGTCACCCGGCGGGCCTTCCGGGCGGGATGCTTAAGGTTTCTTAAATATCCCGTTCCCGCTCTTTTTTCGGCTCGGCAAAGCTACCTAGCTGTTACCGTTTGATTTCGGACTTACGTTGCAATGCCCATTTTCAGACTCTCCACGGAAAAGGAGTTCTCGCATGTCGCAGGGGTCACGCAAGACGTTCGGGCCAGTCCCCAAGCTCCTCCTGTTCGCCACCGTGGCCTCCCAGACCATGCTGTTCGCAGCGGCGGCTGTCCCGGCGGGTGCGGCGCCCTCGCTTGCCTTCCCGGCGGCGGCGCCCGGCACCGTCTCCGAGTTCCGCCCGGCGGGGATCTCCCAGACGGCGACGACCGACCCCCTCGGCATCACGACCGGCCCCGACGGCAACATCTGGTTCACCGACGCCGGCGCCAGTACCATCGCCAGGGTCAGCACGAGCGGCTCGGGCCTCGCCGAGTTCAAGACCAACACCGGCGGTGCGACCCCGGTCGGGATCACCAAGGGCCCGGACAACCGCATCTGGTTCACGGAACTGTCGGCCAGCGTCAACCAGGTGGGCCGCTCGTCCACGACCGGTAGCCAGAACGAGTTCGCCATCAACAAGGCCGGCGCCATGCCCACCGGCATCGTCACAGGCCCGGATGGCCACATGTGGTTCACCGACTTCGGCAACAGCACCATCGGCACCATCGATCCCAACGCCCCCGCCGGGACGGTGGCCACCACCTTCCCCGTCACGTCGGGCCTCATGCCGACCGCCATCGCCTCCGGCCCGCTCGGCCACCTCTGGTTCACGGAGCAGGGCGCCAACGGCGGCAAGATCGGCGAGATGACCGCCGCAGGAGTCCTCGTGAGCGAAGCGCAGGCCGCCTCCGGCACCGGCGCCGGCATCGCCGGCATCACGGTCGGGCCCGACGGCAACCTGTGGTTCACCGAGCAGAACCACGGCACGATCGGCATGATGACCCCCGGCCACCTGGTCCACGAGTTCCCCCCGCTCTCCGGCCACGGCGCCCCGACGGCGATCACCGCCGGATCCGACGGCGCCCTCTGGTTCGTCGACCAGGGCAACAACGCCATCGGCCGCATCACCACCAGCGGGTCCGTCACCGAGTTCCCGGTCTTCACCGCCAACGCCTTCTCGGCCAACGTGCAGCCCACGGGCATCACCCCCGGCCCGGACGGCAACATCTGGTTCACCGAGCAGGACACCAAGGCCGCCATCGGGCGGGTCATCGTCGGCAGCCCGTCGGCGGGGTCGGTCACGGTCAGCCCCTCCAGCGTCGCCTTCGGCAACCAGGCGGTCGGCACGTCCGGCTCGGCGACCATCGTAACGCTCAACAACGGAACCACGGCGATGGTGAACGTTTCCTCGGTCGCCCTGAGCGGCGCCAACCCCGGCGACTTCGGGGTCTCTAGCGACTCCTGCTCCGGGGCGAACGTCGCCGCCGGGTCGAGCTGCACGGCGAGCGTCACCTTCCACCCGACGGCGGCGGGTGCCCGCAGCGCCACCCTGACCTTCACCGACGCCGCCGGCACGCAGACGGTCTCGCTGTCCGGCACCGGCACTACCGGCAGCAACTGCGACACCGGGCTGCTCAGCATCCTGCAGCTGCTGCTGCAGCTGCTGGGCCTCGCTCCGCCCTGCCACTAACGTCCTGACGTCCGGCTGAGGCCGCCGCTTCCGAACCTGGTTGCGGCGGCCTTCGCGTTGCGGCAGCGGATCCCCAAGCCGGGGCCCAAGCCGGGCAGCGTTACGATGCGGACCAATCGGGAGGCCAACCAACCTGGGAGGTGCGGGTGGCGGGCGGGGACGTCGTGGTCGGTGGTGCGAGCGGACTGATCGGTTCCGCCCTGATCGCCGCACTCAGGCAGCACGGCCAGCAGGTGCGCCGGCTGGTCCGGCCGGGGGCCGAGCCCGGCCCCGACACCATCGCCTGGGACCCGGCCGCTGGGACGATCGATGCCGCGGCCCTCGAGGGCGCAGGAGCCGTCGTGAACCTGGCGGGTAAGGCCGTGGGGCCGCACCGTTGGACCGAGGCCCACAAGACCGAGGTGCTGGAGAGCCGGACCCGCTCCACGTCACTGCTGGCGACGACCCTCGCCGGCCTGGACAACCCGCCGCTGGTGCTCGTCAACGCCTCGGCCTCGGGCTACTACGGCGACCGCGGCGACGAGATCCTCACCGAGGATTCGCCGTCCGGCAATGGGTTCCTCTCCGAGGTCTGCCGGGCGTGGGAGGCGGCGACCACGCCCGCATCCGAGGCCGGCGTCCGGGTGACGATGCTCCGAACGGCCCTCGTCCTTGCCACCGACGGCGGTGCCTTGGGCCGCATGCTGCCGATCTTCAAGCTCGGCCTCGGTGGCCGGATCGGTCCCGGCACGCAGTGGTGGAGCTGGATCGATCTCGAGGACGAGGTCGGTGCCATCCTGCACCTGCTCACCACCGAGGACGCCGAGGGCCCCTTCAACCTCGCAGCCCCGAACCCGGTGACCAATGCCGAGTTCACGGCGCTGCTGGCCAAGGCCCTGCGCCGCCCGGCCGCCCTCGCCATCCCGAAGCTCGTGCTGCGGACCGCCCTCGGGGGCTTCGCCGACGAGGCGCTCCTGAGCTCCCAGCGCCTCTCGCCACGCAAGCTCCTCGACAGCGGCTACCGGTTCCTCTCGGCCGACCTCATGGCCGCCCTCACGGTCATGCTCGCGGCGTGACCGCCGCAGCCCGGCCTGCCCGGCACTGAACCCGGCCCGCCCGGCACTGAACGAAACCAGCCCTGGCCAGACCAGCCATGGCGAGGTGCTGAGCCCCCGCGCCCTCAACCGTGCCCTGCTCGCCCGGCAGCTCCTCCTGGAGCGCAGCCCGCTGGACGCCCTCGACGCCATCGAGCACCTGGTCGGCATCCAGGCCCAGAACCCCAACGATCCGTACCTCGCCCTGTGGGCCCGGCTCCACGACTTCCGGCCGGAGGCGCTGGCCCGGATGATGACGGGCCGCCATGTGGTCCGGATCGCCCTCATGCGGTCCACCATCCATCTCGTCAGCGCACGGGACTGCCGCATGCTCCGCCCGCTCCTCCAGCCCGTCCTGGAACGCAGTGTCAAGGGCCAGTTCGGCAAGCACCTCGTCGGGGTCGACCTGGGTGAGCTCGCGGCAGCCGGGCGTGAGCTGGTCGAGGGCAAGGCCCGCACCGTGGGGGAGATCGGCAAGGTGCTCGGTCAGCGGTGGCCCGGCCGCGATACCGCAGCCCTGGGCAACGCCGTCCGGGCACTGGTGCCCCTCGTGCAGGTCCCGCCCCGCGGCGTCTGGGGCTCCGGCGGCCTGGCCGTCCACACCACAGCCGAGTCCTGGCTCGGATCCCCGCTCGATGCCGCACCGTCGATCGACCCCATCGTCCTGCGCTACCTCGGGGCGTTCGGGCCGGCGACGGTCAACGACATCCAGCAGAGGTGCGGGCTGACGCGTCTCCGCGGCGCCATCGAACGCCTGCGCCCCGGCCTCGTCACCTTCCGGGATGAGCGGGGAAGGGAGCTGTTCGACGTGCCGGAGGGCCCACGACCCGGTCCCGATACCCCCGCCCCGGTGCGCTTCCTGCCCGAGTACGACAACGTCATGCTCTCCCACGTCGACCGCTCCCGGGTGATCTGCGACGAGGACGGCAGGGTCCTCTGGCGGCTCCTTACCCAGGCCGGCGGAATCCACTTTGCGACCATCACGGTCGACGGCTTCCTCGGCGGCGCCTGGAGGGTCGCGAGGACCGGGGACGCCGCCGTGCTCGCGGTCTGGCTATTCCGGCGTCCCTCGAAGAAGGAAGTGGCGGCGATCGAGCAGGAGGGAGCGGAACTGCTTACCCTGGTTGCGCCGGACGCCGGCACCAGGAAGATCGAGTTCAGCGACCCTTAATCGGTGGCCCTCGGATCCATGAACAGCCCGGACGTTGAAGGACTGATCACGAAGACGAGCCCGCGCTCGGTTGGGGGGACCGTGGGGCGGCTGCTGGAAGGTCCGGACCCGAGGGATGACCCTCGTCGCGGTCGTCGACCACAGCGGCGAGGCGGCCCGGGTGGGCCTCGAGTTGCGCGACACGAAGCTCGTCATCTTCGGCAGCCCACAGGCCGGCAGGCCGGTGATGCAGGCGAGACCGCTGGCCGCCATCGACCTGCCGCTCACGGTCCTGCTGTGGTCGGACGGCGACGAGGTGCGGGTCACCTACCCCAGCCCCTCCTACCTGGCCGCCCGCCACCACCTGGACGGCGACCTCGCCGCCCGGCTGGCCGGTATCGACGCCCTGACCGACGCACTCGTCGCGGCCACCTGAGCGAGGGCCATGCCTGACACGGAGCGGCTGCTCACCGAGGCCAAGGTCGTCGCCCTCGTCGACTGGCCGAGCGCCGACGTCCCCCGGACGCTCGTGCGGGCCGGGTTCGGTGTCTTCTCCCTCAACCGCCTGCGCAACACCGCCGCCGCATACGCCTGGTACCCCGAGCGAGACGACGTCCCGGACGAGGCCAGCGTCACGCTCTTCGAGCCGGCCGACGAGGGTGACGGCTACCTCGTGGCCCGCCCTGCCGCCGCGGTGCCGGCGCC
>WNEZ01005144.1_pt1 | contig 12432 bp, 9 predicted proteins | sample 5400521 | NCBI WGS metagenome assembly WNEZ01 (sample SAMN13153339, study PRJNA577476) | soil metagenome | isolation source: 120 cm saprolite under Douglas fir tree site 2 hole 1 replicate 1 | place: USA:California | collected 2015-04-18
GAAACGGCCTGGATTTGATCTATCCAGCCAGCAATCACAACCTGGCACGGCGTATCGTCGAATCAGGACAAGGAGCTCTGGTGACCGAGTTTCCCCTCGGTGTAAAACCTGATGGGAAGAACTTCCCAGCACGCAACCGGATCATCTCAGGTCTCTCGCTCGGCGTATTGGTTACTGAAGCCCCACAGCCCAGCGGCTCGCTAATTACGGCAAACTTTGCCCTCGAACAGGGGCGCGAGGTCTTCGCGGTCCCCGGCAGCATACTCTCCTCGGGAAGCGCGGGTGTCAACAAACTTATCCAGGATGGAGGCGCGCGCCTGGTGACGAATATCAATGACATCCTGGAGGTGCTCAATCTCTGGATGGTGCCTCAACAGGTGGAAATGCAGGCCGCGTTACCGGATAATGCCGAAGAACGCACGCTGCTCTCCCTGCTCAGCCACGAGTCGTGTCACATTGACGATCTCATTCGTGCGTCGGAATTGCCGACGGAGATAGTGAGTGCGACACTGTCTGTAATGGAACTGAAGGGGATGGTTAAGTCATTGGGGGGGATGCAGTTTATTCTGGCGAGGTAAGCTGTACCCTTGCAGTCCCCTCAAGCGGGGCAGGAAAAGATGTGGCCAACTGCAGCTCCCCTTGGGCACAAGAATACACCTCAAATCCAAAGGGATCAAGTGGGTATGTACTAGAAACAGAGGACACGTTGATTCATCTCGATCACCTACTTAGCGCTACAAAAGGCGTCTTGCGTTACCCGGGACAACAGGGGATCTTTGATGCATTCAGTCACGATACCCGGCAACTGATCCCGGGAGAGATGTTCGTAGCCGTTCGCGGGGGGTATAGCGATGGACACGACTACCTGCACGATGCACTACAGCGCGGCGCGGCGGGTTTGCTGGTGGAGGCGCGAGCCATCACAGCCATTTCTGAAGAAAGCCAGGCAGCATTGGAACACGCGAGAGTTGCTACGGTGGTGGTGGAGGACACGCGCATCGCATTGCAGCAATATGCCCGCGCTATCCTGGAGCGCTGGCGCCCAACGGTTATCGCAGTGACCGGCAGTACTGGCAAAACCAGTACTAAAGAGGCCGTTGCATCTGTGCTTGCCGGTAGCTTTGCCACCTTCAGGAGCTGGCAAAACTACAACGACCTGCTCGGGTTACCGCTCTCGCTTGGCCGCCTGGAAGAGCATCACGAGTATGCTGTACTGGAGTTAGGCTGCGATCACCCGGGAGAAATCAGCGAGCTGTGTCGTATTGCACACCCGCACATTGGTATTCTGACCAATATCAGCCCTACACACCTCCAATACTTTGGCGATCTGGCAGGACTGGCGACAGAGCTAGGAAGGCTTTTCACGTATCTGCCTGAAAAGGGTACTGCGGTTTTTAATCAGGACGAGGTCCTCATTCCTGGCCTGCTGACCGGGCTGCGAGCAGCGAGCGTGCCATTTACTCCATCGATGGCTCGTAATGTGCAGGTGACATGGGATGGCGTGAGCTGCGAATTACCAGCTGCAGGCGCAACCTCCGGGAGAGCTACGCGGCTGACCTCTTGTTTATTGGGAGCGCATCATGTTTCTACCATGCTGGCAGCCTATACTGTTGGACGGCTCTGTGGCTTGCCAGACGAAGAGGTGCAGTATGCATTAGCAAAGCTGGGACCGCTGCCCGGACGCCTGAATCCACTGCCTGGCATAGGTAACTCTACACTGCTCGATGACACACATAATGCAGCGCCGGCAGCAGTCATCGCAGGCCTGGCAACGCTCAAAGTCCTTCCGGCAGATCGTCGCATCGCGGTACTGGGCGATATGCTCAGCCTGGGCTCCCTCGATAAATCGGGGAGCTACGAGGAAGAGGCTCACCGCATGGTAGGGCATGAAGCAGCACGCTGTGCAGATTATTTGATTACGCGTGGTGAGCGTGCCGCTCTCATTGCCGATTCCGCCCGCCAGGCCGGGTTACCTCCAGAACGAGTGATCATTACTGCGACCCACGAAGATGCAGCACGGGCGGTCCACCAGGTTATCGAACGCTCTGGCAAGAGCACTCATGCCAGGGAGCACAGCAAGACCACTGTCTTGATCAAGGGTTCTGAAGAAATGCGCATGGAGAAGGTCACCGAACTTCTGATGTCGCAGGCAGCCCAGGCCAGAGAACAACTGGTGCGCCAGACGCCGGGATGGCAGCAGATCGTGGTCATGCGAGCCGAGCGTCCCACCTGGGTCGAGATCGATCTAAGCGCCATTGGCAACAATACGCGCCTGCTCAAGTCCCTGGTAGGATCACAGGTACGTCTCCTGGCCACGCTCAAGGCCGATGCCTACGGCCACGGTGCGCTGAAAGTAGCTCGCACCGTCTTGCACAATGGAGCTTCTATGCTAGGCGTTGCAACGGTGAGTGAGGCCGCGCCACTGCGTAAAGCAGGCATCGATGCCGCTATCCTGGTATTTGGCTATGTACCGCTCTGGCAGATGCGTGAAGCGGTCCGCCTCGGCTTGACCGTCACCCTGTATTCTACAGAGGCAGCTCGCGCGCTCTCACGTGCGGCTCTGGCCCTGGGACAGACGGTCAAAGTTCATGTGAAAATTGATTCCGGTATGGGGCGCCTGGGTACACGCGCCGAGCAGATCGATGAAATCCTGGCGCTCATGCGAGACATCACTGCATTGCCGGGCATCGCATTGGAAGGCCTCTATACCCATTTCGCTATGGCCGACACTCAAGATCAGACACATGTACGCATGCAACTCGCACGCTTTCAACGCGTATTGCAAGTAGTAGAGGGGCATCAGCTGCGTCCACCGCTTGTCCACGCTGCTAACAGTGCAGCGACAATCAGTTTGCCAGAGGCCCATTTCGATATGGTACGGCCAGGCATTGCCCTCTATGGAATGGACCCATCGATGGAGGCACGTCTACCGGCAGGTTTTCGTCCCGCGCTTTCCTTCAAAACCCAGGTGGCACAGGTCAAAGTCATACCTGCTGGCGAGTGCATCAGCTACGGCTGCACGTACATAACGGAGCGGCCGACACGTGTCGCAGTGTTACCGGTTGGCTACGCGGATGGCTTCAGGCGAACTCCCCGCGATTGGGGAACAGTGTTGATTCACGGACAGGAGGCGCCACTGCTTGGCCGCGTCTGCATGGATCAATGCATGGTTGATGTATCCCACATTCCACAGGCGCGTATGGGTGACGAGGTGGTGCTCATCGGACGCCAGGGAACAGCAGTGCTCAGCGCAGAGCAAGTGGCGCAGCGCCTTGGCACGATAAACTACGAGGTTGTCTCAGAAATTCTGGCCCGCGTACCACGAGTAGATTGACGATTGCTAGAGGGCAGTCACATGGATGCAGATACAGGGGCGCATAACCTGACGGCAACCTCCTGGGCGCCGGCAAGAGCGGTAGGCACACCGCGCGTTGCAGTTATTATTGCTAATCCGGTCTCAGGCAGCTTTCTGCAGCACTACACTCAAAGCCTGGATGAAACTCTCAGCTTCTTGCGTCAACAGAACTGGAGGGTCGAACTCAATATCACGAAAGCTCCTGGCGAGGCGCGGCAACTGGCGCACGAGGCGATGTCACAACAGGTCGATATCGTCATTGCAGCAGGCGGTGATGGCACGATCAATGAGATCATCCAGGAGTTGGCAGGCAGTGAGACTGTACTTGGTGTGCTTCCCTGTGGTACAGGTAACATATGGGCACGAGAAATGGGCATTCCGCTCCAGATGGTTGACGCGCGCAAAGTATTACTGAATGGTCAAATCCGCTGCATTGACCTGGGTCGTTGCAATGACCGTTACTTTATGCTTATGGCAGGCGTCGGTATCGATGGAGCAGTGACCCAGGCTGTTGAAAAAAAGCCCATCAAGCGATTAGGAACGTTTGGATACGCGTTGATTGCTACCTGGCTAGGCCTCGGTTACCCAGGCTTCCAGGCGCGATTACGCATCAACAAGAAGCGCCCGGTCAAGTTACGCGCTTTGCAAATCATCGTCGGCAATACGCAGCTTTATGGAGGCGCTCTCAAATTCACCTGGGAGGCAAAGTGTGATGACGGCCTGCTCGATGTATGCGTGGTTCGCAAGCGCAGTATGCTGGGCCGCATCATTGTAGCGATACACTTCTTACTCGGGCACAGAAACCGTCACCAGTGGATACGCTACTATACCGCTACCTCGATTGAAATAAATACCCGCCAGCCAGTTGCCATTCAGATCGACGGTGAGCCAGTAGGCCATACACCGGCCAGTTTTATTATCGCCCCCAGGGCATTGAAGGTACTCGTACCGCAGAGGATACCAGAAGGATTATTCTTGAAGAAGTAGAGGAAATACCATGGCACTACCAGCCGTTCATGTAAAGGTACCACCCGACCTCGCCGAGCGCAGGCTGCGCCAGGTAAGCGCCTGGCTTATTCTCTATTTGCTGCTACAGGCCGAACTTGGCCTGGCATGGGACAGGCAGTGGCATGACCTTGTTGGGCGCGACCAGTTCTGGATTCCGCCTCACATCATGATATACACAGGTATAGGCGCTGCAGGGCTGATAGCTTTAGGCCTGGTATTGACAGATACGTTCCGCTACCGGCGGAAGGCAGCGGGAGTTGACGATACCTCAACGATCGGAGTGCTGTGGCTTTTTCACGCGCCGCTCGGCTTCGTCTTACTGGGCTTCGGAACACTCATCGACTTACTCGCCGCGCCATTCGATAATTACTGGCACCAGTTGTACGGCATCGATGTTACCCTGTGGTCACCCTTTCATATCATGGGCACCATAGGTGGGATTGTCGCAGGGCTAGGACTCATCTATGCCTTCGCGTCTGAAGCTGCTCTCGTGCGGGCAACAGAACGCCCAACGCGTCATTTCCTTGGGCTCAACGGACCAGAATGGGGAACACTCCTCCTCCTCGCAGCCCTCATGGAGCTGACCCTGCCGTCGTTGACGGCTTTTACTCCCGTCACGTTGGGCTCATTGAGCCTCCTGACGTATCCATTCCCGCTGGCCTGCATTGGCGGATTTTGCCTGGTAAGCGCAGTTCAGATCACGCGTAAGCCCGGCGCAGCAACACTTACAGTCATACTCCTCTGGATGGTGGCGCTGGTGACGCAAACCTTTGTCCCCTGGGCGCTCCGCAACACCGTCGCAGCATTTGGGCTCAGTTTCCGCTACTCAGGGCGGCAACCTGCCTTCAACGTCACGCTTGCTCTATTACCACTGCTGTTCCTCATCTTCGCGTTGCTCGTGGATGGGGTTGCCTTCTGGCAACATAGACGCAGCGAGGTATTAGATGATTCCCTACAAGGCGCGTTGCTACTTGGCGCGTTGTTGGCTTTACCGGCAGTGATAGTTCCAGCCTGGATTGTCCAGGCGCTTATGGCCTTAGCACCCATCATTCCGCTGCCGCCGATCCCCCCCGACGTGGCCAGGGTAATTGAGCTTCGCTGGTCCGATTTACCGCTCACACTGCTTTTTACGCTGGCAGGAGGCGCAACAACAGCCGCGTTGGGAGCAGCTCTCGGGGATATATGGTACTTAAGCCGGTTGTGATCAGCAGGGCGACCGCAAGGGGACGCCAACCAGGTCGCGACAGGAAGGTAGAGCATTGTCATGCTGAGCGAGTGAGCCGCAGCCCTGAGCGCAGCGAAGGGGAAGCATCTCGCTCCCTGGCGAGCCAGACCCTTCGCGGAGTTTACCCTTGAGCGAAGCGAAGGGCTCAGGGTGACACGCTTTGGCAACTTCAGTGAACGCTTATGGGGTCGCCCCTACATTTCTGCCCTTCACATCAAGGTTGAGAGAGCATTATGAAGAATTTAATATGCACAGCTATACTCTGCACTCTGCTCGCGCTCACGGCAGCGCCAGGGACAGCCCTGGCCGCTGGGAAGCCGACCCGTAGTGAAACGCTCACCGCCGGTCCTTATGTAATAGTGCTGAACCTCTTTCAGGACCCACCCGAGGTGGAGCAGCCGCTTGATGTGAGCGTCGTATGTTGTGCCGGTGCGCATCTCTCCGGTCGAATCATTGGAATACCAGGCCCGGGTACCGATGGGGTGATAGTACGCGCAAATCTTACTCCCGACGCACAGCAGCCTGGAACGCTGGTGGGCGCCATCCATTTGCCCGTACGTGGAGCGTGGCACCTGGTCGTTGACCTCGATGGATCGCGAGGGCATGGTACGGCAAGCCTCGATGTGACGGTAACTGCGCCCAATGCGATCCCTACCTGGCTGGGGTGGCTCATCGGGCTTTCTCCCCTGGTTGGCTGCGCCTGGCTGGTCTGGCAGCAGTGGAGATATCGCCGAGCACTGCTGAGTAAAAAGCATGGGAGCGTACCCGCCGGAGACAGCGTAGCAGCTCAATGACGAAACAGGCATCTTCGCTCCTGCGCCGTCACTACCTCTTTACTTCAAGGTGAATGGTTATCTACGAAGGCTTTTTCAGGGCGTAGCCGCGCCATTTATGGCGCTCAAGGGTTGCTCATTCGGCTCCTCAGGGGCGATAATGAACTTTAGGCAAGGTTTAATTGTGAAGAAGAGTCCTTGACCGTGTGAACAGTCACACCCTGTCACGCCTCCGCGAAGCGAAGGGTCTGTCGCGGTCGGCAGCCAGATGCTTCCCCTTCGCGGAGTTTACCCTTGAGCGAAGCGAAGGGCTCAGGGCTGCGGCTCATGCGCTCAGCATGACAGGACTGGACCTTTCTGGTGAGGAGGACCTGTCACGTTCATTTGAACCTTGCCTTAAGAAATGAACCTGGATACCTGTAGGGGCCGATTTATCGCGCCCAGCGCCGATTTATCGGCCCTCGGTGGCTGTTCGCTCTCCAGATGAAAAAGTGAAAACTTATCATCGCGCGACTACGCATCGCGGTGACTTTTGAATTGGTCTGCTATGCATGCGCTCAATGCCTGTTGAGGTTAAACACGACATTGACGATCATGATGGTGAGACATATCATGGATAGCACAATCAGTCCACCAATAAGCCCGATAGAGCCGCCACTTGAGATACCCAGCGTTATAGCCGTCAGAGGCACCAGCATGCAGATCGAGACAATAGCCAGAGCTAACCGCTGCCCTGCTGAAGCCGAACTACTTGTATACTGTTGCCCGAGTTTCTGCCCGGATAGCCCGCTGAGGGCGTCATCAAAGCCGGGACCAGGACCATAACTCCGCTCGCTACCTGAAGGATATGGAGGCTGCGCTTGATATCCACGCTCCATCTCTTCAAACTGTTGTGACATGATGGCTCGCTCCTCCCAATAATGCATGTATACACCGGTACAATCACTGTACTTACGAACGGCATATTGCAGGGTTGCACATATTTGTGAACCTGATATCCGGGGATGATCTCTCAGGTTTGCTACTATTATAGGAAGTATAGCGTATAACAAACAGAGAAGATAGGCTTTGCCCCGCTGAAGAGGAAGTAACGCACGATGGCCAGAGTAGTCTTGCAAGATCAGCAGCGCGATCTTTTACAACAGGAGCGCCAGGTAGCCAGCGAACTGCAGGCATGCCTGTTCGGGTTTGAAGGTGCGGATGCTTATGCCGCGACACTGCGCCAGGTGACAACTGCCCTGGATGAACTCTTCCTGTTGGTGGTAGTGGGGGAGTTCAACGCGGGCAAATCGGCCTGTATCAACGCTCTGCTCCATAGCAGCGCCCTGGAGGAAGGCGTCATCCCCACCACTCACCAGGTTACCATCGTGCGTTATGGAACTCAAGGCGAGCAGCGCCTGCGGGATAACGCCCTGCTTGAACTTCACTATCCCGCCGATTTCTTGCAAGACATTAGCATTGTCGATACTCCCGGCGTCAACGCTGTGCTGCGTGAACACGAGCGACTCACCGAAGAGTTTGTCCCACGCAGCGACCTCATCCTCTTCATCACCTCGGTGGACCGTCCTTTTACCCAGAGCGAACGCATATTCCTGGAGCGTATTCGCAACTGGGGTAAGAAAGTAGTGATCGTACTCAATAAGATAGATATCCTCCAGGCGCCAGAAGCTCTGGCGGAGGTTGTCTCTTTCGTGCGCGAGAACTGTAAAAACCTGCTGGGCTTCCAACCCGAGATCTTTCCTGTATCAGCTTTGCTGGCGCAGCAAGCCCGTACGGCTATAGGACACGAGGCAGTCACGTTATGGGAGAACAGTCGCTTTGGCGCATTGGAAGAATATCTCTTTCACACGCTGGACGAGGCGGAGCGGGTGCGCTTGAAGCTCCTCAGCCCGCTTGGGGTGATGCAGCGCCTGCTCAACGAGGCTCAACATTCAGCAACACAGCGTGCCAACCTGCTCGCGGAAGATGCCAGTACAGTAGCTAATATTGATGAGCAGTTACGGTTGTATCGTGAAGACATGGAACAGAACTTTTCGCACCGGCTCAGCGAAATAGAGAATATCGTGCTGGACATGCGTGGACGTGGGGACCGCTTCTTCGATAATACTATTCGCCTTGGTCGTATCTTCGACCTGATCCAGACCGAGCGCGTACGCAGCGAGTTTGAAAGAGATGTAACCAGCGACAGTGCAACACGTATTGACGAGACGGTACAGTCGCTCATAGACTGGCTTGTGGAGCACGAACACCGGCTCTGGCAGGATATTATGGAGTACCTGGATCGACGACGCCAGGTCAGCATTCGACGCGATGGCGAGATGGTCGGTTCTATCGGCAGGCAGTTCGACTACAACCGGCGCACGTTGCTTCAATCGGTAGCACGTACAGCGAGTAACGTGGTCGCAACCTATGATCGCCAGTCCGAGGCGCAGGCTCTCTCAGAGGACCTACGCACAGCGGTAGCTCAAACGGCACTCGCCAGCGCTGGCGGCATTGGATTGGGCGCGGCCATTGTTGCCATTGCAGGCGCGGCAGCCGCCGCAGATGTGACCGGCATTCTCGCGGGCATTACGTTGATCAGCCTCGGGCTCTACATTATCCCTGCCCGGCGCACCCGTGCCAAGCGTACCTTCGATGAGAAAATGCAAGAACTGCGCACTCGCCTGCATGACGCTATGAGCGAACAGTTCCACAAGGAACTCAATAACGCGGTCGGCCGGGTACAAGATGCCATCGCACCCTATACGCGTTTCGTACGCTCCGAGCAAAAGAAGACGGCAGCTATGCAGGAACAATTGACACGCTTGAACAGCGATTTGATGGACCTGAGGGGCACGATTGAGAATATGTAGACGCTTCTATCCCCATTCTCGCCAGTTTAATCAAGGTGTGTCGATGACGACTTGTCACCATGTCGTCTTTCATGTATAATTGCTATAGCGATACAGTCTCTTCCCATATCTAATTTGAGGACATAAAGAAAGGCGAAGCAATGCAGAAGCACAACCCACGCCCCAGGCTCATGATCGATATCAGCCCTGAACTGCGCCGTCGCATCAGAATCGCGGCAGCACAGAAGGAGCTGTCTATTCGAGAGTATATCGAACACATACTTGAAGAGATTGTGCCTGAAGAAGCAAATTTACTACAGCCAGAGCCACGCCGTATCACTCATGAGACAATTGAGCGATTACGCAAAGTTCGTGAGCGGATCAGAAAAAAGCATCCTGACACAGACTTTGGAGACTCTGCTGAGATCGTTCGACAGATGCGCGATGAGCGCTCACAATACCTGGCAGAGTTATAAGAAGCTATGAAAAACACTGTAGTTATCGATGCAAGTATCGCTCTTAAATGGGTTATTGATGAAAATGACTCGGACAGAGCGGCAGCATTGCTTGCGAGGTGGTTTGTTGAAGGAACCACTCTGCTGGCGCCAGCATTGCTTATCTATGAGGTGACCAACGCGGTTTACCAGCGTATTCGCAACGGCATCTTCGATAGCGACGATGCCAGACAAGCTCTTGAAAATGTACTCCTGACGGAACTGGAGCTTGTTTTTCCGAAAAACTCAACATTGAGTGTACGAGCTATGGAGCTAGCACAGCAATATAGACTTCCAGCGACCTATGATGCTCATTACCTGGCATTGGCGGAACGCGAACAATGCGAGTACTGGACTGCTGATACACGATTGTGGAATGCGGTGAAGGGCAAACTTGCATGGGTGCGCTGGTTCGGTGATTATCAACCTGACGTGTCATAGAATTACTAGCGGTCAGCCATTGTGGGACACAGGCATGCAGTCCAGTAAGGAGACGCAATGAACAAAGAAAAGTTTATTAGCAAGATGCTCTGCCTTCCACCAACTGCCATCGAGTACCACATCAGCCAGCGACTGGCGAAATTTTTCCCTGACAAAGCGCTTATCGAGGGAGAAATGGCCTTCGACGTGGAGGAGTACGCAAACGCTCAACAATGTACCCTTAGACAGAAAACCATTCTCTTCAACCAGGTGACGACCTACTGGAGAGGGCCTGAGCAGGGGAGGATAGCATGGCACACTATGGAGCTAAGTCCGAGTGGCTTTCTCCATGATCCAACCCATACAGGCTCGGGTTCTGATGAGGCAGGAGAGACGTTCAATAGAGTCAAGAATGCCTGGCTCGAGGTAGAATGGCAGGGAGCCAGCCTGGATGTGCTTATTATGAACTGGGGCGACGGATCCAGGAATTTTCACTACTGGATTCTAGCCGACAGCGAGGACGTTGCCCGCAGCTTTTTTGCCGCCGTGTGCAAGTGGAATATGGAGGTGCGCGGTGAAGTGCTGGTGTTTGATGGCGGAGGCTGGTACAAAGACGAGAACCTCTTCCAGGATATTAAAGGAGCGACATTCGATAACCTGATCCTGCGCGGCAGTCTCAAGCAAGACATACGCGATGACTTGCAGCAGTTTTTTGCAGCGCGCGCCACCTATGAAGAATACGACATTCCCTGGAAACGCGGCATCCTGTTTGTCGGCCCGGCAGGCAACGGCAAGACACACGCGGTCAAGGCCATTATCAACTCGATGGAGCAGCCCTGCCTCTACGTGAGAAGCTTCAAGGCCCCACATGGGGCTGACCAGTTCAATATCCACCAGGTGTTCGACCGCGCACGCAAGACAGCACCCTGTATCCTCGTGTTTGAAGACCTGGATTCGCAGTTGACATCGCAGAACCGCTCGTTCTTCCTCAACGAACTGGATGGCTTCGCCGCCAATGTCGGGATAGTGGCCCTCGCCACAACGAACCATCCAGAGCGCCTGGACCCTTCTATTCTCGACCGGCCCAGCCGTTTTGACCGCAAGTATCCCTTCGATCTACCCGAGCAGCCCGAGCGTCATGCATATATCACTATGTGGAACACCTCGTTAAAACCTGCACTGCAACTATCTGAAGAAGCGGCGCTCAAGATCAGTGAGCTTACAGAAGGCTTCTCGTTCGCCTACCTGAAAGAACTCTTCTTGTCTTCGATGATGCGCTGGATTGCTAAACCCGAGCAGGGTTCAATGGACCAGGTGATGGCCGGGCAGGTGCGCGGGATACCGGGCTACTAAGGCTATGAATTGCTCGCCCCAAAGCGCTTTCAACCCCTTCTTGAAATGCCTCACTCAAGCTGGGATGAGCGTAGAGGATCTCGTCAAGATCGGTGAGCGTCGCCCCCATCTCAATAGCGAGAGCTGCCTGTTCTACCAGGTCACCGGCGCGCGGCCCCACCAGCGTGGCGCCAAGTAGTACCCCGTCATCTGCATTTGCTACTACTAAGACGACGCCGTTGTCGGTCCCCAATGTCAAGGCGCGCCCATTCGCCGCCAGGGGGAAACGGCCCGTGATGACGTTGTAGCCCGCGTGCGCAGCCTCCCCGGCTGAATAACCAACCGTGGCAAGTTCTGGCGTGGTGTGAACGACGAGCGGCGTCACCAGTGGCGCAAACTGGACGCGCTCCCCTGAGAGCACCTCGGCAGCAACTCTCGCCTGCTTCATGGCAATGCTTGCCAGCGCCCGCCCGCCCGTGCAGTCGCCAACTGCATAGATATGCGATACACTACTCCGCTGCATCGTGTCAACGGCGATTCCACCACCGGGAGTAACCTCTATCCCCGCAGCGTCCAGGTGCAATCCTGCCGTGTGAGGAGCAACGCCGAGCGAGATCACAACAGGGCGCTCGCTCACGTTTTCGATGGTTGCCTGCGTCGTCACCTGCACCCCAAGCTTACGCAGGCCCGCCTGCACGAGACGCAGCGCCGCAGGATCAACGCCAGCTAACACCTGCTCGCCAGGAGAGAAAAGCTTAACCTTGACGCCCAGCCGCGCAAACAGTGTAGCCAGTTCCAACGCGATATAATCATTGCCCACAATGCTCAACGCGGCAGGCAGTTCGGGCAGCAGCAAAGCCTGTTCAGGCGCCAGCACATCCTTCCCGTCGTATGACAGGTCGGGCACGGGGGCGGCAGCGGCGCCAGTAGCGATGATGCAGTGATCGAATTTAAAGCGATGCGAACCATGCTCTCCTTCAACGCGCACCTCCTG
>WNEZ01005390.1_pt1 | contig 12432 bp, 8 predicted proteins | sample 5400521 | NCBI WGS metagenome assembly WNEZ01 (sample SAMN13153339, study PRJNA577476) | soil metagenome | isolation source: 120 cm saprolite under Douglas fir tree site 2 hole 1 replicate 1 | place: USA:California | collected 2015-04-18
CGTCCTGCGGCATGCGATCGGGCGACAGCAGCTCCGAGAGCTGATAGTCCTCCAGCATTCCGGTCAGACCGTCCGACGCCAGTAGGAACAGATCCGCGGGCTTCACGGCCCCCACATAGATGTCCGGCATGACATCGCTGTTGGCACCGACGCAGCGCGTAATCACATTGCTGTAGGGATGCGTGCGGGCCTGCTCCGGCGTCAGATAGCCCGCGTCCACCTGCTCCTGCACGTAGGAATGGTCTTTCGTCAGCTGGGTGAGATGGGCGTCACGCAGGAGATACGCCCGGCTGTCGCCTACCTGGCCGATGAGAAACCGATTCTCGTACAGCGTCAGCGCCGTGACGGTCGTGCCCATGCCCCGCTTGTCGTGCTCAGTCAGCGTGCGCTGAAAGATCGCGCCGTTCGCCGTCCGGATCGCGGCGCGCATCCGCTCCGTGACCTGCGCATCGGTGAGACCGCGGACCGAATGGATTTCATCGGCGACAATCCGCACCGCCATCTCGCTCGCGACTTCGCCCGCCGCATGCCCTCCCATGCCGTCGGCGACGACAAAAATCCCCCGGTCGGGAATCATTCGAAAACTGTCCTCATTCCCCGACCGGATAACGCCCACGTCGGTGCGGCCCGCGGATGTGATGTGCACGTGATCCCTAGATAAACAGCCAGTACGCCAGTCCGACGATCCCGAGCAGGAGCACAGCAGCGCTGCCTCCACAGCCTTTGCCCTTCTTCTGCTGCGCCGCCGGAGGAGGCGGTTTCGCACCCGGCTTCGGCTTTGTCGGCGCCGGCTTGGCCGCGGCGGGTTTCGGCGCGGCGGGTTTCGGTGCCGCGGGCTTAGGCTTTGGCGGAGCGGCCGGGATAGCCGGCGCAGGCCTCGTCGCCGGTGCCGGCCGAGGGGGGGCGGAGGGACTCATCACCATCTGCTCCATCACACGGGTCCCGCCCCCCTTGGCGACAGCCGCCCCATCATCCGTCGGCTCGAAGACGAGCGAGACATCCCCGAATCGAACCGTAGCCCCCGGTGCCAGTGGAGCCTCCCCCTTGATCTGGTCTCCGTCGATGAACGTCCCGTTCGTGGAATCGAGGTCCACCAATATCCATACGCCTTCGCGACGTTGCAGCTTCGCATGGGTCGTGGAGACTGATTCGTCGGGCAACACCAGGTCGTTGTAATCGGCTCGCCCGATGTTGACGACAGGTGTTTTGACGCTGAGCCGCTGTCCCTTCAGCGCACCCCCGCGAACCAGGAAGCTCGCCAGGGGAGCACCGGTCGGCCGGGGCGCCGCAGAGACACCATGCACGGTCTCCCTGAGCCTCTCGCCCTTCGGGGGTGTGGGGGTGGGGGTGGGCCCGGAACTTCTCCTCGCCAATCGTGATCACGTCCGCGCGGGCCAGCAGCCGCTGTCCTTCCACCCGAACGTCATTGACCGACGTGCCATTCGTGCTGGAATCGACGATGAGATAGCCCTTGGGCGTCTGCATGATTTCGGCGTGGCGCCGCGAGACGTCCTTCCCCGGGACAACGACGTCGCAGGAGGCGTCACGGCCGAAAACCAGGGACGCCCCGGCAATGGCGTATTCCCTACCATCCGTCAACGAGACGACGCGCCCGCCTGTGTTCACCGTGACCTTCCCGCCCTTGGCCTCGGCTTTCGCTCGCTCCATCGCCTGCGGAACGCTCATCGCCTGCACATACTGGGTGCTGCCGCTACGCCGCTCGTCGACGAAGGTCAGCTCCTGCCCTCCAACCTCAACCTTGTCCCCATGCAGGAGGGGGGTCGGTTCGGCACCCAGGCGCACGCCGTTGATGAGGACGTCGGCTTCCGGAACTGCCTTGGTGATGACGACTTGCCCATCTGGGAGAGATTTCAACTTCGCGTGTTTGGGGAGAACACCTGGAATGGCGAGCGGGATGGCGCTACCGGGATCCGCGCCGAGCACCACTTCCCCTTGCGGGAGTGTGAATCTCCGCCCGCCCATTTCAAGCAACGCCATGCACGCACACTCCCGTATCTGTGACCAGGCCGTGAAGTTACGCCCGGGTGTGTAACCGGGCAAGGAACCAGAAGTTACGTGACGCCGACGGCTTCTTCACGCCCGATCAGCCCGCTCCGCAGCCAGTACCAGAATATCAGCGAGCCGACGATGACCGTAGCGTAGCTGTTGATGAACCGCCAGATCAGCGTGTAGCTCGGCGTCAACTCGCGCGGAACGTAGATCGACATTACCGCGGCCGAGGTCAGCTCGGCGAGACCCGACCCTCCGGGCGTGGGCGCGAAATATAGAAGGAAGGAAATCAGCGTCTGCAGCAGGAGAATGTCGGTGAAGTCGGCCGGGATACCCAATATCCGCATCGTCACATATCCGGCCAGCAGCTTGTTGGCGTGTGACGGCGCCGAGATCACGATGGCCAGGAGCAGCGTGAGCAGGCCCCTCGGCGATCCGAACGCGATCATGCATGCGTGCGCGCGATCGACGCCGCCCAACAGCTTTTCCATCCGTTCGGCGGCGCCCGGACTCCGGCGGGCGAAGCGCTTCGCCAGGCGCTCGATGAGCCGCTTCACCATGCCAGGGAATACGATCGCCGTCAGCATCAGCAGCCCGAGGAATCCGAAGATCGTGAGGCTGGTCTTGAAGAGGCCGTACAGGGTGATCCCGAGGATGAGGCCGTGTTGAGAGAGTGATTTGCCGGCGCCGAGCACGACGGCAAGAGGCCCGGCGATGGCGAAGAAGCCGACCGTGGCGATGAACGTGACGAAAATCGAGCTGAGGGCCACGGGCACGGGCACGCCGGCGCGCTTCATGACCCACATCGACATGGGCGCGGAGCCAGACTGAAAGGGCGTGAGGTACGCGCCCCACGCCCCGAACCCGCCGGCGAGAACCATGTCCCGCAGCCGGACGCTCGGATACACGTAGCGGGTGCACACCCAGAGCCGCAGCCCCCCGCCGAACCAGTCCATCGAGGCCAGGACCAGGCCGGCCGCCACCCATCCCCAGTGCAGGCTCAGGAACGGCGTCAGGAAGACGTCCACCCGATCACCGAAGCGAATCAGGTAATACGCAACGAGAAGAGCGACTCCACCGAGGGAGATGGCGGCGAACAACTCGAGGCCACGACGAAGCAGCCGCGGGGTAAGGGCGAGGGCCATCTAATCGCCAAAGCTGTTATTTTTGGAGGTTATGCGCCATCCCCCCGAGCGCGTCGTTCTCCGCAACGTACGCCAGCATAATCTGAAGGGCATCACCGTCGAGTTTCCGCGGCGGGCGCTCTCCGTCATTACGGGCCCATCGGGCTCGGGGAAAAGCTCGCTCGCGTTCGACACGCTCTACGCCGAGGGACAGCGCCGTTATATCGAATCGCTGTCGACGTATGCCAAGCAGTTCCTCGAGCGGATGCCGAAGCCGCTCGTCGATTCGATGGAGGGCCTCTCACCGGCCGTCGCGATCGAACAGAAGAACCCCACCACCTCGAGCCGTTCGACCGTCGGGACCGCCACCGAAATCAATGATTTCCTGCGGCTGTTGTGGGCCCGTGCCGGGACGCAAACGTGCCTGCAATGTGGCCGGGACGTGAAACGGGATACGGTGCAGGAGGTGGTAGACTCCCTAATTGCGGATTTCGGAATGCGGAATGCGGAATTGCCGATTCTCGTGTCTTTCCCCTTACCCACATCGGCCAACCGTCCCGACGTCGAGGTCGCCGCACAACTCCGTGCGGCTGGATTCGTTCGCGCGCAGGTCGATGGCCAGCTCCTTCGGCTCGATGACGAGGGGGCTGAGCAGCGTGTGCGAGCGGGTAAGGAAGTGCTGATCATCGTCGACCGGATCGATGCCGTCGAAACGAACCGTGGCCGTCTTGCCGACGCAGTCGCTACCGCGTTCAGCGAAGGCGAAGGCGTCGCGCTGGCCCTCAACAACGGCGACCGGCGGCGCTTCTCCGAGCACCCCGCCTGCTCTGCCTGCGGCTGCGCCGCGCCCGTGCTCACGCCGACGCTGTTTTCCTTCAATAATCCGCGCGGCGCGTGTCCCGGGTGCAATGGCTTCGGTGCGGTGCTGGAGTACGACGAATCGCTGATCGTGCCGGATTCGCTGCGCTCGCTCGCCGATGGGGCGCTCGATCCCTGGACTAAGCCCCGCTACGAAGGACGCCGGCGCCTGCTGCGCGAGACCGCCCGTGCCCGCGGCATTGGCTTGGATGTGCGTTGGCAGGATATTCCGGCGCGCGAGCGTCACTTCCTGCTCCATAACAAGGAAGGCCGTTACCTCGGGATCTTTCCCTTCCTCGAGCGGCTCGAGGAAAAGCGCTACAAGCAGTACATCCGGGTGTTCCTGCGGCAGTACCAGCTCGCCAAGACGTGCCCCGGGTGTGGCGGCGCGCGGCTCAAGCCAGAATCGCTCGCGGTCCGCGTGGCCGACAAAACCATCGCGGAAGTGGCAGCGCTGACAGCCGCTGATCTCGCGGCTTGGCTGGATCAACTCGAATTGCCTTCGTTTCAACAGACCGTCGCGGACCATATCCTGGGCGAACTGCGCGCGCGCGTGGGCTTTGTGAATGACGTTGGTCTGGGATACCTCACACTCGACCGGCAAACGCGCACACTCTCGGGGGGCGAGGCACAGCGTATCGCGCTCTCGAACGCGCTCGGATCGCATCTGGTGGACACCCTGTACGTGCTGGACGAGCCGACCATCGGCCTGCATCCGGCAGATGTGGACCGGCTCTTGAAACTGCTCAAGCGCCTATCCGACGCGGGCAACACCGTGGTCGTGGTCGAGCACGATCCCGCGGCCATGCGCGCGGCGAGCTGGATGGTCGAGCTCGGGCCCGCGAGTGGTGAGGCTGGTGGGCAGGTCGTCTATCAGGGGCCGGCGGCAGCGGTGCGCGAGGCGGGCACGCTCACCGGCCAGTACCTGTCCGGCGAAAAACGCATCGGTGTGCCCTCGGCACGCCGGCCCGCGGTTCGCTGGCTCGACGTCAAAGGTGCGCGGCTCCACAACCTCAAGGGCGTCGACGTGCGGATCCCGCTGGGTACGCTGACGGCGGTAACCGGGGTGTCCGGCTCCGGGAAATCCACGCTCGTGCATGACGTGGTGTACCGGCAGCTCGAGGGACGGTTGCACGGCGAGCACACCGCCAAGCAACATCTCGGTGAGCCGGTCGGTGAGGTGATGGCGATCAAGGGCTGGGAGCACCTCCAGGACGTCGTCCTCATCGATCAGGCCCCCATCGGGCGCACGCCGCGGTCCAATCCGGTGACGTACGTGAAGGCGTTCGACGAGCTCCGCGGGCTGTTCGCGAACGAGGCGCTGGCGCACGCGCGCGGCTACGGGCCCAGCACCTTCTCGTTCAATGTCGCGGGAGGTCGCTGCGAAGCCTGTGAAGGCGCCGGGCACGTGCTCATCGAGATGGTGTTCCTCGCCAACGTGTTCGTGCCGTGCGAGGTATGCGGCGGCTCGCGCTTCAAGCGCGAAGTCCTCGACGTCAAGCTCCAAGGTGCCAGCATCGCGCGGGCACTCGAGTGGACCGTGGACCAGGCGATCCAGCGACTGCACCGCCATCCCCGGCTGGCGCGCTCGCTCTGGTATCTCCAGCAAGTGGGGCTCGGATACCTGCGTCTTGGCCAGCCCGCCACGACGTTGTCGGGCGGCGAGGCGCAGCGCTTGAAAATCGCCCGGGAGCTGGCGCGCACCAAGGGCGCGCGGCGGCTCTACATCCTCGACGAGCCGACCACCGGCCTGCACCTCGACGACGTGCGCGTGCTGTGTCGCGTGCTCGACCGGCTGGTGGATGCCGGGCACACCGTGGTCGTCATCGAGCACAATCTCGACGTCATCAAACGCGCGGACTGGGTGATTGATTTGGGCCCAGGGGCTGGGGATCAGGGGGGCCGCATTGTCGCCGCCGATACGCCCGAGCATATCGCGCAGATCGCCGACTCGGTCACGGGAAGGTACCTGCGAGACTTGGCGTGACCAAACGTCGCGCCGATCTGTTGCTCATCACGGCCTCAGCCGTGTGGGGCGTCAGCTTCGTGATCGTCAAGGCAGCACTCGCCGCCGCCTCTCCCCTGATCTTCCTCGCTACGCGCTTCACGATCGCGACGTTGGTCCTGGCACCGCTCGTCAATCTGCGCGCGGGGTTCTCGCGCGCAGAGCTGCGCGCCGGCGTCCTGCTCACCCTCCTGCTCGCATCGGGGTTCGCGACACAGGCATACGGCCTGCAGTACACGACGCCGGCCCGTTCCGCGTTCATCGTGGCGATGTCGTCGGTTCTGGCACCGATGATAGCCCTGGTCGTGCTCCGGCATCGCCTCGCGTGGCAACTCCTCGTGGCCCTGATCGTGGCGGCGCTGGGCCTCTATTACCTCACGGCGCCCGAGTCCGGCGGTCTGAATCGGGGCGACCTCTGGACGCTGGTGACCGCCGTGGTGTTCGGCGGCCACATTGTGGCCGTGTCAGAGATCTCGAAGCGGTTCGATGCGCAGCGAATGGTGTGGCTGCAGCTCCCGGGTACGGCCCTCGGGATATTGATCGCAGCGCTGCTCCTCGAGCGGATACGATTCGAATGGTCGGTGGGACTTGGTGCGGCCCTGCTCTTCCTCGGCGTCATGTCGACGGCGGTGGCGCTGGTGTGGCAGATGCGGGCGCAGCGCGAGATGTCGTCGGCGCGGGCGTCGCTGCTCTTTTGCCTCGAGCCGGTGTTCGCGGCGTTGACATCGCGGCTATTCTGGGGAGAGCGGTTTTCTGTTGCTCAGGGACTGGGCGCCGGGCTCATTCTCGCGGGGATGGTATTGGCGGTCATCGGCGAGGCGCGCGCTGAAACGGCGTTCTCTGTAGGCAAAGGCCTACGCGGCGTCGGGACAACAGCCGACAGGTTGTGACGCTCGAGTTCTCCTATTGTGAGGGCACCTCATCAAGTTCCCCGACCACTAGGAAGGACAGTGCATGAGCCCTAGACGCACGCTCTTCCTGCTTGTGGTTCTCGCCATCTCGGCATCACCCGCCCGAGCTCAGCAACGGGACTCCGTGGCGGCTCAGCGTCGCGACTCCCTGGATGCTTTGAAGCGCCTCACCCTCGATCAACTGATGAACATCGAAGTCGTGTCCGTCGCCGGGCGTCCGGTGCGACTTTCCGAAACAGCCTCCGCGATCCAGGTCATCACGCAGGACGACATTCGAGGGTCCGGCGCGACGAGCCTGCCAGAAGCCCTGCGCCTCGCATCGAATCTGCAAGTAGCGCAACTCGATTCGCGTCAATGGGCCATCAGCGCCCGCGGGTTCAACAGCACCAGCGCCAACAAACTGCTCGTGCTCATCGATGGCAGGACCGTCTATACACCGCTGTTTTCGGGCGTGTTTTGGGATGTGCAAGACGTTCTGCTCTCCGATGTCGACCGCATCGAGGTCATCAGCGGACCAGGGGCAACGCTGTGGGGTGCCAACGCGGTCAATGGCGTGATCAACGTGATCACGAAGGACGCGAAAGACACCGGGGGACTTCTGGTTACAGCCGGTGGCGGCAGCGAGCTGCGCGGCCTGGGATCCGCCCGCTACGGCGGCGGGCTCGGCGCGCACGCGAAGTATCGGATCTACGGCAAGGCCTTCAGTCGCGATCCCACCTTGCTCCCCAATGGACAGGACGCTGCCGACGCCTGGCATATGGGACAAGGGGGGGTTCGGTTGGACTGGGATGCGTCGGCCAGCAACCGTCTCGGTCTGCAGGGCGATTGGTACGATGGCCGGATCGCCCAGCCGAGGCCCGGCCATATCGCCGTCAGCGGTGGGAATGTGATGGCAAAATGGGCGCATCCAATCTCCGCCAAGTCCGAAGTCACGGCGCAGGCGTACTACGACCGCACGCACCGTGACATTCCGGGCACCTTTGGCGAAGATCTCGACATCTACGACGTCGATCTGCGACACCACGCGGTCCTGGGCGCTCGGCACGACGTGGTGTGGGGCGTCGGCTACCGACTGATAAATGATCACGTCACCAATACGGCGGGACTCGCGTTCCTGCCACCCCACGTCGCGCGTCAATGGTTCACCGCCTTTGTGCAGGATGAGATCGCGCTCCGTGGGGAAGAGTTACACCTAACCCTCGGCACAAAGATCGAGCACAACGACTACACCGGGTTTGAGATCCAGCCGAGCGGCCGTGTGAACTGGACATTCAGCCCGTCGCGCACGCTATGGGCCGCGATCTCGCGGGCGGTGCGCACGCCGTCGCGGATCGACCGGGAATTGTACGCGCCCGGCCAACCTCCCTACTTCCTTGCCGGCGGCCCGGGCTTTCGCTCCGAGACAGAACTGGCGTACGAGCTGGGATATCGCTATCAGCAGGGCGCGTTGGCGCTCGCATTTGCGAGCTTCTACAGCCGCTACCACGGCCTCCGCAGCCTGGAGCAGGTCAATCCCCCCAACCCCACCCCGATCGTTATCGGCAACGGTCAGGATGGCGAGTCGTACGGCGGCGAGGCGACCGCGAGCTTTCGCATCACAGATGATTGGCAGGTGCGTGCCGGGTATACGGAGTTACGCGTGCACATCTGGCCCAATCCCGGTAGCACCGACACAAGCCGAGGTGCGACGGAATCACAGGCTCCCCATCGCCAGCTTTCCCTCAATTCGTCCTTGGACCTGCCGGCACATCTAAAGCTGGACGGTGGGTTCCGATATGTCGGTGAGATCGCGAAACAGGCCGTACCCGCATATGCCGAGCTGAATGCGCGGCTCACCTGGCAACCCGTCGCCGCTTTGGAGCTGTCGATCGCGGGCCAGAATTTGCTGCACAAGCAGCATGCGGAGTTCGGTACGACCACCGCCCGGCGCCAGATCGAGCGCGGGCTATATGGGACGGTGCAATGGCACTTCTGAACGCGGTCACAGTCCTGATCTCCGCGCTGCTGGTCGTACAAGGCCAGAGGGCCGCTGAGTATCAGCTGAAGGCCGTGTTCCTGTTCAATTTCGCGCAGTTTGTCGATTGGCGGCCCGCGGCCGCGCAGACGCCACTGCTTATCGGCATCCTCGGGGACGACCCGTTCGGCACCTTTCTGGATGCGACAGTACGTGGAGAGCGTGTCGGGGAGCGGCCCATCGAGATCCGTCGCTACCGCCAGCTGGCGGACATCGATACGTGCAACATTCTGTTCATCAGCCGGTCGGAGAACGATCGGGTCGAGGAGATTCTCAAGACTGTCCAGACCCGCCCCATCCTGACGGTGAGCGACGGCGATGATTTTGCCAAGCGCGGAGGCATGATTCAGTTTGTGAACGACAAGAACCGCATCCGCCTGCGGATCAACCTCGAGGCGGCGCAAGCCGCCAATGTCACGATCAGCTCAAAGCTGCTACGGGTCGCGGAAATCGTCCGAGCGCCACGACGGTGAGCATGTCGATCCGCGACTGGCCGATCAGACGGAAGTTGACGGCGATCCTTCTCCTGATCAGCGGTTTGGTCCTACTCTTGACGTCGGCTGCGTTCGTAACCTACCAGGTCGTGACGTTCCGTCAGACGATGCGGAACAACCTCGCAATCCGGGCGCGGATCCTTGCCGCCAACAGCACCGCCGCGCTGGCGTTTGCGAACGAAGTGGACGCGAGAGAACTCCTGGATGCCCTGAAGTACGACCCGCACATGGTGGCGGCGGCGCTCTATGACCGGAACGGCCGAGTACTCGCGACCTATCCGGCCGCTCCCTCCGCCGATCTTATCCCCGCGACACCCCAGCCGGACGGCTACCGCTTCGAGGGCGGGCGTCTCGTGGGGTTCACGCCCGTGGCCCAGGGAGGGAACCAGCGGCTGGGGACTCTCTACCTTGCGTCCGACACGAAGGCCGTCTCCGACTCGCTCCGGCTCTCCGGGATCATCGCCATCGTCGTCCTCGCGATCGCGCTGCTCGCCGCCTATGCACTCGCTGCCGCGCTGCAGGGACGGATTTCAGCACCGATCCTCGCGCTTGCGGAAACCGCGACGGCGGCCTCGACGCGTCAGGACTATTCCCTCCGGGCGCCCAAGTTCGGAGCAGACGAACTCGGCACGCTGACCGACGCCTTCAACCAGATGCTCGGCCGAATCGAGGAGCAGAAAAAGGAGCTGCAACAGCACGCGATGAGGCTGGAACAGCGGGTCGCGGAGCGCACCCGGGAGCTCGAAAAGCGCGCGGCGGAACTCCTTGCCGCAAACAACGAGCTCGATGCCTTCGCCTACTCCGTCTCGCACGACTTGCGTGCGCCGCTCCGCAGCATCGACGGATTCAGCCAGGTACTCCTGGAGGATTACGGGGCGCAGTTGGACGACGGGGGACGGGATTCGCTGCATCGCGTACGGGCCGCGAGCCAGCGGATGGCGACGCTGATCGACGATCTGTTGAAGCTGGCCCGCGTCACACGGACGGAAATGCGCACCGAGCGCGTGGACTTGACCGGCATGGCCCGGGACATCGTCGGCGAGATCCAGCGGACGACACCGGACCGTCAGGTGGATTTTGCAATCGCTCCCGGTCTCGAGGCCGAGGGGGATGCCCAGCTGCTCCGGGTGGTGCTCGACAATCTCCTGCGCAATGGCTGGAAATACACCGGGAAGCAGCCGCAGCCGCGCGTGGAATTCACGGCGGTGGACGAAAACGGCGACCGGGTGTTCGTGATCAAGGATAATGGAGCCGGGTTTGACATGAAGTACGCCGACAAATTATTCGGCGTGTTCCAACGCCTGCACTCGAGCGCCGAATTCGAGGGCACCGGCGTAGGGCTCGCGACGGTTCGACGCATCATCAACCGGCACGGCGGCCGGATCTGGGCCGAAGGCGTGGTCGATCAGGGCGCGACATTCTACTTCACGCTGTGATGGGAGGCTCGTGTGAACCCCGGAAAGATTCTGCTGGTCGAGGACAATCCCGACGATGTCGCTTTGACGATGCGGGCGCTCAAAAGCCATAACATCACCAACGACGTGGTCGTGGCGCAGGACGGGGTCCAGGCCATCGACTATCTCTTTGGCGCGAAGGACCGCCCTGCGGGGGCAGACCTGCCGGCCGTCGTGCTGCTCGACCTCAAGCTTCCGAAGATCAATGGGATGGAGGTGCTGCAACGGATCCGCTCCGAGGAGCGCACCCGGCTCCTCCCGGTGGTGATCTTGACCTCCTCGGACGAGGAGCGCGACATCATCGACGGGTACAGCCTGGGCGCGAACAGCTACGTCCGCAAACCAGTCGACTTCGTGGAATTCACCAAGGCCGCGCAACAGCTCGGCTTGTACTGGCTGCTCATGAATCGAGCCCCGCCGCCCCCCCGAGGTCCCTGACCTCCGTGGCCGCGGCGACTCGCATCCTCATAATCGAGGACAATCCACCGGACGCCGAGCTTGAGGAGCGCGAGATCCGCCGGGTCGAGGCCTCGTGCACGTTCCTGCGGGTCGAAACGCGCGAGGGAATGGTCGCGGCGCTGCGCGATTTCGTCCCCGACGTCATTCTGACCGATCATTCGCTGCCCACGTTCGCGGCGCAGGACGCGCTGGAGCTCGGGCAGCAGCTCGCGCCGCACACGCCGATCATCGTCGTGACGGGACGGTTGGGAGACGAGCCAGCCGTGCAGTACCTGCAGGCCGGTGCGGCGGATTACGTTGTGAAGGATCACCTGCATCGCCTCGGTCCCGCCGTACTTCGTGCGCTCGACGTCAAGCGCAGCCGGGAAGCCCAGACGCGTGCGCGGCAACTGCAGGCCGCGACCTATCGCATTGCCCAGGTGGCGATGAGCGTGACGCGACTCGAGGAATTGCTCCCTACGATCCACCAGATCGTGAGCGAGCTCATGCCGGCCAAGAACTTCTACATTGCGCTGTACGACGCAGCGACCGACCTCGTCACCTTTCCGTACTTCGTCGACGAGGTCGATCCCCCGCCCGCGCCCCGCCATCCCGGCCGCGGCATCACCGAGTACGTGCTGCGCACGGGCCGACCCCTGCTGGTGAAGCCGGAGTCCCAGCTGGACCTCGATTACCTCGGCGCGGTCGAATCTGTTGGCACCGCCTCAGTCGACTGGCTGGGCGTGCCCCTCAAACAGGGAGACCGCACCGTCGGCGTCCTTGCCGTACAGACCTACACCGCGGGCGTTCGCTACGAGGAGCACCACAAGGAGATGCTCCAATTCGTATCGACGCAGGTCGAGGCGGCGATCGAGCGCACCCGCTCGGAACAGGCGTTGCGCGCCTCGGAGGCCCGACTCACTGCGATCCTGCGCTCGGCGCTCGACGCGCACGTCGCCATGGACGACGCCGGCCGCGTCACGAGCTGGAACCAACAAGCAGAGTCCATGTTCGGGTGGGCCGAGCGGGACGTCCTGGGGCAACGCCTCGCCGACATCATCGTGCCGCATGCCCATCGCGAGGCCCATGCGGCCGGCGTGCGCCACTTCCTCGCCACGGGCGAA
>WNEZ01029441.1_pt1 | contig 12432 bp, 13 predicted proteins | sample 5400521 | NCBI WGS metagenome assembly WNEZ01 (sample SAMN13153339, study PRJNA577476) | soil metagenome | isolation source: 120 cm saprolite under Douglas fir tree site 2 hole 1 replicate 1 | place: USA:California | collected 2015-04-18
GGTGATGGGCGTCACGCTGACCTCGCGGCCGCTTGGCAAGGCGGGACGCGCGCCCATGTGCGGAGTCCCTTATCACGCCTGGCAGCTGTACGCCGGCAAGCTCTTGCGTGCGGGCCACAAGGTGGTGATCTGCGACCAGCTTGAAGCCCCCGGCAAAGGCCCGGTCGTGAAGCGCGACGTGACTCGTGTGCTCACCCCGGGGACCGTCGTCGAGGATTCTTACCTGGACCCTGCGCGTCCGAACTACCTGGTCGCGGCCTGGACCCGCGGCGCCGATGCCGGGCTGGCGGCGTGTGACATCTCCACCGGCGAGCTGCTCCTCAGCCAGCTCCCCGCGGACCGGCTGAGCGCCGAGCTGGCGCGCTTGGCGCCCGCCGAGCTGCTCACGCCGCCCGAGGTCGAGGACTACCGGTTCGATCCGATCCGCGGGCAGCAAAGACTGCGGGATGTCTTGGGAATCGCCTACCCGGCAGCGGTGGGCGCAGCCGACGCGCCGCTCGCTGTCGGCGCCGCCGGGGTCGTGCTCGACTACCTCAAGCAGATCCAGACGCGCGTCGGCCCTGGGCTCCTGAGCGTCCGCACCTATTCGCCGGACGCGACCATGCCTCTTGACGCCGCCACCGTGCGCAACCTTGAGCTGCCCGAGCTCGTCAAGCTGGTCGACCACACGCGAACGCCCATCGGGGCCCGGCGGCTGCGCACGTGGCTTGGAGCCCCGCTGCGAGACGCCGAGTCGATCGAGCTGCGGCTCAGCGCGGTCGATGAGCTCGCGCGCCGCCCAGGGCCGGGCGGGGGCTCGCGACCTGGTCGCCCTGCGCCGCTCCCTGGACGGGATCCCAGCGGTACACGATGCCGCCGCCGCGTGCGAAGCGCTCGCGATCCGCGAGCTGGCCGCGCAGATGACGGCTGCGCCGGACCTCGCATCAGAGCTGATGCGTGCGCTCATCGAGGACCCGCCCGTACACGCGCGCGACGGCGGCGCCATCCGGCGCGGTTATGACTCCGAGCTCGACGGGATCACCGACGCGTCGCAGAGCGCGCGCGAGTGGATCGCCGCCCTCGAATCCTCCGAGCGCCTGCGGACCGGCATCCGATCGCTGAAGGTCGGATTCAACAAGGTGTTCGGGTACTACATCGAGATCAGCAACGCCAACGCGGTCGCCGTCCCGACCGACTATGTCCGAAAGCAGACGCTGACTGGCGCCGAGCGTTACCTGACGCCGGAGCTCAAAGAAAAAGAAGCGGTCGTCCTCAGCGCGGAAGAACGCATCGCAGCGAGGGAGGTCGAGATCCTCCGCGAGCTGGGCGGCAAGGTCGCCGAGTCGGCGCCGGTCCTCAGGGCGACCGCGCACGCGATCGGGAGCATCGATGCACTCGGTAGCCTCGCCGTGGCGGCCGCACGCGAGCGCTGGCTCCGGCCGACCGTCAATGCGGGCCTCATCCTCAGCATCAAGGGCGGGCGCCATCCGCTGGTCGAGCGCCATCTCGCTGACGGGGCCTTTGTCGCCAACGATCTGGAGCTGGATCCCGACGGCCAACAGATAACCATCCTCACAGGGCCGAACATGGCAGGCAAGTCGACGTTCCTCCGACAGGCGGCTGTGATTGTGCTGCTGGCCCAATGCGGAAGCTTCGTGCCCGCCGACGCGGCGGTCATCGGTCTCGTCGATCGCATCTTCACACGCGTCGGAGCGCATGACGACATCACCGCCGGCATGTCCACGTTCATGGTGGAGATGACCGAGACCGCGAACATCCTCAACCACGCGACGCGTTCGTCGCTCGTGATCCTCGACGAGGTGGGGAGGGGGACTTCGACATATGACGGTGTTTCGATTGCCCAGGCGGTCGTCGAGCACCTGCACGACTCGCCGCGCCTCGGCTGCCGGACCCTCTTCGCAACGCACTACCACGAGCTGACTGCGCTGGCGGAGCGGCTGCCGCGCGTTCGCAACGAGCGGGTCGAGGTGTTGGAGGAGGGCGAGACGGTGCGCTTCCTGCACCGCGTCGTGCCCGGTGGGGCGGACCGGTCTTACGGCATCCACGTGGCGGCGCTGGCCGGGCTGCCCTCGGGAGTCATCGCGCGCGCCCGCCAGGTGCTGGCGGAGCTCGAGCGCCAGCGTCCGTTGGAGCCGCCCGAGCAGCAGCTCGGCCTGCCGATGGAGATGGCGCCGGACCCGCTGCGCAAGGAGCTCGAGGAGATCGAGCCCGACACGCTCAGCCCCCTCGAAGCCCTGCAGAAGCTCTACGAGCTTCGGTCCAGACTCGACAGATGACAGAGATTCGCGTCCTTGCACCCGAAGTGGCCGATGCGATCGCCGCCGGAGAGGTGGTCGAGCGGCCTGCTTCGGTTGTGAAGGAGCTCGTCGAGAACGCCCTCGACGCCGACGCGCGTCGCATCAGTGTCGACGTGCGCGGAGCGGGCCGGACGTCGATTCGCGTCAGCGACGACGGATGCGGAATCTCCGCAAACGAGCTGCCGCTTGCATTCGTGCGCCACGCGACGAGCAAGGTCACCGCACTGTCGGACCTCGAAGCCATCAGCACCCTTGGCTTTCGAGGCGAGGCGCTCGCGAGCATCGCCGCGGTCGCGGACGTCGAATGCTCGAGCGCCGGCGCGCGCATTCACATCACGGCGGGTCAGGTGGTCGAGCAGGGCGCCGGGCCGCTGCTGACCGGGGTCACGATCGAGGTGCGGGATCTGTTCGCGAACGTGCCGGCACGGCTCAAGTTCTTGAAGTCGGATGCCACGGAGGTCGCCGCCATCAAGGATGTTGTGACCGCGTTCGCGCTGCTACACCCTCACGTGCGATGCCAGCTCACGGTCGATGGTCGCGCCGCCGTCAGCAGCTCAGGTGATGGTGACCGGCGCCGCGCATTCGCGTCGGTGCACGGCGCGGCGGTCGCGGCGGAGATGCTGGACATCGTGGGTTTGCCGCTGGTAACCGGAATGGTGTCTCAACCTCGGCTCAGCCGGGGCAGTCGGGATGGGCTCGTCCTGGCGGTGAACGGCAGGCCGATCACGTCGCGTCCTCTCCTGTACGCGTTGGAGGAGTGCTACCAGGGCCGCCTCGAGCGCGGCCGGCATCCGATCGCGGCCATTGACATCGGAATCGACGCGGCGCTTGTGGACGTCAACGTGCATCCGGCCAAGCGTGAGGTCAGATTCCGCGATGAAGGAGCAGTCTTCACCGCGCTGCAGCGAGCGGTTCGGTCGGCACTTGGAGCCAGCGAGCCGGTTCGCTACCAGATGTCCCAACCGGAATCGGCAGTCGCCGCCGCGCGGGCGTCGGCGCCTCAGCTCATGGTCCACGGCTCGACCCTGGTGGCGTTGGAGCAAGACATGCCCAGCCCAGCCGCGGCCGGCGTGCTCCGCCCGATCGGCCAGGTCGGCCCCGGCTACCTGGTCGCTGAAGGGCCGCAGGGCCTGGTCCTCGTCGACCAGCATGCCGCCCACGAACGGGTGCTGTACAACCGGCTCCTGGAACGGCTGCGCACGGGGCTGGGCGCCAGCCAGCCGCTCCTGATGCCCCAGGCGGTTGATGTCGAGCCATCGTTGATTGCAGCCGCTGCCGATCACCGCGCCGACCTGGCGGCGCTCGGCCTCGAGTACGAGGAGTTTGGCCCGCGCAGCCTGCGCATCACCGCGGTGCCGGTGGAGATGCCCGCGGGCCGCGCCACCGCGGCTGTGCAGGAAACCCTCGCCGCTTTGAGCGAGACGCGCGGCGATCAAGCGCTGCACAAGGCGGCGGCCGCGCTCGCATGCCATTCGGCGGTCCGTTTTGGCGACGTCCTCGATGTCGCCGAGCAGCGAAGGCTGCTGGCTGACCTCGAAACGGCCGAGGAGTCGATCACGTGCCCGCACGGGCGGCCGACGCGCCTGGTGGTCGAGTGGCAAGAGCTCACGCGCCACTTCCGAAGAAACTACTGATTCGGGCCCCTCGCGTTCCGGTCATCGTCGGGCCGACCGGCATCGGCAAGTCAGCGGTGGCGTTCGAGCTGGCGCTGAAGACCGGCGGCGAGATCGTGGTCGCGGACTCGCGCCAGGTCTACCAACGGCTGGACATCGCCACCAACAAGCCGAGCCTCGACCACCAGTTGCGCGTCCGGTACCACATGATCGATTTCCTGGATCCCGCGGCGGGCTTCAATGCCGCTGAATACGTGGCGGGCGCTCGCGCGGCCATCGACGATATCGCCGCCCGCGGGCGTATGCCCATCATCGAGGGCGGGACCATGCTCTACGTCGACGCCCTCTGCGACGGGTTCAGCCTCACCGGCGTGCCGCCGAACCAAGAGCTGCGCACCGAGCTTGCTCGCCTCGACGTCGCCACATTGAGCGGGCGACTCCTGGCGCTGGACCCTGACCCTGGCGTCGACCTGCGGAATCCCGTCCGCGTGGTGCGCGCCATCGAAATCCTCGAGGCGGCCGGACCGCCACTGCGGCGCTTGCGCCGGCGAACACCGCCCGCGTGGGAACCGGTGCGCATCGGGTTGGTGGCCGAGCTCGAGGTCGTCGACCGCCGTCTTGACGAGCGCAGCATGGCTCAGGTCGAGCGCGGGCTGGTGGCGGAGACACAGGCGGCCCTCGACGCCGGGGTTCCACCAACGGCCTACGTCATGACCGGGATCGGCTACGCAGAAGCGCTTGCGCACATCCGTGGCGAGCTGACACTCGCGGAACTTCCCCTCGCGATGGCCCGATCGAACCGGCGCTATGCGCGCCGCCAGCTGCGGTGGTGGCGGCGAGATTCGCGCATCCGATGGTTCGGCATCGACCCCGATCCGACGACCGCTATCCTCAACTACGTGGAGGAGCCGTCTTGAAAGGAACGACCAGCGCCGGCGCTCAGCGCCTGGGGCTGATCCCGCCCTACCTGTTCGCGGAGATCGACCGCAAGGTGCAGGAGAAGAAGAGGGCGGGTGTGGATGTGATTTCGCTCGGCATCGGCGATCCCGACCTGCCGACTCCGAAGCGGATCGTCAGCGTCCTGCAGGAGGCCGCGGCCGACCCCGCCAACCATCGCTATCCGTCCTATTTCGGACTCGCCGAGCTGCGCGAGGCGATCGCGAATTGGTACCGCGAGCGGTTCCGCGTCACGCTGGACCCGGCCTCCGAGATTCTGCCGACGCTTGGTTCGAAGGACGGGATCAGCCACGTGCCGCTCGCGCTTGTCGATCCAGGCGATATCGTCCTTGCGCCTGACCCGGGCTACACCGTGTACGTCACGGGAGCGCTCATGGCAGGCGGCGAGCCGTACATAGGAGGTCGGCCTCGAGTTCCACTCGCTGTCGAAGACCTACAACATGACCGGCTGGCGCATCGGCTGGGTGACCGGGCGGGCCGACCTGGTGGCCTTGATCGGGCAGTTGAAGACCAACATCGACTCCGGCATCTTTCAGGCCGTCCAGTGGGCTGCGATCGAGGCCCTGCATGGGGGAGAGGACGAAACGCGGGCCGCCTGCGAGGTCTACGCACGGCGCCATCGGCTGGTCGCGGAGACCCTGAACAGCCTCGGGTGGACGATCAAGCCTCCACGCGCGACCTTTTACGTATGGGCTCCGGTACCGTCAGGTTATGACTCGATCCGATTCGCGAGCCATGTCCTGGACGAGGTGGGCGTGAACATCACACCGGGCGTCGGCTTCGGCGCTCACGGCGAGGGCTACTTCCGGCTTTCGGTTACCGCTCCCGACGCTCGCCTGGAGGAAGCGATGGCTCGCCTGAGGCGGCTCAAGCTCTGATCACGAGGCCGCCGCGCGAGCGGGCATACCTGGTCGGGCTGATGCTGCCGGGAACGACCCCCGAGCTGGTTCGTGAACAGATGGCCGAGCTTGCCGATCTCACGCGGACCGCCGGCGCCGAAGTCGTCGGCACCGACGTCCAGCGGCGCTCAGGAGTCGATCCCGCACATTTCATCGGGATGGGCAAGCTGAATGAGCTCCGCGAGCTCAAGCTCGAGGGCGCATTCGATCTTGTCATCTGCAACGACGACCTGAGTCCGCGGCAGCAGCGCAACCTGGAGCTCGAGCTCAAGATCCGCGTGCTCGACCGCACAGAAGTCATTCTCGAGATCTTCGCCCAACACGCGCGTACGCACGAGGGCCGGCTGCAGGTCGAGGCCGCGCGGCTGCACCACCTGTTGCCGCGACTGATCGGCGCGTACGCGTACGACCGCCAGGTCGGAGGCCGGCGAGGCGGGGTGGGGGCGCGGGGCGGTTTCGGAGAGCAGCAGATCGAGGTCGAGCGACGGCGCATCCGCAAGCGCATGCGCGACCTCGAGCGTGAGATCGAGCAGGTGCGTTCGCAGCGCCACCAGCAGCGAACCGGTCGCCGGCGGGCCGAGCTGGAGACGGCGGCGATCGTCGGTTACACGAACGCAGGCAAGTCCACGCTCCTCAACGCGCTGACCGGCGCGCAGGTGCATGCGGAACAGCGGCTGTTCGCGACCCTGGATCCGACGACGCGGCGCGTCGACCTGCCGACCGGCAGGGGCCTGCTGCTGACCGACACCGTGGGTTTTATCCAGAAGCTGCCCACCGACCTGGTGGCCGCGTTCCGGGCCACGTTGGAGGAGGTGACGGAGGCTGACGCCATCATCCAGGTCCTGGACCTGAGCTCGCCCGCCGCAGCCGAACAGGCGGAGACGGTGGAGAAGGTGCTCGCAGACCTGGGAGCCGCCGACAAGCCGCGCGTCGTGGCGCTGAACAAGGTCGACCTGCTCGGTCCCGCGGCGCGCCGCCGGGCCGTGGCCGCGCTCAGCGCGCGCTACCCTGGCGCGGTCGCGATCTCGGCCACGAGCAAGGCCGGCTTCGCCGATCTGCTCGAAGCCGTCGACCGGGCCAGCCGCGGCGACGTCATCGAGCTCGAGATCCTGGTGCCTTATGGACGCGAGGGCGTGCTGGCCGAGCTGCGCCGGATCGGTGGCGTCGAGAAGACCGAATACGTCGAAGGCGGAACGCGGGCGTGGGGCTGGGTCGCCCGCCACGCGGCGCGCAGATTCGAGTCCTACAAGACAGTTATCGGAAGAGCCTGATCACTCCACGTACGACACCGACCAGGCTTACATTGCTGCTCACGATCGGCTCGTAGGCGGGGTTCTCTGCGATCAGCTTGACGTGGCCGTTGCCGCGCTCGAAGCGCTTGACGGTGGCATCCCCATCGACCATGGCGACCACGATCGATCCGTTGGGCGCCTCCTGCTGAGGCCGCACGAGGACGAGATCGCCGTCGTAGATGCCGGCGTTGATCATGCTCTCGCCGCGCACGCGGAGCAGGAAGAAACCTTCCTGCGCGAGGTCCTTCGACAGCAGGATGTGGTCTTCGATGTTCTGCTCGGCGAGGATGGGCGCTCCGGCGGCGACGTTGCCGACTACCGGCACGGAGATGGCGTTGCGCCGCTGGTTGTCGAACTCGGCGTCCTGCACGAGCTGGACGGTGCGGGACTTGCTGGGGTCCCGGCGGATCAAGCCGCGCCGCTCGAGCTGATTCAGGTGGTTGTGGACTGTCGAGCTCGAGCCTGTCGAGCTCGAGCTCAGGCCAACCGCCTCGCCGATCTCGCGAACGCTGGGTGGGTAGTTGCGAGTCTTGGTGACGAAGCGGATGTAGTCGAGGATCTTGGTCTGGCGTTCGGTCAGCTGTTCGGTCAATTTCGTTCTCCAGGAAGTCGTTTTTCAGGGCGTGGGCGGGACGTTGATGCCCATGCTATCACCTGGGGCGCCTCGATGCAAACCTTTGTTCGGTGCCTTGACAGCCGAACGCCCGTTCGTTATTGTTGGCTCGAACAGATGTACGCTACCAGGTCCACCGCCCGGCCGTCCAGCACAGTCGCCTCGGAGCGGGCGCTTCGGCAGCTGTACCGGTGGGCGCTCGTGCTGGTGGCGGCCCTGGCCGTGATGGTCGCCCTCAGCCGGGTGGCCCAAGGCGGCGAGGCGGCGGCGACGGTGGTGGTGCAGCCTGGCGACACGCTCTGGACGATCGCGGCGGAGCGCTATCCGGGCGACGACCCTCGCGCCCGCATTGACGAGATCGAGCGCTTGAACAATCTTGCCGGCCCCGTGATCGTGGTGGGGGAGACCCTGCGCCTGCCGGCCTAGATAATGGCCTCGGGTCTATGAGCACAGAAAAGCCCCACGACCGGGTCGCTGTGAAGGTCATCCTCGTGACGAGGCAGGGGTGCCACCTTTGCGAGGACGCCTTGCGACTGCTTCAGGAGCTGGGCATCCAACCCGACCTGGCCGACGTCGACGCCGACGATGAGCTGCACCGGCTTTACGACTTCCGCGTGCCCGTGGTTCTCATCGATGGCGCGGTCGTCGCCGAGGGCAGGATCACTCGCGAACAGCTGGTCATGGCACTGGGATCGAAGGGGACAGGGAAGGGCGCTGCTTAATCGTTACTGCCCTCGACTGTAAACACGCAGGCCGCGTCGCCCCGCAGAACGCAATAGTTCTCGGTGATAGCGATCTCGACGCCATAGTGCGCGGCGGCGCCGCGGATGACTCCCCGTACTGCCGCACACGCGCGCAGCGGTGAGTCGTAGACGATCTTCACCGTATCCGGCCCGGTGCGGGTGGCGTGCACCTTGGTCGGCAGCGCGCCTGGCGTGTCGAGGTGAAGGGCCGCGTGCAGCGCCGGCTCCATCCCGAGCAGGAAGTCGACAAAGCTCCAGCGTGGAGTGACCAGGATGCTGTAGTACTTGAACATGACCGGCACCATGGCTTCGCCGAACCCTTCCAGGACCTCCGGGATGGGCTTCCCGGTGACCTCCGCGGCCCGCACGGCGAGCAGCCCCAGTTCTGCGTCCGGGTACGCCTGGTCGGGATCGTACTGGTGATTCGCCGCCCGCCCTGATCGTTCCAGCACCCGGCTCGATGCCGCCTCGCCGAACTCATTCACGACGTACAGCCGCATCTCCTCGAGGATCACGCCCTGCACCGGACTGATCGTAGGCAGGGAGGACAAGGCTGGCCCCATCAAAAAGGGCGGTTCTGATCTAGCCAGAAGGGCGGCTCGCTCCGGCTAGATGGTATTGATAATAGCCCTTTAACCGCTCATATCCAGTGCTGACGATAATCTGCCCACGCTTGGCGGCCTGCTCTGTTAGGCGGAGCGCTGCAGGGCCGGCTCAGCTTCCAGGCCGCGCAAGAACACTTCCAGCGGCACCGCGGCCCGCTCGAAATCCTGGCGCAGCAGCTCGAGGTCCGAGCCGTCCTGCGCGATGCCGGCGATCGCCAGCTCGGCTGTCCGCAGCGATTCGGACACGAAGACGCTCAGGGCCTCTTCAGGACGCCCGGACACGGCGTCCTGGGCCCAGGAGTCCCGAACCTCAGCCGCGAGCTCCAGCAGGCGTTCGACGATCGAACCGACCACGCGGCGTTCGGCCGGCTCCCAGCGCAGGCGCGAGAACGCCTCCGACGTCGATCGGATCAGGCGGCGCAGCTTGACCTGGGTGCTGAGCGTACGCATGTTTGCGATAATTGTAGCCGAACAGGCGTTCGATATGCAAGCCGCTGTGTTAACGTGCGGGCCGCCGCCAGGCTCGCGCGTCGCGCGCACATTACGCTCTCCCCCATCCCTGGGCTGCCGAGTCTCCCCACCCGGCCGGCGCGCTGCGCGCGCGGGCCGACCTCCCCACGTACTGGGGAGGCAAGGCTACGGGGCGAAGATCCGGCAGAGGCTGTCGGCGAGCGACTCCGCGTCGGCGCCAGGATGGGTCAGGAAGTAGCTCACGGCGTCGTTGACCGCCCCGACCACAGACCGGCCGAAGACCACAGGATCCTGGTTGGCGTAGAACTCATCGTCGAGCAGCGCGCTGCGCACCTCCTCCGCGACCATATGGGCGAATCGCCCCTCCAGCTGATGCCGGACCTCCTCCACGCTCGCGCTGAGTCCCACGGACTCGACCAGCATCATCCGCGCGACCGCCGAGCGCTTGTAGCAAGCGACCACGAAGGCGCGGATCCCCCGGCGCATCCGATCCCGATGGTCGTGCCCGCCGGACGCGGCGGCGATGACCGCGTGGATGAGCTCGCCGCCCTCCTGCGCCAGGACCTCGCGAAAGCACTGCTCCTTGGAATCGAACTGATCGTAAAAGGCGGACTTGGACATGCGCGCGCGGGCGACGATGTCGTCGACCGAGGTCTCGTGATAACCGCGCGCCGCGAACATCGCCAGCGCGGCCTGGGTCAGGCGCGCACGCCGCTGCAGGCGTCGGGCTTCGCGTGGGTCGACTGCGCCGGCTGAGGCTCCTCGCGCCGCAGCGCTTCTACTCACGCTAGTCGCGCGCGAGCGCCTTCGAGATCACGAGCCGCTGGATCTCGCTCGTGCCCTCGAACAGCGTGTAGATCTTGGCGTCCCGGTGCCACTTCTCGACCGGGAAGTCCCGGATGTATCCGTAGCCGCCACAGATCTGGATCGCCTGCTCGGTGACTTTGACCGCCACCTCGCCGGCCTTCAGCTTCGCCATCGAGCCCTCGGCCCTCTTGAACTCACCGCCGTTGCGGCCCTCCCACAGCGCTCGCCAGATGAGCGCACGCGTCGCCTCGATCTCGGTGGCCATGTCGGCGAGCATGAACGCGATCGCCTCGTTCTCGATCAGCGTGCGGCCGAACTGCTTGCGCTCCTTCGCGTAGTGGAGGGCGAACTCGAAGGCAGCCCGGGCGATCCCCAGCGCCTGCGCGCCGACGATCGGCCTCGACAGCTCGAAGGTCTTCAGAGCCACCGACGAGCGCTGGTGTGTGCCCTCACGCGCGCGCGCCAGCCTGGCTTCGAGTTTTTCCATTCCGCCCAGCACGTTTTCGAGCGGGATCGTGCAGTCTTCGAGCAGCACCTCAGCGGTGTGCGAGGCGCGGATGCCCATCTTCTTTTCCTTCTTGCCCTGGCGCAGGCCCTTGGTGCCGGGCGGGACCACAAAGCTGGCCTGCCCACGCGTGCCGAGCTCGGGCTCGACCGCAGCGACCACGACGTGGACATCAGCGATACCGCCGTTGGTGATGAAGATCTTCTGGCCGTTGATCACCCAGTTTCCGTTCGACCGCACGGCGCGCGTCTTCATCGACGAGACGTCAGACCCCGCCTCAGGCTCGGTCACCGCGAAAGCGCCCAGCGCGGGCTTCTCGACGGTGCCGAAACAGGCTGGGATCCAGGTCGCGATCTGCTCCGGGGTCCCCTGCGAGAAGATGGCGGCGATCGGAAGCCCCGTGCCCTGGATCGCGAGGGCGATGCCGGCGCAGCCCCAGGTCAGCTCCTCGGCCACGAGGGCGGGCATGATCCCGGTCGTGTCGGCGTACGTCTGCTGCAGGAACTCGACGCCGTAAAGCCCGACCTCGGCGGCCTTCTTGACCACCGGCCAGGGGAACTCCTCGGACTCGTCGTACTGGTGCGCCACCGGGCGGATCTCTTTTTCCGCGAAGCTGTGCACCCAATCCCTGATCTCACGCTGCTCGTCGGTCAGCTCGAAGGAAACCATCTCTCTCCCTTGACAACGTTTCGGTACTGGTACGTACCGTTCTGCGCCATGGACGCTACGCCGCGGCACGCCCTAGTGTCAAGAGCCTGACCTGGCTCCCCACCATGTGGGGAGCTCCCCGCCGCGTAGCGCCGGGGTGAGGGGAGGGACAGTTTGTATGGGTCCCCCCTACTCCCCCGTCCAGTTCGGCTTGCGCTTGGCCAGGAAGGCTTCCACGCCTTCCTTGAAGTCCTTCGACGAGTAGCAGACCACGATCAGGTCGGAGTCGGCGCCTTCGGGGATCAGCGTGTCGCGAACACGCCGCAGCGCCTCTTTGGTGGCCCAGAGCGTAAGCGGAGCCAGCGACGCCACCTCTTGCGCGAGCGCCTGCGCCCGCGCAGGCAGCGACTCCTCGTCAGGCGTGACTTCGGAAAGCAGGCCGCACGCGAGCATCTCCTGGGCATCCATGAGCCGCGCGCGCATGATCAGGTCCTTGAGCCGGGCAAATCCGATGAGGGCGGCGGCGCGCGTGTAGTTGGCCATCGACAGGCAGTTGCCGAGCGTGCGCGCTATCGGGAATCCATATCGCGCGGACGGCGACGCTATGCGGAGATCGCAGCAGGCGGCGATCGCCGCACCCGCACCGGTGCACGCTCCTGCGATCGCGGCAATCGTCGGCACGCGCACCGATTCGAGGGTGCTCAAGACCAGGTTGCCCCGCGCCTCGTAGTCAAGCGCGTCCTGTTCTGTCTTGAAGGCCCGGAACTGGCCGATGTCGGTGCCGGCTACAAAAGCCTGCCCACCTGCGCCCGTCAAAACGACTGCGCGCACAGTGCGATCGGCATTGATGTCGTCGCACGCGGCTTCCAGCCGGCTGTACATGTTCCAGGTGAGCGCGTTGCGCGCCTGCGGCCGGTTGAAGGTGATCCACACGACCGCGTCCTTCCGCTCCACCATCAGCTCGTCGGCCGGCGCGTTCATC
>WNEZ01004253.1_pt1 | contig 12431 bp, 11 predicted proteins | sample 5400521 | NCBI WGS metagenome assembly WNEZ01 (sample SAMN13153339, study PRJNA577476) | soil metagenome | isolation source: 120 cm saprolite under Douglas fir tree site 2 hole 1 replicate 1 | place: USA:California | collected 2015-04-18
CGTCTGATCCGGCGCGACGCGGCGGCGCGGTTCGGCGCGTTTTATTCGGCCGCCGAATACGACATCGCGCGGTTGATCGCCTATCCCGGCGAGATCCTCGAACTCGGCCGCTCCTGCGTCGATGCGGGATACCGCGCGCGGCCCGTCATGCAGCTGTTGTGGGGCGGCATCGCGGCTTATGTCTCACACTACGACATCGCGTTGATGTTCGGCTGCGCGAGCCTACCCGGCACCGATCCGGACGCCCTGGCCGCACCGCTTTCCTATCTCTACTACCACCACCTGGCCCCGCCGGCGCTGCGCGCGCGGGCGTTGCCGGAGCGGTTTGTCGACATGCGCCGACTCGATCCTGCGGCGCTCGATCCGGCCCGGATGCTCGCCGCGCTGCCGCCGCTGATCAAAGGCTATTTGCGCCTGGGCGGGTTTGTCGGCGACGGCGCGGTCATCGACCAGCAATTCAACACCACCGATGTCTGCATCGTGGTCAAGACCGATCTCGTTTCCGAAAAGTATTCGCGGCATTACGAGCGGCAATCGAAAGAAACATGGGCGGCGTAGAGCGCATGGGTTCCCCGGCGCTGCGGCTCTGGCGGCTGGCGATTTACCTCGCCTTCACTCTCGGTTTGATGCCGGTGCAGGCGTTCGGCCTGGCGTTTCGGCGGCCTTGGACGGCGAGTTTCCCCTGCTTTTATCACCGGTGGTGCTGCCGGATCCTCGGGTTGCGGGTGCGCCGGATCGGGCGCCCGACCAAATCCCGCCCGGTGCTGTTTGCCGCCAATCACATTTCCTACCTCGACATCACCGTCTTTGGGTCGCTGATCGCCGGTTCGTTCATCGCCAAGACCGAGGTCGCAAACTGGCCGCTGTTCGGCTGGCTCGCGCGGCTGCAACGCTCGGTGTTTATCGACCGCCGGGTGCGCAGCACGGCCGAGCAGCGCGACAGCATCGCCGGCCGGCTCGCCGCCAAGGAAGCGCTTATCCTCTTCCCGGAGGGAACCAGCGGCGACGGCAACCGGGTGCTTCCGTTCAAGAGCGCGCTGTTCAGCGTCGCCGATCACGCGGCAACGGGTCCGGTGGTGGTGCAGCCCGTGTCGATTGCCTACACCAGGCTTGACGGCATGCCGATCGGGCGGCTGCTGCGGCCGCTCTTCGCCTGGTACGGGTCAATGGCGATGGCGCCGCATTTGTGGACGCTGTTGGGCCTTGGCACGGTTGAAATCGTCGTCGAATTCCACCCTTCGACGACCCTGGCCGATTGCGGCTCGCGGAAGGCGCTGGCCCGCTATTGTCAGGAGCGCGTCACCGCCGGCCTCGCCAACGCGATCAGCGGCCGGCGCCGCCCGCGGGCCGACGCGCCGCGCGAGACTGAGCACCGGCCCGCCCCGGCCGAGACCGCCGATACCCCAGCCCCGGCGCTGGGATGACCCCGCTGCTGCAACGCCGCCACGACAGGTGCCCATGAACAAACGGCTCTTCATCAAGACGTATGGCTGCCAGATGAACGTGTACGATTCGGCTCGCATGGCCGATTTGATGGCGCCCTTTGGCTATGCGGTGGCGGCCGGCCCGGAAGGCGCCGATCTCGTCATCCTCAACACCTGCCACATCCGCGAGAAGGCGGCCGAAAAGATGTACTCCGAGCTGGGGATGATCCGCCGACTCCAGCACGCCCGGCACCGACAAGGCGGCCGGATGATCGTCGCGGTCGGCGGCTGCGTGGCGCAGGCGGAAGGGGCCGAGATCCTCGAGCGCGCGCCGTTTGTCGATATCGTCTTCGGCCCCCAGGCCTATCACCGCCTGCCCGAGATGGTGGCGCGGGCCGCGGCCGAGCGGGTGCTCGACACGAGCTTCCCGGCCGAGCCCAAATTCGACTACCTGCCGGAGACCTCCGCGGCGCCCGGGGTCAGCGCGTTCCTCACGGTCCAGGAGGGCTGCGACAAGTTCTGCACCTTCTGCGTCGTGCCCTATACAAGGGGCGCGGAATACTCCCGCCCAGCGGCGGAGATCATCGCCGAGGCAGGCCGGCTTGCCGCCGCCGGGGCGCGCGAGATCACCCTCTTGGGTCAGAACGTCAATGCCTATCACGGCGCATCCCCCGAAGGCGGAGCGTGGGGATTGGGCGAGCTGATCGGCGCGCTCGCCGCGATACCGGGCATCGCCCGCCTGCGCTACACGACCTCGCATCCCAAGGATGTCGATGACCGGCTCGTCGCCGCGCATCGCGACGTGCCGGCGCTGATGCCATTCCTCCATTTGCCGGTACAGAGCGGCTCCGACCGCGTGCTCGCGGCGATGAACCGGCGCCACACCGCCGCCCAGTATCGCCGCACCGTCGAGCGGCTGCGCCGGGCGCGGCCCGATATCGCGCTGTCGTCCGATTTCATCGTCGGCTTTCCGGGCGAGAGCGAGGAGGATTTCCGCGCGACGACCGACCTCGTCCGCGACATCGGCTATGCCCAGGCCTTCTCGTTCAAATATTCACCGCGCCCCGGCACCCCGGCGGCAAGCGCTCCTGACCAGATCTCCGAGCCGGTGAAGGCTGAGCGGCTGGCGACCCTCCAAGCCGTGCTGCGCGACCAGCAGCGCGCCTTCAACCAATCCTGCGTCGGAGAGATACTGCCAGTGCTGTTCGAAAAGCCGGGTCGGCATCCGGGGCAGCTCGTCGGCCGCAGCCCCTATCTGCAAAGCGTCCATGCCGAAGCCGGGACCGAGCGGATCGGCGAGATCGTCCCGGTGACGATCCGCGCAACGCAGCCCAACAGCCTCGCCGGCGTGATCGCTTCTCGAGCGGAGCACCGGGCATGAGCGCGGTTCCGCCGGCCATCGCCGCTGAGATCGCCGCCGCCGGGCGCAGCCAACTCGAATTCGACGACAATCTGCTGTTGCCGGCGCTCTACGGCGAGCGCGACCAGCATCTCGACCGCATCGAGCGCCAGCTCGGTGTGTCGCTGGTGCCGCGCGGCAACCGGCTCTCGATCGCCGGACCCGCCTCGGCCACCGAGGTCGCCCGGCTGGCGCTGTCGCGCCTCTATGACCGGCTGAGGCGCGGCAACGAGATCGACACGGCCTCCGTCGAGGCGGCGATGCGGCTGGCGCAGGCCGAGATCGACGACAAGAGCCTGAGCCTCTGGCGCGACGAGACCGGGTTCCGCACCCGCAAGCGGCGGATAGCCCCGCGCAGTGCCGGGCAGGCCAGCTATGTCAAGGCGATGCGCGAGCACGAGCTGGTGTTCGGTCTCGGCCCCGCCGGTACCGGCAAGACCTATCTCGCGGTCGCCGCCGCGATCGATCTGTTGATGACCGGCAAGGTCGAGCGGATCATCCTGTCGCGGCCCGCAGTCGAGGCCGGCGAACGGCTCGGCTTCCTGCCCGGCGATCTGCGCGACAAGGTCGATCCCTATCTGCGGCCGATCTTTGATGCGCTCAACGACATGCTGCCGGCCGACCAGCTCGCCAAGCGCCTCGCCAGCAGCGAGATCGAGGTGGCGCCGATCGCGTTCATGCGCGGGCGCACGCTGTCGCATGCCTTTGTGATCCTCGACGAGGCGCAGAATACGTCGCCCGTGCAGATGAAGATGTTCCTCACGCGCCTCGGCGAGGGCTCGCGCATGGTCGTCACCGGCGACCCGACCCAGGTGGATCTGCCGCCCGGCAGCCGGTCGGGCCTCGCTGACGCGCTCGAAGCGCTGCGCGGCGTCGATGATGTCGCAATCGTGCGCTTCACCGACAAGGATGTCGTGCGCCACCCGCTGGTGGCGCGGATTGTCGGCGCCTACGAGGCGCGCGATCGCCTCGCCCGCGGCGATGACCCACCGGCGTGAAGCAGATTTCAGTGGGTCTCGGACACGCGTCAGTGCGTCCTTCGAGACGGCGCTTCGCGCCTCCTCAGGATGAGGCAAGTCCTTAATGCCACGCATAAATCTTCCTCATCCTGAGGAGCGCTCCGCAGGAGCGCGTCTCGAAGGACGCGAATTGCCAATGCCGCCCAAGGAAGGCGTGATGAGCGGCTTGGCGGCGGAGGCCGTTACGGTCGAAGTCTCGGTCCATTGCGATGCCTGGCTGGTGGCTTGCCCCGAGGCCGAAACGCTGGCCGCGACGGCGGCGCGCGCGGCCCTGTCGCGGACCGCCGGGCCGTTGGCGGGCGCCCCCCTGATCCTCGGGTTGGTCCTGACCGACGATGCCGAGCAGCGCGGGCTCAACCGCACCTATCGCCGCCGGGATGCGGCGACGAATGTGCTGTCCTTTGCGATCGCCGATCCGGCGCCGCCCGGGTCGCCGGTGCTGCTTGGGGATGTGGTCCTCGCCTTTGCCACGATCGAGCGTGAAGCGGCCGAGCAGCAGAAATCGCTGGCCGACCATCTGCAGCACCTCGTGGTTCATGGCGTGCTTCATCTGCTGGGGTTCGACCATCAGAGCCCGGGCGAGGCCGAGGCGATGGAGGCGCGCGAGATCGAGATATTAGAGACATTGGGGGTGCCGGATCCGTATCGCGCTATTATGTGAACAGACAAACCCGGACAGTCTCCATCGATGAGCGACCCCGAGCCGCCCGCCAGCGACGGCCAGCATGAGGGCACCCAGTCCAAAAACGGGGGAGGATCGCTGTCGCGGCTGCGCACCCTCCTGCGCCTGTTGCGCCGACCGCGCGGACCGCGCAACTCGCGCGAGACGATGGATGCGCTGATCGCGGCGGCCGAACTCGAGGGCCTCACTCAGATCACGCCGCAAGAGCGGTTCCTGATCGGCAACATCCTCAAGGTTCACGACCGCAATGCCGCCGATGTCATGGTGCCGCGCGTCGATATCGTTGCGCTCGATGTTGAGCAGCCGTTTGCCGAGGTCGTCAGATGCATGGTCGAGAACGGCCACTCGCGTGTGCCGGTCTATCGCGAATCGCTCGACGACGTCATTGGTTTCGTGCACGTCAAGGACGTGCTGGCACCGGTCGCCGACCGCCGCCCGGGCAAGCTCTCGCGCCTCTTGCGCAAGGTCCTGTTCGTCGCCCCCTCGCTGCCGATCCTCGATCTCCTCGTCCAGATGCGCCAGGCGCGCACCCACATCGCCATGGTCGTCGACGAGTTCGGCGGCATCGACGGGCTGGTGACGATCGAGGATCTGATCGAGGAGATCGTCGGCGAGATCGAGGACGAGCACGATGTCGCCGAGCCGCTGACGCTGATCGAGCGGCCCGACGGCAGCATCATCGCCGACGCGCGCCTGCCGATCGAAGCGCTCGAGGAGCAACACGGCACCCGCCTGCGCCCGGTCGGCGACGAGGAGGCGGTCGACACGCTGGGTGGCCTCGTTTTCATGCTGGCCGGCCGGGTGCCGAAACGGGGCGAAATCATCCCCCATCCGGACGGCATCGAATTCGAGGTGCTCGATGCCGATCCGCGGCGCGTCAAGCGGCTGCGCGTGCGCGGCCTGCCGGCCGCGACCGGCGGCAAGGGGGTGGCCGGTGCCTGAAACCTCGGTGCTGCGCGTTCACCCCGGCGCCCGCACCGAGACGCCGCTCTGCCGGCTCGCCCAGGAGCTTAGTGGATTATCGGGCTGGCGGCGCTATGGGCTGGGGTTTGTGCTGGGGGCGCTGCTCGCCGGGGCGCTGCCGCCCGTCGATCTCACGCCGCTGATCTTCATCGCCTTTCCCGGCCTCTTATGGCTCGATGAGGGCAGCGCCGGGCCGTGGGCTTCGGCGCGGCTCGGCTATGTTTTCGGCCTCGGCTTCTTCGTCGCCGGGCTCTATTGGATCGCCGGAGCGCTGTTTGTCGACATTGCCCGGTTCTGGTGGGCATTGCCGTTTGCCGTCCTGGGATTGCCGGCGCTCTTTGCGCTCTATCCGGCCGCGGCGCTCGGCGTGACCAGCCTCGCGACGATTGCGCTGCGCTTGCCGCCAGGCGCACGGATCTGCCTCTTCGCGGTGGCGTGGAGCGCGGCCGAATGGGCGCGCGGGCATTTCTTGACTGGACTGCCGTGGAACCTCGTCGGCTATGTCTGGTCGGGCGGCTTCCCGGGCTCGCTCGCGGTGTTGCAGAGCGTTGCCTGGGTCGGGATTTACGGGCTGAGCTTTGTCACGGTGCTGGCCGCCACGCTGCCGGTGCTGCTGGGAATTCCCTCGCTCCTACCGATGGCGCAGGCGCGGCGGGCCGCCCCCGCGCTCGGCGTCGCGCTCTTGATCCTGATCCCGGCGGCAGCCGGTGCGTTGCGGCTCCAACTGGTGCCGCCCGCCGCGACAGGTACTTGGCTCCGCCTTGTCCAACCCTCGATCCCCGAGACGATGAAATGGGACCCGGCCGGGGCCGAAGCCAATTTTCATCGGCTGATCGAGCTGAGCAGCGGCCCGGCCGAGCACCCGCTTGCGGCGGTGCTGTGGCCCGAAGCGGCGGCGACCTTCCTGCTCGAACGCGATGGCCCACACCGCGCCGCCATCGCCGCGGTCGCGCCCCGGGACGGGTATGTGATAACCGGCGCGCTGCGGGCCAACCCCGCCCCCGACCCGCCGACCCGGATCTGGAACAGCGTCGAGGCGATCGACGGCGCGGGCGCGATTCGTGCCCGCTACGACAAGGCGCATCTCGTGCCGTTCGGCGAATACATGCCCTTGGGCGACGTGCTGCCGGTCAAGAAGATCACCCCCGGCAGCATCGATCTGAGCGCCGGCCCGGGACCGCAGACCATCGCGCTGCCCGGGCTTCCCGCCTTCTCACCGATCATCTGCTATGAGGCGATCTTCCCGGGCGCGGTGGTCCCCGGTGACGCGCGTCCCGCCTGGATCCTGAACGTCACCAACGATGCGTGGTATGGCCATAGCTCCGGGCCATACCAGCATTTCGGGATCGCCCGGACCCGCGCCATCGAAGACGGGCTGCCGCTGGTCCGGGTCGCCAATAACGGCATCAGCGGGGTTGTCGACCCGGCCGGGCGGGTGGTGGCGCGCACCGGTCTCGACAGCGTCGGCTATGCCGATGTGCCGCTGCCGGCTTCCCTGTCGCCGACCCTTTATGCAACCGCCGGCGAGTGGCCCTTTGTGGCGATGCTGCTGCTCGGCCTCCTTCCAGCATTGCGGCTGCGGCGCTAGGCCGGGCTGGCTAATCCCGCGATGCGGGCTGAATTTCGCCTATCACAAGTTGTAGAGCGTCGTTGACAGCATACAATCGTATGAGTTATTACCACCACGCTCTTCAGCGGCGCGTGAATTTATGGCGATATCGCGATCGGTACGGCGGCCAAGTCGCCAAAAATCGGACAAACCCAACCCGATCGACGTGCAGGTCGGTTCTCGCGTTCGGTTGCGCCGCAACATGCTCGGGCTGAGCCAGGAGAAGCTCGGCACGGCGATCGGCCTTACCTTCCAGCAGGTGCAAAAATACGAGCGGGGCGCCAACCGCATCGGCGCGAGCCGGCTGCATGAGCTGAGCCGCGTCCTGGATGTGCCGGTCTCCTTCTTCTTCGACGACATGGATCCGGTGCGCGCCCCGGCGATCCCGGGCGGCTTTGCCGAGCCGCCGGTCGAGGCGTTCGAATCCGATCCAATGCGGCGACGCGAAACGGTCGAACTGGTCGACGCCTATTATGCGATCGACGACGCGGCCGTGCGTCGCCGCCTCCTCGACCTCGCCAGGGCGCTTGCGGCAGAGGGCGATCGGACAGGCGATAAAACTCTGGCTCGGCCCACCAGACGAGCCCGGCGACACGATCCTGCTTGACGCTTGGGGCTGCAGCCTCGACAAATTGCCGCCGGAGACGGAGGTGTCGGTTTCTAACATTCATCAGCCCGACGATGTCCGGCATTTGGCTCGGGCCGATAAAGGGGAGAGTATCTTGCCGAAGCGCGATTTTGTTTTTACCAGCGAGTCGGTGTCGGAAGGGCACCCCGACAAGGTTTGCGACCGCATCTCGGATGCGATTGTCGACACCTACCTGACCACCGACGGGCAGGCCCGGTGCGGCGTCGAGACGCTGGTCACGACCAACCGCGTCGTCCTCGCCGGGGAGGTGCGCGGACCGGCCTCGATCACCCCCGAACTCTTGATCGACGTTGCGCGCAAGGCGATCCGCGAGATCGGCTACGAGCAGGACAATTTTCATTGGCAGCGCGCCGATGTCGATTGCCACATCCACAACCAGTCGACCGATATCGCCCAGGGCGTCGACGCCGCCGGCAACAAGGACGAGGGCGCCGGCGACCAGGGCATGATGTTCGGCTACGCTTGCACCGGGACGCCCGAACTGATGCCGGCGCCGATCTATTACGCGCACCTGATTTTGCAGGCGCTGTCCAAGGCGCGGCACGCCGGCAAGACGCCGCTGCTCGGCCCAGATGCCAAGAGCCAGGTCACGCTGCAATACGTCGACGGCAAGCCGGTAGAGGCCACCAAGGTTGTTGTCTCGGTCCAGCATTCCGACAAGATCGAGCAGAAGGAGGTGCGCGAGATCGTCCGGCCCTTTGTCCTCGCGTCCCTGCCCGGGGGATGGATGTGCGACGAAGACAATTTCCTCGTCAATCCGACCGGCCGCTTTGTGATCGGTGGCCCGGACGGCGATGCCGGCCTGACCGGCCGCAAGATCATCGTCGACACCTATGGCGGCTGGGCGCCGCACGGCGGCGGCGCCTTCTCCGGCAAGGACCCGACCAAGGTCGACCGCTCGGGCGCCTATGCAGCGCGCTATCTGGCGAAGAATGTCGTCGCCGCCGGCCTGGCGGAGCGCTGTACGATCCAGATCGCCTATGCGATCGGCGTGGCGAAACCGCTGTCGTTCTATGTCGACACCCAGTCCGACCTCGACGAGGACAGACTGTCGCGCGTGCTGCAGGAGCTGATGGATCTGTCGCCGCGCGGGATCCGCACCCATCTCGGGCTCAACAAGCCGATCTATGCCCGCACCGCCGCCTATGGCCATTTCGGCCGCCCGCCCGAGCCCGATGGCGGCTTTTCGTGGGAGCGGCTCGACCTTGTCGACGAGTTGCGCCGCGCGTTTTGAGCCATTCATCTAAGGATTGAAACACGAATCCCACCATTGCCGGCTTTCCCCCTCTCCGCCCCTGGGGGCGGAAAGGGTTGGGGTGAGGTGGGGGATTCCAGAGCTCTTGCCGATACCCACCTCACCCTCCCATCGCTGCGCGATGGGCCCCTCCCTCTCCCCCCTGAAGGGCGGAGAGGAAAATTGACAGTGTCGACGGCCGCTTCACCCCGGCGAGTTTATGGCCGCCGGCGCGGGCGACCGTTACGGCAGGGGCGGCGGCTTCTGACCGAGAGCCGCTTACCGCAGCTTGCGATAACCCTGCCGCAAGCGGGAGCGCTCGACCCGAAAAGCCTGTTCTCAACGCCGCCCGCTTCGGTCTGGATCGAGATCGGCTTTGGCGCCGGCGAGCATCTCGCCGCACAGGCCGAACAAGACCGCACGATCGGATTTATCGGTTGCGAGGTGTTCGAGAACGGCATCGCCCGCCTGCTCGGCGAGATCGCGCGCCGCGACCTCGACAACATCCGCATCTTTGCCGACGACGCGCGGCTGTTGCTCGATTGCCTGGCACCCGCCTCGATCGGGCGGGTATTCATCCTGTTCCCCGATCCCTGGCCCAAGCAGCGCCACCACAAGCGCCGTCTCGTCGCGCCCGCGACGCTCGACCGCCTCGCCAGCGTGATGCAGCCGGGCGCTGAGCTGCGCCTCGCCACCGACGACCGCGGTTATCTCGTATGGATGCTGGAACATGTCACCGCGCATCCCGATTTCGCCTGGGCGGCGCGCACCCCCGCCGATTGGCGCGAGCGGGCGCCCGATTGGCCGGCGACGCGCTATGAGGAAAAAGCCCGCGCAGCCGGACGCATGCCGGTGTTTTTGCGGTTCATCCGGCGAGCGGGTTAGCCTCTATCCGGGTGGTTCTGCCTTGCCAGGTCGGCCGGTTTGACTATATATCGCCACAAAAGTCCCATAGGGTCGGTTTGGGTGATGAGCCCCTAGCCGGCCGATTGTTGGAGTGGGCCCGACGGCCCGCTTTTTTGTTTGGGGTCTGCGTTTTCTGCCGGGATAGGAATCGGTTGCCGATCGATACGAACGAGATTGCCCGCATCATCGAGCCTTCGCTGGAAGCGATGGGGTATCGCCTGGTGCGGGTTGCGCTGACCGGCGGGCAACGCCCCACCCTTCAAGTGATGGCGGAGCGGAGCGACGAAGCAGCGATGACCGTCGATGATTGCGCCGACATCAGCCGCTCGATCTCGGCGCTGCTCGACGTGGCGGACCCGATCGCAGGGGCCTATCTGCTCGAAGTCAGCTCTCCGGGGATCGATCGCCCGCTGGTTCGCCCGGAAGATTACGACCGCTTCGCCGGGTTCGAAGCCCGGATCGATCTGAGTGAGCCGCTCGACGGCCGCAAGCGCTTCCGCGGGCGACTGCTCGGACGCGCAGAGGAGTGCGTCCGCCTGATTGGCGAGACGGGCGAGGTTCGGCTGCCGCTCGCCGCGATCGCCCGGGCAAAGCTCGTCCTGACCGACGACCTTCTCGCGTCGGCCCACCCGAAATCTGCTGACCCTGCCCTATCGCCGCCCGGCCGCGCCGCGCGGATCCATTGACACGGGGAACACCATGGAGAGCACCGCCACCTTCGCCCGCCCCGAGCTGTTGCAGGTTGCCGACACCGTCGCACGCGACAAAGGCATCGACCGCGATGAGGTGCTGGAAGCGATGGAGCAGGCCGTCCAGAAGGCCGGGCGCTCGAAATACGGCCAGGAATACGACATCCGGGCCGAGATCGACCGGCGCAACGGCGAGATCCGCTTGTTGCGCTTCCGCGAGGTGGTCGAGACCATCGAGAACGAGGCGACCCAGATCGCGCTCGAGGCGGCGCAGCGGCTCAACGCCGAAGCGGAGATCGGCGATTTCATCACCGACCCGCTGCCGCCCATCGATTTTGGCCGGATCGCGGCGCAGACCGCCAAGCAGGTGATCGTGCAGAAGGTGCGCGACGCCGAGCGCCAGCGCCAATACAAGGAATTCAAGGACCGGGTCGGCGAAATCGTCAACGGCCTCGTCAAGCGCGTCGAATTCGGCAATGTCGTCGTCGATCTCGGGCGCGCCGAGGCGATGCTGCGGCGCGACGAGCTGTTGCCGCGCGAGAGCTTCCGACAAGGCGAGCGGGTGCGCGCCTATATCTACGATGTCCGCCAGGAAGCGCGCGGCCCGCAGATCTTCCTGTCGCGCACCCATCCGCAATACATGGCCAAGCTATTCGCCCAGGAGGTGCCGGAGATCTACGACGGCATCATCGAAATCAAGGCGGTCGCGCGCGACCCCGGCAGCCGCGCCAAGATCGCGGTCATCTCGCGCGACAGCGGCATCGATCCCGTAGGCGCCTGCGTCGGCATGCGGGGCAGCCGCGTTCAGGCGGTGGTCGGCGAATTGCAGGGCGAGAAGATCGACATCATCCCGTGGTCGTCGGACCCCGCCACGTTTGTCGTCAACGCGCTCGCCCCCGCCGAAGTGACCAAGGTGGTGATGGACGAGGAACAGCGGCGCATCGAGGTCGTCGTGCCCGACGATCAGCTCAGCCTCGCGATCGGCCGGCGCGGCCAGAATGTGCGCCTCGCCTCGCAGCTGACCGGGTGGGACATCGACATCCTGACCGAGGCCGAGGAATCGGAACGCCGCACCGAGGAATTCCGCACCCGCAGCCAGATGTTCATCGACGCGCTCGATATCGATGACGTAATCGCCCACCTGCTGGTGACCGAGGGGTTTGGCTCGCTCGAGGAAGTCGCTTTCGTGGCGGTGGAAGATCTCGCCGAGATCGAGGGCTTCGATGTCGATGTCGCCGCCGAGCTTCAGGAACGCGCCCGCACCGCGCTGGAGCGCCGCGACCGCGAATACGAGAGCCGGTTCCGCGAGCTCGGGGTTGCCGACGACCTGGCCGCGATCGAAGGCTTGACCCCGGGCATGCTGGTCACGCTTGGGGAGAACGAGATCAAGACGCTCGATGATTTCGCCGGGCTGGCCGGCGACGAGCTCGTGGAGATGCTCGCCGCGTCCGACAAGGGCGGCGCGAAGCTCGAGCTTGACGACGCGAACGCGCTGATCATGGCGGCCCGCGCCCATTGGTTCGAGCCCGCCGACGACGGCGCGGCAGAGAAGGAGTAACCGCAACGGCTGCCGCCGAGCCCCCGGCGCCAGCGGAGAGCGGGGTACCGCCAACGGTATCGCCGCCGCAGCGCCCCCAGCGTCGCTGCATCGTCACCGGCGAGATCCGCGACCGCAGTGCGCTGTTGCGCCTTGTCGTGGGCCCCGACGGCGCGATCGTGCCCGATATTGCGGCGCGGCTTCCCGGACGGGGTTTGTGGTTGACGCCGCGCCGAGATATAGTGGACCAGGCGGTGGCGAGGCGGATTTTCGCGCGGGCAGCGCGACGGCCGGTTTCGGCGCCGCCCGAGCTTGCCGAC